>Ga0164242_10000509_pt1 | contig 46508 bp, 40 predicted proteins | sample OricomgcompostMG_FD_108783 | JGI IMG/M metagenome (GOLD analysis project Ga0164242, IMG submission 108783) | Miracle-Growth compost microbial communities from Emeryville, California, USA - Original compost - Miracle growth compost (MG) ... | reverse complement strand
GGGCGCGGAGGATCCTGGAGAGTCGTCACGCACAAAGGGTAATCACATGCACATATATGCATGCAATCGCGATACCATGGCGACATGGGGCACATCGGCGAGGATGCTAGTGCGCGCGAAGAACTCGACACGGCGGCCGCGAAGTTGCTGGCCGCGACCCTGCAGGCGCTGGCCTCTCCCAGCCGGCTGCTCATCCTGGACCGGCTGCGCCGTTCCCCCTCAACGGTCGGCGTGCTCGCCGAGTCGATCGGCATGGAGCAGCCGGCCGTCTCTCAGCAGCTACGGGTCCTGCGCAACCTGGGCCTGGTCACCGGGGAGCGGGACGGCCGCTCGATCGTCTATGAGCTCTACGACGACCATGTGGCCGAACTGCTCGATCAAGCCATCTTCCACGCTGAGCACCTGCGCCTCGGCGAGGCGGGACATCGCTCCATCTCGTCGTCCGGGACCCCACCGGCGCGCTGAGAGCGGCAGTCGCCGGGCGAGCGTCGACGGAAGAAAGCGGCCTTCGAGGTCGACGTGACCCGCGGGCACGGGGCCGATCCGAGGCGACCTTTCCGGGTGCTGGCCCGCACCCAGATCCCAGTTGCGCGGCCCCAGGCCGGCAACGTCGCGCCGGTGTCGCTCTCGGCCGGGCGCGCTACCCGTGCAGCAGTCCGGCCCGCCGGGCTGTGGGCAGGTGAGACCGGCACAGCGCGCGTCCGTCGTGATCCACCGTCCGCGCCAGGTAGTCGTCCACGAGCTCGCCGGGGATCGGCCTGGAGAACAGGTAGCCCTGCCCGATGGCACAGCTGAGCTGAGCCAACACGTCGAGCTGCTCCTGCGTCTCGACGCCTTCGGCGACGACAGGGACGTTGAGGCTGCGCGCGAGGCCGAGGACGCCCTTGGCGACGACGGCACTCGGCCCGGGCTGGTCGATCAGCGCGACGAAGCTGCGGTCCAGCTTGAGCTGGTCGAACTGGAGCCGGGTCAGCTGGGTGAGCGAGGAGTAGCCGGTGCCGAAGTCGTCGAGGGAGAACCTGACGCCCAGCCGTCGCAGCTCCTCGATCACCGGCACCGTCTGGCCCGGGTCGCTCATGGCGGCGGTCTCGGTGATCTCGAGCAGGAGGCGGGAGGGGTCCAGGCCCGTCTCCTCGAGTACGGCGACGGCCTCGCCGACGAACTCGGCCCGGAGCTGGATCGCGGAGACGTTCACCGCGACACTCGGCGGGGTCCGCAGCCCGGTCCAGGACTGGGCCGCGAAACAGGCGCGACGCATCAGCTGGCGCCCCAATGTGACGATCTGGCCGCTCTGCTCGGCCAGGCCGATGAAGACCGGGGGCGCGATCGGCCCGAGTCGCGGATGGTGCCATCGTGCGAGCGCCTCGAACCCGACCAGCTCGCCCGAGGACAGCTCGTACTCCGGCTGGAAGTGCAGCTCGATCTCGTCACGGTCGATGGCGGCGCGAAGGTCGACCGCCAGCTGCAGCCGGTCCATCGCCTCCCTGGCCGCGGAGACTCCCACCGTCTCGACCCGGTCCCCACCCCGCCGCACCGCCTTGGCGACGGCTTCGCTGGCAGCGGCGAACAGGTGAGTGCCCTGCTGGGCGCCGTCGCTGACGGCGACCCCGACCGAGGCGGTGATCACGCGGCCCGCGCGCTCCAGCCCCGCGGAGGAGATCACCCGCCGGGCGCTCTCGGCCAGCTGCATGAGTAGGAACGAGTCCGGCAGGTCGGTCAGCAGCACGCCGAATCGCTTGCCGCCCAGGTAGCCGAGGAGAGAGTCGCCGTCCGACTCGGTCCCCGGACGGGCATCGAGGACCTGTCGTAGCCCCCGTGCGGCCTGCAGGACGATGTCGTTGCGTTCGGAGGTCGACAGCGATGCTTGGATGACGTCGAAGTGGTCGAGCTCGATGACCAGCAGCCCCGCCGGGTCCTGGCGGAGGCCGAGGAGCCCGGCCGCCCGGTCCAGGAACGTGGCCGCGGTCGGCAGCCCGGTCAGGGGGTCGTGCTCGGTCAGGCCGCCGAGGGTGTGGATCGTGGTGACGCAGCCGGCGGAGCGGCGCGCGTCGTCCAGGATCGGTGAGGCCTGGAGCACGACCGGCACTCGCGCTCCGTCCGGCCGCGCCACGAACAGGTCGAAGGACTCGCCGCTGGTCGCCGGCGTGCCGTCCTCGGCCGCGCGATGGTGCGGCAGCATCGAGGAGGCCACCGGTCGGTCGTCGGCGTCGACGCAGGACACGACGTCGTCGAGACGGCTGCCGAGGACGGTATCGAGATCGGCCTGCAGGGTCCGGCCGCTCGCCTTGCTGACGTGCGAGACGCTTCCGCCGGCCGAGGTCACGAACAGAGGCACCGGTACGGCGTCGACGACCGCGCTGAGCCGCTTGCGCTCCAGCTCCACCAGGTCCAGCTGCTCGGCGAGCTTCGCATGGGCCTGCTCGAGGTCGCGCTCGCGCTGACGTATCTCGCGCGAGGTCATCACCAGCTCTTCGAACGTGGAGATCAGCAGGTCGAGGATCTGCTGGCGGTCGGCGGTGATCTCGAACTCGCGGTCCAGGAAGGAGAGCTGTACGCCGACCTGGAAGCGGCCCTTGCTGCGGAGCTCGCGGTTGCTGACCGCGGAGCGGAGGCGGGAGACCACCTGCTCGGTCTCGTACGGCTTGCGGATGAAGTTGTCGGCACCCGACTCGAGGCCGTTGACGACCTCCAGCGGGTCACCGAGGGAGGTCAGCAGGATCACCGGGATGTCGCGCAGCCGCGGATCGTCCTTGATCGTGCGGCACAGCTCGTAGCCGGTCACGCCTGGCATCACGACGTCGCTGATGACGATGTCGAACCTCGTCGACTCGAGCTGCTGCAGCGCCTCGGCGCCGTTCGTCGCCGCGGAGACCTCGAAGCCGGCGCTCTCCAGCTCCGCGCAGAGACGGGCCGCCTGGGTGGGGCTGTCCTCGACGACCAGTACATGCACCATGTTCAACAGCTCCTCAGGTTCCGCGCTACCAATGCTGCGAGTTCTTGCACGGGACCGACGCGGTCGACGATCCCAGCCTCGGCGACGACGCGAGGCATCCCATAGACGGCGCAGGTCTCCTCGTCCTGGGCGAAGATCCGCCCGCCCGCGCCGTACAGGGCCCGGGCTCCGGCCAGGCCGTCCTGGCCCATCCCGGTGAGCACGACCGCCGTACCGCTGGCGCCGAGGTTGCGGGCGATCGAGCCGAACAGCACCGAGGCCGAGGGCTTGAAGCCGTCCACGGCGGGACGGTCGCTGAGGGAGGCCCGCAACCGGGCGGTGACCTCGAGGTGCCGGCCATCGGGTGCCAGGTAGACCGAGCCCGGCGCCAGCGGCTGGTCGTGCTCGGCCTGTACGACGTGGAAGGGCACCTCCGCCCGCAACCAGTCCACCAGGCCGGGGAGGAATCCCGGGACCAGGTGCTGGACCACCACCACGGGGACCGGCAGGTCTCGCGGCAGATGCTGGAGGAACTCGCCCAACGCGGGCGGGCCGCCGGTGGATGCGGCGACGGCCAGGATCCCGCCCAGTACGGCGGGTCGACTGTCCGTGGCCGCGGCGCGCACGCGGCGCTGGATGACCTTGACCTCGGCGAGCGCCTTCACCATGGCGGTCAGCCGGTCGGCTGACTGCTGATGGCCCTTGACGCCGGGGCCGACCGGCTTGGGCATCACCTGCAGGGCACCGAGCCGGATGGCCTTGAGGCCGGCCTCGACGTCGCTGGACGTGGTGCTCGCCGTCACCATGATGATCGGGGTGGGGCACTGCCGCATGATGGTCTTGGTGGCCTCGAGCCCGTCGACTCCGGGCATGTGCACGTCCATCAGCACCAGCGCCGGCCGCAGCCGCTCGGTGAGGTGGATGGCCTGCTGACCGTTCCTCGCCTCGCCGACCACGGTGATGCCGGGGTCGCGCTCGCACAACGCGACCAGGAGCGCCCGTGCGGTCGGCGAGTCATCGGCGACCACCACCCTGACCGGCTGCTTCGTCGTCCGGTCGCTCACAGCAGACGCTCCAAGGTGTCGAGCAGGTCACCGCGGTTGAAGCCGACCTTGGTCAGATAGGCATCCGCACCCGCGTCCAGGCCGGCCCGGCGGTCGGCGTCGCTGTGCAACGAGGTGACCAGCACCACCGGCAGGGATGCCAGGCGGCTCGAGGTGCGCATCGCGCGGCACAGGGCGATCCCGTCCATCCGCGGCATGTTGACGTCGGACACCACGGCGTCGACCGTCTGGGACTGCAGGATGTCCCACGCCTGCTGGCCGTCGTTGGCGACGAACACGGTGTAGCCGGCGGCCTCGAGCAGGCTTCGCTCCAGCTCGCGGGTGGTGAGCGAGTCCTCGGCGAGCAGGATCGCCCGGCCGACGACGTCGTCGGCCCGCGGTCGAGATGCCGTCGACGACCGACTCGTCACGACGGAGCGGAGGCAGACCCGCGGGTTGAGCACCAGGGCCAGCCGGCCATCGTCGAGCTGGGCGGTGCCCAGGATCATGCGCACCGCGCCGAGGCGGCTGGACGAGGCTTGGACGACGATCTCGAGCTCCGTGACGACCTCGTCCACCGCCAGCACCGCCAGGCCGACGTCGCTCGGCGCCACCAGACCGGTCGCGCTGCGCGGCGAGCCCACCTCGTCCGGCTCCCAGCCGAGGACGTCGGCGAGCGCAGCCATCGGCACGATCTCGTCGTCGACGGCGACGACCGCGCCCGAGCCGAGCCGCTGGCCCCCCACCGGCAGCGGCACCAGCCTCTCCACCGAGGCCGAGGGGAAGCAGACCAGCTGGTCGCCGGCCCGCACCAGCAGAGCGCGCATGGTGGAGAGGTTCAGCGGCAGCGACAAGGTGAAAGTGGTGCCTGCGGCCGGCTCGCTGTGCACGACGACGCTGCCGCCGGTGGACTCCACTGCCGCGCGTACGGCGTCGAGCCCCACACCCCGCCCCGACACGCTGCTCACCTCCTTGGCGGTGGAGACGCCGGGCGTGAACATCGCCTCGACCAGGCTCGGTGCCCTGCCGTCATATCGGTCAGGGTCGCGGCGGGCGGCGGCATCCTTGAGGCCGGCCGCGTCCACGCCGCGGCCGTCGTCGTGGACGTCGATGCGGATGCCGTCGCTGGCCAGCGCCGCATCGATGCGGACCCTCCCGCGCGGGTCTTTGCCGGTCCGGACCCGCTCCTCCGGCCGCTCGATCCCGTGGTCCAGCGCGTTGCGGACCAGGTGGCCCAGGGTCTCGCGCAGCATCAGGACCAGCTCCTTGTCGACCTCGACCTCCGAGGCCGTGATCTCCAGCTCGGCCTGCTTGCCGAGCGCGGAGCAGAGCTCGCGCACTTGTCGGGCGAGGCCCGAGGTGGCGTGCTCGAAGGGCACCATCCGGGCGCGCCGGGACGCATCGGCGAAGCTGGTGGCTGCTGTCCGCAGCGAGCCGATCTGGGCGGTGGCGTCGGTCAGGACGTCGTCGAGGTCCTGGAGGGCAGCGCGCTGTCTGGCCTCGGCCTGCTCGAGGAGGGTGGCGACGCGGTTGCTCTCCGGGTGCCCGGCCAGGAGGCGGAGGACCGTCTCCCGGTCGCGGCGGTGGACCCGCTGCTCGTCGAGCATGCGCTCCGCGAGGCGGTGCAGTCGCCCGAGGAACGCCTGGAACCCGTAGCTGGCCGTGATCAGGTCACCGGCCTGCGCGGCCAGGGCCTCGATCTTGTGGCCCGCCACCTGAATCGGGCGGGGAGCACCGATGGCCGGCGCCGGTGGCAGCTCGTCGGTCTGCTCGGTCTCGGTCGGCGCGTCGGCCTCGGCCTTCGCCCGGCCAGGATCCACCTCGGTTGCCGGCACCGGCCTTGCCCGGTGCCGGGCGACGGCGTCCACGTGCTGCTGCAGACGGGTCAGTGTCGCGGCGTCGGTCGCGGTGCAGTCGCGGAGCCCGGCGAACTCCTCCTCCAGGTCGTGACACGACGCCGCGATCGCGGTCGCCCCTACGGCCTGTGCCGCGCCCTTGAGGCTGTGGGCGGCGCGGAACAGCTCGCCGACGGTCCCGGGAGGGACCTCCGGCTGGGCGGCGGCGAGCTCCTCCAGGCCGCCCTCCAACCGGCCGAGCTTCTCATCGAGCTCCTCGAGGAACAGCGCCTGAAGGCGCGCCGCGAGCGCCGGATCGGCGGAGCCCGGCACTAGGACGACCCCACCATCTGCTTCATCTCGCCGCTCAGGTCGGTGAGCGCACGGGCGGTGGCCTCCGCCTGCCGGGCGGCGGCCACGTTCTGCTCCATGACGGTGTCGATGTTGCGCATGGCCTCGCTGATCTGCGCGGTGGCTGCCGCCTGCTGACGCGAGGAGCCTGCGATCTGCTCGGCGGCCAGCGCGGATGCGGCGATGGTCTCGGCCAGCTCCGCGACGGTGCGCTCCACCTCGCCGATGAGCTGGGCCCCGGCCTCGGCGCTCTTGGTGCCCTGCTCGGTGGCGACGATGGCGGCGCCGGTGCCCTGCTCGATCTCGGCGATGATCCGGCTGACGTTGCCGGTCGCGGCCTTGGACTGGTCCGCGAGGGCCTGCACCTGACCGGCGACCACGGCGAACCCTCGGCCGTGCTCGCCGGCGCGTGCCGCCTCGATGGCGGCGTTCAGGGCGAGCAGGTGGGTCTCGGCGGCGATCGCCTCCACGGTCGCGACGATGCCTCCGATGGACTGCACGCGGCGGGTGAGGTCGAGGATGCTCTCGGCCATCTCCGCCACCTGGTCCCGGATGGCCGAGATGCCCTGGGTCGACTCGGCCAGCGCGACATTGCCCTGATCGACGACCTCGACGGACTGCTGCGCTCGCAACGCCACCGTCTGGGCGCGCTCGACCGCCTGCTCAGCAGTCTGGACCAGCTCGTCAACGGTGGCGACCGTCTCCTGCACCGACGCCGCCTGCCGGGTGGAGCCGGACACCTGCTGCGTGACGCCCGCCATGATCTCGGAGGCGGCCTTGTGCACCTGGGAGGCGAGCTCGTTGAGCTGGCGAGACGTCCGGCGGGTGATCCAAGCGGCCAGCACCCCGGCCACTACCAGGCAGGCCCCGACCAGGAGCCACAGTTCCCAGACCGCCATGGTCTTGTCGTGGTCGGACTGGGCGACCGCCGCGTCGATCGTCTTGGTCTCGGAGGTGACGATGGAGTCGAGGGCGGAGGTCACCGCCTTGTACGCCGGCATCAACTGCGACTCGACCTCGTTCTCGATCGGGTCCACGGCGCCGACCTTCGAGCGCCTGTCGGCGAGCTGTTGGAACCGGGAGGTCCAGGTCTGGTCGGCCGTGGCGACGCTGTCCGACGCCGCCCGAAGGGCCGGCTGGGCGGAGCGCTGGACGGTGGACAACAGCCCGTCGAAGTCCTTACCGGTCGCGTCGAGCTGGGTGAGCAGGCTCGCGTCGCCGGAGATGAGGTAGCCGCGCGCGATGGACGACTTCTGCTGGAACAACGCGTCGAGCTGGTGGGCGTCGGCCACCAACGGCCACTGGTCGTGGATGACGTCGTTCTTGGAGCTCGCGACCTTCCCCAGCGCGACCGAGCCGATCACGGCAACGAGCAGCATGCCGAGGAGACAGGCGGCGACCCCGCTCATCAGCTGTCGACCGATGGTCAAGTTCTTCATCATTCTCCTGAGGCGTCGGGATGCGCACTGCGGCCGGCGGGCAACTGCTCGCTCGTGGACCGGGGATTGAGTCGGGGGTGCGAGAGCAGGATCTCGGTGTCCAGGACCACCACGCCTTCGGACGTGATGCCGCACTCCGCCGAGTCCGACGGCGACCCGGGGGGACGTGGACGGATGTCGCGGGTGCGCAGGGAGAGCACGCTCAACGCGTCGTCGACCAGGACACCCACCGGTGCGGGACCGCCGAGCAGCACGATGAGCGGGCGGCCGGGCTCCGGCGAGGAGTCCTCGAGCAACGCGCCGAGGTCGGCGACCGGGACCGCCGTACCGCTGACCGCGACCAGACCGAGCAGCGCACCACATCCCTGCGGCAGCCGGCACAGCGGGCCGTTGCGCAGGACCTGCCGGACACTGTCGCTCCGGAACGCGAGCCGACGACCGGCGACCGAGACGACGACCAGGTCCACTAGGGGCGTCCGATCCTCGTCGACGAGCGGGCTCGCCAGCGTGGCGGCCCGGTGCTGCAGCAGGCGGAGGTGGTCGGGAGAGACAGTCACGCGCCACTCCCCTGTGCGAGCAGCCGGTGACCGCGGTGGCGCGCCTGGCGGGCCGTGCGTTGGTCCCCGCGCAGCTCGGCGGATCGCGCCAGCACCAGGTGAGCGAGCGGGACGGCGGGATCGAGATACAACGCCTTCTTGGCGGCTGCCTCGGCGTCGCCCGGCCGGTCGGCCTCCAGCAGCGCCGCCGCGTGCACCGCGTGGAGCTCGGCGGAGAGCGGGCACTGCGCGATCCCGTGCTCAGCCGCCCGCAGCGCCTCGGCCAGCTGACCGTCGGCTTCGAGTGCGCGGACCAGCAGGCAGTGCGCTGCCGGCCGCTCCGCGAGCGTGGCCAATGCCTCGCGTGCCAGCCGCGCGGCCTCGCGCGGCTCGCCGAGGAGCAGGGCGTGCTCGGCCCGCTCGCGCCAGCCTTCGGTCGCGGTGGCCGGTGCCTCCTCCGCGCGGGAACCCGGACCGATCTCTGCTCGTCGGCCGCTGGGGCCGCCGGTGCGGCCGGTGCGCTCGGCGGAGCCTGCTCGGGTGGCCGCCGGCCTGGGCGGTGTCTTCGGGCGGGTGGATCGCGGCGGCGCGCTCGTCGGCGCAGCGGCCGCGGGCAACGCCTCGGCGACGCGTCGATAGACCGTGCCGAGCGCGTTCGGGACCGGCTCGAGGCCGTCCACGTGCAGCACGGGATCCGCGATGCCGGTGACCAACCAGCCGCCGGGCCGCAGCGACCGGGCCAGCAGCGCGGCGGCGTACTGGATGGCGTCGGCGGTGAGATAGATGAGGACGTTGCGGCACATCACCAGATCGAAGGTGGCCGCGTTCGGCGGCGCGTCGTCGAGCAGGTTGTGCTGCTCGAACGCCACCCGGGCGTGGCACCGTGGGTCGACCCGGAACCTCCTTCCGGACTGGCGGAAGTACCGGCTGCGCGCGGCGGCGTCCATTCCGCGCAGCGACCAGGCGGTGAACAGGCCCCGCCTGGCCTGGTCCACAGCCGTTCGGGCCAGGTCCGTCCCGAGGACGCTGGACCGGTCGCGCAGTCCGGCCTCGGCAAGCAGCATGGCGAGGGTGTACGTCTCCTCGCCGCCGGCACAGCCGGCGCTCCAGACGTCCACGTTCCCCGTCCTGAGCCGGAGGTCGGGCAGCACCCGTTCCCGCACGACTCGGAGCGTCCCGGGCTCACGGAAGAAGTAGCTCTCCTGCACCGTCGCCGCGTCGCAGAGCTCCTCGAAGGCGTCGTCGTCACCGTCGAGCAGCGGTCGCAGCCACGTCTGGTCCTGCACGCAGGCAGCGGAGACGAAGCTGCGAAGCCATCGGCCCCGGGCTCCGGTGAAGTCGAGCCCGGTACGCGCGGAGAGCAGGTCCGCGACCACCGCCACCTTCGGCCGGCGTTCGGTCTCAGACGCCACGACGATCCTTCGCGACCTCACTGAGTGCCCGTTCGAGCTCGAGCGTCTCGGCAGCGCTCAAGAACGAGTCGACGTCGGAGACGAGCAGCACGCCGTCCGCCACCATCGCCGCACCGGCGAAGTGCCGTGCCGGCATGCCGTCGTCGAACGGCACGACAACGGTGCGCTCCAGCCGGCGCACCGCCGCAGCATGGTCGACCCAGACCCCCACGGAGCGGCCGCCGACCTGACAGACCAGGACATGATCGTCCGGGTGGGCGGCACGGCCCTCGAGGCCCAGCCGGACCCGGAGGTCGATGACCGGCAGCGGAGCACCGCGCAGGTTCAGCAGACCTCGGACCACCGCTGGAGCGTGCGGAAGCTCCGCCACCGCGGCCGCCGGCAGCACCTGCTCCACGTCGCCGAGCCGGAAGGCCACGAGTCGGTCGCTCACCGTCGCGACGAGCACATCGACGGCAGCGTGCTCGTCGTCGATGTGCGCTGTCTGCACCACGAACCCCTGTCTTGGCTGTCTTGAGAGATCTCGCCGCTGGTCAGCTCAGACGCGCGAAGCGGCAATAAGGTATCGGTGACCGCCGGGTCGGACATGAGGGAATCGCGCGATCGCGGGTGGTGGCCCTGGCTGCCGGCGCGATGCCGGGCACGGTACGGCGGTCACGACCGGTCTTGGCCGCCGTCGCCATCGCTGACGACGTGGAACAGGTGGTCCCAGAAGCGGCTGGCCGCCATCGGACGGGTGGTGGTCAAGGTGCCGTCGCTCACCAAGGCGTTGATCCAGTGCTCCACGGCGGAGTGATGGAAGACGAACTCCTGCAGCGCGGCCCGCTCGGGGAGCGGGAGGTCCGTGGTGTCCTGGCCGGGTGGGATGGCCTCGATCGCCACGAGGAGCTGTCCCAACGTCCTGGTCACGCTCGCCGGCGCGCCGATCCCTGCCGGGAGCTCGCCGGCGTCCTTCTTCTCGGCGATCTCCTCGCGCAGCTCGTGCACGTAGCCGGACCAGGAGCGTGCCTCAGCGGTGCAGGTACGGCGCAGCACGTCACCCGACCCCGAGCCGATCCCAGTGAACAGCTCGTAGCGGCCGCGGCCCGCACGCTTGGCCTCGTACATGGCATGGTCGGCCTGCTGGAACAACCGCACCTTCTTGGTCCCCGGCGCCTGGACGGCGATGCCCACGCTGATTCCGACCGTCACGTCCTTGCCGTCCAGCCGTACCGGGCGGGCCAGCGCCTCGAGGATCCGTTCGGCAACGGCGGCTGCCTCCGGAGCGCCGGTGCCCGGCAGAACGATCGCGAACTCGTCGCCCCCGAGCCGCGCGCAGGTGTCCGCCGGCCGGACGCAGTCCCGCAGCCGAGCGGTGACCTGCACCAGCAGCGCATCCCCCGCGGGGTGTCCGAGGACGTCGTTGACGGTCTTGAAGCCGTCCAGGTCCAGCACCAGGAGGGCCACCGGCCGGCCGGTGCGCTCGCCGGTCCGGAGGGCGTGCGCCAGCCGGTCGCGCAGCCGGGCCCGGTTGGGCAGACCGGTCAGCGGATCGTGCATGGCCCGGTGGGCGAGGTCTTCCTGGGCCGCCTTGCGCTCGGAGATGTCGGTGGTCACGCTGTAGGCGCCCACGATCTGCCCGTCGATCACGATCGGCAGCAGGGCGCCGAGCAGGTGCACGCACTCGCCGTGCTGGGTGACCAGGGCAAGCTCGTGCTCCTGGGCGTCACCGCCCAGGGCCAGACCGACGACGGTGCGGACGGCGTCCAGCTCCGACGGCTCGATGAACTCCTCGTAGCTGCGGCCCAGGATCTCGTCCTTGAGGTATTCCAGCTTGTCACAGAGCGCGCCGTTGGCGTCGGTCACCCGCCCCTCGGCGTCGACGGAGAAGACCGGCGACGGGTTGTGCTTGAAGAGCGAGAGGTAGCGCTGCGTCTGCTCGCTGAGCTGCCGGGCCTGCGCGCGCCGCCCCCGCACGAGGCTGTGGATGACCCCGGTGATCACGAGCCACGTCATCAGGGTCACGAAGAGGTCGACGATCCGGACGGCGAGGCCCTCGACGTCGGCGAGGAGATAGGGAGTGGTCGCCGCCGCCACGGTCAGGACGGCTCCGCGCAGCAGCTCGCCGGTGGGGTAGAAGGCGGCGGCGTAGAGCAGGAACAGCACGTACAGGACCCGGTACGGGCTGTGCGCATCCCCCGTCGCCAGGACCAGGACGACGATCTCCGCGAGGATCAGGAGCGCGCCCGCGCGCTCGAACACCGGCCACAGCGACGGGCGCAACGACAGTGCCCAGGTGGCAGCAAGACTGCTCACCGCCGCGACGGCCAACGGCCACGACACGGTGACCGCCGGCAGTGCCAAGGTCGGCACGATGACCCCGAGCGCTGAGAGCAGCAGCATCGAGCGGAACCGTCCGCGATCGTGGGCGGCGAAGCCGGACAACGTGGGCGAGCCCTTCAGGGTCACGCGGTGCAGCATCTGTCGTTCTCTCCCCAACCACCCGCGTGGGCACCAGGAGCCGGGCCGCGGAATCGGAGGCCACACCCCCTCGGTGACCTCTCAGCGGTGGACTATCGACCGAGGCCGCCTCGCTCTGAGGGAATCGGGACGCTGGTGAGCGGCGGCTCACACCGCCGGCGTCGGCTCACTGGTGAAGGAGTCGACGTACCTGCGCGGCGGCCGGATGCTTCGGGTGCTCGCGGACGAAGCGGCGCAGGGTGGCGGTCGCGGCGGGGTCCTCAGCGGCGCGCTCGGCCAGACCGAGGACCAGGAGGGCGAGCGTGCCGGTCTTCCCCGGGCGATCGGCAAGGCGGCGGACGATCGCCTCGGCGGCGTCGGGCTGCCCGCTCTTGAGCAGCTCGAACGCGGCCGCGATCGGGTCCGTCTCCGCGGGCAGGGTCGATGCCGATCCGGAGGGCGAGGTGGTCGCCGCTGCGGCCGGGGCGGCGTCGGCCGCGCCGGTCTGGTGCTGCAGCGAGAACGCGACCGGCACCGCCACGCCCGAGGCGACCGCGAGAGCCAGTACCGCGGCGAGCCAGGCATTCGGCAGGCCGTGTTCGGGGGTCGCTTGCTGCCGTCGATCGGCGCCTCGCCGTCGGCGACGCCACAGGATCGCGCCGATGCCGATCGCCAGTGCGCCTCCCGGAGCGACCCACAGGATCGGGCCGATGCCGTGGTGGCTCGGCATCAGGACGATGTCCTCGCCGTACCGCTGCCTGAACCAGGACAGGATCTGGCTGTCGCTTCGCCCGGCGGCGACCTGGCGGGTCACCTCAGCTCGCATGCCCTCGGCGACCGGGGTATTCGAACCGGCGACGGTCTGCGCCACACAGGTCGGGCAGCGCAGCTCGCCCGACAGGTGCTGGACGCGTTCGGCGTTCGTCGGTGCTCGATGCCCGACCACGAGGGTCACCGCGAGCAGGCCGGCGGCGAGGAGGGCCAGAACGACGACGGCCGCCCTCCTCATCACGACTTCCTTGCCTGTGCGTCGGCGACCTCACGGCTGAGCCAGGTCGGGTCGACGGGGCCGTTCCAGTGGGCGCGAACGATGCCGTCGGCGTCGACCACGAAGGTCTCGGGGACGCCCGTCGCACCCCAGGCGACAGCCAGCACGCCCTTCGGGTCGCGCACCGCCAGCAGGCCGGTGCCGCCGGTCTGGCGCAGGAAGCGCGCGGCGAGGGCAACGCCGTCACGCGTGTCGATGGTCGCCACGTCGACACCGTGGCCCGACCACTGTCGGGCGAGCCTGACCAGCGTGGGCAGCTCACTCCGGCACGGCGAACACCATGAGGCCCAGATGTTCACCACCGTCACGGCGCCTGGTCGATAGGTGTACTGCCCGCCGCTCACGGTGGGCCCGCTGAGCGCGGGCGCGCGGTGCCCGATCAGCGGTGAGGAGCCGTGCGGTGAGGCGTCGGCCGACTGGCCGTTGGCGCGCACCAGCACCACTCCGACCAGGACCAGGACGGGTACCAGCGCCACCAGGCACAGGCGACGCAGCCGCCGCGCCCGCGGCGGCGGCGTCGACAGCCGCTCGCTCATCAGGTGCCCACCGGGATCGTGGGCCGGTCGACGGCGCCGTCGTGGACAGGGGCGGTGATCCGCGTCCGCCGCCGCAGCGTCAGCAGACCGCCCAGCGCCATCAGTGCGCCGCCGAGCCACACCCAGTCGACGAACGGGTTGACGGCCACCCTGATCGTGACCGACCGCCCGCCCGACGGAGCCGAGAGCAGGGTCACGTAGACGTCGCCCACCGGGCTGGCGGCGACCGCGGGGACCGCGACCGTCGTCTGCCGGGCGGTGTAGCTGCGCAGCGCCGGGCTCAGGGTGCCGCCCCGGCTGAGCCGCAGCACGGCAGTGGTCCGCTCGCCGTCACCTTGCGGCCTCGTCTGCACGCCCACCAAGCTGGCCCGCACGCCGTCAACCGTCGTCGAGCCGCCCTGGTGGAGGACGCCTTCGCCGAAGGTGCCACCCGCGCTGGAGACGGCCACCCCGACGGCCAGTACGGCGAAGCCGAGGTGGGCGACGCGGCCGCCGAGACGCTGACGCTGTCCTCGGGGTGAGGGCGTGCTCTCCAGCACCGTGCTGGTCGCCAGGACGGCGGCCAGGGCCACCGCCAGCGCCGCGCCGAGATGCCCCGGGAGGAGCAGCCGGGTCACCAGGCCGGCCACGGCACCGAGGAACAGCGGCAGCACCACTCTGGCCGCTACCCGGCCGGGCGCGTCGGTCTCCCAGCGCAGCACCGGCCCGAGGACCATCAGGGCCAGCAGCACGGCGGTCAACGGCAGCAGCAGCCGGTCGTAGTAGGGCGCGCCGACCGAGGCCTCTCCCCCGCCGAACGCCTGCACCACGACCGGCAGCACCGTGCCGGCCAACGTGGTGACGCACATCGTGACCAGGATGACGTTGCCCGCCACCACCGCCATGCCGCGGGAGAGCAACGAGCCGACGGAGCCGGCCGGCGCGATCTGCCCGGCCCGCAGGACCACCAGCGCGAGCACGCCGACGACGATCGCGACGATGAAGCCGAGCAGCACCGGGCCGATGCCCGAGCCGGCGAACGAGTGCACGCTGGCCACAACCCCGGACCGGGTGAGCAGAACACCCACCGCCGCCAGCACGAACGCGCCGACCGCGAGGCCCACGTTCCAGGCCGTCAGCGCCGTCCGCCGCCGTTGCACCATCAGCGAGTGCAGCAGGGCGGTCGCCAGCAGCCACGGCATCAGGGAGGCGTTCTCCACCGGGTCCCATGACCAGTAGCCGCCCCAGCCGAGGACCGCATAGGACCACCAGGCGCCGAGCACGATGCCCGCGGTCAGCGCGGTCCAGGCCACCATCAGCGGCCTGCGCACCGCGTACAGCCAGGTCGGGCCGGTCTCGCCGGTGATCAGCGCCGCGACGGCGTACGCGAACGGCACCACCAGTCCGACCAGGCCGAGGTAGAGCAGCGGCGGATGCACGCCCATGGCGGGATGATCGCTGAGCAGCGGTGTCGGGCCCGGCCCGTCGTGGGGCACCGGGCTGACCCGGTCGAAGACGCCTCCGGTGAAGAACGCCAGCCCGACGAAGAACACCGTCACCGCGGCGGCGACGGCAAGCGCCCAGGAGTGCAGCGCGTCCCGCGCCCCCCGGCATCCCAGCACCGCGAGGTAGCCGGTCAGCACCAGGCACCACAACAGCAACGACCCGTCGTGGGCGGCCCACAGGCTGGTGACGGTGTAGTAGAGGCCGGTGCTGCGGCTGCCGTTGTCGGCGACGAACGCGACCGCGAAGTCGTGCCGGACCAGCGCCACCTCGACGACCAGGACGGTGCCGATCGCGCCGGCAAGGGTGCCGAACACCGCCCAGCGCAGCGCCGGCAGCGGCCGGCGGCGCAGGCCGGCCCAGGCCGCCCCGATCGCGGTGGCCGCCGCCGAGCAGAGGCACAGCGCCTGCAGGAAGGGGCCGAGGATCGCGATCATCGAGCGCGGTACTCGTTGTCGTGCCGCACCACCACCGAGGACGCTCGGAAGACCCCGCTGGCGTCGAGCCGGCCCTGGACGACCGCGGCCTGGCCGGCGCGGAACGTGCTCGGCACAGCCGCGTCGGCAAGTACGGCGACGGTCTTCTTGCCGTCGGTCAGCTGGAAGCGGACCGACGTACCAGACTCATCGACCGAGCCCTTGACGACCATCCCCTCCAGCCGGACCGTCCGGCCCGGATACCCGGCGCTGAGCACCTCGCTCGGCGTGCGGTAGTAGGTGAGCGTGTCCTTGGCGCTCGCGGCCGCGACCAGCGCCACGCCGGCCACCACCGCCAGCACCAGCACGCCCAGTGCGATCCGCCCCTTCACCCAGGTCACCTCAGGGCCGGCGGCCGCGAAGCCCGAGCCAGACCAGGCCGCCCCAGACCAGGATGGCCAGCGCGTAGCCCACCGCGACGACTGCCCAGCCGCTCATCGGGACCGCTCCATGACCAGCTGCCGGGCCGCCTGCGGCGTGGCCTGGTCGACGACCAGGACGGCGACGCGCGCTCGGACGTACCAGATCGCGCCGAGGGTCGAGGCGACCAGCGCCACCAGCAGCGCCACCAGCATCATCGACGCGATCGGCGGCGGCGACAGGCTCGGTTGGAGCAGCGTCGGGCCTTGGTGGAGCGTGCGCCACCAGATCACCGAGAAGTGCACGATCACGATCTCGAACGCGCTCCCGAGGCCCACCCAGGCCGCGGCGCGGGCTGGCACCACCGCGCTGGGCAGGGCACGCAGGGCGAGGTAGGCGACATAGGAGACGAACAGCACCGCGGTGCTGACCAGCCGCGGGTCCCAGGCCCACCACACGCCCCAGGAGGCATGAGCCCACAGGCTGCCCTCGGCGAGCGTCAGGCCGGTGGTGACGACACCGACCTCGGCCGCGGCCTGGGCGATCTCTCCCCACGAGCCGGGGCGCCTGAGCAGTTGGGCGATGCTGCACAGGGCGACTGCCCCGAAGCAGAGGAACGCCGTCCAAGCGCTGGGGACATGCAGATACATCAGGCGCTGCGGCTGACCCTGGACCGCCGCCTCAGGCGCGACCACCAGTCCAAGGAGCAGCGCGGCACCGGTCACGGCGAGGGTGCACGCGCCCAAGGAAGGTCGACGGCGAGTCACTCGTCGGCGCTCGTCTGGCCTCGGTGTCCGGATCATCAGTCGGCTCCTGTCCCTGCCTCGCGCGCGAGTGCGGCGAGTGTCAAGCCGGTTCCCGCATCCGGCCGGATTAATCGCCTCGATCGCGCATCCTCGAGTCGATCGGTGGTACCTGGGTCGCAGCCGGTCACCGTGGCCGGCGAAGGCCGCGGGAGGAGTCGGACAGTGGTCCTTGAGTCGGGGCTGGGCCACTCCACGCTCTCTCCGGCCGGACCCAAGGCTGAATTCACCACCTTCGCCTGGTGGCTGCTGTTCGGCGTTGCCGCGTTCGTCTGCCTCATCGTGATCGCTCTGGTGGTGGGCGCGGCGGTGATGCGCCGCAAGGCACGGCGGGTCAGCGACTCCCCCGCCACCGGGTTCGTGCTGACCTTCGGCGTGGTGATCCCGGCGATCGTGCTCGCTGCCACGTTCGCGCTCAGCGTGGTCGGGATCGCCAAGCAGGCCCACCCGCATGGGAAGGCCGACCTGTCCATCTCCGTCGTCGGCCACCAGTGGTGGTGGGAGATCCAATACCCGGGCGGGGCCGTGACCGCCAATGAGATCCACGTCCCGGTGGGCTCCACGGTCGACCTGCGGCTGACGTCCGCCGACGTCATCCACAGCTTCTGGGTGCCCGAGGTGATGCCGAAGATGGACCTCATCCCGGGCCACACCAACGACACCTGGATGCGGGTCGACCACGTCGGCACCTATCGCGGTCAGTGCGCCGAGTACTGCGGGGTCCAGCACGCGCACATGGGCTTCGAGGTCGTCGCGCAGACACCGAGCGACTTCCAACACTGGCTCCAGGGCCAGACGGCGGATGCGGCCACCCCCACCACCAGCGAGGCCAAGCGCGGCTACGACGTCTTCACGACCGGCAGCTGCGCCACCTGCCACACCGTGCGCGGCACGCCCGCCGACGGCGACGTCGGGCCGGACCTGACCCACGTCGCGAGCCGCTCGAGCCTGGCCGCGCTGACCGTGCCCAACAACCGCGGGAACCTCGCCGGCTGGATCGCCAACTCCCAGCAGCTCAAACCCGGCAACAAGATGCCGCCCCAACCGCTCTCGCCCACCGACCTCAACGCGGTGGTCGCCTATCTGGAGACGCTGCGATGACCCTCGACGACGTCCAGCCGCAGCTCGCCCGGGCCGACATCGATGCCGCGGCCGCGGGCATGCTGCCGGAGCGGGCGCTGGCCGAGGGCACTGTCGGGGAGAAGCTGCGCGAGCTGTGGGAGGAGAAGCCCGGGCTGATCGGGTTCATCTCCACCGTCAACCACAAGCGGATCGGTCGGCGCTACCTGGTCACCGCTGCCTTCTTCTTCCTGCTCGCCGGGATCGAGGCGCTGGTGATGCGCACCCAGCTGGTCGGCCCGAACGGCTCCGTGGTCAGCGCGGAGACCTACGACCGGCTGTTCAGCCTGCACGGCACCGCGATGATCTTCTTCTTCGCCACGCCGATGAACAACGGCTTCGGCAACTACGTCGTACCGCTCATGCTCGGCACCCGCGACATGGCCTTCCCCCGGCTCAACGCGCTGAGCTACTGGATCTTCCTCTTCTCCGGCCTGCTCATGTTCGCCAGCCTGCCCCTGGGGATGGCGCCCGACGGCGGTTGGTTCGCCTACGTGCCGCTGACCCGACAGCTGTCCGGGCACGGCCTGGACTTCTACGCCCTCGGCCTGCTCCTCCTGGCCGTCTCGAGCACCGTCGGGGCGCTCAACCTCATCGTCACGACGCTGAAGATGCGTGCCCCGGGCATGACGCTGGCGCGGATGCCGGTCTTCGCCTGGTCGGTCCTGGTGCAGTCCTTCATGCTGCTGTTCGCGCTGCCGCCGCTGGACCTGGCGAACGCGATGCTCTTCACCGATCGGCGCTTCGACACCCAGTTCTTCGCCGAGAGCAAGGGCGGCGACACCCTGCTGTGGCAGCACCTGTTCTGGATCTTCGGCCACCCCGACGTCTACATCATCGTGCTGCCCGCCCTGGGGATCGTCTCCTCGGTGGTCCCGGTCTTCACCCGGCGGCCGATCGCGGCGTACCCCTTCATCGTGCTGGCCACCGTCGCCACCGGGATCATCTCCTTCGGGGTATGGGTCCACCACATGTTCGCGGTCGGCATCTCCGACGTCGCCGAGAGCTTCTTCGCGGCGGCGACGCTGACCATCAGCCTGCCCGCCGGCATCCAGATGTTCGCCTGGATCGCCACCATGTGGCGCGGCCGTGTCGTGCTGAGCACGGCCATGCTCTACGCGATCAGCTTCGTGGCCGCCTTCGTCGTCGGCGGAGTGACCGGGGTGATGTTCGCCGTGGTGCCCTTCGACCAACAGGTCACCGACTCCTACTTCGTGGTGGCGCACTTCCACTACGTGCTCTTCGGCGGCGCCGTCCTGCCTCTGCTGGCCGGGCTCTTCTACTGGTGGCCGAAGATCACCGGCCGCACGATCAACGAGAAGGCCGGGAAGTGGAGCTTCGTGGTCGTCTTCGTCGGCTTCAACCTGACCTTCTTCCCCATGCACATCAGCGGCTTGGAGGGGATGCCGCGCCGGATCTACACCTACGGTCCCGACACCGGCTGGACGATCTGGAACATCCTGTCCACCGCGGGCTCCTACCTGCTCGGGGCCGGCTTCGTGTTCACCCTCGGTGTCCTGGTCGAGAGCCTGCTCCGGGACCGCTGGGCGCCCGACGATCCCTGGCGTGCCAACACCCTGGAGTGGGCGACCGCCTCACCCCCCGAGGACTACAACTTCCCGGTCATCCCCACCGTCCACAGCCTCAACCCGCTGTGGGACGGGCAGACCCTGCCCTCCATGGTCGAGCATCGGTACGACGACCAGCGCACGATGCTCGACCATCACAAGACCCTGCGCACCAGCGAGCTCGACGCTCGCGTCGAGGCGATCATCGCGATGCCTTCGGACACCTCGCTGCCGCTGTGCCTGGCCGCATGCCTCACGGTGAGCGTGATCGGGCTGCTCGCCGGCCTCTACGTGCTGGCCGCCGTCGCCTTCGCCGGGGTCGGGGTCGCCGCCGTCGTGTGGCTGTGGAAGCGGCCCGACACGGTGCCGCCGGTGGACATGACGCCACCGGTGGGCCGCACCACCGGCTGGTGGGCGATGGTGCTCTTCATCGCCACCGAGGGCGCCACCTTCGCCGCCTTCATCGCCAGCTACTTCTACTTGCGCTTCTCCGCCACCGGCCCCTGGCCGCCGCACGGCGACATCCCGCCGAAGATCGTGGTGCCGTCCATCGCCACCGCGGTGATGGTGCTCAGCTGCCTGCCGGTCTGGCTCGCCGGCCGCTGGGCGGCCAAGGGGCGTCGCGCCCTCGCCAGCGCGGCCGGCCTGGTGACGCTGGCCGCCGGGGTCGCCTTCGTCGTACTGCAGATCACCGACTGGTTCGCCGAATGGCCCGCCTCGACCCTGTCCAAGGACGCCTACGGCTCGTTGCTGTTCGGACTCACCGGCCTCCACGTCGCCCACGTCGTAGTGGGCCTGGGGATGCTGGCGTTCCTCGCGGTCAGTCTGCTCAGCCGCCGTGCGGCCGCGCGCCCCGGCGGCCCGGTCTCGCTGGTCGCGCTCTACTGGTACTTCATGGCGCTGATCGCCGTGGCCGTCTACGTGACCGTCTACCTGTCTCCGCGGTGGTGAGGGCCTGATGCGTCTGTTGATGTGGTTCGCGATCGCCGGCGGCCCGGCCGCGTGGGCGGTCCACCTGTTGACCGCCTGGAGCGTCAACGAGCTGTCCTGTCTCTCGCCCACCGCGAGCGGCGTCGCCCTGCACGACGGGTCGCTCGGCATCCGGTCGCACACGGCTGTCTGGCTCGGCACCGGGCTGCCATGGCTGGTCGCCGTCGCCGCCGTCGGCAGCTGCGTGCTGCTGACCCGGGCCCATCGGTCCGCACAGCAGCGCGATGGCGTCGAGGCGGCGATCAAGGAGCGCACCAGCCTGCTGCTCGTGCTCGGCTGGTTCCTCTCGTTGATGTCGCTCGCCGCCATCACCGGCGGCGGGATCGCCCTCCTCGTCCTGGAGCCGTGCGCATGACCGACATCTTGCTCTATACGCTGCCGCTGCTGGTGCTGCTGGCCCCGACCTACCTGGCCGGGCTGCGCGCCCTGCACGTCCACCCCCAGGGACGGCGTCAGCAGCGCCGTCGGGTGGCGTGCCTCCTGGCCGGCGTGGTGACGCTCGTCGTGATCACGATTCCCCCGATCGGCGAACGCCTCGAGCCACGCATGTGGACCCACATGACGCAACACCTGGTCATCATGATGGTCGCCGCCCCCCTGATCGCGCTGGGCCGTCCCGGCCAGGTGCTCCTGGCCGGGATGGCGCCGCTGTGGCGCCGGCGGATGGTTCGGTTCGCGCACCGGCTCCCGGGCCTGGGCGTCGCGGCGCCCGCCGCGTGGGTCGCCTACGTCGCCGCGCTGTGGATCTGGCACATGCCCGGCCCCTACGACGCGGCCGTCCGGCACGAGCCGGTCCACCTCCTCGAGCACGTGACCTTCGCGGTGACGTCCTGGCTGTTCTGGGTGGCGCTGATCCGGCTGGCCTCCGACCAGCGCCGCGGACCGATCGGGGCCCTGTACGTCGCCTCGGTGGTGCCGCCGGGGGCCGCGCTGGGAGCGGTGCTGACCTTCGCGCCGCGGCCGCTGTTCCCGGCCCAGGCGGAGGACGCGGCGGCGCGGTCCATCGACCCGCTCCTGGATCAGCGCATCGCCGGGCTCGTCATGTGGATCCCCCTCGACATGGCCTTCCTGGGACTGGCGATCTGGCTGTTCGCCCGGTGGTGGCAACGCGCGCAGGACGCACCGACGCACCTGCCCGCCGAGCCGGCGGGGGTAGGACGATGAGGCGGCCGACGATCGGAAGGCGCCCGCTCCTGTACGGCGCGGCGATCGCGGCGGCCGGCATGCTCGTCGTCTCGGGTTGCAGCGGCCCCGAGCATGGCGCCGCGCCGCCGCAGGTCGCCCGCAGCGGCTCCCCGTCACGGGGCGCCAAGCTGATCAGCTCCTACGGCTGCGCCAGCTGCCACACCGTCCCGGGCGTACCCGGGGCCGATGCGCTGGTCGGCCCGCCGCTGACCAAGTTCGCCCGGAGGAGCTACATCGCCGGCATGCTGCCCAACACCGAGGCCAACCTGCACCGGTGGCTGGAGAACCCGCAGGCGATCGTGCCGGGCAACGCCATGCCCGATCTCCACGTCACCGCGCGCGACGCCGCCGACATCACCGCCTACCTCTACACGCTGCGATGAGTGCTCACCGACCGCTCAGCCAGCGCTTCGCCGTACTGCTCGCCGCCGCTGCGGTGATCGGCCTCGCCTGCGTGCTGATGCTGAGCGTCGGGAGCGGCCGGGCGGCCCCGGCGGTCGCCGACGACGACACCACGCCCACCCTCACACCCAGCCTCACGCCCAGCATGAGCCCCACGTCGGCCGCCTCCGGCGCCAGCGGCCGCCAGGTCTTCCTGCGCGACTGTGCCTGGTGCCACGGCACCGACGGCAGCGGCACCCACAACGGCCCGTCGCTGGTCGGCGTCGGCGAGGCCGCCGCCGACTTCTACCTGCGGACCGGTCGGATGCCGCTGGCCGCCCCGGACGCCGACGTCAAGGGCGGCAAGCCGGCCTATCCGCCAAGCACCATCGACGCCCTGGTGCAGTACATCGGCACCCTCGGCGCCGGCCCGGCCATCCCGGCGCTCAGCCACGGTGACCCCGCGCTGGGGCGCACGCTGTTCCTGCAGAACTGTGCCGCCTGTCACTCCTCCAGCGGGACCGGCACGATCGTCACCGGCGGCCAGCAGGCGCCCGATCTGTGGGCCACCGCCGACCAGCAGGTCGCCGAGGCGATCCGTCTCGGGCCAGGACCGATGCCGCCCTTCGGCAGTGGCCAGCTCTCCGATCAGGACGTGAGCAACATCGTCAGCTATGTCCACCAGCTCGGTGAGCCGCAGCGGATCGGCGGCGCGGGGCTCGACCAGTACGGCCCGATCATCGAGGGAGCCGCCGCCCTCTTCCTCCTGCTGCCGGTGGTGGTGCTGTTCAGCCGGGTGCTCGGCAGGCGGGCACCCTCGAAGAAGGAGGAGCAGTGAGCTCACCCCCGCGCGCCCCGGGCTCGGTCGTGCTGTGCTTCATGCTCAGCGCGCTCGGCGCGGCCGGCTTCGCGGCCAGCTACGTCCTGGGACTGTCGAACGAGGCGCTCGGGGCCTGCATCGGCGGCGCGTTCGCCTTCCTCGCCCTCGGGCTCGCCCGTTGGTCGAGCGTCATCTCCGCCGCTGAGCCGCAGTACGTCGAGGAGCGATCCGTCGGGCCCACGCCCCAGCCGGAGTACGACGCGTTCCGCCAGGCGCTCACCGAGCAGCCGGTACCCCGCTCATGGGTGCTGTGGGGCTCGCTCGGCACCGCGGTCGCGGCGATCGGCGGAGCCGCCTTGTTCCCGCTGCGCTCCCTGCTGCCGGCGATGGGCACCGACCCGGATGCGGTGCTCTCGCGCACCCCGTGGAAGGCGGGCCTGCGCCTCGTGACGGAGGCGGGCCTGCCGATCCGTGCGACCGACCTCGACCTCGGCGGCGTGCTGACCGCCTTCCCCGAGGGGCTGGAGCCGCGCGAGCACGTCGACACCACCACCCTCCTGATCCGGCTCGACCCGAGCGTCCTCGACCTTCCGGACGGCCGCCGCGATTGGGTGGTCGACGGCGTGGTCGCCTACTCGAAGCTGTGCACTCACGCCGGCTGCCCGGTGGGGCTCTACGCCGACACGGCGCGCCAGCTGCTGTGCCCCTGCCATCACTCCATCTTCGATGTCGCGACCGGCGCCACCCCGGTCGCGGGTCCTGCCCCGCACCCGCTCCCCCAGCTGCCGCTGGGGACCGACAGCAGCGGATATCTCGTCGCCCGGGGTGACTTCAGCGGCCCGGTCGGCCCCGGATGGGGCAACCACTGATGCTCTCCCTGCTCACCCGCGCGCTCCCCCGCCCCCGGCCGATGCGCAAGCTCGACGAGCGGCTCGGGTTCGCCTCCGCCGGGCGCACGATCCTGGCGAAGGTCTTCCCCGACCACTGGTCCTTCATGCTGGGCGAGATCGCCCTCTACAGCTTCGTGTTCCTGGTGCTCAGCGGCATCTACCTCGCGCTCTTCTTCGAGCCGAGCACCGCGATGGTCACCTATCACGGCCACTACGCCCCGATGCGCGGCGAGCAGGTCTCGGCCGCCTACGCCTCCACCGTCCGGCTCAGCTGGGACGTGCGGGGCGGGCTGCTGGTCCGGCAGGCGCACCACTGGGCGGCCCACCTGTTCATCGCCTCGATCGTGCTGCACCTGTGCCGGATCTATCTCACCGGCGCGTTCCGCAGACCACGTGAGCTGAACTGGACCATCGGGCTCACCATGCTCCTGCTCGCGATCTTCAACGCCTTCGCCGGCTACTCGCTGCCCGACGACCTGCTGTCCGGCACCGGGCTGCGGATCTTCAACGCCATCGCGTTGTCGATCCCGGTGGTCGGCAGTTGGCTCGGCTTCCTGGTCTTCGACGGGGAGTTCCCCGGCCAGGAGATCATCCAGCGGCTCTACATCGCGCACGTGCTGCTCGTCCCGGCCCTGCTCGCCATCCTGATCTCGGCACATCTGGCGATGGTGATCCGGCAGAAGCACACCCATTTCCCCGGGCCGGGGCGGCGCGACTCCAACGTCGTCGGCTCGCGCGCCTGGCCGACGTACGGTTTGCGCTCGCTGTCGCTGCTCACCGCCGTCTTCGCGGCCGTCCTACTGGCCGGCGGCCTGCTGCAGATCAATCCGGTGTGGGCCTGGGGCGACTTCGACCCGACCACCATCACCGCGCCCTCGGTGGCGGACTGGTACATCCTGTGGATCGAGGGTGCCCTGCGCCTCTTCCCGCCGGTGGAGTTCCACGTCTTCGGCCTCGAGGTGCCCAACCAGTTCTGGCCCGGCGTCGTCCTGCCCGGACTCATCTTCGGGATGCTCTACCTGTGGCCGTGGCTGGACCGACGCTGGACCGGCGACAGTGAAGCGCATCATCTGACCGGCCGGCCCCGGGAGTCGCCGCTGCGGGTCGGCCTCGCCAGCGCGATGCTCGTCTTCATGGCGGTGCTCCTGGTCGCCGGCGCCCAGGAGCTGATCGTCCAGTGGACCGGCTGGACCGTCGAGTCGGTCCGGAACGTCCTCCGGGTGCTGGTCTTCGTGCTGCCCCTGGCCGCGGCCTTCATGGGACGGTGGGTCGCGGAGTCACTGCGGCGCAGCGACCTCGACCATGCTGTCGAGCTGGGTGCGAAGGACATGCGGGCGGGGCTGCGCCGCGCCAAGCGGTCGCAAGCGCAATGAGCAGCCCCCAGGGCAACCGCTAGCCGCGCCGGCGTCGGACGGCTGCCACCACCACCGCCCCGAGAACGGCTGCGGCGCTGAGCCACGGGTGCGTGATCTGCTCTGTGTGACCGGCGAGGGCACCGGAGCTCATCGCCTCGGGGTACGCCGCCTGGGCACTCTGCGCCGCCTCCTCCAGGGAGCCGAAGGCGCGGTGGCTGATCAGCACGGTGCTCGAGTCGCGCGACTTCCATCGCCAACGCCACCTGCCGTCCTGCTGTTGCCACAGGTCGACCCGCGGCTCCGCTGTCTCCTCGTGACTCGACCCGGACCCCTCGCGGGGCTTGTCCGCAACCGGCTCGGGTGCCGGTCCTCCGATCGGCAGCGGGCCCGGCGACGGCATGATCCGCGACGCGGCCGGCACCTCGACCCGGGGCTCCGCCGCCCGAGCACGCTCGCGCAACCGTTCCCGCTGCGGTTGGACGGTGTAGCGCGGATCCTCCGCCGACGCTATGCCGGCGTGGAAGATGCCGAAGCGGGTCAGCGCCGAGCCGGAGAGAAGCATCGCGGCCGCGGCGACGTCCGCTGCCCGCCGCAGGCTCGTCGGGCCGCGGCTGAGGAGCGCTGCCGTCGCACCGGCGAGAGCCAGCCCCTCACCGGCCTTGACCAGCCGGCCGGCACGACCGGCGCGATACGGTTCGGCAACGTCGCCGAGCCGGTGCTCCATCATCTTGAGGAAGCCGACCTCGGTGACGGCTCCCAGGACCGCGATCCGGCGCGGCACCCGACGTTGAGCGCTCGGCGCGGCGAGCAGCCCGAGGCCGCCCGCCGCCATCGCGCCCGAGCCGACGAAGGCGAAGGGCATCTCGCGATAGCCGTCGTGCCAGGCCGGAACCGCGGTGTCGCTGATCAGGACTCCGGTGTAGGACGCGATCGCCGGGCCGAGCGCGGCGGCTCCGGCCGTGCCGGCGATGCCGAGCGGTCGCAGCCGCCCGGTGAGGTCCGAGCCGGCCGCGAGGAGCGCGGCCGGAGCGTAGGCCGAGAGCAGCCAGGAGCCGATGTTCATCGGCGAGGTCACCTTGATCACGCGGAGCATGTGGAGGAATCGGCTCGGCTTCCCCAGGTCGTGCACGAGCGCACCCAGGGCCAGCGTCGCCGCCGCGGCCGCGCCCACCTTGCTGACCCGGGCCAGGCCGTCCTCGCCGCGCACGTCGGCGGCGGCGCCGATGACCGACGAGGCGCCCGCGAGCCCGCCGAGGAAGAGGTAGCCGGCGATGTCGGTCGCCGACCACACCGGCTTGTTGAGGACGGGCTGGCCGTAGTACGACCGGAACTCGGCCTCGGGGACCATCGGCGTCTCACCGCGACGTCCTCGTCTCCTGCGCCTGGTGGTGAAGTCCGCGCCCGCCTCTCGACCGGGTCGCGCGCCTTCGACGCCCGACCGGGTGACCGCGGCCTCGTTGCCGCTCATCTCTTCCTCTCCCATGCGGCGGCGATCACCCCGGCCGCCAGCCCCAGGGCGGCCAACCCCGCGCGCCGCCACATGGCCGGCAGGTCGCGGGTCGTCACCACCGGGTCTGGCGGCAGCCCGTAGGCCTCCGGTTCGTCGAGCAGCAGGAAGAAGGCGCCGTCTCCGCCTACCCCGTCCTCGGGGTCGTGGCCGTAGAGCCGGGCCACGTCGACCCCTTGCTCGTGGAGCTGCTCGACCCGCGCGTCCGCACGCTCACGGAGTTCGTCGAGAGGGCCGAACTGGATCGAGTCGGTCGGGCAGGCCTTGGCGCAAGCCGGCTCCATGCCCACCTCCAGGCGGTCGTAGCACAGCGTGCACTTCCAGGCCCGTCCGTCCTCCTTGCGCTGGTCGATGACGCCGTAGGGACAGGCCGGGATGCAATAGCCACACCCGTTGCAGATGTCCTCTTGGACCACGACGCTGCCGAACTCGGTGCGGAACAGCGAGCCGGTCGGGCATACGTCGAGGCACGCGGCGTGGGTGCAGTGCTTGCACACGTCGGAGGCCATCAGCCACTGCAGCTTGCCCTCGCCATCGAGGAGGTTGCCGCCCGGAGGCAGGTCCGGACGTACGCCGCCACTGCCGGGTGGTTCCTGAGGAGCCGAGGGACGAGGCGCCTCGAAGGGCAGACCGACGGCCGGCATGCCGAGGTCGACCGGCGCGGTCTGGGCACGGTTCTCGATGAACGCGACGTGCCGCCAGGTGTCGGCACCGAGCCCGCGGGTGTTGTCATACGACATCCCGCTGAAGCTCAGGCCGTCCTCGGGGACGTGGTTCCACTCCTTGCAGGCGACCTCGCACGCCTTGCAGCCGATGCACACCGAGGTGTCGGTGAAGAACCCCATCCGGGGCGGCGCGTCGGCGTACTCGCTCTCGGGCAGCACTCCCACCTCAGACCTCCGTCCCTGTCGTGTCTGTGATACCCGCTCGCTGCTGGTAGTCATGCACGAGCGCCACCCGATCGGGCCCGCGGGGACGCCGACCGGGCTGGATGTCACAGGCCAGCGCCTTCACCTCCTGGATGTGGACGTTGGGATCCAGCGCCACCGAGGTCAGGTCGTTCGGGGTGTCCCCGCGGGCGTAGCCGTTGGGCCCCCAGTGGTAGGGCAGGCCGACCTGGTGCACGGTGCGCCCGGCGACCTGCAGCGGCATCATCCGCTCGGTCACCATCACCCGTGCCTCGATCACGTCGCGGGCGGTGATGATCATCGCCCAGCCGCCATGCTCCAGACCACGCTCCCGGGCAAGCTCGGGCGAGACCTCACAGAACAGCTCCGGCTGAAGCTCGGCCAGATAGGGCAGCCAGCGGGTCATGCCGCCGGCGGTGTGGTGCTCGGTGAGCCGGTAGGTGGTCAGCGGGTACGGGAAGATCTCGGCGCCGGGCTCCTCGCCGCTGGGCTGCAGCCGGTTGTTCTCGTGCGGGTGCAGCTCGCGGGCCGGGTTGCGCTGCTGCCGGTAGAGCGGGTTGACGAACGGCGACTCCTGCGGCTCGTAGTGCGTCGGCAACGGGCCGTCGCTCAGCCCCGAGGGCACGAACAGCCACGCCTTCCCGTCGGCCTGCATGATGAACGGGTCGGTCCCGGCCAGGGCGTCGGGGCCCTTGGCGTCCTTGGGCGGCTCGAAGTCGGGCGCCTTGTCCACCTTGAAGTCGGGTACGTCGTGGCCGGTCCACTCCCCCTTGCCGTCGTTGGCTTCGGCGTCCCACCACACGTAGGCCTTGCGTTCGCTCCAGGGCTTGCCCTCCGGGTCGGCCGAGGCGCGGTTGTAGAGCAGCCGGCGGTTCGCCGGCCAGGCCCAGCCCCATTCCGGAGCCACCCAGCTCTGCTCGCCTCCGGGCTTGCGCCGCGCCGACTGGTTGACGCCGTCGGCGTAGACGCCGCAGTAGATCCAGCAGCCGCACGCCGTGGAGCCGTCCTCGGCGAGCTGCTCGTAGCTCGACAGCGGCTCGCCGTGCTCGTTCCACCCGTTGATCTCGGCGATGACCGCCTCGGCATCGGGCTCGGCGAGCGGGCCCTTGGTGGGGTAGTCCCAGGTCAGGTCGAGGATCGGCCGGTCGCGGGGGTCGGTCGAGCCGGCCAGCTTCTGCCGGATGCGCCGACCGAGGTGGAACATGAACCACAGGTCGCTGCGGGCATCGCCCCGCGGCTCCACCGCCTGGTGGTGGAACTGCAGGAGGCGCTGGGTGTTGGTGAAGCTGCCGTCCTTCTCGGTGTGTGCGGCCGCCGGCAGGAAGAACACCTCGGTCCCGATGTCCTCGGTGACCAGCTCGCCGGACTCGATCTCGGGCCCGTCCTGCCACCACGTCGCGCTCTCGATCAGCGAGAAGTCCCGGACGACCAGCCAGTCGAGCTTGGCCATCGCGAGCCGCTGGAGCTTGGCGTTGGCCGAGCCGACCGCGGGGTTCTCCCCCATCAGGAAGTAGCCGTTGGTCTTCCCCGCCAGCTGGGCCATGACGGTGTCGTACGTCGAGGCGCTGCCGGTCAGCCGCGGAAGGTAGTCGAAGCAGAAGTCGTTCTCCAAAGTTGCCGCCTGCCCCCACCAGGCCTTGAGCAGGCTGACCATGTAGGAGCGGCTGTTGGCCCAGTAGCCCTTCTCCGTCGAGTCGGCCTGGATGTAGGCGTCGAGGTCCTCGTGCTCGTGGGCGTGCGGCATCGGCAGGTAACCGGGCAGCAGGTTGTACAGCGTCGGGATGTCGGTGGAGCCCTGGATGCTGGCATGCCCGCGCAACGCCATGATCCCGCCGCCGGGCCGGCCGATGTTGCCCAGCAGGCTCTGCAGGATGGAGGCGGCTCGGATGTACTGCACGCCCACGGTGTGCTGGGTCCAGCCGACGGCGTAGCAGAAGGCGCTGGTCCGGTCCCGGCCCGAGTTCCGCACCAGGGTCTCGGCGACCTGGTGGAAGAGGTCCTGCGGGATGCCGCAGATCTGCTCCACCATCTCGGGGGTGTAGCGGGCGTAGTGCCGCTTGAGCACCTGGAACACGCACCGCGGGTGACGCAGCGTGACGTCGCGCTTGACCTCGCCGCGGATCGCGGCGCCGCCGGAGCCGTGCGCCTCGCCCCGTCCGGCCTTGCGTACGCCGCTCTTGCCCCCTCCGCCGGCCCGGTCCTGGTACTGCTGGTCCCGCTGTCCGGACGCGGCCTGGACCTCCGTGCCCTGGTACTGCCAGGTGTGGAAGTCGTAGCTGCGGTCCTCGGCATCGAAGCCGGAGAAGACGCCGTCGTTGTCCTCGGCGTCGACATAGTCCTCGCCGACGATGGTGGCGGCGTTGGTGTAGGCCACGACGTACTCCTCGAAGTAGGCGTCGTTCTGCAGCACGTAGTTGATCAAGGCGCCGAGGAAGGCGATGTCGCTGCCGGCGCGCAACGGCACATGGACGTCCGCGAGCGCCGAGGTGCGGGTGAACCGCGGGTCGACGTGGATCACCGTGGCGCCGCGTGCCTTGGCCTCCATCACCCACTGGAAGCCGACCGGATGGCACTCGGCCATGTTCGAGCCCTCGATCACGATGCAGTCGGCGTTCTGCAGGTCCTGCTGGAAGGTGGTGGCCCCACCGCGGCCGAACGAGGTCCCCAAACTGGGAACCGTGGAGGAGTGTCAAATGCGGGCCTGGTTCTCGATCTGGATCGCACCCAATGCGGTGAACAGCTTCTTGATCAGGTAGTTCTCCTCGTTGTCCAGCGTCGCGCCACCGAGGCTGGCGAACCCCATCGTCCGGCGGACCTGGGTGCCGTCCACCTCGTCCTGCCAGTAGGCCCGCCGGCTGGCGATGACCCGGTCGGCGATCATGTCCATCGCCACCTCGAGATCGAGCCGCTCCCACTCGGTGCCATGGGGACGCCGATAGAGCACGTCGTAGCGCCGCGCGGAGCCGGTGGTCAGCTGCAGGCTGGCCGCTCCCTTCGGGCACAGCCGTCCTCGGCTCACCGGCGAATCGGGATCGCCCTCGATGTGGGTCACGGTGCTGTCGTGGACATAGACGTTCTGGCCGCAGCCCACGGCGCAGTAGGGGCAGACCGACTTCACGACCGCGTCGGCGTCGGCGACCCGGGGGGTGAGGTGCCGGCTGTGACCGGACTTCGCCGCGGCGCCCCGACCGGTCGGGTCCTCGCCCTTGAGCTGCCGGTAGACCGGCCAGCCCTCGATGAACGTCTTGACGCCCATGTCAGTGCTTGCCGTCGCGCGCTGGACAGGCCGGCCCGGTCGCGAGGCCCGGCTGCGCGCCGACCTGCCCGGAGCTGTGTGCGGAAGGCAGCAGGCCGAGCGCCTGCTCAGGGTTCGCCATGTTCGTCACCTTGGTCGCTTCTAGATTCCGCCGGCGGTGGTCCGTTACCCACGCTCGCCACCGCCATGCTCAGCGGGTGGGACCGACTCCCTGCGCTGTCCCCGGGGCTAGAGCCGGGCACGTACGCCGGGCTCCTGTACCGGATCCGACTGCCGGTCCGAGAGTCGGCCGATCGGCAGCCAGCTGCGTCCGGTCGCCGCCTCCAGCTCGAAGGCCGCCGCGCCGTACCCGCTCGCCGCGCACAGCACCAGGCCGACCCAGCCGGCCGCATGCAACCAGCCCGGGTCGCCGGTCAGCTCGGCCACGCCGGTCACGGCGAACCGCGCGACACCGGGCCAGAGGACCGCTGCCGCGGCGAGCCTGGTGAGCGCGACCGCGGCCGGCAGGAGGAGCGCGCCGGCCACGCCGACCGCCAGCACCCCGACGGCGCCGCTGGAGGTGCCCGGCGGGGTCAGCAGTGTTCCGGCGGCCAGGATCGCCCAGCCGCCGGCCAGCAGACCGGTGCCGGTGCCGGCCACCGGATCCCGCGCGAGGAACCCGAGCACGCTGGCCGCGCCCTGCAGCGGCACCGTGAACACCAGGACGCCGACGGCGACCAGGTGGCCCTGCCCGGGTGCGAGCCAGGAGAGCTGCAGGCAGGCGAAGGCCCACGACGCGACGGCCTGACCGAGGAAGGCGAGCGGCAGCGGCGTCGCGAGCGGCCGCAACACCACCGCCGTACCGAGGTGCTGGGGCTGGCCGGCGGGCACATCGCCGCGGGGGAATCGACTCATCGATCCGCCCGCTGCACGACATCGACGCTCATGACCGCCAACGCGACGCCCAAGCCGGTCAGGGCCGCGCCGCGATGCCGCGGCATCGCCACCGCGCCGGCGGCCATGCTCAGCGCGTGCAGGGCCTCGATCGACACGCGGGCCCCAAGGGAGGTGCCCAGGCCGCGCTCGAGCGCCGCCGCCTGCAGCAGGTAGCGCAGCCCGAGCACGAGCGCGAGCGTGTCGACGAGGTCGTCCCGGTCCCTGCGCCCCGGCAGCGTTCGGCGCCGTCCCGGGCCCACGACGAGCCCCGCGAGGAGCCATCCGGCGGCGGCCGCGCCTCGCGCCCGTACGGCGCCGCCGCCCGGCCTCACCGCCCGCCCCGCAGCGCCCGCGCGCCCGCGGCCGCTGCCAGTGCGGCGGCGCCCGAGGCCAGCAGGCCGCGGTGGTGGGAGGCCCACAGCTGGGGTGCGTGGGCGTGCGCCTTGTCGTCGAAGGCGCCGTGTGCGCCGAAGTCGCGCCCCTCGGACCCGTCGGCGGGCTCCCACAGGTTGACCGGCTGGTCGGCCGGGCGGTCCTCGGGCGTCTGCTGGGAGGAGAAGCCGGTCTTGGCGAGGTAGCGGTCCAGCAGCCCGGGCGCGACGCCGTTGGCCAGCAGGGTGCCGACGGTGCTGCCGCCGACCCAGTATTCGCGCCGCTGCGGATGGTCGGCGGCGTAGAGGACGGCGCGCGCGGCCACCTCGGGCTGGTAGATCGGCGGCACCGGCTGCGCCTTCTTCGGCAACCGGGAGAGCACCCAGGAGAACTGCGGGGTGTTCACGCCGGGCATCTGCACCATGGTCGTCCGCACCCGGCTGCCGTCGTGGAGGAGCTCGCAGCGCAGGGCCTCGTTGAAGCCCTGAATGGCGTGCTTGGAGCCGCAGTAGGCGCTCTGCAGCGGGATCCCGCGATAGGCCAGGGCCGAGCCCACCTGCACGACGGTGCCGCTGTCTCGGGGCAGCATGCGGCGCAGCGCCGTCCGCGTTCCATTGGTGAACCCGAGATAGTTGACCTCGGTGACCCGCTTGTACTCCTCGGGCTCGATGTCCATGAACCGGGCGAAGACCGAGGTGAAGGCGACGTTGACCCACACGTCGATCTCGCCCAGCTGGTCTTCGATCTGGGTGGCGACGGCTTCGAGCGCGTCCGCGTCGGCGACGTCGACAGGAAAGGCATGCGCGGTTCCGCCGGCCGCCTGGATCTCAGCGCGCGCACCCTCCAGGCCGCGGCTGCCGCGGGCCAGCAGGGCGACCGCGTCCCCCTGCTTGCCGAACGCCACCGCCGACGCGCGGCCGATGCCACCGGAGGCTCCGGTGACGACGACGACTCGCGACCGGCGCGTTCCCCGGTTCCATCCGGGATTGAGCAGGCTCATCTCGATGCTCCCTTCAGTGGGCATGCAGGTAGGGCAAGGGTGTGTGCGGTCTCCAGCAGGAGGGCGTGGACGAAGGCCTGCGGCAGGTTCCCGCGGAGCTGACGCTGTCCGACGTCGAACTCCTCCGTGAAGATGGCCGGCGGGCCGACCGCGGCCCGGCTGCGCTCGAACCAGCGGGCCGCACCGACGGTGTCGCCCTGCTGATGGCTGCTCAGGGCCAGGTGGAACCCGCAGAGCAGGAAGGCGCCCTCCGCCTCGCCGAGCGCACCGCCCTCCTGGCGGAACCGGTAGACGTAGCCCTCGTCGGTCAGGTCCTCCACCACCGCCCGCCAGGTCGCCACGCTGCGCGGGTCCTCGGGCGGTACGGCGCCGCGCAGCGCCGGCAGCAACAACGCGGCGTCGACCCGCGGATCGTCCGGGGCGCGCTGCCACCGGCCGGTGTGATGGAGCGACTCGCGGGTGGCTCGGTCGACGAGCTGCTCGGCAAGGTGGAGCGGAGCGCGCTGCCCGCTCCTCCGGCGCGCGGCGTAGGCGCGGAGCCCGGCGGCACAGATCAGCTGCGAATGGGTCCAGCGCTTCGGGGAGAGCTCCCATACGCCGCCGTCGGGCTCGTCGTGACGTCGGGTGATGGCTCGCACCGCCGCGTCGGCGGCGCGCATGCCGTCGGCGTCGAGGGCTCCGAGCCGGTCGGCGGCCGCGAAGAGCAACAGCGCCTCACCGAAGGCGTCGAGCTGGAACTGCTCACCGGCGCCGTTGCCCACGCCCACGTCGGGCGCCCCGGGATAGCCAGGCAACGGCAGCGACCGCGAGGACGGCACCGGACCGCCGTCGACGGTGTACGCCGGGCGCAGGTGCTCCCCGTCTGCCAGCAGGCGGTCGGCGACGAACGACACGGCGGAGTGCAGCAGTGCGCCCTCCCCCGCCACCGCTGCGGCGTGCCCGGTGAAGCACTGGTCACGGATCCAGGCGTAGCGGTAGTCGTAGTCGCGGCCCTGCTCGGCGCGCTCGGGGAGGCTGGTCGTCGCGGCGGCGACCATCCCGCCCGTGCCGCTGGTCAGGCCGTGCAGCACGGCGACGGCGTGCTCGGCGTCCGCGGGCGCGATCGAGTCCATCTGTGCCGGGGTCCGGGCGCACCAGGCCTGCTCGGTCGCGGCCCACGCCCGGTCGGGGTCGGGAGGCGGGTCCGTCCGTCGCGACGTCGACATCTCGAGGACCAGATCATGCCGTCCGCCCTCGTCCACCTCGATCTCCAGGACCAGGCCGCCGTCGGCCGCCTCCCGGACGTGCTGGACGGGCGCGCCGGTCCAGCGCAGGTGGACCGAGCCGCTGTGGCCGCTCCAGCAGTCGTCGCCGGTCGCACCGTCGGGGCGCAGGCTCATCGGCTCGCGGCCGAATCCGGCGCGGGCGTCCACGACGATTCGCAGTCGGGCGTTGCCGCGCACCGCCTCGATCCGGCGCAGGATGACGACGCGCCCGGGCTCCCCCGGGAACGCCAACGCCTCGCGGCACTCGACGATGCTGTCGCCGCTGACCCACCGACTGCGCCAGATGAGGCCGCCGGGCTCGTAGTGTCCGCCCCAGACGTAGTGCGGCTGGGCCGGCCCCACGGCATAGAGCCCGTCGCCCCCGAGCAGGTGGGAGAAGATCGCGTCGTCGTGCCACCGCGGAAAGCACAGGAACACGATGTCACCGCTCGGTCCGACCAGCGCGGCCCGCTCACCGTCGGCGAGGACCGCGTACTCACGCAGGGGATGGGACGAAGACCGGATCGGGGCCGGATCGAGGCGCACGCCGGCCGCCCCCTCTGTCATCGGTGCCACGGATGCGCCGTACCCGGCCCCCGACATACGCATGCGCCGGCGCATGCATCGGCCGTCCGCTCGCCTTAGGGTGGGCACGTGGATGACCGCTCAGCCTGCTCGAAGGACGCCGAGGACGCGGTGACCGAGGCGCTGATGGGGCTCTCGCTCGCCATGACCGCGATCGTCGCCAGCACCCTCGCCGACCTCGCCGAGACGGTCAGCGTGCCGCAGCTGCGCATCCTGGTGCTGCTGCACCTCGGCGGGCCGGCGAACCTGGTCGCGATCGCCCGCCATCTGGGTGTGGACCGGTCGAACGTCAGCCGGCCGGCCGATCGACTCGTCGCGGGGGGCCTCGCCGAGCGGATGACCGACGAGGCCGACCGACGAAGCGTCGTGCTCTCCCTCACCGCCTCCGGCCGCCGCCTCGTCGACTCGGTGATGGATCGGCGGCGCGAGATCCTGGGCGGCCTGGTCGGCCGGCTCCAGGAGGCGGATCGGACGGCGCTCCGCCAGGGCGTCGACGCGCTCTTGCGACTGGTCGACGACGGCGAGTCCGGCGCGATCACCCGCGGACCGCTGTTGCGCTGGACGCGCTCACCGCGCTGACGACGCAGTAGTTCCAGATTGGTGCACAAACGCACGCTTTAGCGCCGCGAGGGCGGGTACCCGAGAGGGACCAAGGTCGGCGGCATGGCCGCGACCGTCGTGCACACCGATCGGAGTGAGCCTCGTGGCGCTTGTGGAGAACCGACGCAGATTCCCCGCGAAGTCGGATCCGCGGATACCCGGGCCGCCCCGCGACGAGCGCACGGTCGACATCACCGCGCTCGCCCGGGACCTGCGCCGTGCCGTCGAAGGCGAGGTGCGGTTCGACCGCGGCTCGATCGCCCTGTACGCGAACGATGCGTCGAACTTCCGTCAGGTCCCGATCGGGGTCGTGGTCCCGCGCACCCTCGCGGATGTGGTGGAGGTCCACCGGATCTGCGCGCAGCACGAGGTCCCGATCGTGAACCGCGGCGGCGGCACCAGCCTCTCGGGCGAGACCGTCAACTACGCCGTGGTCGTCGACCACTCCAAGTACCTCACCGACATCGGCGAGACCGATGTCGACGGACGCCTCGTCACCTGCCAGACCGGCGTGATCAACGAGCAGCTCAACATCCATACCGGCCGCGACAACCTGGTCTTCGGCCCAGACCCGTCGTCCCACTCGCGGTGCGTCATCGGCGGCAACCTCGGTAACAACTCCTGCGGCGTGCATTCGGTGCAGTCCCAGCTCTATGGGCCCGGCCCACGGACCTCGGACAACACCGAGGCGCTCGAGATCGTGACCTACGGCGGAGAGCGGTTCTGGGTCGGTGTCGACGAGGAGGACCAGCTCGACGACATCGTCGCGGCCGGCGGGCGCAAGGGTGAGATCTATGCCAAGCTGCGCGACCTGCGCGACAGGTACGCCGACGCGATCCGAGCGGGCTTCCCCTCGGTGACCGACGTACCGCGGCGGGTGTCGGGCTACAACCTCGACGAGCTGCTTCCCGAGCGCGGATTCAACGTCGCCCGGGCACTGGTGGGCACGGAGAGCACCTGTGCCACGGTCCTGCAGGCAGTGCTCAAGCTGACCCCGGCCATGCTGCAGCGGGCCCTGGCCGTGGTGCGCTTCCCCGACGTGGCGACCGCCGCCGACCACTGCCCGGCGATCATCGAGCAGTGGAGGCCGATCGGCCTCGAAGCCGTCGACCACCTGCTCGTGCAGGACGAGCAGCAGGAGGACCTGAACGTCTCCGACCTGCGGATCCTTCCCGGCGAGACCGGTGACGGCGGAGCGTGGCTGATGGTCCAGTTCGGCGCCGACGACGCCGACGAGGCCGAGCAGACCAGCGAGCGGTTCCGGGACTGGCTGATCGAGGAGAAGGGGCTCGCCCCCGAGAACGTCGTCCTCGCCCGCAGCCGCCAGGCCGGCGGTGAGGGCGACCGGCTGTGGACCATCCGTGAGGGCGGCCTCGGCGCCACCGCGTTCCCGCCGGACGAGCAGGACCATTGGCCGGGCTGGGAGGACTCGGCGGTGCCGCCGGAGCGGCTCGGCGACTATCTGCGCGATCTTCAGGAGCTCTACGCCCGCCATGACCTGCGCGGTGCGATGTACGGGCACTTCGGCCAGGGCTGCGTCCATTCGCGGATCAGCTTCGACCTCCGCCACGCCGACGGCGTGGCCAACTACCGCCGCTTCCTGGAAGAGGCCGGCGACCTCGTCACCTCCTACGGAGGGTCGCTCTCGGGCGAGCATGGCGACGGCCAGCAGCGGGCCGAGCTGCTCGAGAAGCAGTACGGCGCCGAGCTCCTGCAGGCGATGCGCGAGTTCAAGGCGATCTGGGACCCCGAGGGCATGATGAACCCGGGCAAGGTGGTCGACCCCTACCGGTTCGACGAGAACCTGAGGCTCGGCACCGACTACAACCCGCCCCGGCCCGCGACGGTGTTCTCCTTCGCCGAGGACGGCTACGACGTCGCCCACGCCGCGCTGCGCTGTGTCGGCGTCGGCAAGTGCCGGGTTCCCGACTCCGAGCAGGTGATGTGTCCCAGCTACGTGGTGACGCGGGAGGAGAAGCACAGCACCCGCGGACGGGCACGACTGCTGTTCGAGATGCTCGAAGGCGAGGTGATCACCGACGGCTGGCAGTCGCGGGAGGTCGCCGAGGCACTCGACCTCTGCCTGGCCTGCAAGGGCTGCACGAACGACTGCCCGGTCAACGTCGACATGCCGACGTACAAGGCCGAGTTCCTGCACCACCACTATCGCTCCCTGCGCCGCTGGCGCCCGCGGTACGCCTACGCCATGGGCTTCATCGACAAGGCGGCCCGCCTGGCCTGCCTGGCGCCGGAGGCGGTGAACACCGCCACCCGGCTGCCGGGCCTGTCCCATGCGATCCGCTGGGCCGGCGGCGTCACCCAGCGGCGCCCGGTGCCCAGGTTCGCGCCGATGACGCTGCAGCAGTGGTTCCGCGAGCGTGGCGGCACGACGAACCCGCACGGGCGGCCGGTGGTGCTCTTCCCTGACACGTTCAACAACCATCTGCACACCGAGATCGGCGTCGCCTGCGTCGAGGCGATCGAGGCCGCCGGGTGGCAGGTGATGATGCCGGAGGGACACGTCTGCTGCGGCCGGCCGCTGTACGACTACGGCTTCTTGGACATGGCCCAGCGCTATCTCACGACGGTGCTCGACGCCGTCCGTGAGCACGTGCGCGCCGGCACGCCGGTGGTCGGGATGGAGCCGAGCTGCCTCGCGGTGTTCAAGGACGAGCTGACCAAGATCATGCCGCACGACGACGATGCCCGTCGGCTCTCCCGCAATGCCTACCACTTCGCGGAGTTCTTCTCCGCGTTCGACATCGAGCCGCCCCAGCTCCCGGAGGGCACCGCCGCGCTGCTGTGGGGGCACTGCCACAACAAGGCGACCGGCGGCATGACGCCGGAGCAGCACCTGCTGGAGCGGATGGGCTCGCAGGTCTCCGAGGTCAAGGGCGGCTGTTGCGGCCTGGCCGGCTCGTGGGGCTTCGAGGCGGACAAGTTCGACATCTCCCTCGCCTGCGGAGAGGAGGCGCTGCTCCCCGCCGTACGGCAGGCGGACGACAGCACCTGGATCGTCGCCGACGGATTCTCCTGTCAGACCCAGATCGCCGATGCCGGCACCGGCCGCCGTGCCGTCCACATCGCCCAATTGATGAAACTCGCCCGCGAGGGCGCCGGAGGTGGCGACGCGGCCGTCACGGAGCGGCAGCTGCTGGCCCAACGGCCCGCCCCGCCGCTGGGCCGGCGGGCCCTCCGGACCGGCGCCGCGCTGGCCGCGGTCGCCGCCGTCGGCGGCACCGCATCGTGGCTCGGCGCGCGAGCCGCAGATCGCATCTCGCAATGACCATCCGGCCACAGTGCCGGAACCCGAGAAGAGGAGAAGTTCGTGTCAAACGTCGCCGTCTACATGCTCCAACGGCTGCAGGAATGGGGGATCAGCCGGGTCTACGGATACCCCGGGGATGGGATCAACGGCTTCCTCGGCGCCTTCGAGAAGGTCGGGAACAATCCGAAGTTCACCCAGACCCGCCATGAGGAGATGGCCGCGTTCATGGCGTGCGCGCACGCCAAGTTCACCGGCCAGATCGGCGCCTGCATGGCCACCTCCGGCCCGGGCGCGGTCCACCTCGCCAACGGCCTCTACGATGCGAAGCTCGACCACCAGCCGGTGATCGCCATCGTCGGTCAGCAGAAGCGCATGTCCGTAGGGGCCCATTACCAGCAGGAGATCGACCTGCAGACCTTCTTCAAGGACATCGGCGGATTCGTCTCCACCGTGATGGACGAGCACTCGGCGCGCCACGTGCTGGACCGGGCGATCAAGTCAGCGCTCTCGGAGCGTCGCCCGGCAGTCGTCATCGTGCCCGACGACGTGCAGGAGGCGCCGTACTCGGATCCGCCGCGCAAGCACGGCGGAGTGCTCACCTCCGTCGGCTGGAACCAACCGCACATGATCCCCGACGACACGCTCCTGCGGGCGGCCGCCGACGTGCTCAACGGCGGCGAGAAGGTCGCCATGCTGATCGGCCAGGGAGCACGCGACGCCGCGGACGAGGTGATGGAGACCGCCGAGGTGCTCGGCGCCGGTGTCGCCAAGGCACTGCTCGGCAAGGACGTCATCCCCGACGACCTGCCCTTCGTCACCGGCTCGATCGGCCTGCTCGGCACCGAGCCGACCAACAAGATGATCGAGAACTGCGACACCCTGCTGATGATCGGCACGAGCTTTCCCTACGCCGAGTGGCTGCCCAAGCCGGGTCAGGCCCGCTGCGTCGAGATCGACATCGACGGTAAGATGATCGGCGTCCGCTACCCCAACGACGTCTCCCTCGTCGGGGACGCCAAGGACACGCTCAAGGCGCTGCTGCCCATGCTGGAGCGCAAGGAGGACCGCAGCTGGCGAGAGCTCATCGAGACCGAGATCACCGCGTGGTGGCGCGTCCTCGACGATCGCGCCCACCAGAAGGCCGATCCGCTCAACCCGCAGCTGGTCTTCCACGAGCTGAACAAGCTGCTTCCCGACGACGTGGTGATGACCTCCGACTCCGGCTCGGCGACGAACTGGTGGGCCCGTCACATCGTCTCCCGCGGCAACATGCGCTCCTCCCTCTCGGGCACGCTGGCCACGATGCTGCCCGGAGTCCCGTACGCCATCTCCGCGAAGTTCGCCTACCCGGAGCGCCCGGTGATCGCCTTCACCGGCGACGGTGCGTTCGAGATGCTCGGCATGAACGAGCTGCTGACCGTCCGGGCGCATGCCGAGGAGCTGTTGTCGGCCAACCCGACCCTGATCTTCGCGGTGCTGGTCAACAAGGATCTGAACCAGGTCTCCTTCGAGCAGCGTGCGCTGGCCGGCGATCCGAAGAACCCGGTGACACAGACTGTGCCCTACGTGCCCGCCGCCGACTTCGCCAAGCTCTTGGGCTTCGAGGGAATCCGAGTCGACCGTCCCGAGGACGTCGTACCGGCGTGGCAGCGGGCGCTGGCCGCCGACAAGCCGGTGGTGCTCGAGTTCGTGACCGACCCGCAGATCGTGCCGCTTCCGCCGCACGTGCGCTTCGAGCAGATGAAGAAGACCGCGACGGCCCTGGCCCACGGCGACGAGGACGCGGCCGGCATCGCCAAGAAGGGCTTCCTCGGCAAGCTCGCCGAGGTCAAGGAGCACCTCCCCGGGGCCGGCGAGTGAGCGCGGACGGCGTACCGGTCGCCGACGTCGAGACGCGGCTCTACACCGTCCCGACCGAACAGCCGGAGGCGGACGGCACCCTGACGTGGGACTCCCACACGGTGCTGGTGGTGAAGGTGTCCGGCGGCGGCCACACCGGCCTGGGCTACGGCTACACCCAGGCCGGCGCCGGCCCGGTCGTCACCGGCAAGCTCGCCGACATCGTGACCGGCCGCAACGCCCTCGACGTCGGGGGCGCCTGGGCGGCGATGTGGCGGGCAGTGCGCAACTACGGGCAGAGCGGGCTGGCCGCGATGGCGATCGCAGCCGTCGACATCGCGTTGTGGGACCTGAAGGCGCGGCTCCTCGACGTACCGCTGACGGTCGCGCTGGACGCCGTCCACGACGGCACGCCGATCTATGGCAGCGGCGGGTTCTGCAACTACACCGACGCCCAGCTCACCGCCCAGCTGTCCGGCTGGGCGGGGGCCGGGATCCCGCGGGTGAAGATCAAGACCGGTCGCGACCCGGACCGCGACGAGCACCGGCTCCGGGTGGCGCGCGAGGCGATCGGTGCCGACGTCGAGCTGTTCTGCGACGCCAACGGCGCGTTCGGCCGCGCCGCGGCGCGGCACTGGGCGGAGATCTACGCCGACCATGACGTGCGGTGGTTCGAGGAGCCGGTGAGCAGCGACGACCTGGCCGGACTGGCCATGGTCCGCGAGCACGCGCGCGGTGGGGTGGAGATCGCCGCCGGCGAGTACGGGTGGGCGCTGCCGGGATTCCTGCGCATGCTCGACGCCGGCGCCGTGGACTGCCTGCAGGCCGACGTGACCCGCTGCGGGGGCATCACCGGCTTCCGGCGGGTCGGCGCGCTCTGTGACGCCCGGTCCATGGACCTCTCCGCCCATTGCGCGCCCCAGATCAGCGCCCACGCCTGCACCGCCCTGTGGCATCTGCGGCATCTGGAGTACTTCCACGACCACAACCGGATCGAGCACCTGCTGTTCGACGGTTGCCTCGAGCCCCAGGGCGGCCGGCTGGTGCCCGACCGGTCTCGGCCGGGACACGGCCTGGTGCTGAAGGAGGCCGAGGCGGAGCGATGGCGGGCCGCGTAGGTGGCGACCCCGGCGCCTACCCGGCGTCGCGTCCCCCGGCCGGCCGCGAGCCGAAGAGTCGACGCCACCACGGCTGCGCCCGCACGCATGTCTCTGGCGCCCGGCGCGCCCGGTCCCATTCCGCCTTGGTCAACAGGGTGCCCGCCCGGCGCTGCCTGGCCACGCACTCGGGGTGGGCGTGGCGGCGACGCTCGCGGTCGCCCTCCGGGGAGAGCAGCACGTTGGGGACCATCGCCAAGAACCTGCCCTGGCAGAACGGGCAGGTGTAGGTCTTCGGCTGTCTTCCTTGGGCCGGGCGGATGTCCCACCACCGCGCTGAGTGCGCCATTGCCCAAGGCTACGACCCGGCAAGGCATCGTCGCGGCAGCGCCCGGCCCGCACCGGCCAAATGGGTGGCGAGGCCCGAAGGCCGTGGCCTACCGTGCCCGTGATGTTGACCGAAGCCCAGCTCGCCGAGTTCATGGAGCGCGGCTACGTCGTCCTTCCCCAGGTCGTGCCCGACGACCTCCTCGAGCAGGCGGCGGCCCGGGTGGACCAGATCACCGCAGACGATCCGCCGCCGGAGGACACGCGGGGACCGCACTTCTACTTCCTCGAGACGAAGGCGGAGCCGGCGCTGCTCGCCGCCTTGACCGACAGCCCCGCCCTGGGCCTCGCCGAGGAGCTTGCCGGGACCGGGAATCTGGACGTGCCCTGGCAGGTGCAGTTGGCGCTGAACATCCCGCCGTACTCCCATCGCCCGGGCGCACCGCACATCGACGCCGCCCACGCCGAACCCACCGGCGGGCCGGTCCGCGGCACGTTCACCATGCTGGCCGGGGTCCTGCTGACCGACCAGCTCGCCGAGGACTCTGGGAACCTGTGGGTCTGGCCAGGGACGCACCTGACCCATGCCGACTACTTCCGCGAGCGCGGCCCGCGGACGTTCTGCGCCTATCCCCCGGTCGATCTGCCCGAGCCCACCCAGGTCACCGGCCGCGCCGGCGACCTGCTGCTCGCGCACTACCTGCTCGGCCACAACATCGGCGGCAACTACGCCTCCCAGCAGACCCGCCGAGCGCTCTACTTCCGGCTCAGCAACACCGAGCACAAGACCCGCCAGGAGGAGTTCCTGCAAGAGGTCTGGCTGGAGTACGAGCCGCTGCGCACCCGGCCGTCGACCGCGCCCGGCTCGACGCTCTCCTAGGTTCCGGTGACGTCGAGCGGCCGGACCCGCGGACGGCGCCGGCCGGGCAGTGGCAGCGTTGGGATGAGCGGCGTACCGTCGAAGACACGGACCAGTCTCAGGAGTCCTCATGACGGATCACATGTGGTCGGATCAGTCGGTACCGGAGTTCGTCCCCGTGCTCGGGCGGGGACGCCATCGCAGTCCGCGGCGCGGAGCGTGCTTCATGGAGATGGCGTCCTACCTCGCCGGCGAGCGATGGTCGGACCACCCGTCGTGCACCCATCCGCTGCTGGCCGAGCTCGCCCGCTCGGTCAACGACGCGACCTCAGACGCGGCCAGGCAGCACCTGGCGCCGATGATCCCGGACGTCGTCGGGCTGCGGCCGGACGAACCGCGAGTGGGCCCGGCCATCGCGCGACTCGCCGCGACCGCAGCGCTCGCGGTCAGCGCGGCCAGCACCCAGCGGGTCGCGGCAGTCGCCCTGCTGCGCTGCGAGTCGCTCCTCGCCGAGGCGGAGGGGCGTCGCCCCGACGAGCCCAGCCCCGGCGCCCGGGCGGCGTTGGCGAGCGCACCGGACGCGGCCGACTGGGCGCAGCGCTTCGTCGGGCAGATCCGTTTCCCGGTCGAGCACCCCGGCCGGCGCTCATTCGATCGCCGCACCGGCGTCGCCATCGTGCGTACCTCGGTCAGCGGCATCGCCACCGCGTGCGTGACAGACCCCGACGCCCGGCTGGTCGACCTGCTGGCCCGGGGCATCGAGCTGTGCCAGGTCGCCTTCTCCGCGCAGGGCGCCCGTGGCTTCGAGGCTCGCTCCGCTCGCACCTCAACCAGCGGCTAACCCCGCGGAAAGCTCACCGGAGACGACTCATTCGTCGGCCGGATCGGCGTCATCTCCGGTGAGTATTCGCGGTCAGTGGCGCTTCTGGATGAGGACGACGTAGCCGAGCGCCACGCCGAGCCCGGCCACGATCGGGCCGAACGTCTGCGCGGTGCCGGACCCGGCGAAGGCCCAGATCGCGCCGAGCACGACCATCGCCAGGGCGACGAGGGACCACAGGATCTTGACGCCGACGTTCGGGCGGCCGTAGCGGTCGCGCAGATCGGGTCGGCCCTGCCGCGGCGAGCGGCTCACTCCTCAGTCCTTCCGCTCTGCGAGCGGCGGAACCTCGTCGCTCGGGCAAGCACACTCGCAAGCTCGGCGCTTGACCTCACTCCTCAGTCCTCCGGCTCGTAGCCCAGGTTGGACCCCAGCCAGCGCTCGGCCTCCTTCAGCGTCCAACCCTTGCGCTTGGCGTAGTCGGCGACCTGGTCCTGGCCGAGCCGGCCGACCACGAAGTACTGGGACTGGGGGTGGCTGTAGTAGATGCCGGAGACCGAGGCGCCCGGCCACATCGCCATCGAGTCGGTCAGCTCGATGCCGGTGTTGGCCTCGACGTCGAGCAGGTCCCAGATCGTCTGCTTCTCGGTGTGCTCGGGACACGCCGGGTAGCCGGGTGCGGGGCGGATGCCGGCGTACTTCTCGGCGATCAGCTCCTCGTTGCTGACGCCGTCCTCGCAGGCGTAGCCCCAGAACTCCGTCCGCACCCGCTGGTGCAGCCGCTCGGCGAACGCCTCGGCGAGCCGATCGGCGACCGACTCCAGCAGGATCGCGTCGTAGTCGTTGAGCTCCTCCTTGAAGGCCATCACCCGCTTCGGGAGGTCGACGCCGGCCGTGACCGCGAACGCCCCGACCCAGTCCTCGACGCCCGAGCCGGCGGGCGCGACGAAGTCGGCCAGCGACCGGTTGGGGATGCCCTCGCGGTGCTTGCCCTGCTGGCGCAGCTGATGCAGCGTCGCCCGGACCTCGCGAGCGGCCCCGGGCTCAGACGCAGCGTCGGCCCAGACGGTGACGTCCTCGCCGGTGGAGTTGGCCGGGAAGATGCCGTAGACGCCCTGCGGCCTGAGCCAGCCCTCGGCCTCGATCGCGTCCAGCATCGCCTGCGCGTCGGCGTACAGCTTGCTCGCCGCCTCGCCGGTGACCGGACTGTTGAGGATGTCGGGGAACTTGCCCTTCATCTCCCAGGCGTTGAAGAACGGCTGCCAGTCGATGAACTCGCGCAGCTCGGCGACGCTGTAGTCGGCCAGCGCGTGCACCCCGGTCTGCGCCGGACGCGGTGGGGTGTACGACGCCCAGTCCATCGGGGTGGCGTTCGCCTTCGCCTGGGCGTAGGTCAGCAGCGGCCGGTCGTGCTTCTCCGCGTGCCGGGCCCGCAGCGCGTCGTAGTCCTCCTTGACCGTGGCCATCAGCTCGTCGCGCTTGCCGCCGAGCAGCTGGGCCGCGACCGGGACCGACCGGGAGGCGTCCTTGACCCAGACGACCGGGCCGTCGTACTTGGGGTCGACCTTGACCGCGGTGTGGGCGCGGGAGGTGGTGGCGCCGCCGATGAGCAGCGGGATCGTCAGGCCGGTGCGCTGCATCTCGGAGGCGAAGTGGACCATCTCGTCGAGGCTGGGGGTGATCAGGCCGGAGAGGCCGATGATGTCGGCGCCCACCTCGGCGGCGGTGTCGAGGATCTTCTGGGCCGGCACCATCACGCCGAGGTCGATCACCTCGAAGTTGTTGCACTGCAGGACCACCCCGACGATGTTCTTGCCGATGTCGTGGACGTCGCCCTTCACGGTCGCCATCACGACGGTGCCGTTGGTCTCCTTCTGGGTGGCCAGCGCCGGGTTGGCGCGCTTCTCCTCCTCGATGAAGGGGATGAGGTAGGCGACCGCCTTCTTCATCACGCGCGCGGACTTCACCACCTGGGGCAGGAACATCTTGCCGGCTCCGAAGAGGTCGCCGACGACGTTCATGCCGTCCATCAGCGGGCCCTCGATCACCTCGATCGGGCGACGGCCCTCGGCGGCGAGCGAGGCTCGCAGCTCCTCGGTGTCGTCCTCGACGAAGGCGTCCAGGCCCTTGACCAGCGCGTGCGTGATCCGCTCCGACACCGGCAGCGAGCGCCACTCGGCCGCCCCTGCTGCCTCAGCCTCGGCTCCCTCCCCGTTGCCTCGATGCCGCTCGGCGAGCTCGAGCAGACGCTCGGTGGCCGCCAGCGGGTCCGGCTTGCGGTTGAGGATGACGTCCTCGATCGCGTCCCGCAGGTCGGCGTCGATCTCGTCGTAGGTGACCAGGGCGCCGGCGTTGACGATGCCCATGTCGAGACCGGCGTTGATCGCGTGGAACAGGAAGACGGCGTGGATCGCCTCGCGGACCGGGTTGTTGCCGCGGAAGGAGAAGGACACGTTGGAGATGCCGCCGGAGACCTTGGCGCCGGGCAGGTTCTGCTTGATCCAGCGGGTGGCCTCGATGAAGTCCACGCCGTAGGTGGCGTGCTCCTCGATGCCGGTCGCGACCGCGAACACGTTGGGGTCGAAGATGATGTCCTCGGGCTCGAAGCCGACCCGGTCCACCAGGATCCGGTAGGCGCGCTCGCAGATCGCGATCCGGCGCTCGTAGGAGTCGGCCTGACCGTCCTCGTCGAAGGCCATCACCACGGCCGCGGCGCCGTACCGCTTGCAGGCGAGGGCGCGCTCGACGAACGGCTCCTCGCCCTCCTTGAGCGAGATGGAGTTGACGATCGGCTTGCCCTGGACGTTCTTCAGGCCGGCCTCGATGACCTCCCACTTCGAGGAGTCGATCATCACCGGGACCCGGCTGATGTCGGGCTCGGAGGCGATCAGCTTGAGGAAGCGGTCCATCG
>Ga0164242_10000508_pt1 | contig 46543 bp, 44 predicted proteins | sample OricomgcompostMG_FD_108783 | JGI IMG/M metagenome (GOLD analysis project Ga0164242, IMG submission 108783) | Miracle-Growth compost microbial communities from Emeryville, California, USA - Original compost - Miracle growth compost (MG) ... | reverse complement strand
GATTATGATTTTAAACGTAAAGGCTTAAATCTTTACGTCACCAAGCTACAAGACTATCGCATTTACGAATACGAAAAACTAAAAGAAGAAAATGCACAGTTAAAAGCGCAATTAGCGCATATCGATCATGATGACTTTAAATGATGAATGTGTTTTCGTATCCATTCATGATCTAACAGGTTACATTGAAGATCTTCTAGTATCACAAAAGCAACCGGTAAATGAAGAAAACATCCTGGTATTTATCCGTGCTATCATTGAAGACTTCTTCTCTAAGAATAACGAAGAAGAGTACTTAGACCGTACTTTAATGTGTTTAGAACGCATTAAAGTTCCTCATGCCATCCGACTAGAAATAGCGATGAGCCTATATAACCATTTTCTCTTTATCGTTGATACCTATCGACCTACTGAGAACTTAGATTACTTAGATCATCTCTACTACGATATTCTCAGTATTCACCTCATTAAGCTGTCTTATGCCAAATACCAGAAAACTCCTAATACTGCCATTTGAGGATATACTAGAGCCTTACTTACCATTTGAACACGTCTTATGGTTCTATCCCAAAGGGTATCGCACAATCATCGGCGATTGTCTTATTAACATCAGCGTTTTAGAGAAACTTCCTTTTGAAGAAGTCAACTTTAACGATTTCTTCTACGATATGTATGGTCAGAACTTCGTTGAACTCGTATTAAACGATTACTACCAGGCGCTGACTCAATTGGATCGTTGTAAAGCGATGTTCAATGGTATTGAAGAAGATGAACAACTCATCCGTTTATTCATGCCTCATCTAATCGAAGATCTCTTTCGGTATATTAAAAATTTATTTACTCAAGATACCATTTGGATGTTAGATCGTACCACCTCGTTTAAATGGATACGAGATACCTTAGTGATTCCGATACTTGATTAAATAAATTCACAATAAAGCACCTTAAATCATGATATTCTTTTTCGGACCTAGCACGATTATGAATCTGATTTTACCTACACAGCAGATCGTCGCAGATTTAATGCAATCGTTAAATGACTCCCCTGTGCTCAGGCCCGATGCGGATAAACTCTTCGATAGGCTCTTAGCTCAGGTTACTTTTAAGAATAAAGCCAAGGAAACCCTACTTAAAGATCGGTATAGTTACTATAAAGTTCTAGAAAGTATTGATCCACATGGTGCAAAAGATGCCTCGCTAGCTATCTATCGAGCCGGGTTAGAACTTCTAGAACTTCTATCAACCTTTGATGCGTATTACCAGAACCATCTTGTCTACCTAAAGGATCGATGGGTAGGCTATGATTTAATCATGGTCAAGATGACGCATGAAGACATCCCTGAGATTAGGTAAGACCAATGCCTGATTTTATATTCAAAGATTCATTTAATGTCACACCTGAACTCATTATTTTAAATACAAATTTCTTTTACTATGAGTTCTGTCGTAAAGCGGGCGTTCTAGGTGTGGGTGGCCACGACGTAAACGAGATCATATGGCAAATTTTCGATCTCTTGTATACGGCAGACGATGAAAAAACGAAAAAAGCTCTAAACGTTTTACCGAACTACCAGCGATTATCTTGTAAGCATTTATTAGAGGATTGGTATAAAGAGAAAACGTTTAAAGAAGCTACGATTGAATTTGCGCTGAGTTTACACGAGATCATTAAAAATCTAGGTATGTATCATCACGAAACTGATCATGAGCAAGGTTTTCCTTATACTTACTATAAGCTTATCAACGGCATGATTGTGGTGAAAACACTTTTCAGTTAAGAAAATCAATTCTCTTTTATAATGGAATGAAAACCAAATGAGCTACAGTTTTCAAACTGGGTTAACTTATTCGTTTACGGTCTATCCCAGTTATATTCTGGGAACTGATTTTAAAAATGTCGTTGTACTGGGCGTGGTCAACTACGAGATTGCTTCTAAATACGCAGATATCTACGCACTGCATGCTCAGGTCTACCCCACACTGCCTGAGGACACACCCAATAACCCTGAATCTTACGATTACCTTTTAATTAAAACAACAACAGGTAATAAGACCGTTGTGGGTCTACCCTGGATTAAAGAAGAGACGATTGCTGTCGTTGATTCTAAAACCATACAAGTTCTCATTAGTCAAGTGTCCGCTAATGATATCACAGCCATTCGTAACGCACTGGTACAAAACGGATTCATGAATCTAAAGATAGATTTAATGAGCTAAAGTCGTTCATTCTAGAATAGGAACTATCCCTGATATATACAAGGGTTCCTATTCTAGATATCCTTTTATTTTTTTTTTATTCACGCATTCTCTTATCTTATGTCCTATTTGATCTTCGTAGCGAATAGGGCTAGTGAGACGTAGTAGATCCAGATTAACTGGATCTGTGAACTTACTGTTCGTGCACTTTCTCTTTTGGTTGTTGCGAATATAGTCTTTAAGTCCTGGTGAAGAAAAGAGTTCTTTTATAAAAGCACTATCATGTTTTAACCCTTTGTCATGGTAGCGTGATTATTTAAGACTTTAAAAGTAAGCAGGATTTTACTTCTAATACCCTATTTTAAAATAAACCTTCTCTTGTCTTTACGATTCTCCGTATCAGATCAATCGGGTAGCTGATGCGTATTGATCGAGTCGACTCCTATCCTTAAGGCTTGAGAACGCTTGCGCGTAGTGTGATGAGCTAAGCGCGAGTATAAATTTAAAATAAGGTGAAAGTAAAAAGGCTACTATTCGTGCACGAAGAGAAAGTGCACGAATAACCAATTATGCCGTTTTTTATTATCTAAGCTCATCTTTTGAAATGGTTTAAGCTAGATATTCATTAGGAGAAAGTCCCCTTGAGTAATCCTTTTGTATTACCCAAAGACGCTTATCAGCGAGATATTCATCCTATCAAACACTACATCACTCAGGCAGCCAGTTATCTGTCTAAATCAACAAATCAAGATTTTCAAGCGTGTTATAATTACGTGAAGACCCAGATTCAATCTGGAGGACAGTTTGAATTTAAAGATCCTATCATTCATCACACTGTAAGAATTGATTATGAAGATAGGGTAGAGACACAAAGTACGGTCATGGAATACATTTATGATTCCATTAAAAATAAAGAATTGATTGCACCAACACTGACTACTTATGTAAACCCTAAGGAAAAAGAATCTTTATTAGTGGGGTTTATTGACAATAACGTAAAGAATCGCTCTGGGGCAAAGAAAAAGATGTTTGCCGCAACCGTTGCGCAATTAAGAGCAGAACGTAGACTTAAGGTTGCAAAAGAAAAAGACAATAAAGAAGATGAACTTCATTTCTTAGAAGAAGTTGAAAAACAAGGTCAAGAAGTCAAGATTCAAAATTCTACGCAATCTAATAAGAAAATTAGTAATAATAGCTTATCGGGAGCGCATGTCAGTAGCTCTACCCCACTCTTTAACCGTACTGCTCACTCTACGTTAACCAGTACATGTCGGGCTACCTCGGGTTATGGCAATGCAAACAATGAAAAGTTCGTTGCCGGTAATCGCCATTATCACAGTTACGACGTGACATTAAATAACATCGTCTCCATAGTCAGTAATACAGATTACGATGTTCTAGCTCAAGCACTAGATCAGTACGGAATTAAAGAACCCACTGTTCAAGAGACAATGCAATGCATTATGCGCTCTACTGTGTTTTACTGGCGAGAGCAGAGACTCTTAAAAAGAATTGAAAACTATCTCCACAAACTCTCAGGATTAGAGCGTGCTGCGTTTGTCTATACGGGAGATTTTTACCACTTACGTAAACTTAACGATACGGTTGTGAGAACCTTTCTTTCTCGGCTTTCTCGTAAAGTCGAACACACCGATTCAGATCCTCTTGTCATTTATAAAAATTCCAGAGAAGAGCTCCATCACTTAGCTTCTCAGATCTGTGACAGTTTAATGAAAGGTGTGGGGATCAAAGATGCTTTTGATATTCAAAAAGATGAAGACGATAATCCGATTCTCAACGAAGAAGGTCAACCCATACTTGCCGATCCAGAACGTGCCATGGTCATGGCTGCCACCATAGAAAACATTGAGAAAACATTAGAAGACTATACGCTTTTTATTAAAGCATTCTGGATGACCCGTAATTTTCCAGCTTCAGTATCTTACCTACCCAGTATGGTCAGACGCGTGGTGTTGATCTCCGATACAGATTCGACTATTTTTACGGTACAAGACTGGATTGAATGGTATTTCGGTTCGATTTACTTTGATGAAAAAACGCTTGGTATGTGTGCGACAGTGGTCTTTTTAGCTTCACAGACCATCACCCATCTTTTAGCCATGATGAGTGCAAATTTTGGTATTGGGAAAGAGCGAATTCATCAAGTGGCTATGAAAAATGAATATCGTTTTGATGTCTTTGTCCCTACGACTATTGGTAAGCATTATTACGCACTCATTGGATGCCGAGAAGGCAATCTCTATAATAAGTATAAGAAAGAAATTAAAGGCGTACATTTAAAATCTTCCAATGCGCCAAAACAGATTATGGAGTCTGCACAAACCCTAATGGTCGATAAAATCATGAAAGAGATCATTAAGGGAAATAAAATATCACTAGATAAAATATTAAAAGAAGTCTCTGATATTGAGCGACACGTCGTGAGTTCTATAAAGCAAGGAAGTTACGAATACTTAAGGCTTACTCAAATTAAAGAAGATGAGAGTTATACCTTAGATGCCAATCAATCGCCTTATCAGCACTATACACTTTGGAATGAAGTCTTTGGACCTAAATACGGCTTTGTTCCACCTCCGCCTTATGTAGCTATTAAAGTCTCAACCGTCTTAGATAGTAAAAAGAAAATGCAAGCTTGGTTAGAGACCTTAGAGGATAAACCGCTTGTAACGCGTATGCAAGACTGGTTAATCAAAAATGAGAAAAAGAATGGAATCGGTACTTTTCAATTACCTGACCAAATTCTTTCTTCTCAAGGTTTTCCAGAAGAAATCTTCCAAGCTTTAGATACACGGCGAATTGTGCTTGATGCGACAGGGGTTTTTTACATTATTTTAGAAACTCTTGGTATGTATATGCTAGATAAAAAGAAGACTAAACTCTTCTCTGATTATTATTAAAATAGTTAATAAAAAACTGGATTGCAGAAAAAATCAAATAGATATTCTATTAGTGAGATTGGGGTTAACCTAGTCCATGGTTCTACTGCAAATCCAGTTGGCTAATATCCTTAGGTGTTTACCAAAGGAGACAATTTGGGTTTTGGTAGTGTAAAGAAGTTGTAATGAGAGCTCACTTGGCAATGGTGCTAAAGAGTTCTTTTCCCTACCCTTGCCCGAGAGGGTTTCTCGGCATTTATCTCTTGAGGAGAGACAAAAATGAAGATGCAGAAACTGGTGTTGTCCGTTGCTCTGGCTCTCGGTATGTCCGGTGTGGCGCTCGCGCACAATCCGGGTAGCTCCGGTGGTTCCGAGTACAATCAGGGTTCCTACGGCGCTGTGGTCGCTGGTATCGGTGGTGCTGGCTTTGCCGGTCAGGCCGGGGGTGATGCCTCCTCCGAATCGTCGGGTTCGGCTATCGCTGGCGGTCAGGTGATCGGTACGGGTAACTCCGTGCAGCAAGCTTCGGCCATCTCCGGTGGCTCGGCTACGATCGGCGGTGCGGTGAACTATCAGGGTGCTCAGGTCAATACGTCCACCACCCAGTACGCCAACACCGAAAACCACGGCACGACCGACCAGCCCGGCATGGGCGACGATGGTCTGATCCAAAACGGCTCGAATGCCTTCGCCTCTTCGAACAACCACGCGGTGGGAACCTCTTCCTTCCAGGTCGGCGCGTTCGGTGCGGTGGTAGGTTTCGGCGGAGCCGAAGTCTCGGGTTCGGGTGACAACTACAACCAGGGCGGCAATCAGGGCAACAACGGTGGAAACCAGGGCGGTAACAACGGTAACCACTACGGCAACGGCAACGGGAACGGCTACCACCACTAATCCTGGTGTAGTTTCACCTCGCCTCAAATAGGGGTGGATGCCTTTGGTTTTCACCCCTATTTATACAAAATCAATTTTCATTTGGAGTACAAAAAATGCTGAAAATAAAAATGCTCTTCGGTGCGCTGCTCGCCCTGGCTATCAGTGTCCCGGCTTTTGCACACGGTGGGTCTTCTCACTACAATGCGACGGCCAACTCACAAACGGCATCAACTGCCAATTCCAATTCGGCCAACGCAGGCAATGCGCAAGCCATCACGTTCAATAACGACAGTGGTGGTTCGATCAAGACGGTTCCTTCGCTCGGCGGCAACAGTTTCTACGGCTCGTTCTCCACAGATAACTGCATGGTCTCCGGTGGTGTGGGGGCTACCTTCTTGGGCGGTGGTGGATCGATTGTGACACCCATCCGGGATGAACAGTGCTCCGTTCTTCGTGGGGTGGAACGCACCATGCAAGTGGCTGCAACGGTGAGCCGTGCCGATCCGAGCCTCTCGCACAAGCTGCAACAAGGTGCGGTCGATATGCTCTGCAATCTGAACTCCATCGTGGGCAATGCGCTCAAGCAGCAAGGGGTTTGCACAGAGCCCAAGAAGCAAACGGCACAGGTAGCCTCTGCTAACCATGTTCCGACTGCCGAAGAAAAGCAAGTCGGCTATTCGGGTAACGATCCGATCGTCCGTCGTCGCCTGGGCCTGCCGCCGGTGCAATGAGCGGAAACAAAGCCTCTGTCTTCTTGCGCAAGAAGAAAGTACATCGTAGTAGCCTATACTCTTCTAAGATCAAAAGTCTTGAAGAGTATAGGCTACAGTTTTTGATGTATTTTTTTTTTTGATCTATTCTAGATATTTTCAGATATATATCACTCGCCTGAACAGTATCAACTAATCATTTTCAATCTCTCACAAAAGGTCTAATCATGAATCGAACCCTTATCATTACATCTGTTGTATTAGGTTTGGCCGCTGTGGGAGCGAGTCTCAAATTTTGTCGTAAGACAAAGAAAGAAAAGGTAGTAACTCCTACAACGCCAGATTCAAAAGAATCCACTACAGAAGAAAGTGTTGTAGTAAAAAATGAAGAAGTTTGTCACTCAGAACCCACTGAGAAAAAAGATGGGTTCTCAGAAGAAAAGAAAGTGCATGAAACCAAACCGATTACCCAAACAGAGCTAGAGATCCAAGCGCTTCTAGTTCAGTACCAAGATGGGGAAATCAGTTTCGAGCAGTATCAAAAACGGTTCGAGAAGCTCTGCACGAAACTGGCTAACGAGAAATAGTCAGTATAATACACAGAAATGTGTATTGTAGATTTTTTCAGTTGTATATAACTACACTGAATTGAGATAGAGAATATCTCTTATCAGACTGTTTAAGAGAGGATTAAGTGGATACACTTGTGACCATGACCATCAGTGTGAAACGAGATGGTAATGTTTCTTCAGATATCCAAACGCACGACAATAGTTACAGTGATGTGGCGATTGGCTTGGCAGCAATTCGAGACGAAATCAACAGAGTCTTCCAAGAAAGAAAACAGTGCCCCTACTATCCTCGTAACCACGAAGAAGCTACGCGGAAAATTATCCGTAATACTTCAACTACCAGCGAATAAAGGAATTAAAATGAGTGACAAGATACTCAGCACCAGTTCGATTGACGTCGCGTTCGTTGCAGGGTGCGCTTGGTTTGTGACGAAGTTCGTTGTACGACTTCTGAAGAAATAGGAACGCATCCTGTTTGCGTTGTTGTTTTAACGAACATCATTCCATTCAAAACTCAAGGAGATTCAAATGGACACCATCAACAAAGCCTGCGGTACAGCAGTCAATATCGTCATCGCCATGGTCGTCGTCGGTTTTGCCAACAAGATGGGTGTCTTCGATCCCATCAAGAACTACTGGAAAAAGCTTCAGAAAGAAGCAGAAGAATAATCCAGTTCTTTCGTTACACAGTCTCCTAGAAGTTACTAGGAAACTCTTTGCTCTTTATCATCCCGCAGTAAACTTTTCACCCACACGTCGTACACTTTTCAATCAAAGGAAATCAATCATGGAAACCATCGTTCAAGACGCCGCTACCGTTGCCGCTGAAGTCACCACTGTCGCTGCCGAGACCGTCGCACAGACTGCCACCACTGCAGCCGAAGCATCGAACTCTGTCATGGCCCGAGTCGGGGACTTTGCCCTGCGTAACAAGGGCCCTCTTGCTATCGGCGCTGGTGTCGTAGCCGCAGGCTATGCAGGCTATCGCTGGGTCGCACCCTGGGCCAAAGGCAAGCTCTCCGATCGCAAGGCCAACAAACCCGTGAATACCAACGCACAAAAGACGGCTGAAGAAGTAGTCGACACAGTCGTGAAGGAAGCACAGGCCACCACATCGACCGCAGCGCCGGAAACCTCGGCACAGCAGTAAAGCCACAGCAGTAAAACGTAAGTAAAAACTCATCTGTCTCGTCAATAGTACGAGACAGATGTAGTTTCCTTTTTCTTTTTTTTTTTTAATCCCATGGACCAATCTAAGCAAATTCAATTAGCCATTGAAGTTAAGGTTGAGATTGAACTTGGTAGAGAACAACCCATTGCGATAAATAGCGTTTATCAGAGAAAACCGCTAAATCGCTTTATGGATTTTAATGTAGTAAACTTTTTTACATTAAACGCTAAAGGTGAAGTAGAAGAAGAGGATATTCGTGATTTCGTATGTGATCAAACGGATATTTATCTCACAAAAGAAAACGTCTTTAGTTATCTCCATGGGTTAAATTACCAAATCAATATTCAACAAATAAGAACATTTCCTATTCAATAAACGGTCATAATAGCCAGGGAAATCAATCCCTGGCTATTATGCTTTCTCTTCTTTTTTTATCTTATTTGAGCTAATTGAGTTAATTCATCTATCGTGTTTTTAACTTCTAGATAGAGTTCTGGTGTTAATCCATATTGCAAAGTATTGTCCGACTGATAAAACAAGGCTTGACGTAGAACCCGATTCATATTCGCTTGGTTTTCATTAGAACCCACTTTAGCATTAAAGAGAAAAAGAAATTTTAATGCGCGGATACGTGATATGACTAAAGCCCAGAGCACTTGACGGGTAGGAGCGACTTTAGGTAACTGCATCACATCAAAAAGGCTTTCCTTGGTGATAACTTGAAAAGACTTTAGGATCGTATCAAATCTTGCTTTCGTTGTACTGAATTTATCAATAACCTCATTGAGCATTCTATCAACTTTTAATTCGTAATTGGTTTGATAAAAAGGTGTCTTATTGATAAAGAGAGAATTCGCCTGATCCGTTAGTAAGTTATACGCACGGTTAAAGATCACATAGTCTAGGTGAGAAGTCATCATGTTTGGTAGTACATACATGGCAATAAACTGCATGACAGACTTTTGACTATCATCTGGGCTAATTAGATTTTCATTAATTCGAAAAGCACGGTATTGAATGGCTAGTAGTGGAATATTAATACTCACGACTGCAATCTCTTCTTTGTACTTATCTTCTCCTCTTAGAGGGTTTAGCGCTAGAGAAGACCTATCATGGCGCAAGACCCGTACGGCACTTACGTCTTTCCAATGATCATGCGCGTATTTAGAATCAAAAGGAACATCAATACTGATTAGTACTTCATTGGAATTATTCCCGTAGAAGACACTATTGAAGATGTTACCTTTATTAATCGATGAGGTAAACTTCATTGCCATAGATAAATCTCCAGCTATGGCATCGACCGCATCGTAATAGTGCTGTAGTTCTAAAGACTTAGAGACAGGGATAGATTGTAGTAACTTGACCAGGATATGGTTACTCTTTACTGTCGTGACGTTATCCTGGTAGTAACGAATAAATTGGTTTAACCCTGCTTGAAGAACACGTCTGACAAAAGGCCACTCAGGACTATGCAAAGCAGGAGACTGTAAATTTAAATCAAGATGAAATAAAGTATGCATGAGCCCTAGCACACCTATAAATGAAAAGAGTTTATTGGAAGATTTCTTTTAACATACGATTCAAGGGTTAGAAGACTTTTCCTCTTTAAATTTCAGGAGTTTGTCAGGAATAAGTAAAAAAATACTAGCATATACCTATTATATAGCAAGAGACTCACGTTCTCCTTGTCACCCATGCTAAGCTTACCAATTAGCTGGGTGAGGATAAGGATCTTTGTATCTTGTATGGTTTGTATTCCAAGTATTTTTAACAATATATCATGAATAAGCTAGAGTAAAGAACTAGCGAAATGTTTGCAAACATTTTTTCACAAAGGAAGTAAAACAAATGGCTCTCCATGGTCAAGAAAGCAACACGAATGTAAGCGCCACCTTCAGTGGCTCCGCATCACAACCCCAAAAAGAAGCGGCAGCACAACAAAGCCCTGGCCAAAAGGACTCTTATGGCTTTAGCTGGTCGGCCCTGCATTCCTTCTCGGGTCACTCGATGACTCGTTCCCCGATTGGTGAAGTTCTCCAACAGACCTTGGTTGCACTGGAAGAGCAATTCAAGGGTCATAAGGTCAGCTCCTACGAAGTCAAGCTCATTCCTCTGGATATGAAGGACTTCACTCGCCTTCCCACCTCGGTTATCCTGGTCACGCTTCGGGATAAGTCGGTTTCTACCCCTGTGGTCTCTGTCCACACTCTGATTCTGGAAGGCTCAGTAGAACCCTGGGGTCCAGTAACCGAAATGATCAATGGCGTATCGGTTGAAGTACAACGGCCGACTTCTGAAGCCTATAAGACTGGGATCGATCAGATCGTAGCCGATGAAGTCACTCGCATCTATCCGGGCTCCACGCTGCTCTCAGCCGATGCGAATGTGGTGCCACGTCACTTCGATCTGGAAGATAAGGCTCGGGTGTATTCTCTGGCTGCAAATTCGCTGCTCGCAGCCGAATCACGTCTCTTTGAATATCAGGGTCGTGCAGAGCTCAACGTGGCTAAGGCCAGTAACGATAGTTCTCTGTCGGTGCGTACGGCTTTCCTCACGAACCAAGCTCAGCAGCTCGATGCAGTCGGTCAGCCTCTGCGCTCTGATATTGAAGTCTCGATTATCTCCAAGTTTAACCAAACGCAAAACACGTATGGTCAGAACCTGCTGGAGCGTCAACGTGATGTGGGTTATGTCACAGGCTTTATTGATGCGATTTGGGACCCGGTGCAACAGCAAGGCGGTTTTGGTCAGTTCCAGCAGTTTAACCAATTCAACCAGACGTTAGCTCAAGACGGATCGCTCCCAACGGCTAAAGTGCGTCCGCTTTTCGTTATTACCGATTCGCGTATCCAGGATCTGTCTTCGCTGACCGCGCAGATCTTCTCGATCTTCCCGGCCATGCTGTTGCGTGAAGCTAACCTCTGGCAAGCGGCCTTCCGGCCTCGTGCTGTGGTCCAGGGCATCAACCCGAAGAACGTCGGTGCACTGAATCTGGAAGCAAACCTGCCGATCGTCAACGGTCAGGCTGATCCGAGTGGTCGTGGTGCGATCATTGATGTGGCAAGCGCTAACTTCAATGAACAGGACTTCTTCCATTTCATGCAAGCAGTCTTCCGTCCTGGTCTGGGTATTGCCATTGATTCTCCAGAATGCGGATCGTCTACGTGGTATAACAACATCTTCGTTGCCGCTGCCATGGGTAACCAGCAAGCGTATGAAGAGCTCTATAACGCCACTAACGAGCTGACCAACGGCAACTTTGGTAAGCGCTTCAATAAGGGTGAAGCCATTGCTACGCACTATTCGGTCGTACACAATGGTTGGTATTCGGACGCACAAGGTCACAAGCGTGATATCCGTGACTTTGATCTGATTGCGCTCCTGAATCATCCGATGGCTGAAGATAAGATCGTAGTCGATGCGTGGATTAACTCGTTCCAAAATACGGGTGCATCCATCAAGGCGCGTCTGCATGATCGGTATCGCATTATCAGTAAGGCCTATTCCGATATTACCCTCACTGGGTTCTCCAATCGGATTATCCTCACCGATAAGTTCCTCACCAGCGCACTGCAAGGTGCGTACGAAGCGGGTCTGCAACTGCAACCGCAAAACCAGTTTGCCGATCAAGGTATCGTGTCTCGTGTTTCGGCCAATCTCAATTCTGGCCTCTTTGGTATGGGTGCTGGTGCTCCGGTCTTCCAGAGCAACATCGGCATGCCTGGCAACATGAACATGGGTGGTGGCTTTGCAGGTCGCTACGGCTGGAATCGTTAATCAATAAAAATAAAGCCAAGGAGCCGCACTGTGTAAAAGCAGTGCGGCTTTTTCATCTCGTCTTACTTTTGTACGATGGGATTTCTCTTCGATTAACGTCTTCAATAAAAGGACAACAATCTTGGGCTTGTTTTTTGAAATTATCGATTTTGATGAGGAGTTTGCAAAATCTTCTCGAATTCCTACTATTTTAAATGATCTAGAGGAAAATAGCGAAAAAGATAAGGAGTTTGTCAATAGTTGTATTTATACTCGGTATACGAGTGATCTCTTAAGCAATATCCCTTCTTGTGGATGTGGAAAACTCTTTGGAGAAGATCGACTAGGTGTTATTTGTCCAGATTGTAATACGGCTGTCGCCCACGCCATTGAGCATGATCTAGAGCCTCTAATATGGATACGAGCACCGGAAGGCGTTCCAGCACTCATTAATCCTACAGTTTGGGCTATTTTAAGTGAGCGTTATACCCGAAGTAAGTTTAACGCAATCCGTTATATTTGCGATGTTGCGTATAACCCTAAAACCAGAAAGCTTGCTCTTGTAGATGAAGTGAGAAACTCTGGAATTCCAAGAGGATATACAAACTTTATTCAACACTTCGATGAAATTCTACAGCTTTTAAATGAATTGCCTTCTTTGAGACTCAGAAAAGATGAAATTGATTATACGATGGAATTTATTAGAGAAATCAGACCCATCATCTTCTCTAAACACATTCCAATTATCAATAAGTCTATCCTAGTCTTTGAAGATGATCATCAAGGTAACTTTGTAGATTCTACTGTACCAGGTATTGTTAATGCAGCCCGTATCATGGTGGGCATTGATACGAATAAAGGCTATAGTCTCAAACAAAAAGAAAACCGAGCTATTAAAGCCATAATCAGCCTAGATGAAGTCTATCAGAAAATGAATGGTGATGCATTTCTCTCTGATAAACCTGGTCTGATACGAAAGCATCTCCTGGGTACTCGAAGTTATTTTAGTTTTCGAGCAGTGGTCTCATCAATCACTGAACCGCACCATTATCGAGAGATTCAAATACCTTGGGGTGTAGCAACTTCAGTCTTTTCCATGCATATCCGAAGTATTCTAATGCGTCGTGGAATGAGTGTGAATGAAGCAACGGGTTTTATCTTCGAACATGCACAGAAGTATAGTCCTGTTCTAGATGAGATCTTTCAAATGCTTATCAATACAAGTCCATTTCCGAATACGGATTTTATTGATGTGCATACAGGTAACACAGTTAAGTTTAGAGGAATTGCTGCCACCATGGGCAGAAATCCTAGCTTAAATGTGAATTCCATTCAGTTGGTGTATATTAGTAAAGTGAAAACTGACATTACGGATCTTACAGTAAGTATCCCAATACTGTCTGTAAAACCCCTTAATGCAGACTTCGATAAATTACTCTGTCGACCTGGGAAGCAATTCCCTGTGATTAAATCCGACTCAAACGGCGAAAGTACCAATAGGTATCACACCGTACCAAAACATGCTCGAAAGACATGCGACGGTCTAGAGACTCATAGACTAGCTAAGGTTCTCACAAGGAGCTATGCTGATACTAGGATAGATTATTGTAATCTATAAATGTCGGACCCTCTTACCATAGAGGTGAAGGAATAGTCCAACTATAACGCGTTGGGAGATGCGTTAAATTTCACTTTATGTATTGATGAAAGACTGCATAATGAATTAGAGAATGAAACCTTTGATTCATCAGTCTTTAATCTGGCTACACCTTTTGAAATCTCTAAGGATCTTGCTTATCCTAAGCCTGCGGTCTCCACCATGGCAAACTGGATAGGTAAGGAAGAAAACACGATAGATCCTCTCAAATGGCAGAAAATGAAGGAATCATTATTGATCCTTTCAGACTAGAAAGATAGGAGTCAATCACAATGCAGGTATTAGTTGGAGGTGAGTCTGAGTTCAGTGGGCTCATTTATGGCGATAAACACCCAGGTACCATGAGGTTTTTACAGTCTCAAATAGGCAATGCATTTAGCAGTACCCTAACGGACATGGGTAAACAGATGTTCTCCAATCTGGGTAGTATCTTTGAGAAATTCAATGGAGAAAACGCATTACGACTAGCCAAAGCAGCAAGAAGAAAGGTCACAGGCTTTTTCGAGCAAGAAGTCATCCGCCCACTTTGGGATATTAAAGAAATCCAACAAGCTACTCTTACGATGCAGCGTTGGATTATGGCCTATCCCGAAATACGGGAACTCTATCACGATCAGCGTTGTGATGGATATAGTGCCACGTATGTGGATATGTTTCCAGGACAAATCGGTGAAAAGCATTATGATTATCGTCGTGTCATGGATGGCTTGGTTCAAGTAACCGATGAAGGAGAGTCTAAGATTGTTTATTATTACGATGATCCTCCTGCAGACGATGTTGAGCTCAGCCTACAAGACAAAATCGACATCACCAATACGTGGCAGATGATCGCGCGGCATCTAAAGCATACTAACGACGATCCGACTTCTATCTTTGGCGATACGTTATAATCAATTTTAATTAACAAAGGGTAAGGTAATAGTGTTTAGTAGAGAGCTCTTTACGTTAGGTAGGAGTTTCTCTACTATTGCTATTTTTTTTTTTGTCTTAATACGTGCATCCTTTACCATAATTTTATAGACTCTCAATTTCGTGACTATTAGATAACGTTGTCTAATAGGACTACAGGGTGAACAAGGTTATGGCTACAACTAACAGTAACATCTACGTTCCTACGCTATCTCGAGCAGGGTGGAGTAAGTCTCCTGCTGAGATGGTAGATTTTCTTTTATCGGATTTTTTTATTGCTGAGTATAGTCAGAGCTATCTTTATAAAGACAATATCACAAGCTTACCTTATTTAATTCAACGCTATCAGGGAGATGTTCCTGGTCTAGTCGAAGCGATGCGTAGATACTTGGAAGACTATTTGGGTTCTTATTTAGATGATATTTTAGTCGATGTCACAAGTGACGCAGGAACCTCAGAGAACCCAACAAGTGCTGTAGCAATAACCATTTATATTCAGTTCAGTCGTAACGGAGTCGTCTACTCTGTAGGTAAGCTCATAGAAACCCTAAATAGTCGTATTAAGAAAATCGTGAATTTAAATAACACAGGAGCATTAGCGTAACCATGTCCGATCAAACCAGTGCGTTTACCAGCTATAAAACAAAACTGACCGATGGTCGCTACATAGTCCTCACTGCCCAAATCAATGCTTTTGACCCTGATTTACTCATCATTGTTAGTTCTGAACCTATTTATCGCACGATTCAAGTCCCTGTGTTACTGCGTCGAAGAATCGATCATGTTACCTTTTTCTCTGTGATAGAAAATAAATATATAAAAACATTTATCAATAAAGAAGATATGGGAATCATTCAAGCATTGATTAATTCAACGATGTTAAATCGTCACGAAGTCCTCTTTGCACACTACGAACTTTAAATTCATCAATGAAAGGGTAAATGGCTTATGTTCTCTCCTGAAGACATACAGAAAGCAATTGCAAATAAGCAACGAGAATCTATTCTCGAAATCTCTAAAGATCTTAAGACCTCGCTAGAAGAAGAAGGACGAGCTAAGATTCGTGAAGATATCTTTGTCAACGTTTTTTTACCCTTTTTCGCAGGAGAAGAAAATAAATACAAGGTAGGATTAGGCAATTGGGAGACTGTTGCATCAAACGGAGGATTACCTGGTGGTCTTTATCGTGAAGTCGAAGTGGTTAACGATGAAAATGAAGTCCTTTTCTCTGTACCTCCCATTTATGATCGAGATGGCATTAAACCGGTTAAGCTCTCAGATCGGATTAGCCTAGAAGGGTTATTTGAACAAGCTAAATTGCTTGCTTTAATAAAGCCCAATCTTGCAGTAAATCAACAGAATTCTATCTTTTCTCATCTTTTAACGAAGATGACTAATGCCACAGATAAAACTGCAGAATACATCAAACGCTGGAATGATATCTTCTTGCGCTATGGGAGAGATAGCAGTATTGTAAAAGACAAAAATAACTCAACGGGTCAATCTTCTGATAGTCAAGATGGATCGGGTTATGAAATTGAAGAACTCTAACTATATTAACTTTGTAGTACTATCGGATTTACACCTTGGTCACCGAAGAAATAGTGCTACAGAGATTATAAAGAACTTAAACAGAGAGTTTAGTGAAGAGAAAATCGCTGAACTCGATATGATCGTATTTGCAGGCGATCTAATAGATCATCTTTTAACTTCTCTTGAGATTATAGAAATCGATATTTGGTTCATGTCCTTCTCTAAACGATGCAAAAGACAAGATGTTACGGTCTTTATTCTGGAAGGAACACCCAGTCACGATTGGAAGCAAGCCGCGCGGTTTGCTCAACTCAATGAGAAGTTAGCTCAGTATGGGGCGCACCTCGTTTACATTAAAGACCTGACTATCTGGTACGAAGAGAAATTCGATATGAATTTTCTCTTCGTACCAGATGAATGGTCGATACGTTCAGAAGACACATTAGCCCAAGTCAAAGAGCTACTAAGAAAGAAGGGAATAGATCAAGTCGATTACGCGTTTCTCCACGGTAACTTCGACTACCAAATCGATAGCTTTATGAATATTCCACGCCATGATAGTGAGGAATATTTAAAACTTGTTAAACACCTACTCTTTATAGGCCATATTCACACCAGATCGAGCTACAAGCGCATTTATGCTCAAGGCTCATTCGATAGGTTAGGTCACAATGAAGAAGAGCCTAAGGGCTATTTAAAGGTCCGTGGCTACCAAGACGGTCACCATGAAGTAGAATTCATTGAAAACACAGGCGCTAAGAAATTTATCACCTTAGATTGCATAGGCCTAGATCTAGAAAAAACCTATCGAAAGATAGAAAAAGAAACAGGTGAATTACCCCATGGTTCGTACGTGAGAATCAAAGCACAAAGTGCTCATCCTGTATTTAGTAACATGGATGAGATCTTACGTAAGTATCCCCACTGCGTATGGAGTAAACACCCGATTAATGAAGCAAATGAAAAAGAGAATCAAAAATACCTTTTTTCTCTAACAGAAAAATATACGCCTGTAGAAATTAATGAAAAGAATATTAAATCCTTACTTCTTGAACGTATTCAACGTAAAATCAACGATACGGCTTTATTAGTAGAACTGACACGACATATTGACGAGATGCGAGGAGCAGTAAGGTTTCGTTAAAAGGCTAGATTATCATGGCGAGCTTAGACTATTTAGCGCAGCGTGCAATTGGTGAAGATCTCCCGATTTCTTTACCTACGGCTGTAGCAATCCGTGAACTTTTAATCGGAGAACATAAAGACGCGAAATATCAAGAAGTTTGGATTAATATTCGTACACTTATTCGTAATCTTCTGCATTCTTTAGATGCCGATACCCTAGCATTAGCTAGCGATATAGATTTAAGTAATGTCATTGTTGACGAAATAGAGATTCTCGAATCAGTTTTTCGAGATCAAAAACCTACGGTTATTCTTAATTTTTATATCGCCCATTACGATAAGTTAAAGAAACTCTACCCACAAGCAGTTTTCCGTGAGGTAAGAACAGCACGGCAACGCTTTAATCAGGCCTTATTAGATAATACCTATCAAGATATCATTCAGTTCTACCAAGATCCAAAGAAAGATCCAAAGATAAAAGTCTTTGATCTGGATATTGTCCCAGTGGTAAAGACAGTAGCCATCTTCTTAACCCATGTAGGACCTGATTTAACAAGTGAAGGATATTTTAAAAGTGTAAGGCTCCTAGAATCCCACACGGGGAAACTCAAAGATCGTAGCCAGTGGTATACGAAATTCTCTACAGAAAATACGATACCTTTTATTCCTTTCTTAAGAGCGACCTTAGCAATCCTAGGAGACTCTGAGGTTTTTAGACCACAAGGAATCAAACTTCGTAAAGCTTTAGTAGAGACAAGCGAAAAGTACCATTGGTCTAGTGTGACAACCTTAGAGAGAATGAAGTTAACACTAGGTTATGTAAAAGATGCTCAGATCCGAGAGCAGTTGGTAAATTTTATTCACTGAACACATTCTGTGTAATGCTCACAGACTACTTACAGAAAATCGTTTATTTAAAGTTTTTAAGGAAAGATTACACATGAGCCAAGATTCGGGTCGCAATTTCACGCCACGTAAAAAGAATGCGCTGGATAACTATGCGTTTAATATTCGGGTACCCGTACCGAATGAAAAGGGTAAGTTTAGTAGTCTTAACTGGGAGATTAGTCGCAATAGCCTAGGTATTAAGATCTATACCGGGTTTTCTTCCGATCAGGGCAACCAAGGTGGGATGCTTCGTGCAAGACTAGACGGGATTTCGTTTTACGCCTTTCTAGAGCTGATTAAAGTCGCACTAGAAGCCAAAGAAGAATGGAAGGGTAAGATTGAATATTCAGACTATACCTTCTTTGGTGGTAAGCGTAGCGATGCGCCTCAACTGGTTTCTACCGTTTATGTGGGGCGTAATAGCGAAGGCATGATCTGGATCAGTGTCATTGATAACACCAAGAAGGATCGCCCCCGTATTCAGTTTCCCTTTGGTTGTGGTCGAAATCATAAGCTCAAACATGCAGATGGTGCGGACTACTCGATTGCAGAGCAGTCTCAGCTCGTTGCCAAAGCGTATTACAATATGCTCTCTAACTTGGGCTCCATGGTTGCGGTACGCGAATACGTAGAACCGCCTAAGAAAGAGTTTAACCGTGGTGGAAACAATAACGGTGGAAATAACTACTCGAATAATAACAACAATAATTCTGGTAGTAATTACAATAACAACTACGAGGATTCAGAAATCCCTTTTTAAAATCTCTTTTTAGAGTGGCATAAAGAATAAAGACAGGAGTATAGAGAACACTTCTTAGAAGGGGAAGCGGCTCTATACTCCTTTGAATCATTCGTAGTACCTGAATTGATGCAAAAAAAAAAATGATTAATCAGATTTACTATACCCGTTAATTATCCAAAAAATCTGAAGAATATATCATGTAAAAGAGATGTCTCAATTCATCTTCATTAGCATTAGACCCAAACTAGGTGTTAAAACAAAGGATAGCTCTGGCTATGAGTGATCATTTCAATAAATTGAAAATAAATTTAGTCTCTAAGCAATTAGCCCAAACAGTCTTTAAGGGGGAAGTACTGGATTGGAATATTTTCCCATATTTCAAAGGCAATAATGCGTTAACGTACGATGTCTTTGAACAAATCAATGATTATCTTCGTACCTTACCTGAGGATAATTGCGCAGCACTCTTTGAGGTGTATAAAAAGATCCATACCCTCTTAGAGCTTCCTCCGGCAACATTGGATCTAGATTTAAAACTACTCGTAACAGAGCTCTTTCGCCATACCGATATTAATCAGGTCAAAGATTGGATAGACCTGAGAGCCAATATCGCTATTCCTTCTGTACTAGAGGACATGTATGTAGAGTCTGATGAAAACACGGGAAATAGAAACCGGACCTATATACGTGAAGACTATAAATGGTTAATTGCCCTATCGGTACTCTTGCGACTAATGACTCCCATTTGGGGGGAGTATATTAGTAAGACGAGTAAAGAAAAGGGCAATAACTTTAAAGAGTATTATGCAGCCGAGTTGCTTCGAGATACCTATTTGCAAAACAGTATCCCGATGGTAAAGCTCAAAGACTTTGTCTTAGAAAATATCCCTAAAAAGAAGTCTATGATCTCTGCCACTATGGCGGCTTTTAGTGAAGAAGATTTCCCGGATTGGGTAACGCGTTTGATTGTGGTGAGAAAGTTGTGTCTTGAAGATATTCGAGGCATCAATAATGATAGCCATTTAATCAAGGTAATGTTTCAGTATATCCGACATCGTCTCAAGACGGTAGATAATAACTTCTTAGGGATCATTAAAGAGAAGTTTACAACAGAAACCAATACGGTTGGTGATGATACCAATAACCTCTCAAAGATTGAAGGATATAAGATCCGCCAAAAGCTCTCTGCGGGAGACGTAGCGAGTATTCGACACGGGTTATCCAATCCTTATCTAGTTGCACAAAAGCTTTGTGCGAATATTGATTTAGCACTTATCGATGAAGCCCTAGAAGCCCTAGAGCCTTTATATATGCAGCTTATCGATAATGCACAAAGAGCACTATTACAGTATGTTCTACGACCTGTATGTACCGCACCGAGTTTGTTACTTTTAAATAAGAAAGATCTTGTACAAACCATGGCGGTAGGTCAAGCAGTACTTTGGAATGCAGGATGGCATGATGTGGCAGCACTCATGACTGCTATCCCCATTACCGATGATGAATTTTTAAATCTACAGTTCTCAGGAGTGCGAGCCCGCATTACCCGAGCTCAGTATGACAGACTCGATTATCTTTACCCGTATAATAAGAGACCACAAGGTAAGCAGCGTATCATAAAAAATCAAAATGCCGCCGTAGCTGAAATCGAAAAACTCTCGGATGTCTTTATCAATACTGATTGGAGACTGAATATTCCGCAAGTGTGGATCGATCGTGCGAGGCTCCCATTTAAAATTGCTCGTTATAGCGCGCCTGCTGATATAAAAGTCAAGATTGCTGATTTAGTAATCGCTATTGCAGAAAAGGAAAAGCCTTTTGATATTATTAAGGATTCTTTAATTTCTGCAGTATAAAAGACTATTAACAACGTTTTATTACACCTTATTACTTTGATCTCATCGAAAAAGGTATATGTCCATGTCGTATCCTCAAGAAATCCGTGTCGTTCGTTTTATTATTCATGAAACGGGGACGTATAATGAACAGTATCGCAGGCCATATGTCAGCCAGCTCACCCCCCAAGGGCTAAACCAAATTTTAGAAACCGCGATTCAATCGCCAAGAATTAATGCAGGTATTTTCTCTGGACTCTCTAACCAAGTCGTAGCGCCATCGGCTACGTATGAATCGGCGATCCAAATCCCTGGGGGTTGGGGTGAACGGCGCATGAAATTCATGATGCACTTGGAAGTCCGTTATAAAACGGGTGGTACAGTTCAAGAGGTGGTAACAGGTTGGAGTGAAACCCCAGCCGGTGCTGTCTCGATCTATGGGACCCTTGATCCAAATACTGTATTTCGGATTAACAATACCATGATTATTCGCCAGCAGATGATGAATACACCTTATGGTAATCAGATGCAGTCTTCCATCACGGATTGCTCTCATGTGTTATCTGACGATACATGGTCTGGGATACGAAACAATAACCCTAAACAACTCATGATGCGACCCATTGATATTTTCTCTGGCATCATGACAAGTGGCTTACAAGACGAACTCAATAGCGTAGGAAGCTACGATGGATCGATCACTTTAAGCAATCTAGCGACAAAGTCTCGTCGTACCAATACCATCTCCACGAATTATCTCTCGGATATCATTAGAAACTATACCAATGCCTCTCATCAGCTTGGTGTGGGTGATGATGGTACGGGGAACATGGATATTCTAAGTACTGCCCAAGGCTATGCCAAGGAGATGTCTTCGGCTCGTGATCCTTTCATGGAAACTATTGCTTCTATGACTGGGGGTGCAGTAACGAATACGTTTACTTTAACTGACATTGAGCGGCTTGATCCAAACGCTCCGAATAATACGAAATATATCAAGCAAAGCACAACAGATAAAGCTATGGCCCATCAGGCAGGACAGACTCAACACTGGGCAGGTTCTGATTTACATACCCATGTGGCCACGATTCTTAGTAATGCGGTACCATCGATTATGATGAACCATCTCATCACTAAGATCGCATTTGTCTCAACCAATATGGATATCACAGGAAACCTTGATACCCGTATTGCTGATCTCAATGGGTTTGTTCAAAACGTGGATATGTCACCCCACGCCCAAGCCTTTATTGCAAAGCTTGAAAATGAGGTATTAAAGGATATTATCCAAAACTATCAAATCGGCATTGGTATTCAAATGCAGGTTGATCTTCTAGGAGATACCTGGATTAAGCTCAATATCAATAATGAAGAAATAGATTTTGTCACACCTTCGTTTTGTGATGCAGTCTTAGTCCCCGTGTTGACTCAAAACCCCCAGACAAGTCAACAATTGGCAGGGGACTTCAAAACCTTACTGGATAATATTTCAGATTACCAAAGTAACTATAGTCCTGTTACCGGTCCTCGTGACGGAGGGCTACTCAATTATAGTGGCATCTTCTAAGTGATGATTGCAAGCAGTTTTAGACAAAGGGAATGTTTTAAATGAATAACAAACTACTTGATACGTATAAGGCAGTGCTTGCTACTGCCAAACTATCCGTATCTACTGACGGATATGTTTCCACAGAACTCATGGGAGAAAAACAGCCTTTTCTGATTTCAGGTAAAAGGCTAGTGATTCCAACCGATGAACAATTGCGAAACCCTGATCGAGAGTCTCGCATTATCTTTCATCCCTTGAAGGAAAATCCTCTGCAACCTGGAGAGTCTGAAGTCCTCTCGGCTTTTCGTGGAAGTTTAAATACACGCTTAAATGGTTCGGTAGCGTTACTCCTGGCCAATCTCGTGCGTTTAGCTTCTTCTGTTGCAGAGCATAAGAAGCTTAATCCCGATCAAAGTGAATATCTCTCTTTGATTAAAGATGCCGATGAAAAGACTTTCGATGCACTGGCTAAGATCATTGCTGCCATGCCTCTAGGGCAAACTAAGAAAGCCTTCATTTCCATCTATCTCAAAAAGGGTGCACAATTTGGAGAGAAGAAGTTTAAGAAGGGTGCAGTCGTCTCTTTTCCCATCTGCAAAGAAATGGCAGAAAAGAAGGATGAGGTCTATGGAGTTAAGGTAAGGCAGAAAGATATCAAGGCTTTCCGAGCATTGATGGAATATGTCTTTCCGAATTGCCTGGTGCCAGACGTCTATAGCTTTGGGAGTAATAGCAATGTTGCCCCGAGCCTAGAAGCTGTCATGGGGGCGGTTAAACTCATTGGTGAGAGAATCAATGAAATTTGCGATAACTTTAAAGGCATTATTGAAGATATCGACGAAATTCTGATTAATCATCATTGGGTTGAAGTCTTCGATGATATTGAATCGCTTCTTCCCTTAATCTCTCGTATTCCTACTCAACTGGGTAACGAAGGGCGACTGCCTCTTGAACAAGCCATTAAAGAGAGAGATGCCGAAGAGACCAAACCAGGGCTCATTCCGGTAAAAGAAAAGCTCAGTTTTGCAGCATTACCACAAGCTGCACCTGCAATAGGTAACTTTGCTAATCAGGGTCGGGGTTTAGGACTGTCTGAAGCCATGCGGGGAATGAATAGTGCATTTGGATTCCAGCAAAATGCATTTCAACCTGTCCAACCTGCAGCCAATACCTTTGGTTTTGCAGCATTAGGAAACCGCCCTGTGAGCCCTAATCCCTTTAACGTGGGTATGGGTAACGTAGGGACACCTTTTGGCTTTGCCACAACCTCTCGTATCTAAAACAAGTGCATAAATCCCCAGGCTACCTAAAAATAGCCTGGGGATTATTTAGCTTTATTCTTTTAGCAAAAATCAACTACCTCTTGGTCTCATCTGAGAGCGGTAGTGTTGCAAGATTTGCCCTAATATTTTCGTTGATGGATAGATATACGAACCCATATTAGAGAAGTCTTCAGTTGGACTATTGTATTCATTCATACGCATAATGACCCAATGCGTATAGGCTTCTGCTCGGTAAAAGAAAAAGAGACTGAACATATCAAAACGATACTTAATCAGTGCGGAGGCGTCCACAACTTGGACCTGCGTATCAGGATGGTTCCGTAAATACGTCATGTGGTCTTCTAAGACTGTGCGAAAATCGGGACTATACCAGGTAGAGTCTCCGATATTAATCATTTTATTACCTAAACTCATGGATTTAATCCCTAGAATCCTTCAATCACATATCATACATAAAGACAAAAGAAAAAGAGAACACTCACACGTTCTTTTCTCATCCATGGTTTAACAACAAAGGAAATTCTCTCATGTCTACGGTTGTTCAACCCGATCGTCATGTGCAGTTATATCGAGAATTACTCGCCACAAATGCGCTCTCACCATTTGTCAGGCATAATTCATCGGTACGACAGCAGATGTTCTCCGCCCAGCATCTGTCGCAAATCTTAGTCTTTAAGAACCCTTCTGAACGTTATATTCAAACTGGAATGGAAAGGGAGTATGGGAAATATACCTTTTCTAAGAAGTTTAACGAAAACGTAGAAATCATTAAGGTCATCGAACGGTATCCGAAAACCTTGGATTATAATAGCATCAGCATGAATCCAGAGACCTTTGTGATCTATGAGGACGTAGAGACCAAAGAAGTCGGGATTATGTCTTTACCCACGTATTGCGTCAATCATCAGTATTTCGGGTTTGAGTATCAGAGACGACCAGGGCTTTCCATGGTCAAACAAGGAGCGATGATACCTAAAGGCACCATTCTCCTAGATTCGCCGAACGTGAAAGTCAATGGCGGCTACATGTATGGTAAAGAAGTCAATGTGGCTTTTATGACTATACCAGGAGTAGCTGAAGACGGTCTGGTGGTATGTGAAGATATCTTAGAAGACTTTACCATTAAGACGTATGAACACCGGGTTGTAGAATTTGGTGGAAGACGCTTTCCTCGTAACCTCTATGGAAATGATGATAATTATAAACCCTTTCCAGATATTGGTGAACCCATACGAGATGATGGTCTACTTGGTGCGTTATGCGAACTCGATGAATTCGGCTCTATTGCAGAGATGAATCGAAGAGATTCTAAAACGCCTGATTTTATCTTTGATCGACTAGTTTACGCAGGTGGTGCTGGAGGACGTGTCGTAGATATTAAGATTCACCATGATCCTTATTCTAACCAACCTCGTACTCCAGAAGGCATGGATAAGTATCTGGAGAAGTACGAACGGGCCAGACGAATTTGCTATCAGGAAATTTTAGATCTTTATAATAAACTACATCGTAGGCGTGGTGATAGCCTAAAGATCAGTAATGAATTTCAACGCTTTCTTGTTGAAGCTATTGCAGTCTTAGATAAGAATGAAAAACAAAAGATCGAAAAACTCTATCGGCTTAATCCTATCGATGATTGGCGACTAGAGTTCGTGATCGAATACGAGATAAAACCCGGTAGAGGCGGGAAGATGACCGACACGGCAGGTGGAAAAGGTGTGTTGTGTAAGATCTTGCCTCGTTCTCGTATGCCAGTCGATGATGATGGCAATGTCGCTGATGTGATTGCTGATCCAAATTCTACAATTTCTCGGATGAATTTAGGTCGGGTCTATGAACACTTCATCAATGCATGTTCACGAGATATTCGTAAACGCGTTCGTACGCAACTTGGTTTAAAAGAAGGACAAAAACTTCAACCTGGTGAAATACAAGCAATTAACCGAGAAACACTGGAACATATCTGGGAGTATATTAAAGGTTATTATAAAATCATCTCTCCACTTAGGATGTATGAGAAGTTTGCCCAAAAGTTAAATGAAGCCCAGATTCTTGCTCATCTAGAATCCTGCATTAACGATTGGGTGTATATTTATCTGCCACCTGAGAATGAGACCGAGGATATCGAAGTCATCAAGCAACTCCAAGAGTATGTCAATCCAACATGCACACCTGTAACGTATGTGGATGCGACAGGGCAGAAGATTCGTACCAAGGAAAACATTCGTATTGCCTCGATGTATTATCTGCTGCTTGAGAAAACAGGAGATGATTGGACCGCAGTATCTTCTGCTAGACTACAGAACTATGGTGTACTCTCACAGTTAACCAATGCGGATAAATATTCTCATCCAACTCGCCAGCAGGCTATTCGAGCTTTTGGTGAGGCAGAGGTACGGATTCTGCGCTCTTATACAGGTGCTCACGCAACTGCTGAGATCATGGATCGCAATAATAATCCCGATACCCATTATACGATTCTGGAATCCATTCTTCAAGCTGAAAATCCAGGTTTGATTAAAGAAGCCATTGATCGGATCAATCATCCGTATGGGGGATCAAAGCCACTGAAACTCTTTAGACATTACAGCTTTTGTAGTGGGTGGAGAGTCAAGGCAGGTCCGCACGATCCAGATAAGAATATCTTTGGTAAAAAGTAAAGTGTGAATAGTACTAGAGATCTTTCAATCTCTAGTACTCTAACAAAGGGAAAATCAATACCGTTATGAAAATAGATGCAAGAAGTCTATTGCGTTATAGTACCCGAGAACTCTGGAGTATGTTAACCGGACCATTTACACTCGTGATGGCTGATGGTGAAATTGAAACGAACTATAAAGACACGTTATACTCGAGTTACGTATGGGACCTACATCGAGAGTTTCCAGGTTGCCCATTATTGCTCTCTCATCACTTAAGAACGATACTAGGTAATAAGTCTCTAAAAGCGGATACCCATGCAAAGCTTCTCACCAATGTGTTTTGGAGTATCTATGAACACTATGCGAGAAACATTGGGGATGAAGAAAGTCGTTGGAAATTACGTAAACATTTACGTAGGCGTGCTGCCGAGATCTATAACCACATTTATAACGACCTCACCTATCGGTTAGGCGAATATGTTACTTCTTTGGATATCTTAGATTTTATTGAAGTCCATGAGCATCCTAAGGTGAATCAAGCCTTAATGTCGGTCAATCAAACTCAATTGTCCATTGATAAGACTTATTCGATTTTAAATAAGACATTGATGGACCCAGAGGAACTCCCGCATAATTCGATCAGTAAGATCATGCGAGCAGGCATTGCTAATGCAGGGCAGATTAACCAATGTCTGGGTCCTAGAGGCTTTCTTACCGATACTGATAGTAACATCTTTAAAGAGCCTATTTTGGTCTCTTATCTACGAGGACTACATAACTTACACGATTCTCTAATCGAATCTCGAACGGCTTCTAAGAGTCTGACTTTTTCTAAAGAGCCGTTACAACAAGCCGAATATCTCTCACGACGAATTCAGTTACTTGAACAAGTCGTACAAAACTTGCACATGGAAGATTGTGGATCAAAACACTATATCTCCTGGCGAGTCAGAGGGCCAAGACGAGATAACCATGGGAATAAGATAGAAGGAGATCTTGCTAATATACGTGGGATTTGGTATCTAAAAGAAGATGGATCTGAAGACTGGATACGAGGCGACGAAGAGCACTTAGTAGGTCAAACAATCAAGATGCGTAATCCCGTCTATTGTCAGCATCCTGATCGCTATGGCGTATGTGCCAAGTGTTTCGGCATGTTAAGCTTCTCTTTGTTTAAGGGATGTAATCTTGGTCAGTATGCCTGGACCTTTGTAGCGGCTAAATCTTCTCAGTCCGTGTTGTCCGTCAAGCATTATGATGGCTCTTCTGTCGTTGATAAAATCTATATTGCTGATAACCTAAAGAAGTTTTTAAACGTTACTGCTTCTGGAACAAGCTATCTCTTTAGTGACCAGTTAAAAGATAAAAAGAATATCGTGCGTCTAATTGTATCACCTAGTGATGCGGAAGGCATGAATGATATTAATAAGGTCGATGACGTTAGAAAACTTAACCTCTCGAGAGTCAGTGAAATTACAGAAATCGGGATAGAAATTATTAACGATGTAGAATCTGTGATAGAGTCTATTCCTGTAGGGATGAGAGCTAGACGAGCGAGCTTTACCTATCCGTTTTTGAAGTATATCAAGGAAACAGGGTATAAAGTCAATTCTCAAAACAACTTCGTAATCGATCTGGCAGGTTGGAATTGGGAGGAACCATTTATGGTCCTGCCACTGAAACACTTCGATATGTCAGCGCATAGTCAGCTCATGGCTAAGATGCTAGAATCCACAGTGGGTCAGTTTAAGATTCGGGATACAGAAACATCCATCGATGCGTTCCTTACCGAGTTCTACGACTTAATTAATAGCAAACTTTCCATTAATCTAGCGATTGTCTCTGTTGTGGTCTATGGTTCTATGGTGGTTTCTGCTGTCGATAATAACTATTCCTTACCTAAACCTTATACCGATTCTGGTCTAGGGGTGATGCGATTGATTATGAATCGACGATCCCTCGCAGGACTGCTTGCTTATCAAGGTCAGAAAGAAGCGATTATTGATCCGATTAACTATCTGGGTAGAAATCGGGTGAATCATCCTTTTGATGATATCTTTGTGCCTGAACTTTTGAACAAGAAATAGCTTTACCCCTTACCCCTATCTTTTGGTAGTGTTCTCACCTGTAGAATACTATCGGAGATAGGGGCTTTTTACTTATTCGTTTTTTAATAGAGGCCTTCTTTTGAGCAAATCAGAAACAAAAGAATTGAGTCTAGAGAAAAGATCCCATCACTTTAGAGTCTTTCAATTTACCCAATATGCGAAAAAGACAGTCGAAGGATTTGCAAGAGGTCTCATCCAATGGGGGTTTCTTCGTCAAGGTAGAGGGTTCCAGAGAGCACCCTTAAAAGTCTTTGCAGCATCGAACTTTAACCGAGATGAATATCGATTCCACATTAACCAACTCGATGATTTTATTAACTATCTACGAGATCACCATATCCCGTTAGATAAAATCGATATCAGAGATATTCCTTTACGAGAAGTAGAAAGAGTTGAATTGCCTATTAAAAAAGGATGGGAGCTAAGAGAACACCAAGTCGCTCCTGTACAATACATAATCGATCCGAACGGTCCAAGAAGTCGCTTAGTGCTCATGTCGACTGGCACAGGCAAGAGCGTAGTTGGTATGTTTGGTGCTAGCCGTGCGCAACAGCGTTTTATTATGGTAGCGCGACCTATGTTTATCGATAAGTGGTTAATCGATATTCGTAAAGCTTACGATATTATTGAAGAAGACATTTTAGTCGTCAAAGGTGGCGCTTCACTGATGGCATTATTAGAAAAATGCAAGAACAATAACCTACCAGAGAAAGTAATACTCATTTCAAATAAGACGTTACAGGTTTATATCAACAATTTTGAACGTTTTGGCAATGAACTCAATGACATGGGATACGATGCTTTGCCTGACGAGTTATTTCAACTTTTAGGTGGTGGGATTCGTAACATCGATGAAGTTCATTTGGATTTTCATTTCAATTTTAAACTAGATCTTTATACACATACTTCAGAATCTGTTTCTTTTACAGCTACCTTTTTAACAGACGATCCACATATCCGTCGTATGCATGAAATAGCGTATCCTTCTAAAGATCGATACGTGGATTTAAATCAAAAGAAATATATTAACTCTGTTGCAGTATTGTATCAGTTTAAAATACCAGCTTTAATACGGTACACGGACTATAGCGGAAAGACATACTCGCACCATGTTTTCGAACAGTCTGTGATAAAGCATAAAGAAATACTTAATAACTATCTCAAGTTAATCCTTGATATGGTGCAGAGTTACTATGTTTATAATCCAGAAAGGAAAAAGGGAGATAAGTTTATTGTCTTTTGCTCTTCGATTGACATGTGTACACGAGTCACTAAGTACTTAAATAGTCAGTTAAAGGGATTAAAGATTCTGCGTTACGTAGAAGATGATCCGTATGAGAACTTAATGGAACCTGATGGTCGAGTCTCTACGTTACTATCTGCTGGAACCAATGTAGATATCGATCAGTTAACTTGTACAATACTCACTACAGCGGTTAATTCTTCACCTTCTAATGTACAGGGCTTTGGAAGGTTAAGAGAATTAAAAGATGGTCGATCACAGACCTTTGTCTATTTAACCGATATGAATAATCCAAAACACATGGATTACCATATGCGTAAGAAAGACATTATCAAACCTCGTAGTAAAAACTACAAAGAAGCACACTACGGATCATTGATCTAAAAAAGAACAAGGGAAATAGATAAGGGAGGAGAGTCTTTAAGATTCTTTTATTCCCTTATCTAGAACCTCTATGCTGTATTTTTTTTTTATCAGCATATATCCCAGGACTCTAAGTCCTGGGATAGGTTAATTTATTTTTTTTTTAGATCGTAACAAGATAGTTATTATACAGACTGACTCTTTGATCTAATCCGGTATAACCCCCATTGATAATTCTCGTCGCCCGATTCACATCTCCTGCTTGTCCTGCTTCACGTAAACCTGAAGTTTCAAACCAATAGGCTAAGCTCACAATGGCTGCGTTTGAGACAATAGAAGCGAGATCTGGATTAGAAACCAGAGGAAGACCTGTCCTGTCCTGATATAAGGTATAGTTATCTTTACCCGTTAACTGAATAAAGCTGCGTCCCCGGTAGTTATAGCCATCATCATTATCACTTCCGTTACCCATTCTACCACCATAGATACGATTAGCAATGGCTTTAGGACCTTGAGCCACCACAGCTTGCGCATCAGATAAAGAAGTGAAGTACTTCTTAAAGACAGAGTATAAGGTATTGGCTGAATAATGCAGATTTTCTTCTAACCGAGTAAACCCAGTAGATTCGTGATCCAGTTGAGCTAAGAGCATACTGAATTCACGACGATTAGAAACACCTTTTTTAAAAGCTTCAGTAATCACCACGTTACGATTACCGTACTTATATTTAGCAGAAAGGTTATCGTTAGTCACAGGTGCATTTAACACATCCATCGCCTTGTTATCGAGTAAGGATAAGAAAGCAGAGTTATTATAATCCCCATCTGCAGGAAGATTATAAAGACTTTGGAATTGAGCGACTGCTTTTTTCGTTTGATTACCAATAGCTCCATCCATACCAATTGGGGTGAATCCTGATTGGTCTTTGAGAGCAAGATTAAGATTAATTTGCAGCGTCGTAGCTGCAGCACGTGTCATGGTCATTTTCTTTACATTTCCCTAAAGCAATGCTAGTGTTCAAATAGAAGATAAAAACCCTTGTCACATTGATTTCTTAATTAAAAATAGGGAAAGTAAAATGAGCAAAGAGACTAAACATCAAAAGAGAGGCCTCTAGAGGCCTCTCTAAGCGTTTTTTAGGCATCCATGTAGGGTTGGTAGTAGTTAAGCACTCTTTGGCGTCCTACGCCCGTTATATCGAATGCTAGGACCTTTTTAAAATCGATCTGACGTAAGACCAGTTTACGTCCTTGCACTGGAGCGGTAGCTTTAAGTAGATACAGCAGGCGCTGAAAGGTTTTCCTCTTTTCTGCTGATAGTGTTGTATTATGCATATACTGGAAAACCTTACTATCGTGAAAGACGCCGTTTAGGTTATCGTTTACGATCTTGAGAATAGCACTCCAGGTTTTATTAAAATCCTGATCATTACGATTAATTGTCATAGTGAGCGCTTTGTATAACCCAACTTGACGACGAATGGACTCTTCTTCGTTCTTTATCACTTTGGGGTCCATCTTATCGACGTATTCCATGACTGTAGCCACAGCCGATCTACCTACGGAACTTAATCCTTCTAGGACAGAGGCTTCTTCTGTCTTTTTAGAAAACGCAACATTTTGATTAACGGGAATAGATATCCCATTACCGGTATTGACTTGAGCCATGTTAAATTGATTCCCTTGTTTAGTAGAATTGATGAAAAATTACTATAAGATTCGTAAATTAAGTTAAAAACGTCTCACAATCCATGGGAGCGACTTCAATGGCCGCACTGTGAGCTGAAGCTAGAGAAATCGCTAACATAATGTCCCCAATCTTAGAGATTGCGGTAAACATAGAAGTGGGATTTAACGATAATCTAGCTCCTACACAAACCTGGCAATAGTCTGTTTTAGGTAGTTGACAGAACATGGAAGAACGTAACTTTAGTACTTTACCTAAATAAGGCTGGATATTGGTTTCATCTAAGAGAAACTGACCTTTATCGGTAATTGCAGTAAAGCCGACATGGTTATCGTTAATTCGATGCAATGTCCCTAATTGTGATCCACAATCCTTCTCGGTTATGACCATGTTCGATGAAGAGCGCAGTAACCATTTGACTTGTTCACCACCTAAGGCAGTTTCGGCTCCACGAGAGTAAGAGGCAGCTCGATGTGCATTATTAAGTTGTGGGAAAACATCCGCATCCCAACCTTCAGATAGGCTACGTTTGACAGGATTGATTTCTACCCCACCAGAGAGTCCAGCATCTGAACCTATCGTCTCAAAGAGCTTACGACGTACCACTTTAAAAGATTTGGCTTTTAAATAGAAATCCATGCTATCGGGATCGTCTTTTAACCAATCTCGATCAAGCTTTTCTAGCTCTTTTGTAATCTGAGCAAAGACTGCAGGATCGTGTAGATGTTCTTTATTTTCTTCGAATAACTTTTCTCTGAGCTTTTTCATCTCGGGATGTGTGGTCATACTCTTTTCACTACCTGCGGGGGTGAAGAGTTGCATGTAATTTTCAAGATGAAAGACTGCATCAGCAAACTTTAGATATTCTTGCGTATAAATGGCTTTAGGATCGAAGTGACCATCTTCAGGTGTTTCTTTATACCGCTTTAATACTTCCTTTTCCAATTGTGCGCTTGTTACTCTTCCTTGCATGTATGGGATCTTATTACCAAATGGGTAAACCAAACATTGGTAGTTAAAGAAAAGATTCCCGTAGTATGATTCAATAGGAGCTGTGAGATTATCAACATCTCCGAATTTTAAAGCTACTCTTTCTTTGGGATCAAAAGGGGCTTTATTAGGTTCTACACCTATAAGTGGTGTTAAATCGTGATCTTTGGTAGGATCAACGAAAAAAACACCACTTGGAGTTTGTACAATGCGATAGTCCGTAGGATCTTCTCGCCATGCATCAGGAGCTTCTTGAATCACAGAAAAAGCACGGATTACCCAATCCACGTAACGATACATCCCAGCTTTCATAGCTAGAATAAAAAATTCAAGTTTATCCATTATTCATAGACTCTAAACGTAGTTAAATAGTAACTGGGACAGTTTTTAGTTTATCTTTATATTGTTGATAACCCAAGAGGAGTTCTGTGACTTTAATATCTATTGTTGTGATTTTCCGTAGGTCACTGACGTATTTGTGTATGTGTTGTGCAATGGTCGCTTTTGGATTAGCAAAACCATCTACACTAATGTAGCATAGTCCAACGAGCTCTTTAGCAGCTTTAGTGGGATCGAACTCTTCGATACGACGACTAAGAATGTTTGCATAGACTTCAAAGAGATAGCCTGCATCGATTTGATCTTTAAGCATTTTCACTGCAATGAGTTCAGAGTCTTTCGTATAATCTTCAAACTCTCGAATCTCATTTAAATACTTAGATCGATCAGAATTAGTGTCTGAAATAAAGAGCTGAGGTTGTTCTTCAATATGTTGAATTAAACGATCCAACAGTGCTTTATCTACCGATTCAATTTCAAGAAGTAACTCATGTTGATCCATTTCTGCAACAAGGGCAAGGACTTCTGAGAGCTTTTCTTCATTATCAGTATCTAGATGCAAGATTCTAAGAATGCTCTCTACGTCTTCATAAGTCTGAATGTCAATTAAAGCTTCAGTTAAAATGATTAAACGCTTTAAGTCAATATCTCGACTGACAATAACGGTATGCTCTTTAAGGATGTTAATGAGTAGTGTCTTAACTAATTCAGTAATACCAGAGAGGACTTCACCCGTATCAAATTGTTCAGTTTGTTGGGTGAAAACATATTGTTGGAAAACCGTCTGAATATCAGGACCATAGAGTTCATCTATAGTCTGGAAAGCTCGAATGATTAAATCGTACAGCTCGGGTGAACAATTATCGGCTAGAAATATACGCAGTTCCTCAGTCATGAGAAAAGCACCTTTTTTGTGAATAAGAGATGAATCGGGTAGTAGTATAAACAGTAAAGAAAATACAAGTTAGTTCCGATACTATGGAATTAATCCCCAGTTTTCGTGACGTATCGATAACGTATCGATCGCACAATACTTTCCCTTATAGGGAATTAATCGAATTTCACAGTATCTTTAATTTTCTATATTTTACTGACTTTTAATGAAAGTCAAAGGAAAAGTGGTATTACCATGACTCAGAAAAGCGCTTCTCGACGCTTACGTGACCAAAAAGATAAAACCGTCAAAGAATATTTTAATACCAATAAGGTCTATGACGAACTCAACGAAATACACGTAAAAATCGTCGCTCAGATCAAATCATTTGGGCTCATTAGCCAGTTGGCCAAAGATACAGGGTTAACGGATCGACTAGAGGATAAAGCTGACGTGAATCAGAAAACGACGCTTTTATCTGTCGATCTACAGAAAATTATTGCTGATATTAATCAGAACTACACGCATCATAAGGGTAAAACAGGCGGTGCTAAAGATGCAGACGAGTACATGGGCGCTTTAATCGCTTTCCAAAACTATCAGCAAATCACAACCGTTATAGAAGGGGCTATTTTCCCAACTGCGGCCGATATCTTTGAAGAATTCTCCAAGGCAGAGAAGAAACTCATTGCTGATAAAAAAGCACAGGAACAAAATACTGAAGAAGAAGTAAAAAAAGAAGAAAAACCAGTTGAAACTGCAACGCACTAATTATTCATCTATAGTCTAGGTATACATTACCGATACTAGGAAAACACGCTAAATGTCTGATCCAATTATTGAAGAAACACAAAATCAAGAGCCACTCGATGCGCTTGATGTCGCTACCAGTGTTAATCTTTCAGAAGATAGCCCAATAACTGATACAACGGGCCAAACAGAAGAGATTGATACCCAGGCGGCAGAAGCAACTGAGAAGCCAGTGAGCGATGATTCGGCTTTTATGTTCATCCCTGAAATTGGGGAATACTACGGGCAATCAAAAACTGTTACGCAAGAGTTCCCCATTCTTCTAGAACCTTCTAAGAAGAAGCCGTTTAACGAATTTGCAGAAACGATGCAACTACCTGCTTTACCGACGTCTATCATGGTAAAGTATAGTGAGAACTTTCCTAATCTAGATGTTGAAAAAGACGCTGATAGTAAAGATTGGGTAGAAGGGTATCGTGCTAGTACTTTTTACTCAACCTCCAACGATCAATTTGTCTCACGTCTAAAGAAAAAGGGTAGTCAGTTTCATCAATCGGTGAATTACGAAGGTAAGAATCTTGCAGCAGGTGCTGTGAACCTCAGTAGTAATCCAGGCGATAAACTCACAGGTGAGAAGGCTGTTTATTGGGTAAAGACTGTCACAGGTCAAGGTGGTATTATTCAAATTCCGCTTTGGCATAGTGGATTTTGGGTGTCTATTAAAACACCCAGTGAAATTGCGCTTCTGGAGCTTAACGCCCGAATTGCAGAAGACAAAATTGAATTCGGTAGACAGTCCTATGGTCTGGCTTTTTCTAATTCTACGGTTTTCTTCACTAGTCACATAGTCAACTTTATTCTTGATCATGTTTTTGACCATTCTATCAAAGAAGTCAAGGATATTCGAGATTTAATCGTCTCCCAAGATATCTATTTACTTGCGTGGGGCATGGCGTGTGCCATTTGGAAAAATGGTTTTCAATATACGCGCTCTATTGTCAACGAAGATAATACGGCAGGTAAGGTTATTAAAGCACTTCTTGCCGTACCCAGACTGTGTTTTACCGATCGTTCTGCATTAACCGATTGGCAAAAGAGCCATATGGCAGGCCGCCATGGTAAACACATGACACTAGAATCGATTGAAAAATACCGTAAAGAGTTTACAGTCGGCCATACCCGTTCAATTGTAGTCGATGAAGAAAACGATACCCAAATGGAATTAGCTGTTCCGTACCTGGATCAGTATTTAAATTCAGGCCAAAAATGGGTGAACTTCTTAGTCTCTAAGGTTGATGCTGCCATGCAGATGGCTAGTGACGATGGAAGACGCAATACCTATATTACCCAATACGGTAAAGCCTCACTACTTCGTCAATACGCGCATTGGGTTAAATCGATTACGGTAAAGGGTCGAACCTTTGAAGATACCGATACGGTTGAGCTACTTTTAGACGATATGAGTGCCAATCAAACGGTAAGAGAAATCTATTTTAAAGAAATTGGTAAGTTTATCGATGATACCACAGTTTCTCTTATTGCTGTACCGGCTGTAAAGGGTGTGGATAGTCTAGATAAAAACCCAAGGTTTCCTTATTTAGTTCCGATCGATCCTCTTATGACTTTTTTTACCCTACTCGTACAGAAGGTCGAGTTGGTCAAGGCCAGGTAAAAGAACACGTCATTGATGCCAGTTTTGGAGAGCATGTTGTTGTTGACGATATTTTAGTTGACGTACTCAAAGAGAAGATCACCACAAACGCCATTGAGACGCACTTAATGTTAAGCGAGAGCTATGATATCCAATATGGCATCTTTGACCATAACCTATCGGTAGATCAACCCTACTCCTTAGTGGAATTGCACGATAAGGAACGACTCGATCGAGTCAGCCCTTTGTACGAGTTAATGCGGGTATTTGTAGAGAAGAAAATACTAAAACATTTTGGAATCAGTTTTGATAAGTTTATCGAGCTACCTAGAGACTGGACTAAAGAACTCTTTGAAATTGCAGGTAAATTAAACGAAGAAGAAGATAAGATCCGTTCAGAGACAGAAAAAGAGCTTGCAGAGTTAGGATTAACCAATCACTAAAGGATGTCTGGGTGATGATTACAGAGAGAAAGATTAGTATCTTTGATTCTACCATGCAAACGATCACAGTGCCGGTTAATACTTTTGCAATCATGGGTAACGGACTAGCGTTAGCGTTTAAAAACCGATACCCAACTCTTTATCCTGCTTATGTCAATGCATGTAAAGATGAACTCTTTACTAAAGAAGGGTTATTTGTCTTTAATAGTGAAGATAAAAGAATTCTTTGTTTTCCCACTAAACGACATTGGAAAAACCCTTCTAAAATAGAGTGGATAGAAGAAGGACTTCAATTACTGTCTTTACACTATGCATGGTACGGGATTGAATCCATTAGCCTACCTGCTCTGGGATGTGGTCAAGGTGGATTAGACTATGAACTGGTTAGAGCTCTCGTTTATCGTTATTTGGATTTACATCCTTTATCTGTAGAACTGATTCCTCAATAATGGTCATAATAGCCAGGGAAATCAATCCCTGGCTATTATGCTGTACTTATTTAACCTTATTAACTTACTAAAGCATGTCGAACAAAATTCATCTCTACGGCTTCATCCACAATAAGAGAATTATCTCCTTGGACTTTTAATAACTTACGAATACTGGGTCTATCGGTATCGTTCAAAATAGTCACAGCCGTATAGTTATTATCTTCACCACCTAAGCCACTAATTTCTACATCGATGACATCATCCCCATACGCATCAGTTAAGTTAGAAATAAGTCGACTAATAGAGAAAACCGATTGTTTTAATTCATCATTAATAATTTCAATCGATTTAATCTTTAATTGATTACGTAGATCAATATTGGCGTAATTGGTATCATTAACTGAGAGCGTGAGCAAGAACGATTGGCTCGCCCCCATGGTGGTGGTAATCCCATTTTTCACCATGATATCAATCTGACCAGTCGTTGTCTTAGGATAAAAGTAAATCTTAGTTTGTTCTAGAAGCTTATCTTGTATCTCAGTTAGACTATTGATAATCCAGTCAACAAAGATATCTGTCATCTCAGTACGATAGCTGACGGCTGCAGAATCTGTAGCATACCAATAGGCTGCTTCAACTAGCATGTAGTCAATTTGTCGATAGAGCTTTCTGGGGCTAGAGATGATCGGGTTACCATCGGTATCGGTCATCACATCACCTGTCATATGCTCGTAGACTTGCTGACCTTGTTCATTTAAGACAGGATCACCTTGAGCGTGCAAGAGATGTTGTACTGGGGCTCCATTTTCAATAAAGATGGTGCTACCTGTTTGAGGGTCTGTTTCATAAACGTTAGCCGTATAGTACTTTAAAATATCCGTAGTATAACGAGCATAAGCGTTTTCTGAGACGACTGTTCTGGCTCGCGCCCAGAGTCTTTCTAAATAGTACCCAAACTGTACTCGTAGTGTTTCAATACTGATCCCTGCAATTTCTGCAGGTAGTAAGAACTTACCTAGTGCTTGATCGACTTCGTTAGGAATATACTGCGTATCCATAGCCCGAGAGGTAGAGAAGATCACATCGAACTCTTGAAAAAGCGCAGCACCCAGTATCTTAGGATCTTCCGTATACATTAAGAACTTAGTGAGTTCTATGTAGTTATTATTATCAATATTAAAGTTCGTAGAAAGATCAAAAGAGAAAGCACGATTATTATTCGAAGTCAGCCCCAGATACGTTCCGTTTTGAAAAGCGTAGTCAGTCTGTCCAGCAGCTTTAAAACGAAGTTGTACAAAGACTTCACTATCGTTTAAACTATTAAAATCGTCCGATCCTGAGAGCTCAATTGTGATTTTAAAACCTGCAGTACTCTTTTCTATTTTGTAACTACTAATGGTCACGTATAAAAGAGTCGTGTCGTTCTGTGCAACAAAGACTTTGCTCTCTATAGTAGGATTGTCTAGGTAATAAGCTCTGACATCGAACTGATTATCGGTGGCATCTAAGACATAGTGAAAAGGCGTGTAGAAGTAATCCTTTCCGTTTAGATAGATCGCTTTTTGATCATTAGGCAGATTAGTAATGTAATTTAAGGTATCATTATCAACGAGAGTAACCTTACCATTATCATTTTGAAAGATACTGTTTGATCCAATCGTAATAGCATCCCCATTATCAATAACGGTATTGATTAATGTGGCATCCTCCATGCTAAAGAGCCCAGTTTGAATACTCGCATTGGCAGCGGTAATGAGCTTATCGTTACTGGGATCAGGAAGTTCTCTTGTAGCTAGATAAATACGGTTTGTGATGATATCAACGTTTTTCACAATCTCGTAGTTTTCATCTTCCAACGCAGATTCAATTTGTACATTACTAATCGGGATAAGAGGATTACCAATGGCGTTAGTAATGATGCGATCGCGTAACTCATCGAAAGTTAATCCATCTTTTCCACCAGAGACCGTTTGTGTGGAGTAGACTATCTGTGTATCTAAGGTTTCAAGAGGGGCGACAAACTGATCAATTTCTGATTTATCAATCGCAGACCATGTCGCACCAAAACTACTAGCAGGATAATTACCCAACATCATGAGTAACGGTCCTTTTGTCTCATAGACGTCGACTCGAAGTTTTCGGCTATTGGTTGCATCGACCACGTAGATTTCAGGTACAGAGACGTTTAACGTTTGATCAGTGACTTTTAAAACAGCCGTAAACGTATTGATATCGTAGACTAAGTCAGAATGCGTGGTATAGACTTCGTTCCATGCACCATCATCACCCATTAAGAAAACACGAGTATAGTAGTATTGATCAGTAATATCAAAATCAGTACTAAAACTTGTCATGGAATTCAGATCAAAGATCTTTGAATTGACCGATAACTGGATAACATCGATATCAAAACTAATAAAACGATTATTGTTATTGTCTTGCCGTTCTTCAACTTTGATTTGATTGGTTGTAAGCTCTTGTATGGGTGAGGCGATATCGGTATTATAAATGACTTGAATTTCCCCGTGGTGTAACTGTTGAATTTCAATAGGATATTCAATACAAAACCGAGTCTCTGAAACCGTAAAGTAACTATTACGAGGAATCGTGATCTTCTTATAACCCGTGATAGGATCTGTGACCATTTTGCTTAGAATTTCAGACTTTCTAAACATTAAAGTGAAAGTCGTTTTATTTGGAACTGCAAAACGGTTCAGATAATCCATATCTGACATATGTAAGAAAAGATCATCCCAGGTTTGCGCTAGGGTGGCATATTGCTTACGCAATACGCTTTGGTAGCTATTTACTGTGGCCGCACTAGTAAGTACGCTGGCTTCAATGCAGTTGACCACCGGGTTAGTAGGATCAACGTATAAGTATTGGTTATCGGTGGCTTTTTGGGTAAAATTTAAAATTGCTTGTTGTAGCGCAGCCGGGTTATTGAGGTAGGTATCAATATCAGCTATTAAATCACTCGCAGAGGTAGGCATGTGAATCCATTATTCATTAGTAAAGAGATTAGAGTTCAGGTACACCGATGGCATCTAGTATCTTACTAGCAGTATCTGAAGAAGTCGTATCGTCACTATTTAAAACCCCAGGTAAGAAATGCTCAAAAACTGTACGAGAAACAAAAAACTGTAATTCTCGCGTAACAGGATCAATTCTTGGGTAACCGTAATTATTAAATAGACTCAATGCAACTTGAGGGACTTTGATGTAATAACCACTGTTTAAATTAGTAACCGTCATCCCAGAATTAAACATGGCTACGGTATCGTTGAACTCTTTGATCAGAATATCATCGTAGACCACAAAGCCAAAACATCGCAAGGGGATACTGATTTGATCGTTGGACTGATTAATCGGTTTATCAGACTCGTAATTAAACTTCGCCCCCGTAGGAGACGATAACGGAAAAGCTGCACCGCAGGCTGCAATCTCAGTTACGTAAGTCTTAGAATCATCTAACACCAAGCGATAGACACGGGTATTATAGTCGACTCGCATCTCCATGAGGTTCTCAGGATAGGGAACTAAATAGATACCTTCATGCACGAGTTTCGCGTATCTTGACCAATAATAGAATAATTTTGTGATAGGGTCACCGATAATGTTACGAAAGTTCGCTGTCACATCGTATGTTCCGTAGTTCTCTGCAGGTCCATCGATAAAACCGTAGACTTCTCCATACAAACCGGAATCAGACGAAAAGGTCGCATTAATATCATCTGGCCAACCGCTTATGGACAATAAGGTGTTGGTCAGAAGAGGGATAAAGGCTTGATTATTATCCACTAGAGGAGATTTCATCTCATTATTAGAATTCATCACCCGATTATCGAGTTGACAACGAATAAAGGTTTCTAATGAATACTGCGAACCTGATAAAAGACGAGTCATTTTACGTTCAGTTTGCAAATTGACGGTACTAAAATTTAACTCAGGTCGCGTAAAAAAGGTCAAACCATGATAGTCTTTATTGATCGGAACAAAGCCGGGCTGTGACCGGTGGTTAATCCCGTAGAACATCCTGCCGATCGTATTACCCATATTTCCGAAAGCACTCTTTTCGGAAACTTTATTTAACTCATTCCAAAGCAATGTACCGTCTTTTAGGTAGAGAGAATCCTCCGCCGATGGACTAGTGGTATCTACCATAATAAAACCTTAGATAAAAAATCATTGAATTAAGGACACTCAAATATGAGCTCGACCGTGGCTGCGGCCCAGATTGGTTTACAATTATTCGCTAAACTCAGCGAAGCAGATTTAGGCAGGGAAAAGTCGCTCGTGGCCGCAACCAAAGGGGCCCGTTTTGAACCCATTGTACTTGTTGATAACGATCTGACCAATTACGAAGGGATTGTGGATGTCATGCAATCCTTGCAATCTTTATTTACCGGCTATCTCTTGCAGGCCATTGCACTCTATGGTAATGTAGGGGGCACTAAAGCAGTGCGAGAACTAGATCGCTTCAATCCCAGTAGGGAACCTAGATTTGGTGACTTTATTCGCTCTGTGGCCAATCTAGAAAACTATAAGCATCGTCTACCTACCCCTAAGGGTTCGATTACTCTAGAAGCCTTCGATACCAACCCTAAGCGTGTGAGCAATGCCTATAAGGTAGCCATTGAAGAAGATGGTAACCTGGCACTGACACGTAATGATGAAATTGAAAAGTCGATCTCCCAATCCGCAAATCTGTCTGTGGGTAAAATCTACAATGTGGAATTTACTTCAAACGGTCAAAAGACAGTGGTACCGATATCGATTCGCCTCATTAGTACCATTATTCCCAGTGAACGTCTGACTCATATTTTAACGCAGGACGCGTTAAAATTAACGGATTTTAAAGAACGCTATTATGCCTGGCGTGCTGGGCGCATTAGTTTCATCTCTGACCTGCTCTTTTCTCGGGATTTGATCAAGCAGCACCGTAAAGAATTGATGGCTGATAAGGATGGCATCTATTCTAACATCCTGCGCAGACGGCTAAAGAATAACGTGGCTTCCTTAACTAACAGCGCCCCCTCACTTGCGACTGCCTCAAACATGGTGGTGCTCTCTTTAGATACAGTTCGTCAAATTGAGCAAAAGTTAAATGGGAAACTCTCGAACTTTCAAACGCGAGAGCATTTCTTTAGTAGCAATGGCACCGCGCTCATGATCATGGCCGTCGTCGATAAGTTTGCCGATCGCGTGACGTTTTATTCTGAAGGGATTGCCGAGAGCACCAATTTATCTCTACGAGAGATTCGTACCGCCAATAAAGGGGCTGGGCCAGACGTCTCAGAGATACTGAAAGCCTATCAGTTAGGATCATCACCTAGCACGTTATAATCAAACTAAAGAGAAAAGAGTCAGAAAAGATGAAAAATGATAGCCTACTAATGTCTTTACCCGATGTGATTCAAAAGAGTCAGATCATCGAACAATGTCGTGTTGTTCGTAAAGAATTAGACGATAGCACCTTGCCTGTGTTTAAAGCGGCAGTCGGGGTATTTAATAAAAATGATCTCACTGAACCGGTTGCACTGCTACAAGAAACGTTTGAGAAAATTACCGGTAAACGCATTGTAATCATCGATGAGATTGGTAAAGAGTTACCCGAACTCACCAGTAACTTAAAAGCCATTGAAGAATTCGTACAAAAGAACTTTAACGAAGATATCGTTAAAGCAAGCATCAGTTTAAAAGAAATCAACGTTATTCAGTACGTGGGCATTACGCAGTTTGTCTCACAGTACGCAAGAAAACTCTTAGCTTACTTTTATACGGCGCAATCTAGTCTTAAGTATTCTAGTGGTATTAAGTTCGACGAGAGCTTCTCCCAAGCCGATATTCAATGGATTAAAGATAACTTCTTAGATTTTGTTAATGCGCTAGAAGCGTTAACTACTAAGACAAGTAACTTAGAGCGACTTTTAGATAACGTTCCAGATATTCGGGTTAACCCTGAGAACGTTCGTTCGGTTTTAGCTATTCAATCTAATAGCAAAGTCGATCCGTTAAAGTTACAGTACTTTAATGTAACAAATAACTTCTTTTATCGTTACATGTTAAAGTGGGCAGAGTCCCAAGCCGATAGTTATAAGCTTGCGTTAGAAGAAAAGAGAATGCTCGAATATCGTTCTTTACTGCTTAAGCGTCAGCGCGATGGGAAACCTGATGCAAGGTTAGAAAAAGAAATTACGATTACTGAAAACCGGATTTCTCGCCTTACGTATAAGATTCGTAAGATGGAGCAAGACAATGATTAATGTCCCTGAAAGATTGCAAATCTATCCTCGGGGATTTCTAGGTCGACCATTACCGACAAATGTGACTGAAAAGAAAATGCCTTTCTCTTCAGTTATGAATCAAAAACAATTTAATTGGTCACTCTTAGATGCTCCAAATAACGAGAGAAAAGGCGATCCTGCAGTCGATTCTCTTTTCTCTAAGTACTTACGAGCTGAAGGTAACATTAATTCGCATAACTTTCGAGAACGCATCTTTAAAGCCGCGTTAGATCTTTTTGCAGGACGAGATTTTTACTTTTGGTTTATTACGCAAAAAGCCTCTCCCATGTATGGGGATTATCATCAGAGGTTTTTAGAAGATACCATTAAATATCTGGCTACCGGTCAGAGAAGTCTGAACATTCAAGCTTGGGCAACGTTATTGACTTTCACCCAGGATAGTGAAAAAGCCCAAGATGACGATCTCTTCGTAAAAGAATTCTTCGGAGAGAAGATTGCGGGACGCGGTGAGAATACACCTTGCAATCGAGACATTGTCGACATTTTACAACTTTGGTGGTCTAAGCCTTCGGGCGTAGGCGACTTACTCTATACTTTACACATTCTTTTCGGTAATCTCTAATTTGCATTTTGATTAATGCCTTGATTAGACATAAGGATATTTTCGAATCATGACTACAGAACAAACCACCTCCAACCCAGATACGGACGATCGTATCGATCGCGTTGAAGAAGTTGAACCTATTGTTGGAGAAAAGGACGAACAAATCGAACAACTGTCTGAGCAAATTGAGGATTGCCAGGAAATCGTTCAAACTCTTGAAAAGACGAAAGAAATCGCTCAAGAAGCTATTGATAATAAAGAAGCCACCGGTGCGGTAGGTGAAGTCACTTGCCTGTTACTGAAGGATCTCTTTGGTCGAGCTGGTATTGCCGATGATAAGTTGCTCCCCAGTAACGAATCGTTTAAGAACCCGAAGACTGCTCAACACGCATTAGGTATCTCAATTGAAGCGATTAACGTCTCAGTAGAGCGTATCAATAAGAGCATTGATGTGGCCCAGCGTTTAATTAAGAAGCGTCAAGAAGAACTCAAAGTAGCCTCTAGTGGCACACAAGCTGGTAAGTAAAGCGAGCTTCTCCTTTTTTGAATAACTAGGATTACACAATGCGTAGAATTAAGCTTACTTCTAGCCCGTCTTTAGAACAAGAGGATATTGAACAGCAATTAAAAGATGCTTTAAAAGACGAGCAAGAAAACCAAGACAAGGCGAATGCTGAGCTACAGACCCCGCTTGATAATAAGCAAGGGTTCGATGAAAGCGCTTCGCAAGACATTCAAGCTGCAACCGATGCTACTCAAGCTGAAGAAGTTGCAGAGACCGCATCCGATACAGGTACGACTGATGAAGTGGTGCAATCAGCTTCTGATACACCCGTTGAAGAAACCACAGTGACCGATACAGTCACTGATGATGCAGGCACTGGTGAGGCCACCGATACTACTGAGACCGATACCACGGTACTGGATAATCCAGGTGAAGATACGACAGCTTCGGGTACTGAAGCTCAAGATGCTGCTGCTGACGATTCTGAAGTCGTTGCAGAAACAAGCGCTGAGCCGGGTGGTGAAGTCACAGATGTTGTCGCACAAAGTGTGATCGATAACGGTGCAGGCACTGAAGAAAATACGTCTATTACTGCTTTTGTCGCTAAAATGCGCGATGCATTTAGCGCTGCCAAAGAGCAAGGCTTTGAAGGTAACTTTAACGATTTCCTTGATAATGTCACCGAATCGATTGGTACCAAGCAAGCAGAACTTCAAACCAATGCATTAGGTACGACTGAAGGTAGTGGTGGAGTCGTCGAACCTGAATCTAAAGCTAGCGAATTAGATCAGGCTGCCTCTGCAGATGCTGCTGAAGTCACTGAACAAACTGATACGGTAACTCCAGAGGTTACTGATGATGCAACTGACGAAGTCACTGATGAAGTAGTTGATAATTCAGATGCCATAGATACGACTACGACAGAAACCGATACTACCGGTACTGATGCGGTCACTGGAGATGAAACCACCACAGATGAGACCGATGCGGTTTCAACTGATGAAGCAACCGGTGATGTGACCAATACCGATACAACTGAAACGACCGACGATGTCACGGGTCAAGAAGTTACTGATACCACAACGGATACGACCGATGAAACTGCCTCAAGTGATAGTAACGATACTGGCGAAGCTAGCACCGGTGAAGACAATGCTCCTACAAGCGATTCAGAAGGCGCTGGTGGCACTCAAACTGAAGAAGTAGGTACTGATACCACCGAGGCAGAAGAAACGCCTACAGAGGCTCCTGAAGGCTCTAGCGAGGATAGCGAAGAAGCCGGTAGTGAAGCAGCTACTGCAACTGACGATACCAGCACCGATTTAGATGCTGGTACTTCAACTGATGCTGATACGAATCTAAATGGTGAAACAGTTGAAGGTGAAACTGCAGAAGATCCCAATGCTAGCGAAGAAGAAGCTGGTGAAGGCGTAGAAGATCCTGAAGCGGTGGACGATGAAAGTCTTAACGAATACATCGATGATGTAGATGAAGAGCAAGACCAGATTGATGATGCTGACGAAATGGTCGATGAGGCCTTAGATACGTCTTCTCGTCTAGGTCGGATCGCTGAGATTGTTAAAGATGCAATTGAGGAATCCCAAGCTGAAGATGGGGATAAGGAAGAAGCAAGCGAATCTTTAGCTAAGATTGCAGAATTAGCAACGGAATCCTTCCAGAGCTTTACGGGGACTAAAACTGCTCGTTCTGCTTATTTTGGTTTGGAATCCTTTAAGAGCCAGTTAACACCTGTGCAGCGCTACGAGATTACGTTAGAATCGATTAGCGATACGGTCAAGAAGATTATCGAAGCTATCGTTAGAATGCTCGATAACATGGGTCGTTTTATGGCTGACATGTACCGTCAAGCCATGCTCAAGTTTGGTCAATATGATAAGAAGATTAAAGAACTCTTAAAACGTGTTGACGAAATTGGTGATAAAACGAAACAATCCGATACGAT
>Ga0164242_10000507_pt1 | contig 46588 bp, 50 predicted proteins | sample OricomgcompostMG_FD_108783 | JGI IMG/M metagenome (GOLD analysis project Ga0164242, IMG submission 108783) | Miracle-Growth compost microbial communities from Emeryville, California, USA - Original compost - Miracle growth compost (MG) ... | reverse complement strand
CAATTTTTCCACATTATTGACAATTGTGGAAAAAGGTTGTTGAAAATATGCTATTATTACGATAGCGAAAACTAAATATTCATCAGGTTATACATAGCTGAAAACAAGGATTATGCAGTTTGAAATGTTAAAAGAAAAATCGTCGATCATCAAAGTTATTGGTGTTGGCGGTGGTGGCGGGAACGCGGTGAACCACATGTACAAGCAAGGTATCACAGGGGTGGACTTCATCATTTGTAATACTGACGCGCAGGCTTTGGAATTGAGCCCAATACCTAACAAGGTACAGTTGGGCGCCAGTTTAACGGAAGGTATGGGCGCAGGCTCGATACCCGAGGTAGGCAAAAACTCGGCTATTGAAAACATTGACGACATTAAGCAAATGCTTGGCGTAAATACCCGTATGCTGTTTATTACGGCAGGTATGGGTGGTGGTACCGGTACAGGCGCAAGCCCTATTATAGCCAAGGCCGCCCGCGAGATGGATATTTTAACGGTAGGCATTATTACTACCCCCTTCAGCTTTGAAGGCAAGCGCCGTAAAATGCAGGCCGATGAAGGTTTGGAGGAGCTGAAAAAATATGTCGATTCCTTCCTGGTAATTTCAAACGACAGGCTGCGACAGATCTTCGGTAACTTAACCCTGGGGTCGGCATTTGCACAGGCTGATAATATTTTAACCACTGCGGCCAAAGGCATTGCCGAAATTATTACGCTGCCCGGTTATATCAACGTAGATTTTAAGGACGTGCGCACCGTAATGAAGGACAGCGGCGTATCCATAATGGGTAGCTGCGCTGCCGAAGGCGAAAACCGCGCGTTAAAAGCTGTGGAAGGTGCATTGGCATCGCCATTGCTGAAGGATAATGAAATTGAAGGCGCACGTTATATCCTGCTGAACATCAGCTCCGGTACCTTGGAAGTAACCATGGACGAGGTTAGCATTATTACCGATTACATACAGGAAGAAGCCGGTTTGGCTGCCGACCTGATTTGGGGTAACTGCCAGGACGATTCATTAGGCGAAAAAATATCGGTTACTATTATTGCCACCGGTTTCCAAACTAAGGATGAGCGCGAAAAAGAGCAAAGCAGCAAAAGGGTAGTATCCATGCTGGTGCCCGAGGCCGCTCCTTTGGTAAGGCCGGTTAATGAGTTTATTACGCCGGTACAGGACGCGGAAGCGATTGGAACTAATGAGCCTTATCTGAAAGGGAAGGAAGAGCAAAAACAAGCCGGATTGTTCGACCTGTTTGCCAGTAATACCGCTGAGCAAAACAGCGACGAGGAAACGGTAAACCATAACCAGGCACAGGAAGAATCCGCCACCGCTCCAGAGCCTGATTTTGGCGAATTTACTTTTAAAGTAACGGACACCATTATGAATTTTGAGCCGATGGTTGAAGAAGCCCCGGTAGCCGAGCCCGAACCCGAGCCGGTTGTAGAAGAAGTTCCCGGTGCCGACGACCATAAAACAGATGAATCATTTGAAGAACAGATGCGTAAATCGCGCGAGCGGATTATGCGTTTGAAAGATCTGAGCATCAAGAACAGGAGCGGCAACATTCAGGAAATGGAAAATGTACCGGCCTATAAACGTAAAGAAATAGCCTTACAGCAAACCCCGCCATCATCTGAAAGCGAGATATCAAGATTCTCGCTACTGTCTGACGATGAAGGCAATACCGAGATCAGGCGAAATAATTCATTCCTGCACGATAACGTGGATTAATGTTATCCGCTAACAAAAATTACAGCCTCTGCCGATATGCAGAGGCTTTTTTGTTATAAGCCATAATAAAAAGTTATACCTTTGTGGTAGCTTTCGCTAAACATTATATTTGTATATTGAAAATTAATTAAGCAAATACATTGGATTTATTTGATAAGATATCAAGGAATATGGGTGGGCCTATCGGTCAGCACCAAAAATGGTCGCATGGGTATTTTTCGTTCCCTAAATTAGAGGGCGAAATTGGTCCGCATATGCTATTCAAAGGCAAGGAACATTTGGTTTGGAGCCTTAATAATTATTTAGGATTAGCTAATCACCCGGAAGTACGTGCCGCCGACGCGCAGGCCGCTGCCGACTATGGCATGGCTTACCCTATGGGAGCCCGTATGATGTCGGGAAACTCCATTCACCACGAGGAATTGGAAACCGCCCTGGCTGCTTTTGTAGGTAAAGAAGATGCTTTTTTATTGAATTATGGTTACCAGGGCATGGTATCTATTATTGACGCGCTGGTTGACCGCAATGATGTAATTGTTTATGATGGCGAATCGCATGCCTGCATCATTGATGGGGTGCGCCTGCACATGGGTAAGCGCTTTGTTTACCAGCATAATGATATGGAAAGCTGTGAAAAACAGCTGGAGCGCGCTACCCGCCTGGCCGAACAAACCGGCGGCGCCATACTGCTTATTACTGAAGGCGTTTTTGGTATGTCGGGCGCTCAGGGAAAATTGAAAGAGATTGTGGCCCTGAAGCAAAAGTATAATTTCAGGTTATTAATAGATGATGCTCATGGTTTTGGCACATTAGGTAAAACCGGTGCCGGCGCTCATCAGGAACAGGATTGTGTTGATGGCGTTGATGTATACTTCGGCACCTTTGCCAAATCAATGGCTGGCATAGGTGGTTTTGTAGCATCCAACAAGGAGATTGTCGATTATCTGCGCTATAACATGCGTTCGCAAACGTTTGCCAAGGCTTTGCCTATGCCAATGGTGCTGGGCCTTAAAAAACGTTTTGAGCTGCTGAAATCGCAGCCGCAACTGCGCGAAAAGCTATGGGTAATAGCCAACGCGCTGCAAAGCGGATTAAAGGAACATGGCTTTGATATTGGTATTACCAACAGCGTAGTTACCCCGGTTTTCCTGAAAGGCGACCTGCACGAAGCTACCAGCCTGACAATGGATATGCGTGAGCGTTACCATATCTTCTGTTCCATAGTTGTGTACCCGGTTATCCCGAAAGGCTTAATAGAACTGCGCCTGATCCCTACAGCCGTACACACTTTAGCTGATGTGGAACGTACGCTCGACGCATTCAGCGATGTAGCCGCCAAGCTAAGAGCCGGTGATTATAAAAAGAAGGAAACAATGGAAGTGGCGTAAAAAACTACGTCACTTCATGTCATTGCGAGGAGCGGAGCGACGTGGCAATCTCGTCGCAAACGCACCAGACTACGAGATTGCCAGGCCTCCTTCGTCGGCCCAGCAATGAGACAAATATAAATTATAGGTAAACTCGGCATGAGGTTGGATTATAAATCCCGCCGCCTCAATAACATCTCCGCAATAACAATATCCTCCGGATAAGTAATTTTGATATTTTGATAGTCCCCCTCGGTTAAATGAATAACTATGCCATCTTTTTCGGCTACGCTGGCATCATCAGTAAAGGCTTCATTAAAGGGTTGCAGGTAGGCTTTCTTCAATAATTCCGAACGGAAAGTTTGGGGGGTTTGCACCAGGTAAATTTCATCGCGCAGCAGGCTTTCGGAGTGCCCGTTGCGTACGCTGCGTACAGAATCGCGGCTTTTAACGGCAACTACCGCGTTACCATATTCCCGGGCTTGCGTGTAGGCCATATCAATAATGGCTATATCGGTTAATGGCCTCACGGCATCCTGAACCGCCACCAGGCTATCTTCATCTACCAATTCCAATCCTTTTTTAACAGAATGGAAACGTGTTTCGCCCCCATCAACCAGTTGGTGGGGGATGGTAAACTGATGTTCCTGGCAAAGCTGCTGCCAGTACGTATGGAAGTTGGGATGCAGTACCAGTATAATTTTCGGCTGATAGGCCGATTGATTAAAAGCCTCGATGGTATACATTATTACCGGTCGCCCATTCAATAACAAAAATTGCTTAGGAACTACCGCCTGCATGCGTGTGCCCGAGCCGCCGGCTACTATAATAGCGTAGGATTGGTAGTGTAGGGTATGTGATAAAGGATTTGCGTCCATGGGGCTAATTTACACCAAAAAATGTCAACGGACACAAGCATAAAATCGATAAACTTTGTTAAATTTGTTATCAATGACAACATTAACTATAGATATCTTAGATGAGAAAGCGTTAAATCTTATTAAAGATTTAGAGACGCTTAAAATCATTCGTGTCCGAAAAGATAAGCATGTTGTTTCGAAAGATTTAATTTCTAAATATAAAGGGGCAATGTCTCCCCAACCCAAAAGTGAGATAGATAAACAAATTGATGATCTTCGTAACGAATGGGAGTAACATATATTTGGGATACTAACACCGCAATTTATTATCTGTCTAAAAATAAAAAAACGTCATTGCGAGGAGCGGAGCGACGTGGACAACCGACCGAAGGGAGCTCATTAATGCCTTTGAAACAAACACAACATTAATAATCCCCGGATAGCAGAGTCTCTTTGCAGGATTAATCTTCATGCTGGGGATTGCCACGCTGCGCTCGCAATGACGAGATGGTTTAATGTTTATAATAATAGCTATAAAAAACAAATTTAGACAGCCTCTTAGTAAAACACTACCCGCTATTTCTGTAATTACAGAAATGGAATTACTCTGCTGGAAGTCTGCAACAGAAAAAGATATCTTAATTTTAAACGACTTTATTCAGGATTCAATGGTGTTTGAATTAAATCAGGGTGTTAAAGACAAAACTATCGAGATCAGAAAACATTATGGTATTAAGCTTCCCGATGCTATAATTGCAGCTACTGCATTAGTGAATAGCATATTAGTAAGCCGTAACACCAAAGATTTCTCGAAAATTACAGACCTGTAGCTGGTTGATCCTTTTGCAATGCTGTAGATATAAAAAATGTGAGAATGGATAACCCATCTCACATTTCATCTCTAATGTCTTAACTAATTAAATCAGGAGCATGGCATCGCCATAGCTGTAAAAACGGTATTTTTCTTTGATAGCCACTTCGTAGGCATTCATCACATTTTCATAACCGCCAAACGCGCAGATCATCATCAACAAGGTCGATTCCGGCGTGTGGAAATTGGTGATCATGGAATTAGCTATACTGAATTCGTACGGCGGGAAAATGAACTTGCTGGTCCAGTCGTTAACCGGTTTAAGGGTTTTGTTAGCCGATACTGCCGATTCAATAGTACGCATGGAGGTTGTCCCTACGGCGCAAACACGTTGTTTACGTTCAATGGCACGATTTACAATATCAGCCTGTTTCTGCTCAATGATAATTTGTTCCGAATCCATTTTATGCTTGGTCAAATCCTCTACCTCAACCTGGCGGAAGGTGCCTAACCCTACGTGCAGGGTAACTTCGGCAAATTCAACCCCCTTTAATTCCAGGCGTTTCATTAGCTCGCGGCTAAAATGAAGGCCGGCGGTAGGGGCGGCAACAGCGCCTTCGTGTTTGGCAAATATGGTTTGGTAACGCTCTTTATCTTCGGCAGTGGCCTTACGTTTAATGTATTTAGGCAGGGGTGTTTCACCTAATATCTCAATATTACGGCGAAATTCTTCCTCGGTTCCGTCAAACAAAAAGCGGATGGTGCGGCCGCGTGAGGTAGTATTGTCTACAACTTCGGCTATCAGTAAATCGTCTTCGCCAAAATATAATTTATTGCCAACGCGTATTTTGCGGGCAGGGTCAACCAGCACATCCCACAGGCGCAATTCCTTATTCAGTTCGCGCAGCAGGAAAACTTCGATGGTGGCACCGGTTTTTTCCTTATTGCCATACATACGGGCCGGGAAAACCTTGGTATTGTTCAGGATCATTACATCCTTATCATCAAAATAATCCAAAACATCTCTGAATATTTTATGCTCAATTTTACCAGAGTCGCGGTGCAGCACCATTAACCGGGCCTCATCACGGGTATCGGCAGGGCTATGAGCAATAAGTGATTCTGGTAAGTTGAATTTAAATTGAGATAATTTCATGTGTAGTATTTAATAATAAAAATTTAGCGGGCAAATGTATAAAAAATTCACTAATATTAAACGGATAAACCCCGTGTTTGTGTGGTGTTTAGGTCATATTAAATAAAATTTATTAAAGCTGTAACCAAATACGCCTCTGAATGTCTAATTTAAACACGGTATGATATTTTTAAAACTTTTCAGGGAGAGCGTTTTATTCGCGTTTGATGCTTTAAGGCAAAACAAATTGCGCACCATGTTATCGCTTTTAGGGGTAACCATCGGCATATTTACTATCATCGCTGTATTTTCGGCAGTTGATACACTGCGTAATAACCTGCAAACCAGTATTGATAAATTAGGCAGTAACAGTATCTACATTCAAAGGTTTCCGTGGATGATGAAGGGCAATTCGCCTTGGTGGAAATATATTCAGCGCCCTAATCCCGACCTGCGCGATTATGAGAAATTGCGCGAACGCTCGCAAACCGCCGCAGGCGTAACGTACCAGATAGGAATTGATAACCGTACCGTAAAATATAAAAGTAATTTTGTAGAGAATGTAAGGATTTTCGCGGCATCGCAGGATTTTCAAATTACCCGCACCTTTGATTTACAGGATGGCCGGTATTTTACCGAGAGCGAATCGCGCAGGGGCGCGCCGGTAGTAATTATAGGCGCGGATGTAGCCAGCGGCCTTTTCCCTTACCAGGAACCGGTTGGCCAGCGTATTAAAGTAATGGGCCGCTATGAAACCGTAATAGGCGTTTTTGCCAAAGAGGGGGAAAATATGCTTGGCGCCACTACCGATCAGCAGATACTGATGCCGGTTAATTTCGCGCGTAATATTATCGATATACAAAGCGACCGCTATAACTCGCAGGTGGTAGTAAAAGGTAAGGATGGCCTTACCGAAATGGAGGTGGAAAGCGAATTACAGGGGCTGCTGCGCTCCATACGGATGTTAAAACCCGGCCAGGAAGATAACTTCGCGCTCAACCAGTCTACCATATTAACCAACGGGATCGATCAGCTTTTTAGCATTGTAAATTTAGCCGGCTGGATAATTGGCGGCTTTTCTATATTGGTTGGCGGCTTTGGTATCGCCAATATTATGTTCGTATCGGTTAAGGAGCGTACCAATATAATAGGTATACAAAAATCTCTTGGCGCCAAAAACTACTTTATTTTGCTGCAATTTTTAATTGAAGCCATTGTGCTTTGCCTGATGGGCGGCCTGATAGGTTTGGGCGCCGTTTACCTGGGCACTTTATTAGTAAAGGGTATATGGGATGTAGCCATAGTGCTTGATGTGCATAATATGATGTTAGGTGTAAGCATATCGGTAACTATTGGTATTATATCGGGCATTATACCCGCCTGGTCGGCCTCCAAGCTGGATCCGGTTGAAGCGATAAGAACGAATTAGACCAGGCCATTGGTCATTTCGCTTCGCTGTCATTTCGTAATGTTATTTACTGGGCTTTCCTATAGCCATGTTATAAGATTTAAAATCACAAATTATAAAACAAAGCTCTAAATAGCAATTTCTACTAATGATTAAATCAGCGCTTTATAGTATTTGGATACCTTTTCAAAAAGTATTTCGGGCATAAAGGGTTTGGTCAGGTAATCGTTCATGCCGTAATTGCGGGCCTTGGCGTAGGTTTCGGGCATGGCATCGGCGGTTAGGGCTATTATAGGAAGCTCGGGGTAGGTTTCCTTTATAATTTTGGTGGCCTCAAAACCATCCATTAAAGGCATTTGAAGGTCCATAATAACCAGGTCGTAAAAATTATTCTGCACCATTTGTATAGCTACCATGCCGTTATGGGCTTCCTCAATAGTTACATTCCATTTATTTAAAAAGCGGCTGGCTATAATAACGTTCATTTTATTATCGTCAACAATCAGCACCCGCATGCCAGCCAGGTCGGCCTCCTGCATTTTCTGGATAGCGGTAAGCTTTGGTTTATTCACCGGTTCGGCCGTATACACAAATTCGATCGAGAAATTAAATTGTGTGCCTTTACCTAATGTACTGCTCACATTGATATGGCTGCCATGCAATTCCACCAGCCGGCTGATGATAGCCAGGCCCAGGCCCGTACCGCCATAATCGCGGTGCTGTGTTTCCTGTACAAAAGGTTCAAATATTTTTTCCAGGTTTTGGTCATCAATGCCAATCCCCGTATCGGCAATAGTAAAATGGAGTATTACTTTATTATCCGTACGTGCTTCCTCGCGTATCAGGAGCGTGATCATTCCCTTATGGGTAAATTTAATGGCGTTGCTCAACAGGTTATTCAGTATCTGGCCTAACCTTATGGGGTCGGCTATCAGGTTGTGAGGAATCTGTTCATCAACTTCTACCACAATCTCCAGGTTCTTTTCCAGCACCTTGGCCATAAACGATTGTTTGATGTTGGCTACCAGGGCGTGTAAATTAACCTGTAATTGGTTTAGTTCCAGCTTACCGGCTTCAATTTTATTGTAATCGAGTATATCATTAATAATGCCCAGCAGGTTTTCGCCCGAAAATTTAAGGTTATTCAGATATTCCAGCTGATCGGGGCGGGGGTTTTCCTCAAGCAATAAATTTGTTGTACCAATTACCGCGTTCATAGGTGTGCGGATCTCATGACTCATGGTTGATAGGAACTCGGATTTGAATAATGACGACCGTTCGGCCTCCTCCTTAGCGGTTATCAGCAATTCCATGTCTTTTTGCTGGTCGGTTACATCCTCGCCTATGCTGGTTGTTTGTACAATAAGGCCATTCTCATCATAAACGGTAGTGTTTTGCCAGCTAATAATGCGTTGCTCGCCATCCCTGCATATAACGGGGTTAATATAATTGGATAGGATATTGTTGTTCTTGTACCAGCTGTCAAATACATTCTTTATCTCTGCCGGTATAAAATGATCGTACCAGTTAAGCCCGATAAGCTGGTTTTGCTGATAGCCCAGCAAATTGGCCAGGTATTTATTGCAAAAAACAATTATCCCGGTTTTATCTAATGATACGGCGGCAAGCTTAATGGTTTCCAGCACCAGCTTATAATTATCTTCCGTTTTGCGGATACCGATCTCGGCAATTTTACGGTCTGTTATATCCTGCAGGGTACCTGTAACACTGCGGATATGGCCATCCTCATCCGTTTTTATTTTGGCGATAATAATGTTTACAAACTTTAGTTTACCCAGGGGGGTAAGGATGCGATACTCATAGGATGAGCGGCGCATATTAGAGGGGTTTTTCAAAAAACTAAGCAGGATAAACCTATCTTCGGGATGAACATATTGCAATAGCAGCTTGAAATTACCGATGCCCGGGTGAGCCGGTTTTCGTATATCAACCTCATGAATGTGGTATACCTCGTCAGACCAGGTGATGTTCTTTTTGCCAATGTCCCATCTCCAGTTGCCTATTTTGGCTATGGTACGTGCTTCCAGCAATTCGGCCTGGTTTTTCCTGATCGTACGTTCGGCTACCTTGTTTTGGGTAATATCCTGTATAATACCGGTTACGCGCAGGGTATTGCCTTGTTCATCACGTACAGCTTCGCCGCGTACAATCTTGAATATTTTTAAGCGGCCCTTTTCTGTAACTATCCGATGTTCAATTTCATTTAACGGATTAGTGGATATGTCTGAAAAAAACTGATAAATCGCCCGGCGCTCATCGGCGTTCACACGGCTGATATAATAGCCGAAATGGGTTGTTCCGTAAGGTAATTCCTCAATCTCCAGCAACGCATACAGGTTATCGGACCATGAAGTTTGCTTTGAAGTGATATCGTGCCACCAATCGCCCAAACGGGCAACTTTTTGAGCATCCAGCAGTTGCACTTGCTTCTCTTTTAATTCGGTGGCATATTTTTTATGTTCGGAAATATCAGTTACAGCGGCTGTTGTTCTGCCTGTAAAATGGTCGTCTTCATCAAAAACAGGACTAATATGCGCCGAGAACCATCTTCCCGAACCAAAGAACGAAAGAAACTCAATAATTACCGGTTGCTGTGTAGCAGCTACCTCATCCAGCGCGTCGTTAATTTGCTTCGCTTTCTCCTCGCCCAGGCTTTCCGTAACGGTTTTACCTTTAAACATGGCTTGCACATCAACAATCAGGACGCGGTTTTTACTGTACCAAACATTCAGGCAATGTTTATGTTCGTCAAACTCAAAAATGATATCCAGCATGGAGTTGAGGATGGCGTTGATGCCAGCCGGGTCTGCTGCCGGTAGCGCGGAGGATGGGGGAGCGGGTAATACTACCGGTACCATTGCCGGGGCCGGCGATTTACTGATAACAGGTTTGGCGGCGGGCACCTCCTCGGTCAATTTATCGGAAACAGCAATTTCCTCCTCTTCCTCTATCTCTTCGCGCAGGCGGCCTAATTTTTTAATCAGCATAAAAACAAGCAGGGCTACCAGTAACGCGGCAAAACACGCCAGCATAATTTGGAGCATAGATACATCCGGATTGATCATTAAACAAGTACCTCTTACACTAAACATCAATAAATTTACGTAAACAAGATACAAAATTGAATAATGCCAGTCAAATTGGGGTTGGCAAAGATAATTTTACAATCTGTAACGATTATGGAGCGTAATAATACACAGATTTAATTACATTTGTTACGTATACAATTAAATTTTCTATGTCTGAAACTGCACAGCTAAAAATTGGTGATAAAACTTACGATTTACCCGTAATTGAGGGGTCGGAGCATGAAAAAGCCATTGATATTTCCAAACTCAGGGATTTAAGCGGGTATATTACCCTTGATGTAGGTTATAAAAATACCGGAGCTACCAAAAGCGCCATTACTTTTTTAGATGGTGAACTTGGAATACTTAAATACCGAGGTTATCCTATTGAACAATTAGCCGAAAAATCGAGTTTTATTGAAGTTGCTTACCTGCTGATTTATGGTGAGCTGCCTACTGCCGGACAGTTGCAGGAATTTCAGCACCTTATTAGCCGTCATACACTGGTGCACGAGGATATGAAGAAGTTTTTTGATGGCTTCCCATCAGGCTCGCATCCAATGGGGCAGCTTTCTTCATTAATAGGAGCGCTTGCCGCGTTTAACCCCGACTCATTAAAATCAGGCCAAAACGCCGAGGAGATCAACCTGGAGATTGTGAAGCTGATTGCTAAAATGAGTACGATCGTATCGTGGATATACAAAAAATCGTTGGGCCACCCGCTTATTTATCCGCAAAATAAATATGATTATGTAACCAATTTCCTGTACATGACCTTTGGCCAGCGTACCGAGGAAATTGAGATTGACCCGGTTGTGGTAAATGCCATGAACAAGCTGCTTATCCTGCATGCCGATCATGAGCAAAATTGCTCGGCTTCAACCGTCAGGATAGTTGGCTCGTCTGATGCTAACTTATATGCTTCCATATCGGCGGGGATCTCCGCACTGTGGGGCCCGCTGCATGGCGGCGCCAACCAGGCCGTTATTGAGATGCTTGAAAAAATTAAGCAGGATGGCGGCGATACCGACAAATGGATAAACAAGGCGAAGGATAAGAATGATCCGTTCCGTTTGATGGGCTTTGGCCACCGCGTTTATAAAAACTTTGACCCACGGGCCAAGATCATTAAAAAGGCCTGCGACGATATATTGGAAAAACTGGGCATTAATGATGAGGTGCTTGAAATTGCCAAGCGCCTGGAAGAAGTAGCCCTTAAGGATCCGTATTTTGTGGAACGTAAATTATATCCTAATGTCGATTTTTATTCGGGTATTATTTATCGCGCCTTAGGTTTCCCAACCGAAATGTTTACCGTATTATTTGCCCTGGGCCGTTTACCGGGATGGATTGCGCAATGGAAAGAAATGAAAGGCAATAAGGAGCCTATCGGGCGGCCGCGCCAGATATATGTGGGCGCCACAACCCGGGATTATACTGATATTAAATCAAGATAAGTCTGTGTTTCGATATTAATAATTTAAGCGCCTGCCGATTGAATGCGGCAGGCTTTTTTATGCCTATTGGCAGTATAGAAATATTAATATATTATCATAATAAATTGATAGAGATTAACAACAAGACAGCTATTAACTATAGGGGTATTGATAGTTTAATAAGCAATAACTTTTTGGCGGTTTTAACGTATAAATAATGATTGCTATGCCTGAAATAATATCTGAACCGGGATATTTTTAGTAAAGAATAGAGATAAGTACTTAAAAATGTGCTTTTAGCAGATATTTTTGACCGCTAAATTTTTTTTTAATAAAAAAACAATTTAGATTAGCTTTAATAAAACAATAAACCTCAACATTTAAAGGAGTAACGGACAATGAAAAAATTTACTGAAGTAAAAAATCTTATCGCGTCGCTGGAAGCTGATGCAGACAAATTTTACAACAAAGGCAACAGCGCCGCAGGCACACGCGTGCGTAAAGGCATGCAGGATCTGAAAAACTTAGCCCAGGCTATCCGCCTTGAGGTGCAGGAGGCGAAAAACAAAGCATAAGGTTATTAAAAGATATATAATAAAAATGCCCGCTTATCGCGGGCATTTTTATTATGCGGTTATTTGTTGTATCTGGTTAACAATGGCCAAGGCTGTTGACTGGCTTACCTGCACCAGCGGCAACCTTATCGTACTGCCGCAAATGCCTAAATGCTTTAAAGCGGCTTTAACGCCTGCCGGGTTGCCCTCGGTAAACATTAAACGGGTAAACTCAATTAACGGATAATGTTTTTTGCGGGCCTCGGCGAAATCGCCTTTAAGGCATGCCCGCACCATATCTGATATTTGCCGCGGCAACGCGTTGCCAATTACGGATATCAGGCCGGCGCCTCCCATAGCCATCATAGGTAGGGTAACGGGGTCATCGCCCGAAATGAAAAGAAAATCCCGGGGTTTATCGCGCATGATCTGGTTAAAGATGTCGAAATTGCCCGATGCTTCCTTGATACCTATAATGTTTTTAAAATCGTGTGCTAAACGCACGGTAGTTTCGGCACATATGGTACTGCCCGTACGGCCAGGTACATTATATAACAAAATAGGCAAAGCCGAATTTTCGGCAATGGCGCGGTAATGCTGGTAAATACCCTCCTGGGTTGGTTTGTTATAATACGGACTAACCGATAAAATAGCATCGTACCCCTCAACGTTGAAGCTTTTAATTTCGTCAACAACGCAAGCCGTATTATTGCCGCCTATCCCTACTACCAGGTTTACACGTTTATTTACGGTTTCGGCAGTAAATTCCCATACCTTCTGCTTCTCTTCCTTATTTAAAGTAGCGCTTTCGCCGGTGGTACCTAAAGATACAAGATACTCCACGCCGCCATCAATTAAATAGTTGATCAGGTTTTTTAAACCCTGGTAGTCAACCTGCCCGTCTGCCTGAAAAGGGGTCACCATAGCTACCCCGGTTCCGTAAAATGTGTTCATTATAATTTTAAAGTTGCTAAGATAGGAATAATGTGCGAACCATAATTTAAGGGTTTAATGATTAGCGCATTTTTTTACAATAGCTATGAATAATATTTTCCGGTTTAAACTATGTAGCCGCTGTTTTTTAAAGCCCTACGCATTTGAGCGGCTTGGGCGCGGTTTACAACAAATTCATTAACTCATCAAGCTGCCCAATAGCGGCTATGTATCCATCGCTCACTTCGCCAAAACCATAAGCCGCGTAAATAAAAGGTACGCCTGCTTTTTGGGCCGAATCGCGGTCGCCGGTGGTATCGCCAATATAAACCGGGGCTTTAAGCTGATGATCGGCAACTATATCCTGTATATTCTGATATTTGGGCTGGCCCTTGGTGCCATAGCATTGATGGCCCTCAAAATAATTCAGCATATTATCCATACCTAAAAATATTTCGATATAGCCAGACTGGCAATTACTTACAATAAATAAACGGTATTTGCCTTTAAGGTAGGTGAGTGTTTCGGCCAAACCGGGATATAGCGCGCCGCCCTTACTATGCAAGGTCTCTATTTCTTTTTTAGCACAAATAGCCTTAAACTCATTACGCAGGCTTTCGTCAAGATGCGGAAACAGCTTAATAAAAATGGCATCGTAAGCCATGCCGGTAATTGATTTTACTGTTTCGGCTGTAATATCCTCTTTAATATAATCTACTTGTTCACGGGCCGCCTGCCAGGCTATCGCCACGTTGGCGGTTGAATCCCAAAGCGTGCCGTCAAGGTCGAAAATAATGCTGTCGAAGTTTTTGTTTAGTGCCATTGGCGGCAAAAGTAAGCGTTTGTATCAGGAATATTAAAAATCATTTCTATTGATGTGATATCCAAAATTGTCAACCTGATGAAAAAAGCCGGTTAGGCGTAGGGCAACGGATTTGAAATTAAACGCAAGCCGGCGAAACTAACCGGCCATGTTGTAATTTAAAAGTAATTGTTCTGCTCATCCGTTCCATTTATTTCCCGGTATCCAAGTCATTCCGTATTTTGGGAACCAATAAAATGCTGAATTAATATGCACCGCGGAGGTTTCCTTAAAGTATTTCTAATTATTGCAGCTGTTAGCTTATTAATGGACTGGTATATTTTCAACGGCTTAAAAACACTTACGCTTGATTGGGCGTCCAAACGGGCGCAGGGAGCGTTACTTTGGGGGTACCTGGTAATTTCGGTAGGGGTAACGGTGCTGTTTATAGGCGGGTTTGGTAGCTTTAGCAGGGCGCAGGGCATGCTCCCATTCCACGAGTATATGCTTAGTTTGTTTATCACCTTTTTTGTAAGCAAGCTGGTTTTTGTGATCGTGCTTTCGTTTGGCGATCTGGGGCGTTTTCTTACAGGTATTATCAGTCATATAGGCGGGAGTAATCAATCCGCCGGGCAGGCTTATTTCCCTGCCAGGCGCAAGTTTATCAGCGAGTTAGCCATCCTTATCGCGGCTATCCCGCTTAGCAGCTTTTTTTATGCGATGATAAGGGGGAAATATCATTATAAAATACACCGCCAAACACTTTATTATGATGATTTGCCCGAGGCTTTTAACGGCTTTACCATTACCCAGTTATCGGATATCCATGCCGGTAGTTTTGATAGCACACCCGCCGTGCAGCGCGGCGTTAACCTGGCCCTGAAGCAAAAAAGCGACCTTTTTGTATTTACCGGCGATTTGGTGAACAACGCGGCCTGGGAGGTAGAGCCGTATATGGAAATGTTCCGGCAGCTGAAAGCCCCCTTCGGGCAATTCTCTATATTAGGCAATCATGACTATGGTGATTACATTGAATGGAACAGCGAAGCTGAAAAAGCGGCTAACCTTAAGCAGCTGAAAGCCAACCACTGGGCAATGGATTATAAGCTGCTGCTTGATGAAAATGTGACGCTTGAAAAAAACGGCCAAAAAATTTCGCTGATTGGCGTACAAAACTGGGGGCATGGTTTTAAAAAGGTGGGCGATCTGGATAAAGCACTGATTGGGGTAGATAAGGATGCCTTCAAGATCCTGCTCTCGCACGATCCTACCCATTGGGAAGAGATTGTAAAAAAGCATCCCACCAAGGTGCATCTTACACTTTCGGGGCATACTCATGGGGCGCAATTTGGTATCGAAGCAGCAGGCCTGCGCTGGAGCCCTGTGCAATATCGTTATCCGCATTGGTCGGGTCCGGCGCAATATAATGGCCGGCATTTGTATATTAACAGGGGCTTTGGTTTCCTGGCCTTCTCGGGGCGTTTAGGGATATGGCCGGAGATTACGGTAATTACTTTGAAAAAGAAACGGGCTTAATACAGGTTCATAATCTGCAATTCATCTCTTATATTTAGCTTTATAAAATAAGCGAATGAAAAAATCCCGGCTCGAAGCATTCAGCGATGGCGTTATCGCCATCATCATCACTATTATGGTGCTGGAATTGAAAGTACCCCCCAATCATGAATTGCAGGCTTTAATTCCCTTATTTCCTGTGTTTTTAAGTTATGTGCTCAGTTTTGTTTATATCGGCATTTACTGGAACAATCATCACCATATGTTATACGCTGTTGAACATATTAACGGCAAGGTGCTTTGGGCCAATCTTAATCTGTTGTTCTGGTTATCGTTAGTGCCTTTTGTAACGGCATGGATGGGCGAAAGCCATTTTGCCAAATGGCCAATTGTAATGTATGGCGCGGTATTATTGATGTGCTCCATTGCCTATTCCATACTGGCTACCGCGCTGATAAAAATAACCGGTCCGCATTCGGCTTTGGCGCTGGCGATGGGTAAGGATTGGAAAGGTAAAATATCCACGCTTATTTATATAGTAGCCATGGTGATATCGCTGTTTTGGCCATGGGGGAGCCTTGCCTTGTATGGCGCGGTAGCTGTCATCTGGTTTATTCCCGATCCGCGGATCGAGCATAAAATAGCCGCGGAGAGCCATAAATAACGGTCACATCTCATTAAATATAATAGGCTGCCAACCCAAAAGTTAATTATTGCGTACCTTAATTAATTGCTATTTTGCCCCACCCGAGGCCGGTATTATGGTAAGCAATACGTTTACTCCCAACGGCGATGGCGTTAACGATGAATTTCGCCCTGCAATACAAGGATTAGCCAAAATTAACTATCTCAAAATATTCAACCGTTATGGTAAACCTGTATTTGAAACCCAGGATCTGTACAACCGCTGGAACGGTACCCGGAACGGAAAGCCGGAACCCGCAGGTACCTATTACTGGGTGTTCAACTCATACGACGAATACCGGAAAAAAACTTTTATCAGGTCGGGTTGGGTTGCGCTGATAAGGTAGTTTTGAGGTAAAAGTTTAAAGGCGAAAGCTAAAAGCATTTAAACACATAAAGTCAATCAGACAAATTAAGATTGCTGCAATAGGGATTGTTTTGCCCTATCAGTAATTTCCTTCACAAATTCCGTTTTTGCGATTCGGTAAGCCACCCTTTCATGTCTAAACTCAACTGCAAGTTTTAGTTTTAACTGTTCATATTCTTTGGCTGTTTCTGGATGATCAATTAGATAATCTCTAAAAAGTATTCTATCCCATACAGGGTGATCTTTTGGGCCGGCGTGTATATGAAAGGTTTGTTCTTTAGGACTTGAAACATTATACCCCTTAACAAATACCATATGCGGCTGGGAATCTTCATTCTGCCAGTTAAACTCATAAGACAAGCTTTTCATCAAATTAATTAGTTCCCGATTTTTCTCATCCTCGAAGTCCACTTCCATGAGGATGTCAATGGTATCTTTAGCTGAAAGACCGGGCACTGAGGTGCTGCCAAAATGTTCAATCCGGGAGAACATCCCGCCTTTTAAGGTAGTGGTAATCAACCTCTTTTCTTTTTCAAATAGGTTAGGCCAGTTGTTGCTATATGAACTGATTTCTATTGGAAAAAGGCGTCCTATTTCTTCTTTAGTTAAATCCTGTAAAGTTTTTTCTTTCATCAGGTAATTATAAAGCATAAGTAGCATGTTTATGATAAGCAAAACGAAAGTAAAAAGCTTTCTGCTTCAGCTTTCTGTTTTTGCTTTTCACCTTAATGCAGTATCCTGAACATCAGTTCCTTCATCAGTTCGCCGTGGGGGGCGGTTGAATCAACGCCTTTGCTTTTCAGGTCGTACTCGCGCAGGGCGCCTATGATATTCATGGTTTTACTGTAATTATAGCTATGGGCCGCCTGCTCATAATCCTTCACAAAGTAGGGGTTAACGCCCAGCTCGCGGGCTACGTTTTGCTGCGATTTGTCTTTCAGGTAATGGTAGGCCAGTATCTTGGTAAAATAGGTGTTCAGGTTGCCCAGTACCAGTACAATAGGGTTCGATTTTGGGTTGGCCTCAAAATAATTAATGATCTGGTTTACCCTATACGCGTCCTTTTTAGCCAGCGCGGTTTGCAGTTCAAACACATTATATTCCTTGCTGATACCGATATTATCCTGGATGCTTTTCAGCGTAATTTCCTGGCCTTTCTCTATGTTCAGCATCAACTTATCCAGCTCATTGGCTATTTTGGATAGGTCATTGCCCAGGTATTCAGCCAGCATAAGCGATGCCTGGTTACTGACTTTGTATTGCTTTTCGCTTACATAACCCTCAATCCAGCCTGGTATCTTGCTGTCATACAAGCCGGTCGATTCAAACACCAGGCCGTTCTTATCAATGGCCTTATAGGTTTTTTTGCGCTTATCAAACTTGCCGTATTTATAACAAAAAACCAGTATGGTACCCGGCAACGGATTTTCCAGGTAACTTAGCAGTGGGTTGATGCTTTTCTTGTCGTCATCATCGCGGCCCCATTTCATCTCCTGGGCTTCCTTTACCAATACTACCTGGTAATCGGCCATCATGGGGTAGCGTTTGGCCGCGTTAAGTACCGTCATTATATCGGTATCCTTGCCATATAATACGGTTTGGTTAAAACTTTTCTCGGCCTCGGGCAACAATTCATGCTCTACAAAATCGCTTACCTGGTCAATAAAATAAGGTTCATCGCCATGTAGCAGGTACAGGGGTTTGTACTTGCGGTTCTTCAGGTCTTTGATAATCTCGGCGGCGCTCATGTTATGGTGTGCAAATTACAAAAAAAGCTTTTATACGTATGAGCAGGAATGGTTTTAAAAGTCTCTCCCTTAGGGGGAGATTTAGAGGAGGCTTGGATTTAGCCGATATAATCCTAATTTTAGCACGATGGAGATGCTGCAGCCGCTTAATTTACCACCATACCCTTTTAAAATAACCGAGCATAACGGGCAATACAGCCTGTTTGATGAACTGCGTAAAAAAGCGATCATCATCACCCCCGAAGAATGGGTGCGGCAGCATTTTGTACAATATCTGATCAGGCAGAAAGGCTATCCTAAAAGCCTGATAGGTTTAGAAGGCGGGCACAAATTGCATGGCATGTCTCGCCGTACAGATATTTTAGTGCGCAATAATAAAGGCGAAAAAATATTACTGGTTGAGTGCAAAGCACCGTCTGTTACCATTACCCAGCAGGTGTTTGATCAGGTAGCGCGATACAATATGGTGCATAAAGTACCCCTGCTGTCGGTAACCAACGGCCTGCAGCACTATTATTGCCGCATTGATTTTGAAAACGAACGGTATAGCTTTTTAGAGGAGTTGCCAGGGTATGGTGAGTAATTACGGTTGGGGATTTGTCCGATCATTGAAGTTCGTCATCGCGAGGAGCTTCTATCAGCGAACGTGGCGGTCCCCGATTAGCAGAGCCGCCCTGTTAATTGGGGATCGCCGCGCTGTCGCTCGCGATGACGAAATATTTTTAGATTAATTACCAATCTTTTTAACCAACTACAAATCGCTCAGCAATTCCAGCTTCTTGTGGTTATATTCTTCCTGCGAAATAAGCCCGCTATCAAACAAAGTTCTTAATTTCTTTAGTTTTTCGGTCAGCTCATCCGGTTTGGGGGCTGCGGGCGCCGGTTCGGATGTTGGAGCAACTGTTGGTACGGGTTGGGGGGCAGGGGCAACCGGTTGAAAAGCCACATTTGATGGATGATCAAGCGTAACCGAACCCGATTCGGCCCGTTTTTCTTCCAAATCGCGCAGGCGGCGTGCCTCGCGTTCGGCCTCCTTACGTTCCTGGGCGTATTGATATAGCTTACGGCCCTGTACCTTGGGCAGGTAATCAACGCCCATTTCGGCGCCATTAGTGGTTTTAACGCTGAAAATGGCGCCTATAATTTCTTCTTTGGTAAAAACGTCTACCACATCCTTCCACACAAAATCAACAAACTTGATAGACAGGCCCAGGTTAGCCGGGGTAAAAAACAGGACGCGTTTATTAGTAAGGGCTATGCAGTCGGGCAAAATATTTACTAAAGGTTTTTTTTGCGTAGCTATATATATAATTTCCTCGCCGGTGGTTAACAGGTCAACCAGGCGCGAATAAACTTTTTCAACCGCTTTGGGGTCTTGCTGGTCGTTTAAAAATTTTTCGATCATGTTCTTTTACTGATGCTTTGCGCAAAAATAGCAAATATATTTAGGTGAAAGGTAAAAGGCGAAAGCTAAAAGGTATAAGTTTATGTCATTTTGAACGGAGAGAGAAATCTTCAACAAGATGCTTATAAGCCGTACAAGATTTTTCTCTCCGTTCGACAAGCTGTATAGAAAGGCCTTTTGCCTTTAACCTTTATCCTTTCACCTTATTGCACCAGCAAATTACACCCCCTGATATCCGAATGATCAAATCGGCCCAATACTTCGAAGGAGCCATCGGGGGCAACGCGGCCCAGGTCCTGCGTGGCAATAAAGCAGCAGGAATTGGTGTTGGCCAAATCAATCACATTAATCCCGCCGGTGCGGTTGGTGCCGGTTAAGCTCAGCGGATCGTTAGTATCGCGGGTGATGATGCGCATCCAGGGCGGGCAGTTAAATATTCCCTCGCTTTTTGAGTAGGCCTGCGATAACAATTCTGTCATGCCATATTCGGAATGGATAGCTTTAACACCAAAGCCTTTGCCTAAAATTTGGTGCAGTTCCTCCCTGATCATTTCCTTGCGACGGCCCTTCATGCCCCCGGTTTCCATCACAATTAATTCGGGGAAGTTCAGTTGATATTGCTCCACAAAATCAAGCAGGGCGAAGGTAACACCGATCAGTAATGTTGGCTTTTTATTTTGCTGCTGGCGTTTGAGCTGGTCGTAAAGGTCGGCATGGTTATACAGGTAAAAACCACTATCCGGGTTTTTTGATTCTGTGATCATGTCCTGTGCCATGTAGATCAGGGACGAGCCTTCTCGCTCCAGGTAGGCAGGTAATAGGGCCAGTACGCAGTAGCTGGTAATATTGCCATAAAATAATTGAAATGCCCGCCTGAAACTTTCCCGGTACCAACTCACATCGGAAATATGATGGCTGCTGGTAATTATTCCCGTGGTTCCTGAACTGGTAAATACCAATTCGCCGGGCTCGGCAGAACTCACCACCTGGTGCGATTTAAAGAAGGAGATGGGCAGAAAAGGGATCTGATCTATACGGTAAATTGCCTCCGGGTCAATATGCAGCCCCTCAATAAATTCCCGGTAAATAGCATTATTAGCAGCCTGGAAACGGAAAGCCTTCAATGTCGTTTCAGTAAATTGTTGCTCATTGCCAATAGAAAATACCTGTTGCTGCTGCGGGGCGGTCATGGCGGCAAAGATAAGGAAATGAGTGAATGAGTGCGTTGTGAATGAGTGAGTGGAAAGAATGTGCAAATATGCGGATGTGCAGATAGGGAAATGAGTGAATGTGAATGAGTGAGTGAAAAAATATGCGGATGTGTAAATATGTAGATGATCCGTTAATCTTTAAATCCTGGTTCAGACTACAATAGGCGAAGAACTACTGACTTTCATTTTCAAAACATTCTCCTTACTAAGGATTGACGCCCTATAAGTACCTAAATAAAAATCACAGAGATTAACTATGAATTATATAAAATTAAACCATTTCTTTCCCCAAAGGTTGTAGCTGTAGACGGTTAAGTATTAATAAATAAAATTTGCCACATGAAAACGATCAGATTATTGATGATACCTGTATTAATGGGCTGTTTTATGCTGCTCAGCTCGGCAACAGACCCGACCAAGGAGGTGGAACGGATACAAAAATCGACCGCCGTATTGCACGATTTTGGAAAAATGAAAGAAGAAATACCTTCGCAGCTTGTTCGGCAGGCACAAGGGATGATTATTATCCCGCACATGATTAACGCCGGGCTGGCTATAGGCGGCAAGCGCGGCAAGGGCGTAGCCGTGGTTAAACTGTCCGACGGCGGCTGGAGCAACCCGGTGTTTGTAACTTTTACCGGCGGCAGCTTTGGCTTGCAGGTAGGCGTACAATCGGTTGACCTGGTGCTGGTGTTTAAACATAAAAATGTGCTCACCAAAATGGAAAAAGGCGATTTTACCATTGGCGGCGATATTTCGGTAGCTGCCGGTCCGGTTGGCCGCAGTACTACCGCCAGTACGGATTACAAGCTGGAGGCCGAGGTTTATTCCTATTCGCGCAGCAAAGGCTTGTTTGCCGGTTTAAGTGTTAATGGTTCTAATATTTCGGTTGATAAAAGCGCCAACAGCGCATTTTATGGCAGCAAAGCCACTTCGCATACTATATTTGCCGATGCCAAAAGCACCTCGGGCGATGTAGGGGCACTGAAAAGCGCTATTGGGGCATTGTAAGAGAAATTACCAATAACGTCAATCGAGGAGCGGAGCGACGTGGCAATCCCCGGCAAGCAGAGCCATATTCAAGCCGGGGATTGCCACGCTCCGCTCGCAAAATAACGTTTATTATAAATTATATATGATGATAAATACTTTTTCGCGCTATCTGTTCCTGCTCATTTTTATAGCTTCAGCAGCTATCACGAAAGCCCAAACTACCAGTAAAGCCGACAGGGTATTGGGCAAATGGATCTCGTCCGAAAATAACCTGATAGTGGAGGTATACAGGGATAAAAATGAATTCAGAGGTAAAATAGTATGGTATAAGAATGAGGACCAGAGCAAAAGTATGGAGGAGTGGACGGATAAGCATAACCCTGATAAGGCACTGCGCAGCCGCAAAATTTTAGGGATGAATGTGGTAGATAAGCTGGTATATAACAGCAAAAGCGATTCGTGGGAACATGGTACTATTTACGATGCCAAAACAGGGCACTATTGGGACGCTTCGGCCCGGCTTACCAATGATGGTTTGCTTAAGGTAACGGGGTACTGGCATTTGAAGTTTATCGGTCGTTCCATGACCTTTAAAAAAGCGGGCTGATGTTTCTGTTAGTCAGCTTATTGACATATAGTGAACTAATAGGGTTATTAAATGATATTTTTTTTGCATAAATAAAAATTAATGTGGTTTTTTGCACCCAATTCCACATAACAAAAACACATTGCAAACAATGAAACTACAAAGCTTAAACAGACCAGCACCCAAGGCAATATTTGCAAGGGTTGCCGCTGCTTTGCTTTCCAGCGTTTTTGTATGCTCCCCTTCCCGACGAAGGCTTTACATTCCCCGGGTTTGATAGCTGCAACTGCCGCCATCAAATACAAGGGTATAAACCCTCTCAACAAAAACCATTCAATTAATAAGGGCCTTCAGGTCAGTAATTAACGGTAGTTTCTATTTCAATGACAATACAAGATTTTGATATTCAGGTTGCTTCAGCACAACATGTTGACTATGCTCAGCAAATATGCGATGAGATGGCCGAATCGGCCAAAGCGCGCGGCACAGGTATAGCCCAGCGTTCGGCCGAGTATGTGGCCAATAAAATGCTGGAAGGCAAAGCCGTTATCGCGCTGCATCGTAATGGCACCTGGGCCGGCTTTTGCTATATAGAAACCTGGAGCCACGGCGATTTTGTGGCCAACTCCGGATTGATTGTTAACCCGGAATTCAGGAAAGTGGGTTTGGCCAAGGCCATTAAGGAAAAGATTTTCGAATTATCGCGTCAGAAATATCCTAACGCCAAAATATTTGGTTTAACCACAGGGCTGGCCGTCATGAAAATAAACTCGGACCTGGGTTACGAGCCGGTTACCTATTCGGAACTTACACAGGACGAAGCCTTTTGGAACGGCTGCAAAAGCTGCGTGAACTATGATATCCTAATGAGCAAGGGCCGCAAAAACTGCATGTGTACCGCCATGCTGTTTGACCCGGCCGAGAAACAAAAGGAATCAGAAGAAAAAATGAAAAAAATTACGCACAAGGCTACCTTGTTAGAGCGCATTGAAAATGCGCTGAAGCGATCGACTAAATTAATTGTAGCTCATAATAAGTTTTAGATGGGGTGCTGGTTAGGTATGAATTATCATTGCGAGGAGGAGTGTAACGACGACGTGGCAATCCCCTTATTAGTGGTCAGGCGCGCTGCGAGATTGCTTCTCCGTCATCCGACGGACCGCAATGACAAATAGGAGAGGTAAGGAAGCGTTAAGAAATATAAATATTAAAAACAAAGCTTGGACTTTAGCTCTCAGCTTTTACCTAAAAAGAAATGAAAAAGAAAGTAGTATTAGCATACAGCGGCGGATTAGATACCTCATTTTGCTGTATCTATTTAACCCGCGATCTGGGTATGGAAGTACATTCGGTAATTGTAAATACCGGTGGTTTTAGCGACGAAGAACTGAAGAAAGTAGAAGAACGCGCCTTTGAAATGGGTGTTACCAGTCATCATGTGGTTGATGAAACTAAAAACTTCTATAACACCTGCGTACGCTTTCTGATTTATGGCAACGTACTTAAAAATAATACCTACCCGCTATCGGTTAGCGCCGAGCGCGTGAGCCAGGCTACGGCTATTGCCAATTACGCGAAGGAAATTGGTGCCGGATATGTGGCCCATGGCAGCACCGGCGCGGGTAATGACCAGGTTAGGTTTGATATGATATTTAATATCCTGGTACCGCAGGTACAGATATTAACCCCCATTCGCGATTTGAAGCTAAGCCGCGAAGAAGAGATCAGCTATCTGAAAAAACATGGGGTAGAGATGAATTTTGAGAAAGCGAAATACTCTATCAACAAAGGGATCTGGGGAACATCAGTGGGCGGTAAGGAAACCCTTACCTCCAATTTAGGTTTACCCGAAGAGGCCTGGCCTACACAGGTAACCGAAACAGGCGAAAGGAACCTGGAACTGCAATTTGAAAAAGGTGAACTGGTAGCTATTGACGGTACCCCTTACGATCATCCTGCCAAAGCGATACAGGCCTTGCAGGCTATAGCCCAGCCTTATGGCGTTGGCCGGGATATTCATGTGGGCGATACCATTATTGGCATTAAGGGGCGTGTTGGCTTTGAAGCCGCCGCGCCTATGGTGATCATTAAGGCCCATCATACACTGGAGAAGCATGTGCTTACCAAATGGCAGCTAACCTGGAAAGATCAGCTATCCATGTTTTACGGTAACTGGCTGCACGAAGGGCAATTCCATGACCCGATTATGCGTAACATAGAAGCTTTTTTAACTGATACGCAGCAAAATGTAAGCGGTAAGGTGTTTGTGCAGCTTAACCCATACAGGTTCCAGGTGGTGGGTATCGAATCGGATCACGACCTGATGAGCAATAAGTTTGGCAGTTATGGCGAAATGAATAACGCCTGGAGCGGCGAAGATGTAAAAGGCTTCTCCAAAATATTTGGCAACCAGGTAATGATCTATCATAAAGTAAATACTCCTAACTCCTAAAGGGAGCGGTTAGTACTTAATTATCAATAAATGAAAAACGAAGATAATAACCCCGTTACAAATACTCCTCCTTTAGGGGCCGGAGGGGCTGTATTTTCAAAGTCGGATTGCCTGCACCGCTACAAATGGGGCGGGGATTGCGATGGCTGGACATTTGTTGATACGAAAGCCATGTCGGTTAAGCAGGAGCTGATGCCGCCGGGCACTTCGGAAACTTTACACTATCATAAAAAAGCTACGCAGTTCTTTTTTATTTTGAAGGGAACAGCCATTTTTACGATAGACGGGGTTGTAAAAGTATTGAATGAACATCAGGGCATAGAAATATTGCCAGGACAAAAACATCGCATCACCAACCATAGCGAAGCCGACCTGGAATTTACACTTTACTCACATCCATCTACCAAAAATGACAGAATTGAGTGCTGATATCGTTGTTAAACGGATAGCTGTAAATGAGTTAGCTTTGGTAACCGGCTTGTTTAATAGTTACCGGATGTTTTATAAACAGGCCTCGGATATGGCATTGGCCGAAAACTTTATTAGCGAAAGGTTGAGCAATAATGAATCGGTGGTTTTTGTTGCTATGGATGGAGATAAACCGGTAGGATTTACACAATTATACCCCAAATACTCATCGCTCAGGGCCGTTAAAAACTGGATACTGAATGATTTGTATGTGGCGGAAGCCATCGCAAGATGGGCATAGGCGGCCTATTGATAAAAACGGCTATTGATTTTGCAAAGGCAGGTCAATCCAGATTTGTACAACTGGAAACAGCGGTTGATAATTATACGGCTCAAAGCTTATACGAAAGTATAGGGTTTATAAAACAGGCCCCTGATAATGATTTTTTTGTATATAAAGTGAACATTGACTAATAAGATACACCATGGCAAATATTAAAGCGGGAATTATTGGCGGCGCGGGATATACCGGTGGCGAAATGCTGCGTATTCTGATCAATCACCCTAACGTGGATCTCGCTTTTGTAAACAGTAGCAGTAACGCGGGTAATTTTGTTTATGATGTGCATACCGATCTGCTGGGCGATACCGACTTGAAATTTACTTCTGAATTATCTTACGATATTGATGTGCTGTTCCTGTGCGTAGGTCATGGCGATGCCAGGAAATTTCTCGAAGCCAACGCTATTCCGGATAATGTGAAGATCATTGATTTAAGTCAGGACTTCAGATTAGCTGAAAGCAGAAAGTTAAAGACAAAAAGCTTTGTTTATGGTTTGCCCGAGTTGAACCGGGAGGTTATAAAAACGGCTCAAAATATAGCCAATCCCGGTTGTTTTGCTTCGTGCATTGAATTAGGTTTACTGCCATTGGCTTCAAAAGGGGCGTTAAATACCGAGGTTCATATATCGGCTACCACCGGTTCTACAGGCGCAGGCCAGAGTTTATCGGCTACATCACATTTTACCTGGCGTAATGATAACCTTTCGGTTTATAAGGTATTTGGCCATCAGCATTTAAATGAAATTGGCGAATCGTTAAAGCAACTGCAGCCCAATTTTAACCAGTCCATAAGCTTTGTACCTTACAGGGGCGATTTTACCCGGGGTATATTTGCCTCCATTTATATGGATAGCGACCTGGGCGAAGAGGAAGCCTTAAAACTTTACCAGGATTTTTATGCCGGTCATCCCTTTACGCATGTAACTAACAGGAATATTGATTTGAAACAGGTGGTTAACACCAATAAAGTGTTTTTACAGGTTAAAAAGTATGATGGTAAGCTGTTTATCATCAGTATGTTGGATAATTTATTGAAAGGCGCCTCTGGCCAGGCGGTTCAAAACATGAACCTATTATTTGGCCTTGATGAGCGCGCAGGGTTACGACTTAAGGCGACCGGTTTTTAAAACCGACAGCCATTAAGAGAAGTAAATAAATAACATAGCGTCATTGCGAGCGCAGCGCAGCAATCCCCTACTTACAAAGCGGATATGCCAATCGGGGATCGCTTCCCCGTCAGCCAACGGATCGCGATGACGTATTTTAATAATAACTTAAAAGCCTTTCACCTTTTACCACTTTAAAAATGAAACTATTCGACGTATATCCTATCAATCCTATAAACATTGTACATGGCAAAGGTAGCCTGGTTTATGATAATAAAGGCCAGGAATACCTGGATCTGTATGGTGGCCATGCCGTAATTTCTATTGGCCACACCCATCCGCATTACGTAAAAAGACTGGAAGACCAGCTGCATAAAATCGGATTTTACTCCAACTCTATCGAAATACCGCTGCAAAAAGAATTGGCCGAAAAACTGGGCCATGTTTCCGGCAAAGAAGATTACCAGTTATTTTTAATCAATTCGGGCGCCGAAGCTGATGAAAATGCCTTAAAACTGGCATCGTTTTACAATGGTAAAAAGAAAGTAATTGCCTTCACGGGCGCGTTCCATGGCCGTACATCACTGGCGGTGGCGGTTACCGATAATCCGAAAATAGTAGCGCCCGTTAATGAAACTGATAATGTGATCAGGTTGCCCTGGGCGGATGAAGCAGCTTTAGAACAGGCATTTGCAGATCATGATGATATTTCATCAGTAATTATTGAAGGCATACAGGGCGTAGGCGGCATACAGGTGGCGCCTTTAAGTTTCCTGCAAAAGATCAGAACTTTGTGCGACGCGCATAATACCGTATTTATTGCTGATTCGGTACAATGCGGCTACGGGCGTACCGGTAAATTCTATTCGCATGATTTTGCCGGTATAGATGCTGATATTTATACCATGGCCAAAGGGATGGGCAATGGCTTCCCGATAGGAGCTATCAGCATATCACCAAAAATACAGCCTGCCTACGGTATGCTGGGCACTACATTTGGCGGTAACCATTTGGCTTGCGCCGCAGCTTTGGCTGTGCTGGAAGTAATAGAGCAGGACAACCTGATACAAAATGCAGCCGGGGTTGGCGGCTACCTGATTGATGAACTAAAGAAATTTAAACAGGTAAAAGAAGTACGTGGCCGGGGGCTAATGATAGGTATTGAACTACCGCAGGAATTGGCCGATGTGAAGAGGAACCTGCTGTTTAAGCATCATATATTTACCGGCGAGGCCAAACCAAACGTAATACGTTTGCTGCCCGCCCTTAATTTAACCAAAGCATACGCCGATAGATTTTTAGAGGCATTTGCGAAAGAAGTTAACTAAAACAAATTTGTCATTTCGAACGGAGAGAGAAATCTTATAAAGTATGGTAGGTTTAGCGTATAAGATTTCTCACTACGTTCGAAATGACAAAATAGATAAGACATATTAATCACAATTAAAACCTCCTCCCCTTTGGGGAGGCCGGGAGGGACCTATGAAACTATTTTCTTCTGTAAACGATGTTACCGATCTGGACGCTATAGTGGCCCAGGCATTGCAGCTTAAACAAAATCCGTACGCGTATCAGCAACTGGGAAAAAACAAAACGCTGTGTTTAGTATTTCTGAACCCAAGCCTGCGTACCCGTATAAGTACTCAAAAAGCAGGGCTTAACCTGGGGATGAATGTGATGGTGCTCAATATTGATAAAGAGGGCTGGGCGCTGGAACTGCAGGATGGCGTTATAATGAACGGTACCACGGTTGAGCACATCCGCGAGGCCGCGGGGGTAATGGGGCAATATGCCGATATTATCGGCTTGCGCTCGTTCCCGGGCTTAAAGAACCGCGAAGAGGATTACAGCGAGATGATCTTTAATAAATTTGTGAAATTCTGTGGTGTTCCGGTGGTAAGCCTGGAATCGGCCACCCGCCACCCGCTGCAAAGTCTGGCCGATCTGGTTACTATACAGGAGCTAAAAACCCGCCCCCGCCCCAAAGTGGTGCTTACCTGGGCGCCGCATGTAAAGGCGCTGCCGCAGGCGGTACCTAACTCCTTCGCCGAATGGATGTGTAAAGCCGATGTGGATTTTATCATTACCCATCCCGAAGGATATGAGCTATCTGACGAATTTACGCAGGGCGCAACCATTACCCACAACCAACAGGAGGCCCTGGCCGACGCCGATTTTATTTATGTAAAAAACTGGTCGGCTTATGAGCCTTATGGGCAGGTATTCCCCGGGCACGAAGATTGGCTGCTGACTAACGATAGCCTGAAAAACACCAATAACGCCAAAGTAATGCATTGTTTACCTGTACGCCGTAACCTGGAACTGAGCGATGAGATATTGGATGGCCCGCACTCGGTGGTAGTGCACGAAGCCGGTAACCGCGTTTGGGCGGCACAGGCCGTATTGAAACAGATGCTGGAGAGTTTATAGTGTTTTCCTTTTCAGGATAAATGAAGCTCTTTTTATAAGGGCTTTTTTTATGTGTAAATTGGAGTAAAATAAAACTTCCTACCCGGTTATAAGTTTAATTTAATAACCTTTATACTTAACATTGAACATGGCTTTTATTGATTACTATAAAGTTTTAGGTGTAGATAAGAACGCGGATGAGAAAACCATCAAGAATGCTTATCGCAAGCTGGCGCGTAAGCTGCATCCCGATCTTAACCCTAATGACGCTACCGCGAACAAGAAGTTTCAGGAACTGAACGAGGCTAACGAAGTGCTGGGCGACCCGGAGAAGCGCAAAAAGTATGACCAGTACGGCGAAAACTGGCAGCACGCTGATGCCTATGACCAGGCCAAACAACAGCAGCGGCAATATGCCAATCCCGGCGCCGGGGGTAATTACGCCGGCGGAGATTTTGAAGGTTTTGGCGGCGGCGAGACCGATTTTTCCGAGTTTTTTCAATCCATGTTCGGCGGCGGCGGGCGTGGCGCTGGCAGACAGAGCCGTTACCGCGGGCAGGATTACAATGCCGAATTAAAACTGAACCTTCGTGATATTATTGAGGCGCATAAGCAAACCTTAACGGTAAACGGCAAAAGCATCCGCATTACCATACCTGCCGGGGTAGAGCATGGCCAAACTATTAAAATAGCCGGGCATGGCGGCCCTGGGGTTAACGGCGGCCCGGCAGGCGACCTTTATATTAAATTCGTGATAGCTAATGATCCCGACTTTAAACGGAGCGGGCACGATTTGCACCGTACCATTAAAATAGATTTATATACCGCCGTGCTTGGCGGTGAAATTACCGCCGATACACTGAATGGCAAGGTAAAGCTCAAACTGCAACCCGAAACGCAAAACGGTAGTAAAGTAAAGCTTAAAGGGAAAGGCCTGCCGGTTTATAAAAAAACAAATGAGTTTGGCGATCTGTACCTGACCTATGATATACAAATGCCAACAAACCTTAGCGATAAACAACGGGAGTTATTTGAAGAACTGGCTAAAACCAGTAATAAAAATTGACAGATATGGCAACAACAGATTTAATACCTGCGGATGATTTTTGTGTATATCATCAGTTAGAACAAACCTTTATTCAATCCTTACAGGAAGAGGGGTTACTGCATATCAGCATCATAAATAAAAAAACCTTTATACCGGTTGGGGAACTGCCCATGCTGGAAAAGATGGTTCATCTGCACCGCGATCTGGATATTAATGTTTCGGGCCTGGCCTCGGTGCGCCACTTACTTGAACAGTTGGATGAGCTGCAAACCGAACTATGGCGGTTAAAAAACCGCTTGCGTTTGTATGAGTAATAGTAATTATTTTGTTACCTGAGTGGAAAACCATATTAAGGTCAATCTATCTCCTTATTATTGTCTTATTGTGCGATGTGTATACAATACACATTGTTTTGTGCAAATTATAGTGCACTATACCATTATAAATAAGAGGATTAAAGCAACCATTGTTGAAATATTGCAGTAATTAATTATATAATATATATGTGAAATATCATATTGTATTTATTAAATATAATTGGCATATCTATTGCATTATAATACCCGATATGGAAAATGAAAAAAAAATATTAGTGGTGGACGATGATCAGGCAATCCTGGAGATGCTTGATGAAGTGCTTTCCTATTATGGCTATGATGTAAATACATTATCCCGGGCCGACAAGGTTTTTGACAGGATCAATGATTATCACCCCGATTTAATATTAATGGACATTATGCTTGCGGGTATGGATGGCCGTACCATTTGCCGCGCTATTAAATCTGTTGAGGGCGTAGGCGAAATTCCCATTATTTTAATATCCGCTACAGAAAACGGACCATCGTGCCTGAATAAAGAAGGTGCCCCCGATGACTTTGTTGCTAAGCCGTTTGATGTTAGCTTCCTCATTGAAAAAATTGAGCACCAGTTAGCCGCCTAAGGTTAATAGTTAATTAACCCGTCTTTTCTTTTGTTCTCCGGAAAATAATAACCGTAATATTATTGTTGCAATTAGAGTGATCAAGTCGCATTCACAACTCCATGGAATATAAAGGCGTATTTGATTGCAATAATTTATTATTAGTTAAAAAAATAAATTAGTTTATAATAATTATCTTGTAGGTAAGGCTTTTTTATTTAGCTTTGTATCACATTTTCAATTAACAACCGTTATTGTATCAAAATGTACCGTACTTACGTATAACCTGATTCATAATTTATATAACCATTACAATTTATGTTAAAACGCATTTTGGTGCTGGATGATAATCTGGACATATTGGAAATGGTGAACGAGGTATTATCATATGAAAATTATGATGTACATGCCACCTCAAATAGCAGCGGTATTTTAGCGGTAGCCGAAAAATTCAACCCGGACCTGGTGATATTGGATTACAGGCTAAGCAATGCTAACGGCGGTGAGATTTGCAAGGAGTTAAAATCGCACCCGCAGTTAAAAGGCATTCCCGTTATTATCTTTTCGGCCTATATTAATCACAGTGTTGATTTTAGCAAATACGGCTGCAACGCGGTAATCGCCAAGCCGTTTGATCTATCGCAATTGCTGGAAACGGTTAATGGGCTTATTAACTGATCTGTTCTTCGGGAGTTAAAAACTTAAGCTTTCTTTTTCAAAATATCCTTAATAATTATTTCGGCATGTACACGGGAGTTTTCAATAAACCACAAATGCGTATCCATGCCGCCGCAAACTACGCCTGCCAGGTAAATGCCTTTCATATTAGTTTCCATGGTGCCGGCATTATAGCGCGGGATATATTTATCGTCGGTTGAAAGATCGATACCTATTTTTTTCAGAAAGCTGAAGTTGGGCTTATAGCCTGTCATCGCCATCACAAAATCATTAGGAATGGTAACACGCCCGTCAGGCGTATCAATATCCACTTCCTGTTCGCGCACTGCTGCCAGGTTAGCATTGAAATAAGCTTTAATACTTCCTTCTTTGATCCGGTTAATGATATCGGGCCGTACCCAGTACTTTACCCGGCTACTAATTTCTTCGCCGCGGATAACTAAGGTAACCTCGGCCCCTTTGCGGTAAGTTTCCAGCGCAACGTCAATAGCCGAATTACTGGAGCCCACTACTACAACCTTTTGCAGGGTATAATAATGCGGGTCCTTATAATAATGTTTTACCTTAGGTAAATCTTCGCCGGGTATGTCCAGGTTAACGGCAATATCATAAAAACCTGTAGCTACAATAATTTTTTTAGCCTGATAAGTTTCTTTACTGGTATTAATGTTATAATGGTAGCCGGTACGCTCAACATGTTTTACCTCCTCAAATAACTTAAGGGGTAATTGATGCGATAGCGCCACCCGCCGGTAATACTCCAGCGCGTCGGCCCGGGTTGGCTTATTGTTAATGGTTACAAACGGCACGCCGCGAATTTCCAGCTTTTCTGAGGTGGAGAAAAACGTCATGGTTGCCGGATAATTATACAGGGAGTTTACCAGGCAGCCTTTCTCAACAATAACAAAGCTTAATCCGGCGTTTTGAGCGGCCAGGCCGCAGGCCAAACCGATAGGCCCCCCGCCAATAATAAGTATATCCAGCATAGTAGCAAATTAACAAAATTAGGTTGTACTTGTTGGGTTCAACTTAATAAAATGGTGGTTTGATCGCTTTACATACCTCACCGGTATATTGCAGGCTATTTGCCTTCAGTATCAAAAAAGGGATTAATGCATGCCAAAGCAAAATCCAGCTGCTCTTGGGGACTTAGTTCGGTATTATCCAAAATAATGGCATCATCGGCACGTGTAAGCGGGCTTTCCTCGCGGGTGGTATCCTGGTAGTCGCGGTGGGCCAGGTTCTCAAATACTTCTTCCAAAGTGATGTCGGGATTTTTGGGAGCCAGTTCTTTATATCGTCTCTCCGCGCGGATCTTAGGGTCGGCGGTCATAAATAATTTTACCTGCGCGTCCGGGAAAACAACGGTGCCAATATCTCGGCCGTCCATTACAATGTTTTTTGATTTCCCCATACGCTGCTGCTGTTTAACCATTTCCAAACGCACTTCGTGTATGGCGGCAACAGTGCTCACATTTTCTGAAACTGGCATCAGGCGTATCTCTTCCGATACTTCCTCGTCATTCAGCGTAATATGTGTCTGGTAATCGCGCGAGTGAAAGTTAAGGTGGATGTTCCCCAGCGCCCCAGCTACCTGGTCATGGTTATGCAAATCAACCTGATTGCGTAAAAAATAAAGAGTAACCGCACGGTACATGGCGCCGCTGTCAACATAAATAAAATGCAATCTTTTGGCAAGGGCCTTAGCCAGCGTGCTTTTTCCGCATGAAGAGTAGCCGTCGATAGCTACTACAATGTTAGTATTCATCGAGGCGCTAAGTTACAAAAAAGGTTGATTAAGTTGATGGTTGATTAGACGGGCGTCAGGCAATCGCTTTAAACCATTTATATAAACGCATCAAAACGCAAAAACGTGCCGAACTTGTTTCGGCATCCCACGCGAAAGGAATAAACCAGTTCGATCTGTTTGATGTGGTACCGAAACAAGTTCGGCATGACTATATTTTAAACGCGATTGCCCTGAGGCGGGTGTTTATTATTCGTCCGATAAACTAAATCAATCATTCACCCAATCAACTATTCATTAACTTTGGACATGATTTTTGATAAGGCCGGTTTACAAAAGGAAGTGAGTTATAAAACATCACGCAGCGGAGGCGCCGGCGGGCAAAATGTAAACAAGGTATCAAGTAAGGTTGAATTATTATTCCCGATAGCCAGTTCGGCTTTGTTTACCGATGACGAGAAGCAACTATTACAAAGCAAGTTACAAAACCGCTTAAATAAGGATGGCTATCTGCAGGTTATTTGTGATGAGGAACGCAGCCAGTATTTGAATAAAGAAATAGCCATGGAGCGACTGATACTGATACTTACCCAGGCGTTGTTAGTTCCTAAGGTTCGAAAAAAAATAAAACTATCCAAAGCCAAAAAGGCCGCCCGTTTGGATCAGAAAAAGCTTCATTCCGCTAAAAAAACAGCACGCAGAAAAGGTTTTGATTTGTAGGAGGGGAAGATTTTAATTCGGAGTGTGAGCCTAAAACCTGTACAACAGCGTCACCGATGCCCATTGATGCGCCTGCACCATTTCCTTTACGTCCTTAGTATGGAAAATAGCCGAACCATCAATTACCCAATGGTTGGCGGTATAAGCCACGCCTAACTGGTTACTTAAAATCAGGGGTTCCCTGTTCAGCGTAATTTCATTGGCCGTATGGTTTTTAAACAAGCTACCTTGTATGGTGGCATCATAGGCCACATAATTTAATGCCGGTTTGTAGTAGGCAAAAAACTCGTGTTTATGCAATTGCCCGCTGCCATTTAACCTGCTGGCGGTGCTTTGCGTACTTACCGAGTTAAATAGCCGGTTAAAATTACCCGCCCTGATCATTAATCCGGCGCCTGCCCCGCTAAAGCCATTACCCAGGTTACCGTAACTGTTAAATGTCAGATCGACCGACTTGCCGCGGGCCAGTAATTTATTATACTCGGCAGACAGGTTGAGCTCGACGCCATCATTTACCTGGTACTGCCAGCCGGTAGGCGGATAAAAACCGAACCATTTGTGGATGACATCCTGCGCCTCATGGCCCAGCGCATCGGGGCCTACAATACCCACCTGCGCGCCCAGTTTTAAGTTACTCTCATCACTGTAAAGCAAATTTAAGGTTGAACCGATATACAGGTAAGCGGCAAATGGCCTGTCCACATATTCGGGGGCGGGAATATTGCCTCCCTGGGGGTTATACATTTTTTGTCCGGCTTCAAAACCTACTATTTTATTTTTTAGCCGGGCGGTATCCTGGTCGTTAATTTTTAAAGCATGGCGAAAGTATAGAAAAATACCATTTGTATAATAACGATCGGAACCTTGGGCCAGGTACGAATCATTGTCAGTTTGAAAACCGACTTCGTTAACACGCGATTGGGCGAAAGAATAGTTTATGGCTGTAAGGCAAATAAGCAGGCAAAAAATCTTTATTTTCATTCGGGATAATTGGAAAGCCGTAAAAATAGGAAAAGCTTTGCTTTTAGTGATTAGTTAATTGGAGATTAGAGATTAGTTGAGAAATCTAACTTCTAACTTGCGCTCGTTTGTAACGAGCGCTTAATACTGCATAGCGTCTCTGACGCGATACAATCGCTACAAAGGGTTAAGCACTCGTTACAAACGAGCGCAAGTAATTAAAAAACTAATCTCTAATCACTAATCTCTGTTTTCCACCACCGCCTTCACGGTTAAATCAAGCGGATCGTTAACCAGTTCCTGCAGCAGGGCCAGGTCTATTACTTCGCGCATTTCCTTTACGTAGTGAAAACTCAGGTCCTTAATATAATCCTCTTTAATTTCCAGGATGTCTTTCTGATTGGAGCGGCATAAAACAATATCCTTAATATTCGCCCGTTTGGCTGCCAGGATCTTTTCCTTAATACCACCTACAGGCAATACGCGACCGCGAAGGGTAATTTCGCCTGTCATGGCTAAATGCGGGCGCAGTTTGCGTTGTGTAAAAGCCGATGTAAGGGCGGTAAGCATGGTAATACCAGCCGATGGCCCATCCTTTGGTGTAGCGCCGGCAGGTACATGGATATGCACATCCCACAAGTCAAATAATTTCGGGTCGATATTAAAATAGGAAGCGTGCGCGCGCAGGTAGGCCAGCGCGATGGTGGCCGATTCCTTCATCACGTCGCCCAGGTTACCGGTAAGCGTTAAGCGCCCTTTGCCCGGGCTCAGGCTCGATTCTATGAATAAAATATCGCCGCCAACGGATGTCCAGGCAAGGCCCGTTACTACACCGGCAACATCGTTACCCTCGTACAAATCCTTATCATAAATAGGCGCGCCTAATATTTTCTCAATATCGGTTTTGCTTACTGCCGGATTATACTCCTCCTTCATGGCAATGTTTTTAGCTACACCGCGCACTACCGAGCCGATTTGTTTATCCAGGTTACGTACGCCCGATTCGCGGGTATAATCCTCAATTACCTTTTCAATCACCTCATTTTTAAGCGATATTTCTTTAGTTTTTAAGCCATGCGCCTCGCGTTGCTTAGGCAGCAGGTGCTGTTTGGCAATCTCAGTTTTTTCCTCGATAGTATAACCGTTCACCTCGATGATCTCCATACGGTCAATTAATGCGGGTTGTACGGTGCTTAATGAATTGGCCGTAGCGATGAACATTACGTTCGACAGGTCAAAATCCATCTCTATATAATGGTCATAAAAAGTACTGTTCTGTTCCGGGTCCAATACCTCTAAAAGGGCCGAAGACGGATCGCCGCGGAAGTCATTACCTACTTTATCAATTTCATCCAATATAAATACCGGGTTAGCCGCGCCCGCTTTTTTAACCGACTGGATAATGCGGCCGGGCATGGCGCCAATATAAGTTTTACGATGCCCGCGTATTTCGGCTTCATCCCGAATGCCGCCCAACGCCATACGCACATATTTGCGGCCCAACGCTTTCGCGATGGATTTGCCCAGCGATGTTTTACCCACACCCGGAGGGCCTACCAAACACAGGATAGGGGCCTTCATGTTATGTTTAAGCTTTAATACGGCCAGGTATTCGATAATACGCTGTTTTACCTTATCCAAGCCAAAGTGGTCCTTATCCAATATCTTTTGGGCCCGTTTCAGGTCGAAGTTATCCTTGGTGAACTCGTTCCAGGGCAGGTCCAGCAGCAGTTCCAGGTAATTGATCTGTACGGAATAATCGGCCGCGGCAGGGTTCATCCTGGCCATTTTTTCCAGCTCTTTAGTAAAATGGGCACCTACTTCCTTGCTCCATTTCTTTTTGGCGGCCCGCTCGCGCAGGTTCTCAATCTCCAGGTCGGGCGAGTTGCCGCCCAGCTCTTCCTGTATGGTTTTTAATTGCTGGTTCAGGAAATAATCGCGCTGCTGTTTATCCAGGTCGGTACGCACCCGGTTCTGGATCTGATTCTTCAGCTCCAGCATTTGGATCTCGGTAGTTAAATGCTCCAGCACCAATTTAGCCCGTTCGCGCAGGTCGGCAGTTTCCAGCATTTTCTGCTTCACTATCATATCGGCATTCATGTTTGATGAAATAAAATTGATCAAAAACGAAGTGCTTTCAATATTACGTATGGCAATGCCCGCCTCGCTCGGTATGTTGGGCTATAGCTGGATAATGTTCATAGCCATATCCTTAATAGACGATACCGTGGCCTTAAACTCCTTATCCTCTTTGGGTTTTATTTCTTTAAAACCCTCAACACTGGCCTTGATATAGGGTTCGCTCTGTACTTCTTCTTTTAAAACAAAGCGGCGTTTGCCCTGCAATATCACAGTGGTATTGCCGTCGGGCATTTTCAGCATTTTAACAATCAGGGCGGTTGTGCCAACTTTATTAAGCTGATCAAAGCCGGGGTCCTCGATATTTACATCCTGCTGCGCCACTACGCCAATCATACGGTCCTTTTTATTGGCTTCGCGGATCAGGCGGATCGATTTATCGCGGCCAACGGTAATAGGCATTACCACGCCGGGAAATAAAACGGTATTGCGCAACGGCAGGATAGGCAGAATGGCCGGCACCTGCTCATTATTCATTTCCTCCTCATCCTCTGACGACATCAGCGGGAAAAATTCGGAATCTTCATTTATTATGGGTAAAGCAGATTTAAAGTCAAATGGATCAAAGCTCATCAAGTACCTTTGTTAGAATAAAAAACGTCAAAATGTCAGCCTGTAATTTACAGAATAACCAATTAATACAGCAACGCACTATTGCCGGGGTAATGCGTATTGTATTTCAATACGTATGCCAACTTTACATACTTATAGCTGTTTTATGAAGTAATAAAAATATAAGCCACTGATTGTGTGGTTTTTATATGCTTAAATTTGTTGATTTGATAAATTTGTTCCATTATTGAGGTGTAAAAAAGTCATGGAATGGTTTAATTACGTTACATGAAATTAATTGGCAAAAAAGCCGCGGCCACATAATAAACCTATTTAATATAAGTTATTGTATTAATATTGCTTAAGAATAGTTAGTGCTTGATGAAAATATCGGTCATACTTTCCTACTTAATTATTACCGCCACAAGCCCCTTAATGGCTCAGAATGCCTATATCAGTTTGGGTAGGCAGGCTGTTATGGATGGCGATTTTAAAACAGCTGTATCTCATCTGGAAAAGGCCTGTGTAATTGATTCAACCAATGCCAATGCCTTATGGATGCTTGGCTATTCTTATTATCATAACGAAAGCTATAAAAAAGCGATCAACGCTTATAACCGCGCGATTTCCTTAAAACCCGGCGATTGTATGGCATATTATTATCGCGCCCGTGCTAAAAATTACCTGGCCAAGGATAATACCACACCGGTGCAGGATAGGGAAAAGTTCCTGCTGGGGGCCATTGTGGATTTTACTAAGGCTATTGATATTAATTCTTCAGATATGAAGTTTTATCAGAACAGGGCCATAGCATACCGTGATTATGGTATATTTAAGCTTCAGCCTGGCGCCAAACCTAATGATAAGGCCCGTGGCATCAGTTCCCTCAAGGCATCTATAACCGATTTTGAAAAAGTACTTGCCGATAACCCTTCGCGTGCGGATATTGAATCATTACTGTCCCTTTCCAAAGAGAAGCTGGCCACCGCGGTGGGCCATCATTAGTTGAGCAGAGATTAAAGGTTAGCAGAGCCGCTACTCAAACCGGGGATTATTAATGTTGTGTTTGTTTCAAAGGCATTAATGAGCTCCCTTCGGTCGGTTGTCCACGTCGCTCCGCTCCTCGCAATGACGTTCTTTTTATTTTTAGACAGCTTCTCAGAATACCCCCTTTATACTATACAGGTTTTTGCCCAGAAATCGCACCTTTTGCGATTTGGAGATCTGGTAAACCGAATCAGGAAAGTAAGTTAGCTTTTCCACATTCTCATACAGCATATTGGTAGCATGGTTATAAATTATCAGCCACTTTACCTTGTCACCTTCCTTTTTAATGATAATGGATCTTGTTTTCAGATCGGGCGTTTTAGCTTTATACACAATAAGCCCTTTGGCATGCTGTATGGTATAGCTATTGCTCCAGGCAGGATTATTAATATCGGCGTTAATGAACAGATTAAACTCATTTACCCAGTTAACATTATTGATCTTTTTGGTTTGCGCATCACCGTTATGAATCACAGTTTTGGTAACAGTAACATGTTTTTGGTTTAACCGGGCGGCATCAGCGGTAAAAAATCCTTTAATATCAAAGTAAACCAACCGGCCTTTAGCGCGTTGTACATCAGGCCGGCAGGCTACGCATACCATCGCGGCGCAGCAAAATAGTATCCCTGCAAATATTAATGGTTTAATGTGCCGGTTATACCAATACATCGCCCGTCATTTCCGCTGGTATGGTTACACCCAGCATGTTCAGCACGGTAGGCGCTATATCTCCCAGTTTACCATCTTTTACCTGCTTAACATCCTTATCAATTATAATGCAAGGCACCAGGTTGGTGGTATGCGCGGTATTAGGGGAGCCATCTTCATTGATCATAAAGTCGGCGTTGCCGTGGTCGGCAATAATAATAAACGAATAACCATGCGCTATGCCGGTTTCTACAACCGCCCGGGTGCAGGCATCAACTGTTTCGGCGGCTTTTACCACCGCGCTGAAAACGCCGGTATGGCCAACCATATCGGTATTGGCAAAGTTGAGGCAAACAAAATCGGGCCAGCCGCTTTCCAATTCGGGCAAAATAGCATCGCGGATACCTTCGGCGCTCATTTCGGGCTGTAAATCGTAAGTAGCTACTTTGGGCGATGGCACCAGCAGGCGTTTTTCATTGACGAATTCTTTTTCGCGCCCGCCCGAGAAGAAGAAGGTTACATGCGGATATTTTTCCGTTTCGGCTATTCGGATCTGTTTTTTACCCGCGTCCTGCAATATCTCGCCTAATGTTTTCAATAAATCGTCTTTATGAAATATTACCTGTACGTTTTTAAAGCTTTCGTCGTACGGCGTCATGGTGATATAACGCAGGTTAAGCGGGTGCATATTTTGCTCAGGAATAGCACGCTGCGTTAACGCGATACTGATCTCGCGGCCACGGTCGGTACGGAAATTAAAACAGATCACCACATCATCGTTTTGTATTACGGCCAGGGGTTGCCCGTGCATATCGGTTTTAACTATCGGCTCAATAAATTCATCGGTAACACCGGCCGCATAGGATTCGCTGATGGCGCCAAGCAGGCTCTCGGTGGGTTTGCCTATGCCGTTCACCATTAAATCGTAAGCTTTTTTAATGCGTTCCCAGCGGTTATCCCTGTCCATAGCGAAATAACGGCCTATGGCCGAAGCTACCTTTACAGGTGTTTGGCTGATATAATCTTCCAGGTCGGTCATAAAACCAATGCCCGAATTAGGGTCGGTATCGCGGCCATCCAGAAAAGCGTGGATAAAAACTTTATTAAGGCCATACTCAACAGCGGTATCGCACAGGCCTTTTACATGTTTGATATGTGAATGAACGCCGCCATCGGATACCAGGCCGATTAAGTGGACGGCTTTATTATTTGCTTTAGCGTATTCAAAAGCTTCCTTAATTACCGGGTTTGATGATAGCTCATGATCATCCACCGCTTTGTGTATACGGCCAAGTTCCTGATAAACCACACGCCCCGCGCCCAGGTTCATGTGCCCTACTTCTGAATTGCCCATCTGTCCGTCGGGTAAACCAACGGCCATGCCCGATGCTTCCAGGCGGGAATTTGGGTATTGCGCTACCAGCGAATTGAAGAACGGAGTTTTGGCCGCGTACAGAGCGTTTGAGCGGTCATGAAGGCCGTAACCCCAGCCATCTAATATAATTAATGCTACTTTTTTTTGATTTTCCACACTGCAAATATAAAAGCAACGTTTTAAGATTGTGAATTATTAAATTAATTGTCGTACTTTATTTTATAATCCGGAAACTAATCGTCTCTTTAAGCGCCTCATGACCAAGCTGCTTTGTATATTTTTGTTATGTATGCCCGTAATCAGTACAGCATCGTGCATTGGTGGCGACCCGATAGCCGCTACCGCCGAGCTGATTAAAAAGGTGAACATACATGATTTTGCCAAAACGTTTGCTTCCTCCATTGACCTGACGATTTTAGACCAGGAAGATGTTTATTCGGCCGCCCAGGCCGAAATAGTGTTGGAAGGGTTTTTTAAAAATAACGCGGTTAAGTCGGTAACCATTATCCACAAGGTAACTTCCAATCCCAATGTACGCTTCGCCGTTTTTAATGTAGTAACCGCTAACGGCACTTACCGCACGTCGGTATCCTTAAAACTCACTGAGGGGCAATTTTTGGTAAATGAATTGCGTATAGAAACCAAAAAAGACTAATTAAGCCATCAATTGTTCTTACTTTTGCTGCAAAAAGCAAATAACTTGGACAAACATATTATTCATCAATTTATAGTGAACGCTTTAGCCGAAGATGTGGGCGACGGCGACCATACCTCATTAGCAACCATCCCCGAAGGCACCAAAGGTAAAGCGCGCCTGCTGATAAAGGATAACGGCATACTGGCCGGTGTTGAACTGGCCGTTGAAATATTTCGTGAAATTGACCCGAAACTTAAAGTACATGTCTATTTAAAAGATGGCGCCGAAGTTAAATTTGGCGATGTGGCTTTTGAAGTGGAAGGAAGCGTGCATTGCATTTTGAAAGCGGAGCGGCTGGTGCTGAACAGCATGCAGCGCATGTCGGGCGTTGCTACCACTACTAACGAGGTGGTGGATATATTGGCCGGCACCAATACCCGTGTACTGGATACCCGCAAAACTACCCCCGGGATGCGTTACCTTGAAAAGTGGGCAGTACGGATTGGCGGCGGGGTTAACCATCGTTTTGGGTTATATGATATGATCCTGATTAAGGATAACCATGTGGATTATGCCGGCGGCATAGCCAACGCTATTAATAATACCCGGCAGTACCTGGCCGATCAGGGTAAAAAGCTGGCTATTGAAATTGAAGTAAGGAACCTGGAAGAATTGGAGGAAGTACTGCAGGCCGGCGGTGTAGACCGTATATTGCTGGATAACTTCAAGTTTGATGTGTTAAAACAAGCCGTGGGTATGATTGAAGGAAGGTACATTACCGAGGCTTCCGGCGGTATAACCGTGGACAATGTGCGGGACTATGCCGACTGCGGCGTGGATTATGTATCCATGGGCGCGTTAACCCATTCAGTTAAAAGTCTGGATATGAGTTTAAAGGCGATTAAAGGATAAATTATAATAGTATTGATCGATCATTTTAGTAATATTGTGGTGAGATGATATCTATCTACTCAATTTCAGCCCTTATACTGGCATACCTGTTTGGCTCCATTCCAACCGCTGTTTGGATTGGCCTGGCTTTCTATAAGGTTGATGTCAGGGAATATGGCAGCGGTAATGCCGGTGCTACAAATACTTTCAGGGTATTGGGTAAAAAAGCCGGCATCCCGGTAATGCTTATCGATATATTAAAGGGCTTTACCGCCACTAACCTTGCCTATTTTATCGGGGTAACTACAACGGGGAATTATCATTCCGTGGTTTTTACCAACTATCAGCTGGCCCTGGGTATTGCAGCGGTTATGGGGCACCTGTTCCCGGTGTTCGCCGGTTTCCGGGGTGGGAAAGGCGTGGCTACTTTATGCGGAATGGTTTTGGCTATCCATTTACACGCCGCGCTGCTATGCGTAGTAGCGTTTATTATTGTGTTACTGATTACGCATTATGTATCCCTCAGTTCCATTGTTGCCGGTTTTACCTATCTTATTGGGGTTACCTTTGTCTTTCCGCGGGGCATTAACTCTATAGTAATATATGGCATGTGTATTTGCGCCCTTATTTTGGTAACGCATCAAAAAAATATCGAGCGCTTATTAAAAGGGAAGGAATCCAAGGTTAATCTTTTTCGAAAGAAACAGGTTGAGGCTTAAAGATTGGCAAAATTTCAGGCAGAAATACTCATATGGATTCCATAACTGAAGAAACGGTATGGATTTAAAGTCTTTTATATTTCTACTTACTAAAGTGAGATCATGAATCATGGCAGTAGCTGCGATAATAACATCAGGTAATTTTATTTTATGACTTTTGCGAAGTGAAATTGTTTGTGATGCAACTTCCTTAGAGGCTGTTTAAAAATAAAAGAACGTTATTGCCGCAGCGTGGATGATTGCAGTATGATTGCCAGAATTGTCAGAAATATATTGCAAAGACATATTGTTGCTTTTTTACCATATCAGGAATAAATAAAATAAAAGTAACAGCCAATTTTAATTCCTCTCCCCCAATACCTTAAATACCGCTGCAGCTTTTAACAAACATTCTTCATATTCCTTTTCCGCGTCGGCATCATAAGTGATGGCGCTGCCGGCGTGGAACGATAGATATTTGTTATCGGCATTATACAACAGGGAACGGATCACCACATTAAAATCAAAATCCCCATCCGGACTAAAACAACCGATAGCGCCGGAATATAAGCCACGTTTACTGCGCTCATACTTTTCCATCAGCTGCATAGCGCTTATTTTTGGGGCGCCCGTCATGCTGCCCATCGGGAAGGTGTTTTTAATGGCCTGCACAGCGCTTATGCCATCCTGTAGGTCACATACCACGGTCGAGATCATCTGATGTACCTGGTTAAAGCTATAGATGCCAAAAAGCTCTTCTGTTTTAACGCTGCCAGGCCTGGCCGAGTGCGTCAGATCGTTACGCACCAGGTCCACAATCATTACGTTTTCCTGCAGTTCTTTTTGGTTGGTTTTAAGCTGATGCTTGATAAGGATATCCTGTTCGGCATCGGTTTGTCTTTTGGCGGTGCCTTTTATGGGCTGCGAAATTAGTTTACCGCCCCGCTTAGCCAGGAACCTTTCCGGCGAGGCGCATAAGGCATATTGCTGATAATGCTTGAAAAAGCAGGAGAACGGGGTAGGGGATATTTTATTTAACCGGGCAAACGTATGCACCGGGTCGATAGCGGCCTCATCCGCATAAAACTCCTGGCAAAAATTACTGACATAAATATCCCCGCGAATGATATGCTGCTTAATATGGCCAACACTGCCAATATAATCCGCCTTGCTAAAGCGCGATTGCAGCTTAACAGGGGGCACAGCCGGAGAGGCAGAAATTACTTGTTGCTCAATAGCCGATAAAGTAGCTGCCGCGTCATCAGATAAAATATCAACCTCGTTGTTGCAGATGGTGATCAGATGCCTGGGTACAAAAAAATACAGATCGGGGAAATGTAGTCCATCTGCATTTTGTGAAGACAGTTGCTCAATCTCGTTCTTCAAATCATAAGTAAAAAAGCCCATTACCCAGCCGGGATGTTCATCCCGAAATTGTTCCAGTTGCTTAAAAGCTGTTCCAACTGAGGCACTTAGCTCATGTTTTACACCGGCGGCTATTATCAGGCTGTAGCTGGAATAGTTATCACTGTAGTTATTGGAATCCAGGTAACAGGCCACATCAAAACCAGCGGCCCATTGCAGGGCTTTTTGTTTGAAGATGGAGGTATCGGGAACGGTGAATTTCACAGGATGTAAAGTTAACAAATGTTTGCTGCCAATAGGAATAACGGAACAGCAGGGCATCTCCTCCTCGTTATTGTGGGGAAGGGAGCAACCGCGGAGCCTCACCCTAAATCCCTCTCCAAAGGAAGAGGGACTTGTAAAAAAAGTCTCCCCCTTTGGGGGAGATTTAGAGGGGGCTAATTGCCACGTTACGCTCAATGCCGAGTAGGATAAAACACAAAATGCCCGCATAAAGCGAGCATTTTGTGTTTTATCGGAAATTTTTAGTGCAAAACTAACGTCTGTTTCCTATCGGGGCCAACCGAAAGATATTTTATAGGCACGCCTAATTGCGCTTCCAGGTAGTCAATATAGTTTTTAAGGCGGGCCGGTATTTGATCCAGTTCGGTAATGCCGGTCAGATCTTCGTTCCAGCCGTCAATTTCCTGTAAAACAGGTGTAGGGGTTATGGTACAAATATCATAAGGCATATAATCAATTACCTCGCCATTGTAGTTATAATGAGTGCAGGCGTATATTTTTTCAAATCCGCTTAAAACATCGGCTTTGGTCATCACCAGTTGGGTAACGCCGTTCAGCATAATAGCGTATTTCAACGCGGGCAGATCTATCCAGCCGGTACGGCGTGGCCTGCCTGTTGTCGCGCCAAATTCATGACCTATTTTGCGTAGTTCTTCGCCCATTTCGTTATCCAGCTCGGTAGGGAAGGGACCGCCGCCAACACGGGTGCAGTAAGCTTTAAATATGCCTATCACATCACCAATCTGGCTTGGGGCAATACCCAAACCGGTACAAGCGCCTGCCGCGGTGGTGTTTGATGAAGTTACAAATGGGTACGAACCAAAATCAATATCAAGCATGGCGCCCTGCGCGCCTTCGGCTAATACTTTTTTGCCTTGTTTAATATAATTGTTTACAAAATGCTCCGAATCTACCAGCGGGAACTGGCTCATTACGTCAATAGCTTCAAAAAACGCGGCTTCGCGTTCTGAAAAATCAACCACTTCGCCGTAAAGTGCCTGCAGCATGGAAGTATGCTTGGCAACTAATTTCTGGTAACGTTCCCTAAAGTCGGGGAGGGTGATATCGCCAACGCGTAAACCATTACGGCCGGTTTTATCCATATAGGTAGGGCCAATGCCTTTTAGGGTAGAACCAATTTTACCATCGCCCATCTTTTTTTCCGAAGCGGCATCAAGCAATTGATGGGTGGGTAATATCAGGTGCGCTTTTTTAGCGATCACCAGGTTGTTTTTAGCCAACAGATCATGCCCGGCAGCTTTAAGTTTATCCAGCTCTTTTTTAAGCGTGATAGGGTCAATTACAACCCCGTTACCGATAAGGTTGATAGTGTTGTTAAAAAAAATGCCCGAAGGAATAGTATTCAGTACAAACTTTTTACCGTCAAACTCTAAAGTATGCCCGGCATTCGGGCCGCCCTGAAAACGCGCTATCAGATCGTAATCCGCGCTCAGTACATCAACAATTTTCCCCTTACCTTCGTCGCCCCATTGCAGGCCTAATAAAACGTCAACAGCCATTTAATTTTT
>Ga0164242_10000506_pt1 | contig 46636 bp, 44 predicted proteins | sample OricomgcompostMG_FD_108783 | JGI IMG/M metagenome (GOLD analysis project Ga0164242, IMG submission 108783) | Miracle-Growth compost microbial communities from Emeryville, California, USA - Original compost - Miracle growth compost (MG) ... | reverse complement strand
TATCTTGATTACAACGCCGGCTCGGGCCTATCCGCATCCGTTCAAAACAAATTGAAAGAAGCCTTATCGGATGATTCGCTCTTTTGGGCGAATCCTTCGAGCAGGCATCGTCCGGGGCAGAAGATTCAACGACTGCTCTATCAGGCGAGTTTAAAAATCGCGGCCTCATTGGGGCCTGCGGTTTCGCCGGACGACTTAGTGTTCACTTCTTCCGGAACCGAAGCGAGTCAAACCGTGATTCGCTCGGGTCTCGAGGGAGGGAGCCCTGTTTCTGCAGTCGTGATCGGCGCGGGTGAGCACTCCGCCTCGCACGACCTTTTGAACGAGATCCGCGAAAAAGCGAGCCTGGCATGTGAACTTCCGTTGTTTCCGAACGGCGAGTATGACCTCGCTCGTTTGGTCGAATTTTTTTCGGAAGCAAGAACGCTCGGCATCGAGCGTGTCTTCGTCAGCCTTTTTTGGGCCAATAACGAAACCGGAGTCTTGACCGATCTTGAGGCGCTGAAACGGGTGATCTCGGATTCGGGCGTATCGGTGGTTCTACACCTCGATGCGGCCCAAGTCTGGGGAAAGATCCCGATCGACCTCGCGACGACTCCCGCTCAATTCGTGACTTTTTCTGCGCACAAAATCGGTGCGCCTGCCGGTTCGGGCGTGATCTGGGTGCGTCCCGGTCAGAGCTTGCGTCCGTTGTTTCCGGGGTCGCAGTCGCGCGGTTTGCGCGCCGGGACCGAGAACACACTCGGAATTTTATCCATGGGATATGCCTGCGAATCGCTTGATTCTGCCTTATTTATCGCCCACACCGGGCCACTTCGCGATGCTTTTGAGCAAGCACTGATCAAGAGCGGAATTCCGGTCGAAATCTGGGGCCGGACGGCGAAGCGGGTGAGCAATACCTCGCGCTTCAGCCTGACCTCCTTTCGCACTTACGAAAACTGGGTCGAGTTGCTCGATCTGAAAGGCTTTGCTGTCAGTCACGGAAGCGCCTGCAAGGCTCAGGTGATCGAACCCTCGCGCGTGCTGCTTGCCATGGGCGCAAGCCGCGAAGCCGCGTTGAACTCGATTCGGGTTTCATTCGGACCCTCCAACACGATGGACGACGTGAACGGGGTGATCGAGGCTTTGCGTTCGATTTATGAGGCTAAGGTGATGCCATTCAAGAACGAGGCACGTTTATGAGTGCCGAAAAAGTTCTCGTCGCCTTGAGCGGCGGAAAAGAAAGTCTCGTCACTGCATGGTTGTTGAAAAAGCAAGGGCTTCAACTTCGAGGAGTATTTTTCGACCTCATCGGCGACCCTAGGCTTTCTGAAGTGATTTCGGGTTTCGAGCGCAAGCTCGGCATTTCGATTCAAGTCGTGAACGCGAAGGAAGACGCTGAAACGTTTTTGCTGAACGAGTTGAACGAAGGGCTCTTGTCGGGCCGCAGACTCGACCTCAAAGCGATCTTTCACCAAAAATATCTTTTTCCGAAGCTCTTCGAATTCAAAGAGCATTATCAGTTCCAAAAAATCGCAAGCGGCCACCGCGTGCTCGTCCAGAAAGACTCGGTCGAGCAAGTGATGAAAGTGTATCGCTACAGCTCGGTCGAAGAAGACGAATCGGCGTTGTTGGTCGGGTTAAATCAGCCTCAACTGGCCTCGCTCGTGCTTCCGCTCGGAAATATTCCCTCGTCGATGATCGAAAAAATCGCGACCGAACTTCATGTCGTCGATGAAACCGCCAAATTCGATCTCGATTGGAACGAAATGTTGAATCGCGCACGCAAAAGCCTGGTGCGCGACCAAACCCGTTATGCCGACGTGATCAGTGTGAAGGGCGCGCGGGTGGGCACGCACCCCGACTTCGCGACGCTTTCGGCGGGCGACCGTTATCAAGATCCGGACGACGCCGGAAAAGAATATTCCGTTTTCGAAATTGACTCCGTCCGCAAGCGCGTTTTAGTCGGCATGCTTTCGCGCCGGGTGATCCGCGAGCTTCATCTCGAAGATGCCGCGTGGTTTTCACGTCCTGATCTAAAGATGGAATCGCTTCGCTGTGCCTTGGTCTGGAATCGTCATCCGAAGGCGATTCCCGTGCGTTTGCTTCAGTACGAAGGTCATCGGATGAAAGCGTTTTTAGAAACCCCTTTAGAAGGCACCGATGCCGATATCTTTAACGGTCAGACCGTGTTATGGGTAACGGGGGCCGAGGTCCTGGGCGGAGCCCGGGTGATGAGTTGTAAGGAATAGAAGAGTCATGAGCGAAAACCGACCCCTCACATTTACGGTGAAGACTTTAGGCTGCAAAGCGAATGCGGCCGACGGTCAGTTGTTGGAAGCGGGCTTGCTCGGACAAGGCTATGTACCGACCCTGGATTCCACGTCGGCCGATTTCGTGATCGTCAATTCATGCACCGTGACCGATGAAGCCGACCAGCAGTCGCGCAAGCTTGTCCGCGAGATTCACAAAAAAAATCCGAACGCGAAGGTGATCTACACCGGCTGCGGTGCCGAGGTCGACCCCGAAGCTGCCTTGAAGGTGAAGGGCGTCAGTGCCGTGATCGGCAATCAAGACAAAACTCGCGCCGCAGATCTGATTCATCAGTATCTCACTCAAGTCGGAGCGACGCTCGAGTCGAGCGCCGCGGACGCGCCGATGGTGTTAGGCGGAGTGACGAACTACACCGAACTGGCCTCGCGGCATCCGATCGACCGCGAGTGGCCGCTCCCCGACAGCGCGATGGATGAGGTTTTGAAACTTGACGAAGGAAGCTCGACGTTTCGGACGCGCGCGTTTTTGAAAATTCAAGAAGGCTGCAACGCCTTTTGTACTTACTGTATTATCCCTTACGGACGGGGGCCGGCGAGAAGCCTGCCGATCGAGACGATCGTGGACCAGGTGAAAGCACTGGTCGCCAATGGGATTCAGGAAGTCGTTCTGACCGGAACGAATATCGGCGATTACGGCATCGATCATTCGGGCCAGCTTCAGATCGACGAGCTGATCGAAGCGATTCTGACCCGCACGATGCTTGCTCGTCTAAGGGTGGGCTCGCTCGATCCGACCGAGATTTCCGATCGCATGATCGCCCTGATGGAGGCGCACGAGGCGTTCTGCCCGCACTTTCATGTTTCGCTTCAAAACATGAGCTCGAAAATCTTGAAGCTCATGAAACGCAAATATCAATACGAACAGGTCGAGGACTGTCTGAATCGCCTGGCTGCGATGAAACGCAAGCCGTTCGTGGGCATGGATTACATCACGGGCTTTCCGGGCGAGACGGACGCCGATTTTGACGAGAGTTTTGATCGATTAAAAAAACTCGAATGGAGTCGCCTGCACGTGTTTCCGTACAGCGAACGGGCGCGCACACCGGCGACCCGGCTTCCGAACGTCGTTCCGGTCTCGAAACGCAAGGAGCGCGCGCGCGTGCTTCAGGCGCTGAGCCTCGATCGCCTGACCTCGGTGTATGCAAATTCGCGTCAACGATTCGAAAACGGATCGGGATTGTTGAAAGGCGTATTGCTCGAAGGGCATATCAAAGGTCCGGACGGCACTCATGACTGGATCTCGGGTTACGCGCCCGAATACCAACGGGTGATCGTTCCCATGAAAAAGGACGAGAATCGTTTTCGGAACTCGGTCGTCGATCTTGAAGTCAGTCATTGGCTGGTCGATCGCGCCTCGGGCGAAGTCTCGTGGATCGCGGAAAGGGGGGTGCAATGAGCTCGACCCCGCAGAACGGAACCCACGGCCTTTTAGAGTTGCAAGAGCAGCTGCGCTACACTTTCGGCGATTTGCGCCTGCTGCTTCAGGCGCTCACTCACGTTTCGTTCGGTCATGAAAATTATCAAGACCGCCCATTGGCTTATCGGGACAACGAACGACTTGAGTTTTTAGGCGATGCCGTTCTCGATCTCGTCATTTCGGATCTGTTGCTGGAGTCTTTCCCCGAAGCGACCGAGGGTCAGCTTTCGAAGATGCGCGCGGCCGTCGTGAACGAGAAAACACTTTTTGAGATTACGAAATCCCTTCATCTGAGCACCCTGGTTCGTCTAGGGAAGGGCGAGCTTCGCACCGGCGGTTCTGAAAAGCCGTCGATCCTTTCGAGTGCCTTCGAGGCCTTGATTGCGGCGATCTATATCGACGGGGGCTTCAATGCCGTTTATCCCGTCGTGCGCTACCTATTTGCACCTTTATTTAAGGAAGAAAACTGCCCGATTTCATTTCAAGATTACAAAACTCGCTTGCAAGAAACCGTGCAGGGCAAGTTCCGTGTGACGCCGACTTACCACCTCGTGGGTTCGAGCGGCCCCGACCACGCCAAAGAATTTGAAGTCGAAGTCCGCGCCCGCGATTGGGTGTTGGCGAAGGCCGTCGGCCCCTCTAAGAAGGAAGCGGAACAAAATGCCGCCCATACCGCACTCGAAAATTTACCGGAGAAAATTTCATGACATCGAACGAATCCACTCCTCTTGATACCGAAGGCCTGAAGAAATCGGGCGTCGTGGCCCTGATCGGCCGACCGAACGTGGGCAAGAGCACCTTGCTGAATTGCCTCGTTCGTGAAGACCTGTCGATCGTGACCCCGAAGGCGCAGACCACGCGCGACCAGATTCGCGGCATCGTGAACGAACCGCGCGGACAGATCGTCTTCGTCGATACGCCGGGGATTCACCGCGCGCGAGAAGGCGGAATCAACGAGTACATGATTCAAGAAGTGAAGCGCGCACTCGACGGGCCCGATCTGGTGTTGTACCTGATCGATCCCGAAAGCAAGGTCTCAGCCGAAAGTCTGATTCTGGATTACTTGAAGCAAGCCGATTCGAAATTGGTCGTGATCGTGAACAAAGCCGATCGCATGCGGTACGAACCGAAGCTTTTCGAGTGGATTCCCGAATGGATTGAGACGATTCGTACCACGCTAGAGCCGACTCGATGTCGCTTTCTGAAAATGATCGAAATTTCGGCGATAAAAAACAAAGGTGTGAACGATCTGTTGGACTTGGTTTTCGACGAGCTCCCGACGGCTCCTCCGCTTTATTTCGACGACGAATCGCTGACCGACCGGCCCGTGAAGTTTGTCGCGGCCGAGCTGATCCGAAAGCAGTTGTTCATGAAATTGGGCGACGAGCTTCCGTATTCGTGCGCCGTCGAGATCGAATCTTTTAAAGAAAACCGTAAGCCGATCGTCATTCAGGCCATGATCTACGTCGAACGAGACAGTCAAAAGGGAATGGTCATCGGCGCGGGCGGAAAGAAGATTAAAGAAATCGGAACGGGTGCGCGGATCGAGATCGAAAAACTTTTGGGCGAAAAAGTGTTTTTAGAACTGCGGGTGAAGGTGCTTGAGGCTTGGACGTCCGAGAGTCGCAAGATGAAGAACCTGGGCTACGAGATGGAGAGAAAATCGCGATGAAACCGTCGAATGCTCCTTCCTTAAACGTCGTCGTCGTCGGACGGCCCAACGTCGGTAAAAGCAGCATCTTCAACCGTTTGCTCGGGCGCAAACGCGCACTCGTGCTCGACACGCCGGGCGTGACCCGCGACCGGATCATCGAAGCGACGAGTTGGTGGGTGAGCGCGCGCGAATACGAAGTCAATCTGATCGACACCGGCGGACTGGGCGAAGGCCATTTTCAGGAAGAAATCAGCCGACAGGTCGAGACTGCGCTGAGCGACGCCACGATCGTGCTTTTTGTGATGGACGTCCGCGCAGGGCTGACGAACGCCGATCGCGAAGTGTACCGCGAGCTTCGTCGTTCGGGCGTGTTAGAGAAGCTTCCGGTTTTAGGAGTCGTCAACAAGGCCGATCACGAAACGCTCGAAGACGAGCTGCATGAATTTTTTGAGCTCGGGTTTGACGAGTTGATTCCGGTATCGGCCGAGCATGCGATCGGGATCGATGATCTGAAAGATTTGATCGTTGCGCAGACGGGGGCGCTGCCGAAGGATGCCTCCTTGAACGACGAAGCAGAGCAGGGACTTGCCGAGGGCGGTTCGGAGTACGAAGGTTTGAGTGCCGAAGAGGCCGACGCCAAATTTGAAGAGCAGGAAAAAAAGTATCTGCGGCGGACTCCTGCGATTGCGATCGTGGGCCAACCGAACGTCGGAAAGAGCACCCTTTTGAACGCGATTTGCGGCGAGAAACGCTCGATCGTGAGCTCGATCGCGGGTACGACGGTGGACTCGATCGATACTCGCCTGAACTGGCACGGCCGCGATTACGTGTTGGTCGATACCGCCGGAATCCGTCGGAAGAATAAGACCGAGCAGGGAATCGAGGTCTTGTCGGTCGTGCAGACGAAAAAGACGCTTGAACGTGCCGATGTGGCCTTACTGATGATGGATGGCGAACAAGGAGTGTACGATCAGGACGAAAAAATCGCGGGTTTGATCGAAGAATCCGGCACGAGCGTGATCATGGTGCTCAATAAATGGGACACACAGGTGAACAACGACGAATTTTCGCAAAAACTGGCCGAAGAGCGAATTCGCAAGCAGATTCGGTTTTTAGGTTATGCTCCGCTCGTATTTACGACGGCGAAGGATTCGATCGGCCTCGATCGCTTGTACCGGATGATCGAATATGTGCTCTCGCAACGGACACTCAAAATTTCGACGAGGGAAATCACCGATTTCATCCGAGCCGAACTCGATCAGCACAACCCGGGCAACGCGAAGGTTTACTTTACCCATCAGGCGGGGCGCAATCCGCCGACCTTCGTGGCGCACGTGAGCGATCCGAAGAAGGTGCATTTCAGTACGGTTCGTCACTTGATCAACGCGATTCGCGCGCGTTGGGGGTATCTCGGATCCCCGATCCGTTTTCATTTTTTAAAAGCTCGGAATACGGGCGAGAAACGATAGGAGTAGTAGTATGGCATCTCGGATTTTTTTGTTTTTATCGGTTTTTTTGCTGGGGTTTCAACCCGGCGCGAATGCCTTTGCTCAGGTCGAGAGTACTGCGGATGTGACTCATCTTGCGGATTTCGGAAATTATGAACTGACGGATTTAGGCAGCGAGGCCGCAGTCGAATCCCTGTATCAGAGCCTGCGTTCGGATCTGACTTACGATCCGCACCGCTCGAACTGCTACTTGCGCGCGAACGTCTGGGCCTATCAGATGTCGAAGGCCGAACACGTTCAAAGCGGAAAGGTGTTTTTGATCTATACCTGGAGCCCGACTTCGCCGAGCATCGCGACCTACGGTCTGAACGGTGAAAACTGGTGGTTTCACGTGGCGCCTTACGTCGTTGCCAACGGTAAAGAGTATGTGCTCGAAAAATTCGGCGTGGCTCAAAAGCCGATGCTGCTCGAAGACTGGGAGCGGCTCCATACGATGGGCGCGACTTGCAAGACCCTTTCGATGTCCGAAGACAAAGACATCATCGGTCTGATCAGGAATAAAGAGAGCGTCACGCTTCAGGACGTTCCGTGCTACGTGCGCAAGACGCCGATGAACTACAACGGCCCGCAGGATTTTTATCAGCACGACATCAACGGCGTGGATTATCCTTATCCCGAGCCCGAACTCATGGGTTCTTGCCGAGCGACGATCGATCGTTCGGGGAACGCGAAGAAGAAATGCCGGCAAGTCTACGACGATCCCAATGTGGTTTTCAACGATCAGAGACAGCGCTAGGGCTGGGTGACGGAGAAGGCGAGAGCGCGGGTTTCGTCCGGTGTCGTTGCCGGTCGAGTTGATCTTCGTAAGCCAGATGAGTCTCGATGATTTGATGGGCGACGTAGCTCAGACTCAAATACGAGAAATTCCGCACGCCCTTTTTCACCGCATTGTAAAAGACCTGCTGACGAACTTTCGGAGCGTATTTTGCCGCCATTTCGGGGCCGCGTTTTTCGAAGCCTTCGACCAGTAATTTGGCCATGTCTTCGGTCGAGATCCGCGCAATCCGGCTGTTGGGAAGCGTGATCAAGACCGCGCGAAACAAATAGCGCGACGAAAGAAAAAAGGCGGTGTTCATCGCCCCGTTCACCGGCCATTTCACGCCGCTTCGCTGAAGCAGGCGTTTGACCTGATCGATCAGTCGATCTTTGCGGATGAGATCGCTTTTGCCGAAAACCCGAATTAATCCTTTTTCAAGAATCTTCGAGTGGAGTTCGGTCTCGACGAAGGCTTGGCTAAGGTTTTGAACTCCGGCACGATTCAAGGTTTCGAGATTCAATCGACTGTCGTGCAGGATCAGACTCAAATCGGCCGAAGCCTGGGCGAGTTCACCGCGCGAAAATTTTCGATCAAACAATGGCCCGTATTTTTTACTCCATCGCGCAAGCGCGTTTTTCTGCCGGGCGGTTCCGTGAAGGAGGATGCCTTCCACGGTCGGAAGATTTTGGGCGAAGGAGCCGTCCAGCGCATGCGCGCCTCCGACCTCGTCCAGCGCTGTCGCGCCTCCGACCTGGTCTGTCGCCCGCGATTCCGCGCTTTCCAGCCATGCCAGATGTTCTTCGAAGTGATCTCGGCCGGGAATCGGCGGGAGCGTTTCGAGCTCCGAGAATTTTTCTTTTGCTTGAAAATAAGCCTTGAAGTCGAAGTGTTTGAGTTTACCGCTTTGAAGGGTTCGGGCGATGAATTCCTGGGCTTCGTCGCGACCGTTAAAGACGACGTCGACCCAACGGCGGAAGGCGTGCAGGTCGCAGGGTTCGGTCGCGATGGCATCGGCCGCGTTCACTGCAAGAAACGACAAAGTCAAAAGCAAAAAGCACGATAAGTTCGTCCGTTTCCGGCATTGCATCGCAATCGCAAATCTCATCTCCATCAGTCTATCAGAGCGCCGAACGAATCTCCTCACGTTAAGGATTTGGCGGCCACCCGGAAGAGCGTCAAATGATAATCGTTGTTTCGGCGATCGTGTTTTCTTTACGATAAAGGGGATGAGATGCTTTTCTTCGGTAGGTTTGTTGGCATTGGCCTGTTTCACCCTGACCGCGTGCGGATCGTCGAACGACCATCCGGCTGCCGTCGCCACCACGACTGCCACCACAACTACGGTCACGCACTCTCTTCCCGACCATCTTCAAACGAGCGAGCCTTCGGACGATCGCCCGCTGGCGTTGATCTACAAAGGCCCGGGTTCATGCAGCTTAGACCAAGGCGATGCCGGAGAATCGGGCTACGGTTGTTCGGAAGCGGCATCGGACGCCGCGACTTTGGCCGGGTTCCGTTTTCAATTCGTCGGTCCTCGTGATTTGGCCGAAAGTGCGAGCAGCGATCAGGTTCAGGCTTTGTTCGGGAACGCTAAGGTTTGGATTCAACCCGGCGGGGTTTCGAACACGGCCTACTATGCGATGACCGCGAAATTGCGCCAGTCGATCGTTCAGTTCGTGAAGGACGGCGGAGGCTACGTCGGCTTTTGTGCCGGAGCGTTCCTCGCGGCCGATTGGTTTTACATTTTTCCGGGTTCGGCACATGCGTATCGTTACAACCCGATTCGCTCGGATCTGACTTACGCGTTTTTGAACCTGAATTGGAACGGGCAAAAGCGTTCGGTCTATTTTGAAGGCGGGCCGTACCTCAGCAATCTTGGATCGACGGCCGAAGTCACCGCACGGTTCGATACCGGTTACATCGCCGCAGCCCGTGCGCCTTACGGAAAAGGGCGAGTCTACATCAGCGGCCCGCACCCCGAAGCGCCGCAAATCTGGAGCCAAGAAGACGGAATGTCGGACCCCGATGGCAGCGATCTCGATTTAGCGGCGAGCATGATCACGTGGGCCGGCCAGAATGAATAATTGGTCACAACTCGGTGTTTTCCGTCCGTCGGTGCCGACCAGCGCGGCCAGATCAGGATCCCGCGCAGCAAGCGCGCGAGCGAGTTCTTGAGTCGCGGTTCCGTATTCGGAATCCGGTGGCGGCAAGATTGCCGCGCGTCTGTTGTGAGCATCGCCCAGCGGAAGCGCCCACGAGAAGGTATCGACGCCACGACGTTCAAAACTCCAGTAAAATGCGATCGAAATGTTCTGATTTGCGCTGCCGTTTTCTTCAAGACCGACCAAGCCTGCCGGCACCATCAAACCCGGAAAAAAATCCGCTGCGAAGTTCGGGCGATTCACGCAGTAAAGCGTGGCCAGGGTTGCGTACTTCACCTTTTGAAAGTCGGGGCTCGTGACGGCATGATTGGCGATACGGTCGAAGTTCAGGCGCATGAGTTTTCGGAGGAGAGCCGAGTTGGGGTGTCCGGCCATCGCGCCCGAAGCGTCGGTCGCTAAGTGAGTGGCTTCAAGATCGACGAGTGAACGGTATCGCGGATCCGTTTTTGCGATCGAAAGAAAGTTCAGGAACGGTTCGCGTTCGAGCTTTTCGCCGTTTTCACCGTAAGTTCCCGACCAAAAAGAATAAGGATCCCAAACCGGATGCGGATCTTCGCTGCTGCCATGACAGCCGCTACAACGAAGTAGGTTTCGTTGAATATCGGGTGCTTGGTTCTCATGAAATTCGACGACGGCGAATTCGAAGCGGTGAGTGTCGCGATGGTATTGGGTGATTTCGATTTCATCGCCGCCCATCGGGTTATGATCGCCGTTAAAGGTCAGAACAAAACTGCCGTCCGAGTTGGAAAGAATCGCACGCGGATTTTCGGGCGTGGCACTTTGAATGCTGAGACTGTCGCGCATCAGGGCCGCATTTCGGCGAAGGTCAGGGGGAAGCATGGGGAGTGCATCGGCCACACTCTGAGGCGCTTTCGCTTGAAGCATCGGAATCCAATCATCAAAAGAAAACGGCTGCGAAGAAGCATTGGATGCGAAAATGAGGGTCAGGATGAGGAATAGGGCCTTTTGCATCAAGAACTCCGAGGTGTTGAGAATGAAAATCAAGACTCTCTATAACTCATTGTATTGTAAATGAAAAGATGTTTTCCAGACGGGTGATTGTGCTTCGTGTTAATTTTGTCTGGTCTAATCAAGTATTGAGTGTTACCCTCCAATTTCACTGTAGTTTTCCCATTTTAGGATCTTATGAATTTTAATGCCTTAGCCCTTCCTCGTACCCTCCGCGATTCGCTCGCTCGGATGGATTTTCAAACCATGACCCCGATTCAAGAACAGGCGATTCCGGTCGCCCTTGAGTGCCGCGATCTCATCGGTCTCTCGCAGACCGGAACCGGCAAGACAGCCGCGTTCAGTATTCCGATCGTCGCCCGTTTGATCGCCGAGCCCGAAACATCGGCGTTGATTCTGGTACCGACACGCGAACTCGCGAATCAGATTACGGAAGTGATGAAGGATTTGACCCGCCACAATCCCGAACTTCGTACCTTGATGTTGATCGGCGGAATGTCGATGCAGCCTCAGTTGCGACAGATCCAAAAAGGCTATCGCATCGTGATCGCAACCCCGGGCCGCTTACTCGATCACCTTCAGCGCAAAAAGTCGATCTTGAGTCATGCTTCGATCGTCGTATTGGACGAGGCCGATCGGATGTTGGACATGGGCTTTGCTCCGCAGTTGAAGCAGATTTTCCCGGCGCTTCCTTCGCAACGTCAGACCCTTCTTTTTTCGGCGACCTTTCCGAAAGAGATCGAGACGATGGCGCAAAAATTGATGAAAAACCCGGTGAAGATCCAGGCCGGAGCGATCTCGGTGCCGGTGACGAACATCAATCAGCGCGCGGTTCGCATGGGCGGAAGCCAAAAGAACGATCGTTTGCTTGACGAGATCAACACCCGCGAAGGGTCGATGCTGGTTTTCGTGCGGACCCAACGCCGGGTCGATCGCGTGGCGAAGTTTTTGAAAGGCTACGGTTTGGAAGTCGGATCGCTTCACGGCGGCAAAAGCCAAGGGCAGCGAAACCGTGCGATTCAGGGCTTCCGAGACGAGACTTTCCGGATTCTCTGCGCGACCGATATCGTGGCTCGTGGCCTCGATATTTCGCACGTGGCCCACGTCGTGAACTACGACCTTCCGCAGGTACCGGAAGATTACGTTCACCGCATCGGCCGGACGGCACGAAACGGCCGCAATGGTGAGTCGATTTCGTTCATCGCATCCGAAGAGATCGAACTTTGGAAGGGCATTGAAAAACTGCTGAAGCAGAAGAATGCGACTCCGAAGATCGAAGTGATGAGCGAGAAAGCGTCGCCGAAGAAGAGTCCAATGCCTGCGCCAAAGAATGCGATGCCCATGGCAAAGAATACAGCGCCTGCGGCAAAGGCCCCGTTTTCGCGGCGTCCTTCGGCAAAACCGATGAAAATTCGCTTTAAGCAAAATCCGTCGGCGGGGGCGTTGATTCGGGCGAAGTAGGGTCTTAAGTTTAAAATGATGCAAGGCACTATAAATCAATGAGCCAAGTTTTTTTATTTTTAATTCATAGAAAAATAAATTTCTATAAGAACACTTGTCTCATTAAATAGTATTCATCCAGGAATTGGGAATGAATGTCCGAAAAAGCGGTTGCAAAAACATGTCCAATTCCGGCAGGATAGGATTTCTACCTGTCTTTTTATCCTGCCGGGGTGGCGGAATTGGTAGACGCACAGGACTTAAAATCCTGGGTCCCGTAAGGGACGTACGAGTTCAATTCTCGTCCTCGGCACCATTCAGAATCGTTCACATGTAATAAATAGGTTTATGAAGATTACAGAACAACCGATAATTTACATGTGGATAGTGCTTTACTAAAAAAACTTAAAAAATCTCCTTTTGACTCTGCCTATGCCAATTTAAAGGGCGTTAGTGGCCGAATGCTATCCTATTTTGTCGACCACGGGATGCTGGTTCGTCTATCCCAAGGGGTCTATGCCTTTCCAGAAAGGCTAAGTTTTGATTTTGAAAGTTTAGTAAAAGAAAAATTGATCCAAGCGCCTCAGGCGGTCATCGGAATGAGATCGGCGTTGAAGATTTATGACCTCACTGATGATGCACCGGAGACCATTGATCTTATGGTTCCCGCATCCAATGTTCCCAAAAAAAAGATGGAGGATGTAAAGCTCCATTCAGTAATTGATCATTTATTTAGCGAAGGGATCACGAAAGTTCGGGGAATTCCGACAACGACTATCGAACGAACTATTGTTGATCTCTTGAGAAAAAAGGGCACTCCAAAAGACGGGCGATTCATCATTCAAGAAGCTCAAAGAAAGGGAATGAGAATCGATTTTAGCGAACTCGAAAGACTCTCTTCGGTTTTTAGGGTGAGATCGAAATTTATGTCGATCGTGGTGAATTTATGACGGTCTGGAAGGCACACCTAATTAGAGAAAAACTCATCGATAAATCCAAAGAGATGGGGCTCCGTTTACCGCAAATGCAAATGCTATTGGCCCAAGAAAGATTTCTGGCCAGGCTTTTTTCGCTTGATGAAGGACGTTTTTTTATTTGGAAGGGTGGAAGTTTGTTTATTCGAGAATACTCGATGCTTTCAACTCCACGTTACACCGTTGACGTCGATTTATTGTTAAAAGGAACTGACTTTAATCATACACGAAGCATTTTGGAAAAAGCGTGTAAGCAGTCTTTTAGCGATGGTTTTGAATTTTCAGGGATCAGCGTAATGCCCATGGAGCGCGATACTCCTTATGGGGGTGATCGTTTTGAAGTCGGTTGGACTATGTTTGGCAAATCGCAATCGGAAAGTTTGAAGCTCGACATTTGTTCCGGAGATGTGGTGGTTCCAATTTTGAAAAATTTTTCTGAGTTAAGTGTTTTATCCGACGACGGCTTCAGTGTCGCTGTAAATATATATCCGGCTGAATTTATTTTTGCCGAAAAGTTAGAAACACTGTTTCGATTCGGCACGGGAAATACTCGCTGCAAAGATCTGATCGATCTTTGGATGCTGACTCAAGTTAAAATGGCACATGAAGGCTTGAAATTGTCGATCGAAGCGTGTTTCAAAAATCGAAACCAAAATTTTTCGTCGAAACGGCTTAAAGAAATTTTTGAAGATGTCTTTTATGTTCAAAACATGTCAAGAATGATAAAAGCTCATTTTGAGAACTTAAAGCTTCCTTCGGTCTCAGTGATCACGACAGCCGTTTTGGAGTTCTGCTTTGAGGTAATGGAGACATCATGATGTCGAACTCCGATCAGATCGAAAAACAGGTTTTCTTATCAGCCCCACGCTCGCGCGTATGGCGGGCCTTGACCCAATCGGCGGAATTCGGCGCCTGGTTCGGGATGAAGCTGGAAGGGCCGTTCGTCGCGGGCCAGACGATTCGGGGAAGCATTGCTCCGACGACGGTGGACGAAGAAGTGGCCCGGATGCAAAAGCCTTACGAAGGAAAGCCCGTCGAACTGTTCGTCGACCGCATCGAGCCTGAAACACGCTTTTGCCTGAAGTGGCATCCTTACGCGATCGATTCCGACGTCGATTATTCGAACGAGCCCATGACCTTGATTACCTTCACCCTCATCGAAAAAACAGGCGGAACGGAACTGACGATTACCGAAACCGGTTTTGAGCAGATCCCGGCTTCCCGCCGCAAGGCAGCCATCGAGGCCAATGACGGGGGATGGGCCCATCAGACGGTTTTGCTGCGGAAGTATCTGGAGCAGCATTGATTAAAGCTCAACCCATGACCCAATGGATTGAAAAAGAAGGCGCGCTTCTCGTTTTTCCGATCGACAACCGGCCCGAGCCGCCGTCGCTTTGGTCGCGCCTGTATCCGCGTTCGGAAATGCGATGGGAGTGGGACGAGAACGGCGACGACCGCGTTTCGAAATTGTGGATCGCGCGCGAGGCGCTTTCGCGATCGGGTAAAGTCGTCTATTCGAAATGGTATCGCGGGCGAGCGACGTTTTTTTCGCGTGAGCTGTTCACGAACCTTCTGGCCGCGCGCCAAGTGGCACAGCGATTTTCCGACCTACGTTCGTCGGCAGTCGAACTTTCGCGCACGGCGATCACGATCCTCGAAGCGCTCGAAATGGATTCTCCGCTTTCGACCAAAGAACTCAAGGCCGAGACCGATCTTCAGGGCAAGTACAACGAACGGGCGTATGAAAAAGCGCTGAAAGAACTTTGGAGTCGTTTTTTAATTGTGGGATTCGGCGAAAAAGACGACGGCGCGTTTCCGTCTCTGCGTATCGGCGCGACAAAAAACCTCTTTGAGGATCTTTGGAACGCGTCACTCGACATCGAGCCGGAGGCCGCGATGAAACGGATTCGTGAAATCCTTCCGAAAAACTCTTTATTTCTGAAACAGTTGGGCCGCTCGTAAAAGCATGATACCCTTGAGGCATGACGCAGACTCCACCGTTTGACCCCAATGAATTCGCCCGATGGCTGGTCGACGGATTAAAGGAAACGCTTTCTTACCGAATCAAGCAGACGATCAACCGCGAAAAAATCGGCGAGCTGATTCAATCCAAAATCCCGACCCGCAATCAACTGTTGCACCGGGTTCTGCGCCGGGCGTTCGAAAAGAACGGCTTTCATTTCGAGAAGGTGAGTCAGGGCGATGCCACCTTTCATCTGATTCGAAAACGGTACCGTGAAGGGACGAGGCGCCTGATTCTGGTTCCTGGCTTCGGCGATTCGCCTTGCACCTGGATTCCGAGCTTCGGATTCACCCACCGTGAGCTTGCACGAAGCTTTGACGAGGTGATCATTCTCGATTTTCCGGGCTACATGGGCTTTCTTTCGCGCGATGCGATGGTTCCGTCGATGGCGGTCTTGCAGGGAGTGGTGAATACGATTTGCGAGGCGAACCCACCCACGGTGTTGGTTGGGCACTCGCTCGGCGGTTGGCTGGCGGCGAAGTTCGCGCAAGAAACGCGGCGACCGATCGAGCACCTCGTGGTGGTCGCTCCCTCGGGCTTGACCCCCGAGAACGAACGCCAGGCCTATGCCGATTTTATTATCAGTAATCAAAATGTTCCACTCGACGAGCTGATCCAGAAAGTGATTCACGAGCCGAAGCGCTACCATCATCTGATTCGCGAAGAGATGAAACAGTTTTATTCGCAGCCCGAAGTGCGCGAGTTCGTCGAATCGGTGAAGCCCGAGCAATTCATTCATCCGCTTCAGGATTTTCAAGCGAAACGCGTATCGGTGATCTGGGGCGAAGGCGATCAATTCGTGCCCGCGCACTGGCTTCGCCACTGGATCGAACGCTTCGGCGAATACACGGACGCTTACGTGATGAAAGAGACCGGGCATTTACCGCAGATCGAACGGCCGGCCGTTTTTTCGCAAGTCCTTTTGCACGCGATTCTGGGGCGTCCGGGTGTTGAAGGAAAGCACTGGAAGAAGGTGCATTCCCGCCCGCGCGAGCGCGATTTAACGCCGCTGCCGGATGATTCCCGCCAGAAGCGGATTCCTCAGCTGATTCCTTGAAGCTCGACATCTGACTAATCTTTTGACAGGCAGGGCACGGGAATCGGCACCGGGTCTTGCTGAAACGTTTTTGAAGTGACGCAAGTTGGTACGTTCGTTGCTCATTCCAAGGCGTGCTTTTATTCAAACCGTTTCGCAACCGATTTCGTTTCATCGTTGTTTGTGCCGCCATCTTGGGCGTCGCCGGGGTGACGATTGCCAGTGTGAAGAAAAAAGATCCCTTGTACACCGTGATCGAAGGCTTGGAAAAGAAAGCCGATCACGTTTTGCTCGACCCTGATTATAAAGAAGGCACGCTTTTGAATCTGATCGACGGGAATCGCGACCGCATCGTGGCCTCCGACCTGTCGACGTTCGCCACACTTTTGGATGCATTTAAAAAAGCCAAGGCCGCGATCGAGGCCGAAGCCGAAAAACGCGCGCAGCTCGATCAAAGCGACTCCCGCATTCAGTCGCTGGCCGAGATCGCGACCCGATACCTGGTCCAAGAACGCCGCATTTACCTGAATCACTTCCGCGAAGCGCATCAGGTAACGGGGCTGGAGTCGTCCTACGGCGCCACCCTTTACGACGGTTACGATTTGATTCTGCCCAACAATGTGGGTTTGTTTTTGGTGAAAGACCCTCAGCTCGGCTTGCGGTTGAACGTCTGGCACGTCAGCAGGGTAGGCGAGTACGATCACGTCGAACTCGGGCTGAACCCTCAGGACAAAAACAACGCCGAAGAGGCCGTGCTGAAAGAAACGGCGACTCACGACAATTATGCGAAGTTGGTTCAGCTCATGTCGATCCGCGAGCGCACGGTCAATCACTGGGCGATTCAGCGCATGTCGGAGCCGGGCGCGTTGGCCGATCCGTCGTTGAATTCTTGCGGCACGAACTTGGTCAGCTTCTCGCGCTCGAAAACCCGTCAGGGCGATTACTACGCATTTCTTGAAAAAGACGATCGTTACGGCGAATTCCAAAAAGAAATGAAAGGCGGCTTGGCTCAGGCGACCTTTCACGCGCCGTTGCTTTCGGGTGACGAAATCGCGTCGGTCTATCATCAATTTTTGTACTCATTGCCTCAATTCCAGGATTTAGTCCTCGGCATGATCGATCCCGATCAGTTTCAGCAGTATCAGGGCAAAATTCGCGAGATCGCGCTTTCGAAGGTCGAAAACGAATGGGAAAAGGAAGCAAAAAAAGCGATTCTGCTTTCGAGCTATCCTGCCGATCTTTGGTCGAACGACGCGGTCGCCGATCGGATTTCGTGGGTGGCATGGGAGGCTCAGCGCGCATTTTTGATCCAACAGATGGTCGATGAAGCGAAAAATCATCAATTTTCAGACTATGCCGAGAGCAGCACACAGGTCAGACAGTTTGCACAAAAGGCCTTGGACGAAGTATTGACCCTGAAGCGGAAATCCGAGTGGCGCGCGCAGATGAAAAACCACGTGGTCGCTTATCTGGCATCGGGCGACCGCTCCAAAGTCGATCTGAGCGAACGCAGTGATCGCTTTAATTCCGTATTCGACGCGACCTGGCCCGGAATCAAAGCCGGCAGCAAGGCTTTGTTCGTAAAGCACAACGCCGACCTTACGACCCGTGCGAATATCTCGAAAGAATGGGACAAAGATTTAGAAAAACGAATCGGCTACATCTACAGCGACGTGGGCCGATCCGAGCTCATCCGCTATCACAATGCGCCCTCACTCACGGCCTTCATGTCGGCGCGTTTGATGAAACAACGGATTTACCCGTGGACGCCCGATCAACTGAGCCAGTTCTTTTACAAAAAACTCGCGTTCATGATGGAGCAGAAGGAATTCAAAGGCTTATCGAAAGACGCCCAGAAGATTGCTAAAAACCGCATCGTGATGAAAGGGATGGACCGCCTTTTCGCCCGCGTTCAGCAGCATTATGTGGCCGCCTTGAAAGCGTCGAAGGTTGACCCGGCAGACGTGGCTCCCGGTCAGGATTTTCTCTATCGCGACCTTCGCCAGGCGGTGAAGGAAGGCTATGCCGATTTCGTAAAAATGATCGGTACGCCGCCGCCCGCACCGAAAGCGACGCCGACTCCGGCGCCTTCGAAGTCGGTTTTCCAGTTTCGGCCGATGCAGGTGCCGGTCGCCGATAACACTCGCGTGGTCCATCAGTATCGCCCCGAGCTGCTGAAGCCTCAAACGGATTATCTTCCGCCGTCGAAACTTCCGGGCGTGATCAAAGGCCCGCAAGACGAAGCGAAAGACTTGTTCGCCGATGCGGTTGCGATTTTAGGATTGGCCGAACCCGCGTTGAACCGCTTTTCGGGTTTGGTTCCGCAGAATCGGTTTTTGATCGAAAACTTTTTACAAATGGAACAACGCGTGGGTCACCAGACGGTGAAGTACTCAAGCCAGCTTCCGGGAATGATCATTCGCTCGATCTACGATCAGAAATTGATCGCCGATGTGATTTACGGGCAGATCCTGGCGCAGTATCCGATTCTGACGATTCAAAGCCAAAATAAAAAAGACATCCCGCATTTGCTCGATCTGATGGCGGCTAAAGGCATGGCTCAAGGATCGGTCGACGCCGCGACGGCGAAGGCAATGCTTCGAAACGGCGTTGCGACCGCCGCGAAAAACGAGCAGTCGCTCGTCAGTGAAGCCTGCCGGGCTCAGCCGTTCGTGAAGTACGACAAGCCGTGGAGGAACGTCTTCCAATCCGCAGGCACTTTGCGAAGCTTGCTTCAAAATTCGAACCCGGCCTATAAAAAATTCGACGGTGAGTGGATGAAGCTAACCCGGACGTGGTGGCAGACTCAACTCGAAGACGTGATCGACCCGGTTTCTCAGTTCTTCTTTTACGCAAGCTTGATCGCCATGGCCATCGCATTTGCACCGGTCGTGATCGGCGGAATCGCCGGACTGGCGACCGTGGGTTCGGTCAGCGTCGGTGCCGCCGGAATCATGGAAACCATCGGTGCAGGGCTGGCCGGTACCGAAGCCTCGGGTGCGTTCGCAAGCGTCGCCGCTTCGGTCGGCAAGAAGATCGCAATCAAGGCCGCGACCAAGGCCATCTCGCTTGTTTTCATCACCCAGGTCGGGGTGATGGGCTACGTAAATTGCTTTCAATTGCCGGCTCAGCTTCGGGCCCAACTCGGGGTTGCGAACTCACAGATCGGTATTTTTTCTCAGACGACGATCTCGCGCCAAGAAATCGATGAAGCGTCGAAGCTTCTGTTCCGAAAACAGGTCGGGACCTACATCGCCGGCGCTTTGATTCTCGTTCCCGAAGGGTTTTTCTTGGTTCGCCGCGTGAAGAACGTCGCCGGGGCCACGGTCGAAAATGCGCTGAAGCGTTCGGCAACGTACGAGGGCAACGAGGCGATCGTCAACGGCGTTCGCGAAAAAACACTGAAGAATTTGGTCGAAGAACACGGAACCGTCAAAGGAACGGGCAAATGGGTATCCCAATCGGCTCGCTCGATCTGGAAGAACGGTCGGATCACGACGGTGAGCGCTCAGGCGATGAGAGAAGACTTGGAAAAAATCACGACCAACAAATTAGTGAAGCTCTTCCCGACACCCGAGGCGTATGAAGATCTGGTGAGCAGCAAGCTTTACGCGATTAACGAAGATCGGCAATTCTTGGTGAAAGAGATTCAAGCGATTCGCGATACGAATCCGTCGAGTCTGACCCAGTTCAAAAACTGGATCAAAAACGGAATGGCTCGATATCTGGTCGGCGGAAAATACTGGAAAGTCGCGATCAGCGAACGCGCGAAGCGCATGATGGCCGAAGATGCGATGGGAACCGGCGTGTTTCAGGTGCGCGGCGCCAATGCGAGCGAAATGCGTGAGTTCTTCCTTCGCGCTTACGAAGAAGACCTGTATCAGACCCAAATGTACTGGGTCCAAAAATTGACGGTCTTGAAGACCTTTACCGAAGATCTGTCGGGCGAGGGAAAACTCATCGGCGACAATTCCGTGATCATGCAGCGCTTTTTAAATCACTTCGGAAACGAAGACATCGCTCGTCACGAGGACCTGATGAATTGGGTCCTGCTGAAAACCTCGGGCAACGCGGTCAATGCGAAGCTCAGGAAATGGCTCGGTTCGACCGATGAGATTCGAGAGATGAAGCGGATCTTTCAGGATCACCAGACCCTGATGGATGAGCTGAGAAAAGTCAGCCCTGAGCAGTTCAAGGCGCCGTCGGTTCCGGTGGACCCGAACGCGCAAAAGCTGCTGACCGGGCCGGAAGGCGAGGCTACGGCCGGGAATGCAGCCGAGAATACGGCAGCGGTCGATGCTTCACCGGGTGAAGAGGAACTGGTGATCGTGGATACCGACCCGGCGACCGGAGAGGTCGTCTGGGGGGTGAAACCCGAGAATCAGGCCCCTCCGAAGGCTGCCCGGAAGGCTTTTAAGTGGTGGTTCAGTCACTTAGGCTTACAGTTTTAGATTTTAGTGGACTTTTTTAAACAAGGAATGTATAAACTTGAGTCAACGAGTTTATTCTTAAGAAGAAGGAAGAAACATGAAAAAACATCCCGCTCTGATGCTTACCTTAACCGCACTTTTCGCCTTGTCGGCGTGCAGCTCGGCCCCTCAGAAAAAAGTGGCTTCGTTGGATGACGTCAATCTCGACCAATATCTGACGGAACGGGCGATCGCTCAGGTTCAGGTCGGCGGCGAGTTGCTGGCGAAAATGGTCGGCTCGGTCGCGACTTCTTCCGAGAAACAGGCGATCCTTCACATGATCGAAAAGACCGCTCAAGAGCAGGGCATCGGCGTCGTGAAGGGAATGCAACTCACGGCCGACAACCTGAGCCAGGCCTTCACCGAGCGTGAAGCGGCCAGCATCGTGAAAACGATGTCGAAGGCGAACCCGAGCCTGTTCAGCCGTACCGCTTTCAAGAAGATTTCGGCCGAAGCCGATGCGGCTCTCGCGAAAACCTCGACGGTTCAAAACCTGGGTTCTCACGACAACCTTTCGAGTAACATCAATCTTTCGAACAAGGCCTTCCAGAACGACGTGAAGAACTTGTATTACGGTTTCAATAAAAATCCGGCCTACGCCAAGGTCTACGTGAGCGTCCGTCGCAATACCGGCGTGAAGCTCTGGAGCCAAGCGACCTGTACCACTTTCGGAAAACTCGACGCGGTGGCAGCGAAAAACCTGCTGACCCTCGGCCAAGACCAAGCGAAGATCGCTCAAGAAGTTGCGGGTCAGGCGAATGGTGCTCAGGCGACCTCGTGCATGATCAAAAAAGGCACGGCGAAGGCGCTGAACGATTTCGTCGACGTGCTTCATGTGCCGTCGGAACAAGTGGTGAACACGCTTGAGATGGCCGTGAGTCAATGCCATTTGCTTCCTGAAAGCTACGCCGCCGCCGCTCCACAACTCGTGGAAGCCAACAACGGCATGATCCCGGCCGCTTCGGATGTGAACTGCAATTAGGTCGTCCCGACCTCGCTTGTTTAGCCGACCGTGGGTCGGACGTTTCGCACTCGCGTTATCGGTAAAAATTTCAGACCCCCTAGGTCCCTGACCTCGGGGGTTTTGCTTTTTTAAAGGCGTGCTAGACTGGGAGCATGAACTTCTGCCGGGCCTTCAGCTGCGTTCTCAGTGCGATGTCGCTCCTCCTTCTGTTCACCGGAACGCCGGGGGCGAGGGCTGAGGCGGTGATTCGTCATTTTCAGACGGACGGCTGCACCGACTTCCCGGACGGAACCTCACGGGATCGCTTACTGTGGAGGGATTGCTGTGTTCAACACGATCTCTACCTCTGGGCCGGTGGGACTGAAGACGAGCGGCTGGACGTGGATCGGCAGCTCAAGGAGTGCGTAATTTCGAAAGGAGCGCCCGTGCCCGCTTGGGTGATGTACTTGGGCGTCCGCATCGGCTCTCGCTCGCCGATTCGCTACAAAGAGATGGAGTGGGGCAATGCCTGGAATGCCGAGGGGGCTCCTCCGCGACCTCGCTATCAGGCCCTCACGGCCGATGAGGTGAACGAGTTAGAGCGCGATCTGCTCAGCCATCCTTCGATCTCGGCGGATGCCGGAATGGTGTTGCAGTTTTTCTCGGATCTTGAAAAAAGAGTATCCGACTAAAATTCACTGGAATTTTTACATAAAATCAATATAATCACTCCTCATGAGAGTCGGTCGATTTTTTTCGGTTTTGTTTCTTTGGGTCCTTTCGAGTGTGGCCATGGGCTTCACCGTGCAGGCCGAACCGCTTCAGCATTACGCTCGTTGCAATCTTTGCATTGAAGGCGACCCGGGCGATCCTACTCCTCAATTGATCCAAAAAGAATGTAAACGATGGATTCATTCGAGACACGATCACAAAGCGTTTACTCAGACGTTAAGCCGCTCATCAGTTTCGCAAGGTCTCGATCCGTCGGTTCAATGTGATGCGGTGTCGATCTACGGCGCTTTTCATGCGAACGAGGATATGATCCGCTGGCCCTTTCTGATTTCGGCAATGGCTGCGAATGCCTATCATCCCCGGACGGTGATGTACACGGGGGCCAGCTGCGATATTTTTCAAACGGTGAGTCGCTTGAGCAGCGAAGCCGAGGTACTGAAGAGCTTTCCGGAGACACGGTTCTCGGTCTCGGGAAACCAAAACGAAGGCATTACCTTTTATTATCCGCTTTTGAGTCGTCCGCGAGAATCCAAAGAAAAGAGTTCGAAGGCAACCGTCACCGTCGAAAACGGAAACATCGCGATCAGCTACGAGCGTTGTTCAAAACCGAAAAAAGCCTGCACCACCGACGAAAAGCAAGATACGCCCAAGTACTGCACGGATTTGGACGGACAGGTTCGCCAGCAAACTTGTTGCTTGGCCAAGCTGAACGCACTTCAATCGTCGTTTCACTATTACGACGGCGTTTGGTCGATCCCCGGCGTGTCGTGCGACGATTCGTTTGCGCGCAATTTTCACTAAGCTTCGCGATTTAGCTGAACCGCACGAGCTGATAATTTTTCTTCCCTTTACGGAGCACGATCGCGCAGCCGTCAATGAGGTGCTGAGTGGTCACTGCAAAAGCGACGTCGGTCACGCGCTCGTTGTTGAGGTAGACCCCTCCGGCCGGAATCTCTTTGCGGGCAGCCCCTTTGGATTGGAACAACTTCGATTCGACCAATAGGTCGATGAGCGGAATGCCTGCGGCCAGAGCGCTTTTCGATTGAGTGATCGACGGCGTGTCGGCAAAGACTTCGTTCAAGGTTTGCAGATCGAGGTCTTTGATCTCGGTGCCGAAGAGTGCTTTCGTCGCTTTTTCGGCGCGGGCAAGGGCCGCTTCACCGTGAACCAGACGAGTGACTTCACGAGCGAGCGCAATTTGCGCCTCTTTTTTGCCCGGATCGGTCGCGACAGACTGTTCGAGCCGCGCGATCTCGTCGGTCGGCAGAAACGTCAGAAACTTCAGCCACAGCACCACCTTGTCGTCGGGTGATTGGATGAAGAATTGATAAAACTGATATGGCGAAGTTTTTTCTTCAGAGAGCCACACCGTGCCTTGCTCGGTCTTACCGAACTTCACGCCGTCCGAGCGGGTGATGAGGGGGTGGGTGAGGCCAAAGGCCGCGTGATCCTGGTCAGAGTCTACCAGTTTTCTTCGAATCAACTCCGTCCCCGCCGTAATGTTTCCCCACTGATCGGACGCGCCGATCTGAAGCGTGCATTTGAATTTTTGATTCAGACAATAAAAATCATAAGCCTGAAGCAGCGAGTACGAAAATTCGGTGTACGAGATTCCGGTCTCGCGGTCTTCCATCCGCGTGCGAACCGAGTCCTTGCCCATCATGTGGTTCACGGTGAAGTGCTTGCCGATCTCGCGCAAGAACGTCAGGATATCCATGTCTTTGTAAAACTCGTGATTGTCGATGATGACGGCCGAATTGGGTTTGCCCGGCGAAAAATCCAGAAACTTCTCGGCGACCTTGCGGATGCCTTTCAAGTTGTGCGCCACTTGATCGGGAGTTTGAAGCTTGCGTTCTTGCGATTTGAAGCTCGGGTCGCCGATCATACCGGTCGCACCGCCTAAGACGACGATCGGACGGTGGCCCGCGAGTTGAAAACGGCGAAGGGTAAGGAGCGGAAACAAGCTGCCGACATGCAACGAATCGGCAGTCGGGTCGAAACCGCAATAGAGGGTGACGGAGCCGGAATTCAGATGCTTTTCGAGCGAAGGGTCCGTGACTTGGTAGATGATCTGGCGGTTCTGAAGATCGCTGTAGAGTGAGTCGTGCAAGGGTTGAGACATGGTTCTATCGTAATCGAATTGTTTCCTGACATAAAGCTTTCTTGACCGGAAAGTGGGAAAGCCGCCTTGACAATGCACCCCTCCAAAACCGATAATCCACTCATGCCTAAGGCCGTTTATTTCTTGGCGATTTTGCTCGCAAGCGTGACCTTCGTTCCGACGGCGGCTCACGCAGGCCTGTTCGGAAATCAGCTGATGGTGAACGGCGCGGGAGCGACCTTTCCGTACCCGCTTTATTCAAAGTGGTTCGCCGAATATCAAAAACTTCATCCCGGTATCGCCATCAATTATCAGGCGATCGGTTCAGGTGGTGGGATTCGCCAGCTTTTGGACGAAACCGTTGATTTCGGCGCATCGGACGTTCCGATGACGGACGAGCAATTGAAGCAGGCTCCAAGATCGGTTGTTCATATTCCTGCGACCTCGGGCGCGATCGTGATGACTTACAATCTTCCGCCCTTGAAGTCGCCGATCAAACTGACGGGCGCGATCATCGCCGACATTTATCAGAAAAAAATCACGAAGTGGACGGACCCGAGGCTTCTTGAGCTGAACCCCGAATTGAAGACCCTGTTTGCTCAGGGATCAGACGCGAACGGATCAAACGCGGACATTCTGGTGGTCCATCGGGCCGACGGAAGCGGAACCTCAGCTGTATTTACCGAGTATCTGTCGAAGGTTTCTGAGAGCTGGAAAAAGGAAGTCGGGCACGGCACGGCTTTGCGCTGGCCTACCGGTATCGGTGGGAAGGGTAACGACGGAGTCACGAGTTTCGTAAAACAAATTCCCGGTTCGATCGGATTCGTCGAGCTCGTATTCGCGAAAACACTCAAGCTGCCGTACGCCTTGCTCGAAAATTCGCGCCATGAATGGGTGGATGCCTCGATGGAGTCGGTGACCGCTGCGGCCGAAGGCGCACTCAAAGACATGCCCGAAGATTTTCGGACGTCCATCATCCAGAGGAACGCTCCGAATGCCTATCCGATCAGCTCGTTTACTTACTTGTTGATTCCGGCGAAGGCTCCGGCCGATGATCACGGTCAGTATCGGGCGATTTTGGATTTTATGAAGTGGGGACTCACCGAGGGCCAGAAATTAAGCCCGGCCCTGTTCTATGCTCCTCTACCGAAAGCGCTCGTGGATCGCATCTTAAAGCGTGTGAACCAACTTGAGGGGACGAAATGAGCGAGCCCCGTCAAAATCACAGCCAGACTCACAGTGAAAATCGCGGCGATCGCGTGTTCCGTCTCGTGCTTTACGTGTTCGCGGGAATCGCATTCGCGCTCGTACTGGGGATTCTCGTCTTTTTGTGGAACCTGGGCTGGCCTGCCATTCATCAATTGGGACTTCGCAATCTTTTTTCGATGGAATGGAATCCGCCGCTCCATGCGTTCGGAATTTTGCCCTTCATCTTCGGCACGGTCGTCAGTTCGTTTTGGGCGCTCGTCATCGCGACGCCGATCAGTGTTTCAGCTGCGATTTTACTTTCAGACTTGGCACCTCGAAAATTTGGCCAGGTCTTCGGATTTTTGGTCGAGATGCTGGCCGCGATTCCGTCGGTCGTCTACGGCCTTTGGGGATTATTCGTCGTCATCCCCTGGCTACGTACCGACGTTCAGCCGTTTTTACGGAATCACTTCGGCTTTCTGCCGTTCTTTCAGGGCCAGATTTATGGGGTCAGCATCATGGCCGCGTCGATCATTCTGGCGATCATGATCACTCCGACCATCACTGCGATCTGTCGCGAGGTCTTCAACGCTGTTCCGCAGGTCTTACGCGAGGGCGTGCTTGCGATGGGCTCGACTCGCTTTGAAATGATCCGCATCGCGGTTTTAAAAAGTTCCAAAAGCGGCATCTTAGGCGGGATGGTCTTGGGCCTGGCGCGCGCCTTGGGCGAGACCATGGCCGTGACCATGGTGATCGGAAACACGGCTGACCTGTCGTGGTCGCTCTTTGCGCCTCACCAAACGATGGCGAGTGCGATTGCGAGCGAAGTCGCCGAAGCGAACGGTTTGCACCTTTCGGCTTTGGGTGTGGTGGGACTGGTATTGTTGCTGATTTCGGGCGCGGTGTTTTTTGTGATGCGTTCGATCCTCGTGAAAAAACCGAAGGGAGCCAAGCGATGAGTCGGCAGCTCTCCACCCGAAAAATCGTCAATGTCGCCGGCCTGGCCCTGATCGTGGCCTTGAGTCTTTTGGCCTTATCGCCGCTCGTGAGTGTTTTGTACTACGTGATCGTGCACGGCTGGCGCGCGCTCAGTTTTGATTTTTTTACGAAGCTTCCGCTCCCCGTGGGCGAAACCGGCGGTGGGATCGGACACGCGATTTTAGGAAGCGTCATCCTCGTCGTCATGGCGTCGATCATCAGCGTGCCGATCGGGCTCGGGATGGGGGTGCTGCTCTCGGAGTACCGGCATTTGCGGATTTCTCGCTTACTCGGTTCGGTCGTCGATTTGCTGGCGTCGATTCCGTCGATCGTGATCGGCCTTTTTGCTTACGCGATCGTGGTGAAGCCTTTTCATGGGTTTTCGGCTCACGCGGGGGCGATCGCACTTTCGATCGTGATGATTCCGATCGTGGCTCGAACGACCGAAGAAATGCTGAAGCTCGTTTCTCAAACCGTCCGCGAGGCGGGATTGGCGCTGGGATTGCCCCGCTACCGAATGATCCTTCGAATCGTCATTCGAGGAAGCTTAGGCCCGATCTTAGTCGGCGTGATCTTGGCCGTCGCTCGAATTGCGGGCGAAACGGCACCCTTGCTCTTCACTGCGTTTTCGTCTCAGCAGTGGTTCCAAGGGTTAAGCCAACCGATCGCTTCGATCCCGGTTCAAATTTACAATTACGCCGTTAGCCCCTACGACGATTGGCATGAAAAGGCCTGGGGAGGAGCGTTGATCCTGATCCTGATGGTGTTAGGATTAAACTTATCGATTCGCCTGTTTTTAGCGAGAAAGAATCAGAAGAGGTCCCGTTCATGAACGTCATCTTAAAAGTGGAACAACTGAAAGCCTACGTCGAATCGTTCGAGATCCTGCACGGGATCGACCTCGGGGTGTCGTCGAACGAAGTGGTGGCCTTCATCGGTCCGTCGGGTTGCGGAAAGTCAACGCTCCTTCGTTGCATCAATCGCCTGCATGAAGAAACCGCCGGTGCGCGGGTCGAGGGAAAGATTTATCTTCAAGATCAAAACATTTACCGGCTGGGCAGTGATCCGGTCGACATCCGCCGCAAGATCGGAATGGTGTTTCAAAAACCGAATCCGTTTCCGTCGATGAGCATTTTCGAAAACGTCGCTTCAGGTTTGCGGTTGAATCGCATCGCGAAGGGACGCGAGCTTCAGGAGCGCGTAGAGCAGGCGTTGATGCAAGCCGCGCTTTTTGACGAGGTGAAGGACAAAATGCACCAGCTCGGAACGAGCCTGTCGGGGGGCCAGCAACAACGCCTGTGCATTGCCCGCGCCTTGGCCGTCAAACCGCCCGTGCTTTTGATGGATGAACCGACCTCGGCTCTCGACCCGATTTCGACCGCGAAAATCGAGGAATTAGTACTTCAGCTGAAAAAAGAAATGACCGTGATCATGGTCACGCACAACATGCAGCAGGCGGCACGCGTTTCCGACAAAACGGCTTTCTTTTTGTATGGGAATCTGATTGAATACGGGGTAACGACGGATGTATTCACGACTCCGAGTCAGAAAAAGACCGAGGAATACATTACCGGTCGGTTTGGGTGAGACAATGCAAAGACAGATTGATCAAGAATTAAATGCGCTCCGATCTTTGATCCTCGACATGGGTAAGGCGGTCGAACGTTCGGTCGAAGAAGCGACTCAAGGATTGATCGAGCGGAATGCTGAACGCCTCGAACGCGTTCGCGACATTGAAAAATCGGTGAACCAGTATCACCTTGAAGTGGATGAAAAATGTTTGAAGATCATCGCTTCGCAATCACCGCTCGCGGCCGATCTGCGGATGATCCTGGCCATCATTAAGATTAACTCGGACCTCGAACGCATGGGCGATCAGGCGGTGAACATTGCGTACAACGTGCGCGATTACCTGAAAAAGGAACCCTTGAAGGAAGCCTCGATCATCACCCAAATGGCGACCGCCGTTCGTAAAATGATCACCGACAGCTTGGATGCGTTCATTCGAAGCGATACGAAGCTGTCCGAAGAGGTTTTGATCCAAGACGACGCCGTCGACGAGGGCAAGCAAGAAATGTTTCGGAATCTCGTCGCCCTGATGAAGGTCGAGCCGCAAAGCGTGGATGCGGCGGTCGATCTGATGCTCGTTTCTCGAAATCTTGAGCGTTTAGGCGATCATGCGACCAACATCGCCGAAGACGTGATTTTCGCGTCGACCGGTAAAGACATCCGTCACGGCGGCATCAGCAAAAAGCCATGAGCGATTCCCTTCATCGCATCCTGATCGCCGATGAAGATCCCGAAATGCGGGAGCTGATCAGCCACTCGCTGCATGAGTACGAAACGGCTTTGGTGATCGATCACGCTGCCCAGGGTGGTGAAGTCCTGAAACTCATTGCTTCGCAAGACTATCATCTGGCGATCGTTAATTGGACCTTACCCGAAATTTCGAGAGCGGAATTGTTCCTGAAAATCCGGGAATTGAAATCCGTATCGCTCTTACCGATTTTGGTCATGGTTTCTTCGCTGATGGATGCCGACGGAGTGGCCGAAGTATTGCAATCGGGTGCAAGCGAGGTTTTGAGCAAACCCTTCGAGCGTGCGCAGTTGATTTCCAAGATCAAACTTTTTTTGAAAAAGGAGCTCCCGCAATCGGGGGATCGCCTGACCGTTGGCGAGCTGTCACTCGATACCCGCACCTATGACGTGTACTGCGGGGGCGAACGCGTGCACCTCACGCCCAGTGAGTTCAAGCTGCTGCAAGCCCTGGTTGAAAACCAGGGCGAAGTGCTGACTCGCGAACAATTGATCGAGCGGGTACAAGGCGAAGGCATCGCCGTGATCGATCGTGCGGTCGATACGCATATTTTTTCGTTGCGGCGCAAACTCGGTGCTTTTGCTGACCGAGTCGAAACCGTTCGCGGATTGGGCTACCGCATCAACTAGAAAAACTTCAGAAAATATGAAATTTGGGCGATAATGGTTTATCCAAACTCATCGCCACTGAACTGAAACTCAACTCTGGAGGTAATCATGTTGAAACTCTATACATCACCGGGCGCTTGCTCGACCGCCGCACACATCGCTTTGCAAGAAGCGGGCATTCCGTTCGAAACCAAAAAGATCGCTCTCGACAAAGGCGAAAACGAAACGCCTGAATTCCTGAAGCTGAATCCGAAAGGTTACGTGCCGGTTCTTGAAATCGACGCTCAGCGCGCGCTCACCGAAGTGGCCGCGATCGTTCAATACGTCGCTGATCAGGCGCCTGAAAAAAACCTGATGCCGACTCGTGGCTTCGAACGCTTCAAGGCGCTCGAATGGTTGAATTTCATCTCGACCGAAGTCCATAAAGGCATGGGCTCGTTCTTTGCCATGGATCATATTTTCAAGAACGAAGAAGGTAAAAAAGAGTACCGGGATTACATGACCCAAACCCTGAAAGGCAAACTCGATTACCTGAACACCAGCCTTGAAGGCAAAGACTACTTGATGGGAAGCCAATACACCGTAGCTGACGGTTACTTGTTTACGATCCTGAACTGGTCGAATTTCATCAAATTTGACCTGACCCCGTGGAAGAATATTACGAACTTCCAAAGCCGCGTTTATGCCCGTCCGGCCACTCAACGTGCATTTAAGGCCGAAGGTCTGTTGAAATAGAAAAATCATCGCCCCCGATTTTTGGTCATTGACCGAAAGTCGGGGGTTCCCTTAAAATTGAAGTACAGGCAATGGAGTCTGCCTTAACCGCCGCCGAAGCGTCTTTCATTTCGGTGTGCTGATGACTCCTACCCAATTTCGATGTCGTTGAATATCGCAAGGTAGGAGTCCGTCTTGGAAATTAAACTTAGTAGAATCAAATTTACCAAATATCTGAAATGGATCGGGGTCGCGGTCCTCGTCGGGGTCGGCAGCGGAATCGCTTCCGGCCTTTTTTTACTGATGTTAGAGAAGGCGACCCAGACGCGCGAGGCACATCCCATCCTGCTTTGGGGCTTACCGTTGGGCGGGGCGTTCGTCGGTTGGCTCTACCATCGCTATGGCCGCTCGGTCGAAGGCGGGAATAACCTGATCATCGACGAATTTCACGACCCCAAGGCCGTCGTTCCATTTCGGATGGCGCCTTTGGTGCTTTTAGGAACCGTCGTGACCCATCTTTTCGGCGGATCGGCCGGACGCGAGGGCACCGCCGTTCAAATGGGTGGATCCATCGCCGATCAATTCACGCATTATTTCAAAAATACGCGCTTCAAAATCAATACGGGCGAACGCCGAGCCTTGCTCATGGTCGGGATGAGTGCCGGTTTCGGCTCGGTCTTCGGGGTGCCTTTTGCGGGAACGCTCTTCGGTTTGGAAGTGCTTGCGATCGGAAAGCTGCACCTCTGGGCCGTCGTCGAGTGCGCGATCGCGGCTTTTATCGCGCACTTCGTGACGCTTTCGTTGGGCGTGCATCACGCGGTGTATGATCACCCGCAGGCGGTTTCGATTTCTTTTCTGGGCATCGGCTCGGCCGTTGTTGCAGGGATCGCGTTCGGTTTAGCGGCGCGAATGTTTGCACGCTCGGCCGATGCCGTCAGCCGGGTCTCGAAAAAATATTTTCCGCTTTTGCCTTTGCGAATTCTGATCGGCGGAGCCGTCGTCACGGCGATTTTCATGACGATCCCGCTTTCGCTTCGGTATGCGGGCTTAGGCGTGCCGATCATCATCGAGGCGATTCAACATCCGCTTCCGCATTACGACTGGATCGGCAAGCTGGTGATGACGGCGCTCACACTGGGCGTGGGCTACAAGGGCGGAGAGGTGACGCCCTTACTGTTCGTCGGCGCAGCCCTCGGAAATTCATTGAGCGCGATCTTGCCGGGCATTCCGCTTCCGATGATGGCCGCCATGGGGTTCGTCGGAGTCTTCGCCGGAGCGGCGAATACGCCCTTCGCTTGTACCGTCATGGCGATGGAACTTTTCGGTCCTCAGGTTGGAGTCTTCGCCGCGATCGCGTGCTTTTCGAGTTATTTTGTATCCGGCCATCACGGTATCTATCATGCACAACGGGTGCATCGCCCGAAGAACCGCTTGCTTAGAAAACGAATCGGAACTCCCAGTGCATGAACCACCTCGCCGCAAGGTCGGCCGAGCCCCCGTCGTGGTCATGAAAGGCTTTGCCGACAAAGAGTGAGCGACCGAATGCGCGTCCCGCCTGAAACTCGCTCAATAAGGTGCGTGCGATCGGAAGGCGAAACCCTGCGCCGATTTTTTGTTCTTCGAGCGTCAATCGATCGCGTTCGTCTTCGCGAAAGCTCGGAAGATAAGTTTCGCGGCTGAGTCGGTAGTGCAGCAACCATTGAAAATGATCGCGCTTGCCGTGAGCGGCTTCGGCATCGACGAGCGGGCCGAAGATCGAGAGCGAGTACATCCAGTCGACCTTAGGCGACCACTGCAACGAGATCAGCGGAAAACCGAAAAGGCCGCTCAGGGTATCGCTGTGATAGAGATACGCAAAGCCCGGAATCGGAAGGTAATTCACGAGCGGATTGTTGTTACTCAAGAAAGCCATGAGCACCCAAGCGTTACGACCGTCTGAAGCCGGGAAGGTGTAATGCCCGCTCATCCCGTAGGTGAGATCGCGGCCGGAGCGAAACGGCGGGTCTCCGGCATATCCGACCGAGCCACGCACTCCCCAGGCCCGGTGTTCGGGAAGTTTTCCGAAGTACTGAACGCCGGCCTCAACCCGGGCAAGATTGCTGGGCACGGTCTTTCCCGAATCGAGCGGGACCGGATCACCGAGGTGAACGCGGCTTCCGCCCAATGAAACGGAGAAAAGGCCGGAATCGGTTTTTGCGACCGGAAGTGAAAGATTCAGGCGATTTTCAAGGAGTGAGGGGCTGTTCGAGGGGAGCATCCACCGGCCCTCGTAAGTCAAGGTCGGAGTCGGCGGCCCAAAAAGATTCGGGCGAGCATGTGCGGATGGGATCGATGCCGTGAATACCGCCACGACAAAAAGAAGGTTGGAACAAAAATAGCTCATGGTCGTTCCCTAGGGTAACGACCATGAGCGACGGTTACAAGTGTTTAACAAGCATTGAAATTACAGCTGCTGAAGCAAGCAAGGGGCTTGAGACGAGCCGACTTCCCACTGAATTTGAGACCCCGTTTTTACGAGGTAAAGGGACTGGATCACGACCGTGCTGTTCTGAAAGGGGCTCGGCAGTTCGATCACCGTGTAGCTGAATCCGGACGGAGTTTGGTTTTCGCCCGAATAAAGATATTTTGCCGTGGATTGGATGGAGTTTCCGCCGCCCATGTCTTGACCGCCGTTGACGGTGTAGGTTCCGATCGGCGCAGCAAGATAAGTCTGGATTCCGGTTTGATTGCCGTAAGGGACTTCCACGCCCCATGAAAATTGTTGTGCAGTCGCAGTAATCACGACGGCTCCGTGAACGGTGCTAAAAGCGCCGCACGCATTTGACGCAACTTGATAACGCCCCGAAAGTGGAGTTGCCATCGCTTGTGCGGTCATTCCCAATAAAAACAAACTGACGATCATGATCTGTTTCATACGCTGTCCCCTTTGCCCGGCAAAATCTGACAAAATAGTTGTTCTGTATAGTTTTGTTATTGGAACAACTTTGTTCGTTTTTTCAGCAGAGGGTTTTTTTCAGTCGCTCGTCGAGAAAATGAAGAAGCGGCCTGTCTTTCAGGGCTTTTCGATAGATCGAGCAAATTTCGTAAGGCGCCTTCCACTGACGAGGAAGGGGAAGTGCGATCAAGTCGCGGGAATACTGTTTCACCACGATGTCGGGGATCATCGCCCAGGCTTCGGAACGAATCAGTGATTGAACGCAAAGATCGTCACTATGAAAGTACTGACTGATCTTGGGTTTGATTCCGACGGTTTCAAAGATGGGATGGTTTTCGCAGTAATCGATGCCCGGTGCGAATTTGTGAGTGAATGCCGGAAAGCGATTGATCTGGGCTAATTTAAAGTCATCCTTTTTGGCCGCTTTGGCCAAGGGATGATTCTTCGAAACCGCGATTTTCAGCGTCCCTGTATGGAGCGTCGTCATTTCGAGTTGCGGATGCCCATGGGGGCTGAAGCAGACTCCGTAATCGAGAAAGCCATCCAGCACGTCTTGAATGACTTGCGTCGTTCGAAGTGGGGAGTTCTCGGCCCTGAGGTCGGCGTTTTTGGTCTGGATCTCGTCCAATAAATTTTGCAGATAATGGACGGCCAGGAAGTGGCTTCCTCCGACGCTTAAGAATCCTCGAAAGATCGTTTGATCCGAAGAGATCTGATGCGTGAGCGCTGCGATTTGTTCGAGAATGGGCTCGACCCGCTCGCGGAAGAGCTTGCCCTTTTCGTTGAGGTGAATCCTTTTATTGGATCGGTCGAATAAAGCGCATTGGCATTCTTCTTCGATGCTGGCGATAGCCGCACTGATGGCGCTTGCGCTGATTCCTAATGACCGGCTGGCCAAGCCGACGTGCTCCAGTTTCGAGACCTCCATGAAATACCGAAGGCGGTCCAAAGTGATGTTCGTCATAGTGTTCTGAATATCAGAATAACTGGGTTATTTGAATTCGATTTTATTGAACGATAATCCAATGGGAATGGCGCACCCGCCAGGACTCGAACCTGGAACCCTCTGATCCGAAGTCAGATACTCTATCCATTGAGCTACGGGTGCATGGCGAAAAATCGAACTCTAAAAATAGCCAAGGTTGATCCGTCGTGCAAGAGCCAAAGTCCGATCCGGCATCCTCCTTGCTTCTTCTGGGTGAGGAGATCACAATGGAGCCCCAGCGTCATAATATTCCTTCCGATTCTAAAGCGGTGATTCGCCACGTGGCGCATTCGCTTCACGCCTTACACGAGACCTGCCTACGGTCGGCGAAAAAGGCCCAAGACCCGAAAGCCCGGGCTTGGTTTGAAAATACCTCCGAAAAGCTCGAAACCCTCGAAAAAGAGCTGAATGTTCCGTTAGAGAAGCCGCCAGGAAATCGAAAAGAGAGCGACAAAGAAAATGGCTGGACCGACGGCACTCGGGACGAAGAATCCTGGGGTGAATAAAGCCTGCTTTCGTTTGCATTCGCGGCGTTTCGCGCTATCCTTTTTAAAAAAAGGAGACCTCTCAACATGTTGAAATCTTTCTCACAGGCATTGATTGCGCTTTCGTTCTCGCTGGCACCGCTGTCCATTTCGCCGGCTCACGCTCAAGACAATAATAACACTGAAACCGCGCAGGCAACTCAAGCGGCAAAAACCGATACGGTCAAAACGAAAAAAGACGTCAAAAAGGATGCTTCTAAAAAAGAATGCAAGCACTGCAAATACGACGGCAAGCACAAGAAACACTGTCACTGCAAAGACCATAAAAAATGCGATTGCTCGAAAAAAGACTGCAAAGACGGCAAGTGCAAAACCAAAGACAAAAAACACTGCGATCACTGCGATAAAGATAAGCACGACGCGAAGGCAAAAGCAGACGCCAAAGCAGGCGATCAAGCCGCTCAAAAGAAAGAATAAGGAATCATGAGCCACTCCTCTCCATCATCCGCTCCGTCATCGACCCAACGCATTCCGGCATTCGGATATGCGGCCCCGAAGGCCAAAATGCCCTTGGCGCCGTTTTCATTCGACCGCCGCGAACTGCGGGATCATGACGTGTTGATTGAAATCCTCTACACGGGGGTTTGCCATTCGGACGTCCATCAGGCGCGCGATGAATGGGGAGGAGGGCAATTCCCGATGGTTCCTGGCCACGAAATCGTGGGTCGCATCGCGCGAGTGGGCTCGAAGGTCTCTCGCTTTCGCCCGGGTGATCTGGCCGGAGTCGGCTGCATGGTCGATTCGTGCCGTTCGTGCCCTGCCTGCGAACAAGGTTTGCAGCAGTACTGCGAAGAGGGATTCGTCGGAACCTACAACGGGACGGGCAAAGACGGAGAAATCACCTACGGCGGATACTCGAATTGCATCGTCGTCGATCAGAGTTTTGTTCTGAACGTTTCGCCTAAGTTGGATTTAAAAGCGGTCGCTCCGCTGTTGTGTGCGGGGATCACCACGTATTCGCCGCTGCGCCACTGGAAGGTCGGCAAAGGCCAAAAGGTCGGTGTCGTAGGCTTAGGCGGCCTGGGCCACATGGCAGTCAAATTCGCGCGCTCGTTCGGTGCCCACGTCGTTGTGTTCACGACGTCCGAGAGCAAAAAACAAGATGCGATCCGGCTCGGCGCTCACGAAGTGATTCTTTCGAAGAATCCGGATGAAATCAAAAAACATGCTAAAAGTTTCGATTTTATTTTAAACACCGTTGCGGCTCCGCATCCGCTCGATCCGTATCTCGGTTCGCTCAAGCTCGACGGAACGATGGTTCTGGTCGGCGTGCCCGAGAAGGCGCCCGAGCTTGAAGCCTTCGATCTGATCGGCAAGCGTCGTAGCATTGCGGGCTCGCTCATCGGCGGAATCCCTGAAACCCAAGAGATGCTCGATTACTGCGCTGAACACGGAATCGTGTCGGACATCGAGCTCATTTCGATGAACCAGATCAACGAAGCTTACGAGCGCATGATTAAAGGCGACGTCAAGTACCGCTTCGTGATCGATATTTCGACCCTCAAACCTTGAGTGTCGCCAGAACGCCATTGAAAGGGCTCCGCCCGCTGTTTTCGTCCGTCTTGCCGAAAGAGCGGATTCATGACGACGCTCTGTCGTTGACGGCGGTCGCTACCGACGCGAGCTTTTATCAGGTTCGCCCTCGCATTCTGCTCGATGTGCTGACCCCGGATGAAATGCTTCGCGTACTCGATCTTTGCGCGCGCGAGCGCTTGCCTGTAACCTTCCGCGCGGCGGGTACCAGCCTTTCGGGGCAGGCCTTGGGTGAGGGAGTGCTCATTCGCATTGCGCGGGGTTGGCGAGGAATCCGAGTCTCTGAGGGAGGCACCCGAATCACGCTCGAACCCGGAGTGATCGGCGCCCAGGCGAATCGCGCGCTCAAGCCCTATGCCCGCAAGATCGGGCCGGATCCGGCCACGATTCACAACTGCATGATCGGCGGCATTGTCGCGAACAATGCAAGCGGCATGTGTTGCGGTACGGATCAGAATACCTATCGCACGATGGAGTCGCTGAAGGCGATGCTCGTCTTGAAGAACGGCCTCGATCTGCGGACGGTAATGCTCGACACGTCCGATGCCGGTTCGCGGGCGCAATTTGCGCGCGAACACCCCGAAGTCTTGAACGCCCTGACTGCGATGAGAAACGAAGTGCTCGGTGACTCGGCGTTAGCCGAACGGATTCGCCGTAAGTACCGGATCAAGAACACGCTCGGATACTCGTTGAATGCGCTCGTCGATTTTGAAGATCCGATCGAGATTTTAGCGCACCTAATGGTGGGATCAGAAGGGACGCTTGGCTTCATTTCTGAAATCACGTATCGAACCGTCGATGATTTTCCGCATCGGTCGTGTGCCTTGCTTTATTTTAAGACCTTATCGGATGCGTGCCGGGCTGCTGCGTTTTTTCAGGCTTTACCGATTCAAGCGGCCGAGTTGATGGATCGAACCTCGCTTCGCAAGGTCGAAGATCGACCCGGCATGCCCGCTATCTTGAAAACACTCGACGAACAGACGACCGCGCTGTTGATTGAAACGCGTGCGTCCAATCCCTCAGTACTTAAAGAACAAGTGGCAACGATTTCAAAAGCACTCGAAGTTTTGGATTTAGTAAAAGCGCCTGAGTTTTCGTCCGACCCAAAAGTGTACGAGCCTTGGTGGGACATCCGCCGGGGGCTGTTCCCCTCGGTCGGGCGCGGGCGAAAACCGGGTACGGTCGTGATTATTGAAGACGTGGCATTCCCGATCGAGTCGTTGGCATCGGCGACGGAAGACCTCGTGCGCTTATTTCGCGAACACGGATACGAAGAGGCGATCTTGTTTGGACACGCCTTAGCCGGAAATTTGCATTTTTCATTCGCGCAGGATTTTCAATCGTCCTCTGAGATCGAACGCTACGCTGGTTTGATGTCGGGCCTGGCCGACTTAGGCGTGCGATGGGACGGATCGCTCAAGGCCGAACATGGAACCGGCCGGAACATGGCCCCGTTTGTCGAGCGCGAGTGGGGTGCGAAGGCGTATTCGCTGATGAAGCGAATCAAGGCGGTGTTGGACCCGAGTGGGCTCTTTAACCCGGGCGTGCTTTTAAATGATTCGCCGACCGTGCATCTGGAATCGCTGAAAACCATCCCTGCGGTTGATCCGCTGATTGACGAGTGCATCGAGTGTGGGTTTTGTGAAGTGCATTGCCCCTCTCGCGAGTTAACCGTGACGCCGAGGCAGCGAATCGCAGCCTTTCGAGAACTCGCGCGTCGAGGGCATGATCGTGAGTATGAATCGCGAATGCAATACTCGGTCGAAAAAACTTGTGCCGCCGACGGTCTGTGTGCCACCGCATGCCCCGTGGCGATCGATACGGGGGTCATGATCAAGCAATACCGGGCTCGTCGGCGCAAACTTCCTGGCGTCGCTCGCATGGCAGCTCGGGGTTTGGCCCGAGTGATCTCGCGTCGTTTTGCATGGGTGCTGGCTTGCGCTCGCGCGGGGCTTCGGGTGGGAGGCTGGATCCGTCGTGAATGGCCAAGGCCTGCTTCGCTGCCCGTGGTGCCGGGAAAGCCTGCGAGCATGATGGTGGTGTATTTTCCGAGTTGTATTTCGCGGACGATGGGGGCTTCGCACGAGGTGAAAGATTCGCGCGCTCTCCCTCAAGTCATGAATTCGATTTTTCAAAAGGCGGGCATTGAAGCACGGGTGCCGGATCGGCTTGCCTCGCTTTGTTGCGGGCTTCCGTTCGAGAGCAAGGGCTTCCCCGAAGAAGATGAACGGCAATGGAAGGCGCTGGAGCGAGAGTTGTTAAAAGCGAGCGAAAACGGAAGGCATCTCGTGGTGAGCGACACCAGCCCCTGCACGCAGCACTTGAAGAAAAAACTCGATCCCAGACTTCGCATCGTTGATTCGGTCGAATTTTTGCATGAGTTGATTTTAAAAGGAGCACTCAAGCCGCGACCCACCGACGAGGCTGCCGCGATTCACGTCACTTGTAGTGCGGTCGAGATGGGATTGGCTTCGACCTTCGCCGAAGTCGCGCGCGCATGCTCACGCCAAGTGATCATACCGGAAGACGTCGGTTGTTGCGGATTCGCCGGTGATAAAGGTTTTACTCATCCCGAGCTGACCCGATCGGCCTTGAAATCTTTACGCGGTCAACTTCAAGGCTGCCATCGCGGGTTTTCAAACAGCCGCACTTGCGAGATCGGGCTCAGCCGCGAGGCAGAAATCCCTTATCAATCTTTGGCGCATCTGGTAGATCAAGTGACATGACCGAAATTTTTCAATCCTTCTTATTGGTTGCAGCGACCGAGATGGGCGATAAGACCCAATTACTGGCGTTGGTACTCGCTCTTCGCTTTCGAAAGCCTTGGACCGTATTGGGTGGCATCCTCGTTGCGACGATCTTGAATCATTGGCTGGCGGCCGAGGTCGGGGTGTACCTCTCGCATCATTTGAGCGCGGATGTTTTGAAATGGATTTTGGCTGCAACGTTTGTGGGATTTGCCGTGTGGGTGTTGATTCCCGATCGCGACGACGAAAAGGCCCATGAATCAAAGTGGGGTGCGTTTGCGACGACGGTCATTTCTTTTTTTCTGGCTGAGATGGGGGATAAAACGCAATTGTCTACCGTGGCACTCGCCGCAAAATTCCACGATCTAGGTTTTGTCCTGACGGGCACGACTTTGGGGATGTTGTTTTCAGACGGGCTGGTGATTTTTTTGGGTGAACGACTCACGCGTCGGATTCCGATGCGATGGGTTCATCGAGTGGCCTCAATCTTGTATCTCGTCTTCGCCGTTTTGATTGTGGTGGGGGGATCATCATGAAAGATCCGGTCTGTTGGATGGACGTCGACCCCAACGATCCGGCCGGGGTTTCTGAATATCACGGAAAGACCTATTATTTTTGCAGTGAGCACTGCAAACACGAGTTCGATGCGAACCCTGCGGATTACGTCGACGAGAAAAAAGCGGCGAATCGCCGAGCTGCGAAAGCAGCGGCTCTGGCTACATCTCTGGCCAAGAATGCGGAATACACCTGCCCGATGCACCCCGAGGTGATTCAGATCGGCCCCGGCACTTGCCCGAAGTGCGGAATGGCGCTCGAACCGAAATCGTTTTCTCTCGATCATGAAGAAGACCGGAGCGAAGAAAAGGATTTCAAACGTCGTTTGATCGTGGCCCTGGTTTTGTCGATTCCTTTATTAGTGATTTCGATGGGAATGATGCATTTGCGATGGCTCGAATTCGTGCTCGCCACCCCGGTCGTGCTCGGGTGCGGATGGCCGTTTTTGAAACGCGGTTGGCAGTCGATTCCCTCTCGCAATCTGAACATGTTCACCCTGATCGCGCTTGGGGTGGTGGCCGCCTATGCATTCAGTGTCATGGCGATGTTTTTCCCCGGCCTCTTTCCGCTCGCGGTTCGAGACGCGCATGGTGAGGTGCCGCTTTATTTTGAAGCTTCGGCCGTGATCGTGACCTTGGTGTTGGTCGGTCAGTTACTTGAATTGAGCGCCCGCCATCAGACGAGTGCGGCGCTGAGGTCGCTCTTACAACTTGCGCCCAAGACGGGACGACGATTGAACGCCGACGGCTCCGAGGCGGATGTTTCGCTCGATGAAATTCAAGTCGGCGATCATTTAAGGGTTCGCCCCGGCGAGAAGGTTCCCCTCGACGGGACGATTATTGAGGGACAATCCTCTATCGACGAATCGATGGTGACGGGTGAGTCGGTTCCGGTGGCGAAGGGGCCTCAGGATTCGGTCATTGGTGCCACCGTCAACCTCAACGGCTCGTTCGTGATGGAAGTCACTCACGTCGGTGCCGAGACGGTTCTTTCACAAATCGTTCAAAGTGTGAGCGAGGCTCAACGAAGCCGCGCGCCCGTGCAAAAATTGGCCGATCAGGTGGCCGGTGTGTTCGTTCCGCTCGTCGTGGCGGCAGCGGTGATCACGTTCGGGGTGTGGTGGGCCGTCGGTCCCGAGCCCAGACTCGCGCATGCCATCGTCAATGCGATTGCGGTGCTGATCATCGCATGTCCGTGTGCTCTGGGGCTAGCGACCCCGATGGCGATTATGGTCGCGATGGGTCGGGGCGCGCATTTGGGCGTTTTGTTTCGGAGTGCCGAAGCGATCGAGGTTTTGCGCAAGGTGAACGTGTTGGTCGTCGACAAGACAGGCACCTTGACCGAGGGGAAACCGCGATTAGTGCATCTTTCGGCGTTCGGCCGTTATACCGAGAATGAAATTTTGGCTCTGGCCGCCGCCATCGAAAAAGCGAGCGAACATCCGCTTGCCCATGCGATCGTGAGCGAGGCCGAAGCGCGGGGGCTTTACGTCGCTAAGGTGAGCGATTTCGAAAGTGTGACCGGTATGGGTGTGCAGGGCACGGTGACGGGCAAACACATCCGACTCGGAAATTCGCAGTTCGTGCCGAATGCTCCCATTCAATCGATCGAAGCGCTTCGCGATCAGGGTCAGACGCTGCTGGCGCTCTCGGTCAACAACGAGCCCGTGGGCCTGATCGGAGTTGCCGATCCGGTGAAGGCGAGCAGCGCAAACGCCATTCGAAAATTACAGCAAGCCGGAATCTCAGTGCTGATGGTTTCTGGAGATCATATCAAAACCGCGCACGCCGTCGGGCGAGTCGTCGGTGTGGACGAAATTCTTGCTGAGAAATCGCCGCAAGAAAAATTGGCCGTGATTCAAGGCCTTCAGCGCGAAGGAAAAATCGTAGCCATGGCAGGCGACGGAATCAACGATGCCCCGGCCTTGGCTCAGGCAAATGTGGGGATTGCAATGGGAACCGGCACGGATGTGGCTTTGCAAAGCGCTGCCGTGACTCTCGTGAAGGGCGACCTCGACGGAATTGCGCGCGCGATCGATCTGAGCCATGCGACGATGAAAAACATCCGCCAAAATCTGGCGTTTGCCTTCGGATACAACCTGATTGGGGTTCCGATCGCGGCAGGCGTGTTGTACCCGCTGGTGGGTTGGTTATTGAACCCGATGGTCGCAGCCGCTGCGATGAGTTTAAGCTCGGTCTCGGTGATCACGAATTCACTGCGCCTGCGCCGTCACTCCGAAAGAAAATGAATGCGGCCCTCGCGTTGTCGAGGTGCTTTCGGCGGTGAATGATCGGGATAACCGAGCACCAGCGCGCACAATAATTCGAGTTCTCCCCGTTGGTACTCCGGCAATTCCGTCACGCCTAAGAATCGATCGACTTCGTTTCTGATTTCGAGTGGGGCCCCCATCGTGCAACATCCCAAGCCTTCCGCGAAGCAAGCCAGGTTCATGTTTTCGACCGCCATGTAAACCGAGCCTATACTCGTGTGATAGCGTTCTTCTTGATCGTTGTGGGAGTAGCAAAGAATCACGACCGGCGCATCGCCCAGGGTGTAAAAAAAGCGCTCGGTGAACTGATAGAGCGAAGGCTTCAACCGTTTTTCGAGGGTGTCTTTGACGCCCAGCCAGGATTTTTGGGAAAGCGCGAGGTACTCATCGCGTTTCTGGCCAGTGAGAATATAAAACCGCCAGTTTTGACGGTTTTTACCCGAGGGCGCGTTGAGCCCGGCCTCTAAAATTCGGTCTAAAATCTGGGCCGGAACCGGGGTTTTTTGATACTTTCGGATAGAGCGCCGCAATTCGAGCAATTGATAAAGATCCATGCCAGACCATCATTATTTGTGCTGATTTCTCTGTCAATGCTCCATTCGAAGAGATGTTCGCCCGTGGCTCCGAACCGGCGTAAAATAAGAAGCAGGAGGTGGGTTATGATTATCACATCCGGTATCTTTTTCGCTGCGGCGTTAGCCACCGTATTTTTTCAATCCAGAGGCGATTTTACGAGCGATGAAGTCGGCTGGTCGTTGACCGGGTTTCTGACTTTGATCGCGTTGTTTCTGTTTTTGCGAGGGATCTTCTCGCCGAAACGGATGCATGACGAAAGCCATCACAGCCTTCCGTAACCGCTTTCTTGACGGTGACGGTAAAATCGCATTAAGGTCGAAGCATGTCTTTAGAAAGCGCCGCCTCGGCCCAGTTTCCTGATAATCTTCCGCCGGTCTGGCGAGAAAAACTTGCGTCTTTGAAGAACGAGGATTTTTTCAAGAAGCTCGTTGGTTTTCTGAAAAACGAACACCAGGCGGGCAAGCGAATTTATCCCGCTCGTCCGAACGTGTTGCGCGCCCTTCAGGCGGTCGATCTTCCGAAGGTCAAGGTCGTGATCATCGGACAAGACCCGTATCATGGTCCCGGCCAGGCGATCGGTTTTAGTTTTGCCGTTCCGAACGATCTGTTTCCGAAGCCGCCGAGTCTGCAAAATATTTTTAAAGAACTCCAAAGCGATCTTGGCGTGCAGATCCCCCCCGGGCAGAGCGATCTGACCGGATGGGTGAAGCAGGGCGTGTTGCTCTTGAATACTGTCTTGACGGTCGAGGCCTCGCAGCCGCTTTCGCACCGCGATCGCGGTTGGGAGAACTTCACGAACCGGGTGATCGCCGAGCTGAACGCAAGGCCTGAGCCGATGGTGTTCATTTTGTGGGGAAGCCACGCTCAAAAATTCAAAGCCATGATCGACCGCAACCGCCACGCGGTTTTAGAGTCGGCCCATCCGTCGCCGCTTTCCGCGCATCGCGGGTTTATGGGTTCGAAGGTTTTCTCGCGCGCGAATGCGGAGCTGAAACGCTTGGGGTTGCCGGCGATCGACTGGACTCGGATCTCCGACCAATAACAACCGCCGCACATTTTAAAGGTTTCCGTTCGGAAATCCGATAAGCCAAGGTGCCGAATCGTCGATTCCAAGACATTGCAATCGTAGTTCTTCTTTCGTTGTATCCCGTATTTGGTTATGCGGGAGGGCTTTGTTCTGACTTGCTTCATGTGACCACCCATCGCCTTGAGCATCCTTTGGTGGATACCTCGGTCGAGTTGGAGTTAAACACTTCTCCCGAGGTATTTCGGCTTTTTACGACTGAAGACGGGAAGGTTGAGGGATTGCTTGGCAAAGAGGAGGTGCCGGATTGGTTCTCCCAATGGGTTCAAGAGCATTATTCCGACAAGGTCAATCCTCGGGAGGTCGCTTGGGATTCGATTCCTTACCCGATTCAGCTCAAGCTATTACAAAGCGTCAGCCAAGGCCGCGATCAAAAATTTTTTGAAGATCGCCGGTTTCATGGCCTCGTTGCGGTGAAGGAGATCGACGTTCAATTCTCAAAAGCGACCTGGTTTCAAGGGAAAATGTATCCGCCAGGAAAGCATCGGATCGACTTGAAGAATCAACTCCGCTCTTTGGTGGAGTATGGGTCTCCGGAGAGTCAGTCTTTGGTGGATGAGTTTGAGTTTCATTTTCGAAGCGCGCGAACGGCGGGTGAAGTCAGCACGGACGCTTGGGCCTTGCTTGACGGAATCGGGGTGCCCCGGCCGCATCAACATGTTCACATCGTTGCTCCCTTGCCTTTTGAGGCACTTTTACAAAAACCCATCGTCGAAGCCGCGCGGATGGGGGATTTTTTTAGAAGGGCCAATCTGGCGAGTGAGATGATCACGATTCTCGAATCCGGAATGGAGATCGGCCTAGTTCGAAATTCCGAATACATCTCTTTTGCGCCTCTGTCCGGAGGTGCCCTGCGATTGGCAACTCAATATTTTTTAGACGTCGCACAAGGGCAATCACCGATCATCGGGGATAAACTTAAAATGGCGTGGGTCGGATTCCGAGGAAGCGATAAATACGATCAGCCCGGACTATGGGGTTTGGAGGTCCGAGGGATTCCTTCGAATTCAGATCCGACGACGATTCAACATTTTCTCGATGCTATCCAGTACGACATGAATCAAGAAGATTACGGAATTTCACAAGATCGGATGTCTCGCTGGATTAAAAAATACGACGTTAAATGGAATGTGCCTCAAATGATCGCAGCGACTTGGTACAACCGTTCATGGGAGGTTCTTTTTAAAAATGCCCCGGCCGAGATTCGATCGCGCATCAACGTGTTTAGGAAATGGCGCTTGCCCCAACGCTATCAAGACAACGACGAGGTCAAGATGCTTTTGTTCGATTGGTCGCGAGACCCACTGTTTTTTGATAAACCGGATCAGATTGAGCGGATCCAACGCGCTCAAGTTCAGGCGTGGAAGCAATTAATGAAAAACCCTCAAAACCGATATGCGATTTTGAAAAATTTTTTGCTGGAATCGGGTCTTTATCGGACCGTGATGAGTTCGATCGGAATTTCAGTTAAGAACTGAATTGAAATCAAAGAAAAAATGGAGCGGCTAATGGGGCTCGAACCCACGACCTCGTCCTTGGCAAGGACGCGCTCTAAGCCAACTGAGCTACAGCCGCACAAGAAAAGCGATCCTTTGGGTATAGCTCTTGTTTTTCACAGGGTCAAGAAATAATCTTAAGATATGAAAATTTATACCAAAACCGGAGATCTGGGCGAAACCTCGCTTTTTGGCGGGGGTCGAGTGAAGAAATCTCATCCTCGGGTCAATGTTTACGGAACCCTCGACGAGGCCAACTCGATGATTGGGTTCGCACTATCATTTTTACCACCATCCGAATCCGTAACCCTGGATCGTCTGACCCGTGTTCAAAACGAGCTGTTTCAGGTCGGAGCCGAACTTGCCACTCAAGCTGGAAAGAAAAACTCTTGTCCGTTCGTGACCGAGAATGAAATCCAGGCACTCGAAAAAGAAATCGATGCCATGCAATCCGAGTTGGCACCTCTTCGGTATTTCATTCTTCCGGGCGGATCACAGGCAGGTGCGTCCTTGCATCTGGCGCGTACGATCGTCCGTCGGGCAGAACGAGATTGTGTCGATCTTGAGGGCGAGAACGCCGCTCGGCCCGAAGTCATTCGTTATTTGAATCGTCTGAGTGATTATCTTTTCGTGATGGCGAGATTCGTGAATCACGCCATGAAAAAGGGCGAGACGCCGTGGATTCCGCCGAATAAATCTACTTAAAGAGCGGTTCCAGACGCATCAGCAGAGTATTCGTCTATAAATTTTCCGATTTAACCCGCCGGGATTCTCGGCGGCGCCTGCGGGCTTCCCGTCGAGCGATGCGCTTCATTCGCTTCTTTTCTTTGCGGAGCTCGCTGGCGCGCCGAAGACCGCGAAAAAACTCCACCATGTAATCCTTCGCTGACCATAAGCTCAATGCGATCGAGATGTAGATCAACCAAAGGCCGATCGCATAGAGGGGAATTCCCCAAATATCGCGAATCATCAGACAGGGAATCGCCGCCATTTGAGTGGCCGTCTTCCACTTGCCGCCCGACGAGGCGGCGACGATGATTCCTTCGGCCGAGGCCAGGGCGCGAAGGCCGGTGATCGTCAGCTCGCGACAGACGAGCAGCATCACCACGATCGCAGGAATACGATTCAGCGATTGAAGCATGATGAGCGAGCAGATGACCAAAAATTTGTCGGCCAGCGGATCCATCAACTTTCCGTAGACGGTTTCGATGTTGTATTTTCGCGCAAGGTATCCGTCGAGGTAGTCCGTCAGGCTCGCGAGTCCGAACAAAATTGCCGCAGCGAGATCCCACCAGAAGGTCTTTACGCTCAACGCCGCAATGACTCCGGGAACGAAAACAATTCGGAGCATCGTCAAATAATTCGGAGTGGTGTGGAACGTTAACGGGTCGGAGGGATCGGTCGAAGGCATGTCCTCCGATTCTGCCGAAAAGGCCGGTTTTTGTACAGCCACAGTTTGCATTTATTTGGAAGTAAGGGCAAAATTAACGAATCATGATGACGAACGTCGCTCCAGAAAGAAGAAAGCTTCCTCGGTTTCATATCACTCCTTGTCAGTTTCATGATGCAAAGCTTAATAAAAATTTTTCGGTTCAGGACATCTCGATGG
>Ga0164242_10000505_pt1 | contig 46667 bp, 40 predicted proteins | sample OricomgcompostMG_FD_108783 | JGI IMG/M metagenome (GOLD analysis project Ga0164242, IMG submission 108783) | Miracle-Growth compost microbial communities from Emeryville, California, USA - Original compost - Miracle growth compost (MG) ... | reverse complement strand
TAATGTCTCCCTTCTCCGCGCAAAAACGGCCATCTTTCCTACCCACTCAAGCCTGGGGGATCGGTCGGCAAAACAGGGTCGGTCGCCATAAGTGTAATGACGGGAGCAAGTGAAGCCAGCCTCCCTAAAAGCGGGCTCGGTATTGTAATCCACGTAGCATTCTGATTCGTGACGAAGAATACTGTCTGGCGTCCAATACAAGCCATCCCGCATCAGGCTCGACATGTCCTGGACTACAAAGCTCATCTTAACTAGCCAGTCTCCTTGCATTGCAGGTATGTTGAGTTGATGTTGTCCTCTGGTATGAGGGTAAAGGTGAGACAAGCACTGTCGTTTAACTTAGGCTTTGGCTTCGCCGGGGGGGGGTGGTGAAATTTGGTGATGGCAAGAACACTCGCATTGGGCACTATGCTTCTTGTCAGAGCAAATAACTTTCGGAGGCGCATCGCCTTGGTCTTATGATCCCGGTGCGTTCGTTGACATGGTGTTGCTGTCGTTGTAGAGTACGAAACAGGATATTCCGGTTGACAAGGAAGAAAGATGTGTGTAGTGGAAGATGAGAAGGAATACGGTTGGCGAGGGAGGGAATAGGATCCGTGGCTGGGGATATATCTGACTTTTAAACTTCTGAATGGAGACTGATGCGGAGAACGACTTACAGTTCAAACTTTAATGCCCAAAAGTCACACCGCAAGACCCGGTGCTATCCGGCGGAGATTCTGCTAGTAGTGTTGTTCTGCAGCCTGCTGCAGTGACAGCCAAGCTCGTATCAGCCAACGGACACGGTATACCGAGTAGTGAGTAGCGGTAATAAAGTCCCTAAGTATGCCGGCTTGATCAACGTCAATTCCCACCCAAATACCAAACATGAATGGCAAAATCATATGAATAGAATCCGGGCCAACGTAGCGCAGGTTGATGCTGTTGCTTAACTTGTTGTATTATGAATTATACGATCTGATGCTTCCCCAACGCCTGTAACACCGCCGGTTTGCCGCGGTAACACCCACGGCGTCCTCGACGCCCAAAGAAAATGTTAGGAGATCCCGTGCCGCCAAACAACAGCTTAGAATGCTGAGAAACTTGCTCCATTCAACAGCGCCCACGAACTCAGAATCTGCTGGCATATTCCCTAGCTGCCATAAACCCCCCTGCAAGTAAGGCTAGGCTCGTGAGAAACGAGAGTGACAGTGCCATTGCGGCGAAGATCTCGGCCCTAAATAGACGGTTTTCCGGTTCCCTGGACCACCGTCGGACTCGGGTTCTTGGTCCACCACCATCGAGTTGATAGGGGCGCGGTCCCATGGTGTCGTTTCCGGCGCCCATATCGATCCCGTCCTTGCCTAGTGCTAGCGCCTCGTCTAGCGTTTCCACGCTGCCAGCAACATTGAAAACCTCGTCGTCGCTAAGGACTTTGCCGAGCCGAGCGGGAACGCCGTACGCTAGTGTTCTGGGGGGTACGTCCCGCGTAACGAGTGAGCCGGCACCGATGACGGCGCCATCACCGATGGTTACTCCACCCCTGCACGGTTTTATTATCAGCTGGAACATAACGAACCCTGACCTGCCCCTAATACAAAACTGAAAGGGACGGGTGCGGCGAAAAATCGTAAAGGCTACTCACATAATGATGACTCCGGCACCAACCCATACACCGTCGCCGATAATAACCTCCTTCCCCGTGCTGATACGCTTAGAGTTGCGCTCAACCTCGCCCAGAGGGTGACCGACGGAGACGATGGAACAGTGGGGGCCAATGCTACACCGCTCGCCAATGACTACGTCGGCAACGGGGGTATCCATGATCATGCAGTAGCGGTTGATGAAGGTCGTGCTGCCAATACGCACCCGCAGACCGTAGTCCATATAGATAGGCGGTTTGACGAAGGGCGCGTGAGGCTTAAGGGAAGGGTCCCGGAAGGTCATCTCGCCGGTTACGGCCCCGCCATGCTGGCGAGCGAGTTGGCGGCTCCGGTCGCTGCGGCGGACGATGCTGGGGGAAAGGGATGGGGCGTAAGATTGGTGATCACGGGAAGGAAGAGAGGGTGCGTGGGCACGGATAGACGGGAAATGGGGAGGGGGATGGGAGGACGTGGTGTTGGACGTACTCGAACCAGCGGCTGACCCGAAAGTCGGGAGCGGCATCCTCGGGGGTGTCGTTGAACCGACGGCAAGCTCGGGCACAGATGTTCCTGGCCTCTCGGAAGTCATCGTTCCCGGCCGGGAAGGAGATGGCGGGCTTAGTATCTTCGGATTCGTCGGAGCTATCCATTACGGAAGTAGAGCTGGGATAGATCTTGCGAAATAAGACAATGTCTACGGATTAGGACAGTATCGAGTGGGAATACCAAGATGTTCTATCCTTGGAATTATATGCGAGGTGCATGCCGGGGCAAGTTTAGTTGCCGATGTGAACTTGACGATGGAAGACTTGAACGTAGGATTTATAAGAAGACGCGCCTGCAGATATGTTGCACTTAACTTGGCCGCGTGGTCAAAAGTATAACATAAATCGAGTGAATTGGCAGTCCAGAATGGCAGCCAGGTCGTCAATTCACTGCAGCTCAAGTACAGCCCTGCGGGGCGATCCCAAAGGCACGACGTCGAACCCTTGGAGGTAAACGGGGGGCACTGGGGCAGTGAGTGTTGCGTCTTACAGTGGTCAGGTACTGAGGCCATCGAATGAGGAGATGGTAGTCGTATGCTGAACGCTTCGGCCGGGATTCAATGGTCATGTTCGACAAGAGGACCTGGGTTTGGGGGCTGAGTCGGTCAATTGGGCACGGTGAATGGTTCAGAGCTTCTCTGTTGAGACGGCGTTTGGAAGGGAATAAGAGGAGGGTAGATGGGGGCTGATCCATTCGGATATTTTCAGGATTTCCAGGTGAATTTGTTTTCTATTTTCATCGAAGTCACCGGAGGGTCGCTGGCCGTTGCGCGTGTCTAACGAATGGGGTAGAACCTGGAGCAGTTAGCAAGCATGGTACCAAATGGGGTAAGTGACAACATGTGTCGAGAGGTGAGTGGACGCGGTGGGACACTCTCTCTGCATCCGTCATGCAAGGACTTATGCGTGAATCCCGAACCAGCGTTGTCTGAGCTAGCCAGGAAGTGCTAAGAGAGAGGCACAGCGGTTTTTTTTTGGTCGGACGAACTGACTGTTGGCGCCAATCGTGGGCCTGTGAGGTTCTCGGCTCTCTCCATTAAAAAAAAAAAGCCATCCGGTTACACAACACCCCCCCGGACTAAGGCCAACAGCACACCGGTTCGCATGCTGGGTGAGATGGTTGAAGGCCGAGGAAACGGGAATATCCCGCCCTGCATGTGGCCAGAACCAGAACCGGATTAGTTCAATATTTTCTGTCACAAAGCACTGCGCTCGCAAGCGGGGAAGCCTGACCGAAGGGGAAAGAGAGCGGCAAGGAGCTGACCTGTCTTCAAGTCAATTCGACCCGCCGTGTGTGCGGTTTGCTCGACACCCTCTCTCCCTTGGCGAGCAACTCAATTCGAATTGTTTGGGTCGGGCAGGCCAACGGTTTGACTGGCATGACAGGTACCTCTTGTTCCTTAGTCCCAGGCCTGATTTGCCCTGCCCCCCGTGCCCCATACTTGTCCCTCAAAGATCGGGCGTGGGTGCAGCATCATGGCGGCCATCCTTGCAGCAACGGAAGCGTAGCCGATTGGGGCAAACCGGCGCGGGTTGTGACGAGTGGGAGCGGAGCCGCATGCTGTGCGTTGCATGGCCCTTGTGGTTCAGTCCCGCAACCCTTCGGCATTAGCATCGATTGTGGAGACGGCCGTCCGGCCCTGCTATTTGTTGTCGGCGCCGCATGATCACCAGGCACCCGCACCGTCCGTGAGCCATGACTCGTACTACTGCCGTTAGTCCATCCGCCGCAAGTTCAAACTCGAACTAACCTGGGGTTCGAAACCAATGGATGGCTGCTGGCCATTGCCAAGCTGACTTTCACTAGGGTAGAGCTAATATGTCCCCCTGTTGCATCTACCCGCGGAACCATTCAAGTGAGACCCTGGCCGGGGAGTAGCTGGGCTGCGGTATGTGACCCCTTTTCCCGCGGATATCTTTACCGCTAGACTACTACCTGCCGAGACCGCCAACCGGGAGAGTAGCCGATAAATGACTAGTGTTGGTAGTCTGAGAAGGCGCTTTTGGGTTCCTGGGGCATAGGGCTCTAAGCGAGAGACTATCGGCGGCGACACGATTGGGTAAGCAATGCCAATCGAGCAAGCACGGTCTAACCTGCGGCCCCCCGGTCCCGATGCCGTCCCATTCAATATCAAGGATTGTGTTGACTGTGGCCCATGTCCACGCCACGCCAAGAATACGACCCGTTGCCCCTGGTTCAACGTCAACCATCGCTCGGCATCCGTCCGGGGCTCGGACCGGTCCGGGCGGGATCTGACAGGGAAAATAACGGTAGTGGGAGGCAATGTGACATGGAAGCATGCCTTAAGTATTAAGGCACCAAAAGTTTCGACTATGTAGGTTTAGTCCTACCGTGCCCCTTGCCCTTGACCGGGCTCCATCGCTCCGGCAAAGGTTCCCAGTTGGCCCCATACCCCACAACGGACCATAACTAATACCAATGGCGTGGTTTTACTGTCTCACTCTCTGAGGCGTTGCCGTTATCTGCCGCGGCTTCATTCCCCTGACCAGTTCCATCTTGATGCACCCCAGTCGCTCGGTCTTCTCCACCGTCCTGGGTTTGTTGCGGAAGCCAACTTTGCCAACTCACACCGTCACCGACAGGGTTGACATTCGCAATATCCACCAATGTGTTTGAGACGAGTGGGGAGCCTGAAATCGGCCGTGTGTTGCCGCCTTGATGCCACTGGTTTTCGATTGCGGGGGTTAGGCGACTAGTGGATATATTCGTGCTCTCCTCTGTATCTCCGCTGCGGCGATGGTAAAAGAAATTTGTGTGCTCTAATATCAAAGACGTTAATGCCTCTCCCTTGAGCTAAAAAACACTAAGTAGAGAGTTTCCCAGAGGAAACCATACCTTCGTTGCGTTGCGGTGGTGTTGGCACCGCAATGACATGGTCGGAGGGCATCATCCTACCCGATGTGTGACTGTGGGCAGCTGGGTCAGGGCACACGGCAACCTGAGACCAGACGCATGCTGGGTTGAAACAGAGATATTGGCACCCGTAAAGCGCATAGCTTTCCTGGGACCACGACACACCGCACCCAACGCAGGTGTACATGGCCGGTTCAATTATCGGAACGGGCTGCTGCATACTTGTATCTCGCTCACCAAAGTGCTGAAATTTGCAAAAAGATATTGGCGGACCTGTAGATCTCAGGAAATCCGAATATATGAAAGAAATCCAGTATGAGGGCCACTCGTTGTTATACTTGCGGATAGTCGTGTTGGTGAAGAGTGTGCTTCCGTGGGTGATTCGGTGACTCCTTACCTGCCTACATTCATTATCGCGGCTAACCCACCTCGACGCATCCTTTGGCGAAAGGTATCCGAATCTGGAATAGGAAGGAAGATCGTTGCAATACCTACCTTAGATATGGTAGGTAACAGTGATTCTTCGACGCTTGGATAGTCAGAAAAATAAGGCCCAAGGAAAAGTAACAGACAAGTTAGTAGGAACTGCATTCTAGACTAGCAATATCTAATGCCAAACATATTTTGATAGGTCTATTCTACACTAGGCATGGTGTGAACAAAATTAGGTTGTTAGGTAGTCTAAAGACACAAAGATCAAATACAATGCACGATGTAAAGCACTCCGCAGCCTAGGTCTTCATACGTGCTTCAGGTCCCTACTACTACATACCCACCATTTCATTGGGTGCTTGTTACTCAGTGTTAGTCAATAATGCTATACCCTTTCCATAGCGCGGTTACTTAAGGGGTAGGGAGTTCATATTCATGGAGCCGCCTCCGCGGGGAAGCTTGGCTCGCCGTCGTCGCCCTCCTCCTTGGAATCTTGGATGTAGTACCGAAACGCGGCGGCCCTGCCCGGCACGGCGGCACCCCAGAAAACCAACCCCAGAGGCATTCCGGAAGAGGTGTTGTGCCGGGATTTAGCAAGCTTAGCGCGAAATTGCAGTTGGGAATGCCTAACCGCGCAAGAAGTTTTTTGAGCTTGTAGTCGTACGTGTATATGCTTCTAGGCCGTGGTGTGTGCTGCATTACAAGCGCCCAGGGATGCTTTAGGCGTCTATTTCTGTTATCGGGCACATAAGACCATGGAATGGAGATATAATGGAGCATGACTGGCCGGACAGCGCCGACGGCTTTGCGAATGTCCTATATCGCGTCTTCTGGGATACAGACAAATGACATCTCGCAAGCTTTGGTCAACCCACTTTCGAACTGCATGAATTCATCATATAGCCTGCGGTATTTTGGTAGGTAACATTGAGGCCCTCCTGTGGTGGTCACGCAGCCGCGAGAGATACGGAGCGGTGCAGATCGTGAGCGGCTCCGGGGGTTTGAGAAGGGCCTCGAGGGCCTCAACCGAGTTCAAAGGCCCCTCGATCATGAACGGAACCGTGGGCCTCTCCCTCGGCCCAGGAACTTTGTGGGGTATTTACTCCATCATGGTCGATGATCGCTGCAGTGCGAGAATATAACGTCCATGCCCCGACGCAACCTCGTGGTTGGTCGTTAAAGGAGGGGCTTCGCGCTCTGTAACCATCGTGAAAGACAGTGGCAGAGTGTGGGTTCAACGGAAGAGTACCGGAAACCTAGGGGTGGGAGAACCGGGATTGGGAATAAATGAAGAAGTAGACGACACAGAAGGTTGGCCGGAGAGTGAGATTTTATGACCTGCCTTGGGTACTTACCTTGGTAGCTTTAAACCTCAAGGTACCTACCACATACAGTGGGCCTACGTACCTACCCGGATAGGTTACGGATTATCATTTAAAGCATAAAGGTTCACACCACAAAAGCGCCCCGGATACCTAGATAGATACCTGGAAGGGACCTAGATAGTTACCCCAGCGCACGGAAATCCTCCCCGCCTACGTTCTGCAGCTGCAATTTCGTATTACGAGTGAGCGTATACAAGTGTTGAGGTTGACAGGTACTGTATCTAACAGGTCAACGATTATCCGCGCCATCTCCAAGTCCTGCAGAAAACACTGATACATTTTCACTCATGGAATTACGCTGTGGGTGAACCCCTAAGGATAAAAGAGGCTTCAAGCTTCGGCCTCATTGCTAGAGCAGGATTTGATCCGGTTGATGGGAAATGACAACCCGTAGTCCTCGTTGGGAAGGAGTACCTATCTTTTGACTCCGAGTTCGGGTCGATCTTGCCAAGAAAATAGAGCTCGTGAAAGCAAACCATTATCAATCTTGGTCAACCTACCCGGGAGATAAGCTACCCGGGAGTAATGTAGCAGGTGTGAACTGGCCAGAAACACAGATGTAATATACCCGGCGCCACATATTGGTTTCCGAGTATCAGCTTCACAACTTAATCGCATCTATGTAAAGGACACGCGTGGACCGGCAACGTAAATGGCGGCTCGTTCCTAGTCTTCTAGACACCAAGACGAATAGGGACTTAGTGAGTTGACGTGAGGGGAACCCATACTGCAGCTGGGCCTTTCTGGCATTAGTCTAGGCCCACAAATGCGGAATTCGGGCCTTAGGGTAACCGGAGGTGTAGTAAGGGTGAATTCGCAGTAGCCACATATACTGAAAAGGAGGGAGGTTTTGGAGGTTAGGACTCTTCATTAAAATGCTTCCGCGGCTACTCCTAACTATGGTGCTCTCCTCGTGAAGCATAACGGAACAAACAACCCATAACTCCTGGTATCGTTACCCAACCGGTACGCCCTTCTGACGCGCCTCTAAATGTTACTTTTCCGCTCTCTACCCACCGCTCTTGCAATGCTAGACCTCCTACCCACACTCGCTCGTGGTGTAGCAGCTAGGTGTGCTAGCTGGGGAGGACAAATCCTCCCGTGCTCGGCGTCAGACGGAAACCGCTGGTGATACATCTTGGAAAACAAACTGTAAACTCTCGGAAGACAGGCGCAGATCACGCTGGTGTACGCCTCGATGTTCGCCCAGTAAGTCGCGTTGAAGACGTGCCCTATTGGGGTTGGAGTTAGTATGGGTAGGTATAAATAAATAATATCAACTTGATCACCTACACGTTTGGTTTGTCGACTCATAAAAGCTCCTCAGGTAAACCATTCGAGGGATGGTGACGACAATTACCCTGCAGTGGTATCGTTAGCCAGGTTGCATTGGGACTTGCTCAAGGCAGAAAAGAGGAGGCAAGCCACTTACCCTGCCCACGCGACGAAGACGAGGAAGAGGCCGAGCTTCTGTTTCAGCGGCAAGCGCAGCTTCCGGATCTCGGGCAGCGGAATGAGCATAATCCAGAGATCCAGAGCGATGCCGATGCCACCGGCAGCCAAACCGAGCCCGTGGAGGTGGATGCAATGGCCCTCCGCGTCATCCTTCCACCAATTCCAGTAGTACGAGACTGGCGTGCACTGTAAGGCGAGCGCCACCGCGACCGAAATCCCGGCGGCGGTGACAACACCCAATGTTACGTATATGATCCGTTCGAGCACCGGGAGAACGACGAAGGGGAATACCCGGAGGTAGAAGCAGAGAATCGATATCCGGGTTAGCGTGACGCTGGCGATGTAGGTGATTTCTTGTGCGTATAGAAGCTAGCAGGAGATAAGACTGTAAGTACGTATTAGGAAACATGGGATATGCACACTTACTTTTTGGGCGATGGATATTTGCTGGAGATCGAGAGTGTGCGCATCCTTCCCGAACCCTTCGTCGTTTACTAGTCTTTGAATCAGTCCTGAGTTCCAACTCCAACCCTGACAATAATTCCCTACTCACAAAGGACGGACAGGACTGTTAATACAACGATAACGAACTAAACGAAGGGATACGTTAGCAAGAACCCCCCATTTGGCCACCGAGTTGCCTCACCCCATTTGCTACCAACACCCAATCATCCACCATCTCTGTCCACCGCTTCGGCGACGGTGGGCGAGACAATAACCTCAAGATAATGCATGCGAGAGACACCGAACCAAGGACGATGCTCGTAATGGTCATCAAGGCTCGTGGCCGATTTCGCTGAGGGATATCGCAGGCTATATCTGTCGCATTCATCGTCCCTAGTCTCGAGTTAGCGACCGTCGGATATCCTTCTTGCTCGCTAGTTTGGCGAGAACCATACTCAGAACGTCTTTCTTCGAGCAAGCTAAATTCATGCAATCTGCCATCTGTTGCCCAAGCATCTCCCGGCAAGGACATGAAGCATCATCGTCGGAGCAGCCCGCGTCTCGTACAACGGACTCTGCACATCGTTTCTAGAATCCGTTAGTTCATAACCCAACGTTGACGGAAGGCATCGAACAAGTCCGTCATGCGGGTTACCCACCGAGCAAACCGGGAACTGGGCATAAACATCCGCCGCACCACTCGCAGAGATGGTCGTGTTGTGCCTCGACGCGGCCGCAGCGCTGGCCTCTCGTAAAGCTAAAAGACCCCCGAGAGCTCCGAACCACATCGATGGCCTCATTGTGCGTGGTCCGCTTATATTCGACCGAACAGTGACCTAGCCATCCTCCTACATCGCGCGCGTTTCTAGACATAGGCTGTGCGAGGAGTTTTCGTTCTGCAACGAGTTGGCTTGAAAAGCTCAAGGTGGACAGGATATCCCATCTTTCATTAAAGACAACCAGTTCCTGTCGGCTATCGCCAATCGCCGGTGACGGAACCACGGGTGTTTAGCGTTTTCAAGTTTCGCCTGGAGGCAAACGTGTTCCGCGCTTGGTGGCAAACGAGGCCGGCGCTAGGCATCTTATCCGCCCGGAAATCCGATCTGTCAATTGGGAGAATTATCACTAGGGACGGCCTTCAGACAAGTTCGTACTGGATTTTCTAGCGATTCAAGATGACTTTCGACAGCATGACGACTGCCTGCTCATACGATAAAGAGCGACTGGGGGCGGAGCGATCCCTCCCCGCGACGCACGCAAGACCGGGGACTGGACGGGAATATACTCCGACTGGGAGAATCACCTACGAGTCAGAGGTTGGGCATCTCGCTAGTGAGGAGCGGCTCTTGAATGAGTTAGTGAGCGTCATGCTCGCTATGTTCTGATCGAGGTCTAGACCGAAGCAGAAAAAAGACCGCGTCTACTTCTGTGGTGCATGTGGCCCAAGCTTGCACGCTCGCAAAACTAGCTGCGTGGATTATCCCGGACCGTTCTACCCGAGGCCATGAAAGGTACGTATCAGGCTACCTACTGATAGTTCGCCATGAGGACGCGCGGCCGCGATTCCACCCGTTCAAGTTTAACACGCGACCTCAACTCGGGGACCGTACAATAGCTACGGAGGCTACCTTCAACCAGGTGCGTACAATCAACCGCGATCACGCTTGCAGCTTTCAATATCGTTTCATCGGCATCCCCTTGCCCCTTTCAGTGTAGAACTCCTCCACCCAGCCCTTGATCACGGCAACCTCATTATCGATAACCTTCTGGACCCCACGATTGACCACTCCGTTGCTTGCGATAAGGTCGCTACAGTGAATTCCGCCAGGAATGATATTGACGGGTGCCTCGGTTGTGCTGGCCAGGGGGCCGTTGGGTCGGAAGTCGCTGCTGACTGTTGCGTCCTTCCACGGGTCCCACTCACCGTTGGTCCAGATGAGCCGAGTTGTGTTGACGTAATCCCAACCGCCAGTGTAAGCGTTCACAGCGTCCACGTCCAAACCCTTGGCGATGCCGTAGGTGTATCCATCCTCCGTTGGGAAGAAGAGCGCGCACTGCCGTTCCCAGTAGGCAGAGTTGATGAGCCGGGAAACTAAGGATGGGATCTTATTGGGGGCGCCATCTTGCCAATACTTAAACCTGAAGATGGGAGGGGATGGGCTGTTAGCTAAAGCTGCCAAGACAAAATGGTGTATGCCACGTGGTGGCGGGGGGAGACCCACGGTTCATTGCAGAGGAACCAATTCCACTGCCGGTCGATGACGTTATCCAAGGCGATGTCGGTAAAGAATGGGCTAGAGGCGTTGTAGGTATCGAAGCAGCCCAGGTCCTCCGGGTCAGTCCAGTAACCGTAACTGGCGCAGACTTCACCAAAAGCGTGAGCCAGGAAGTTATATCCGTGGGAGTGGGGAAAACTTACAGCCTGGGACTAGAACCTCACTGATCCATTTAGCGTATCCATCGAGAGCCTTGGTAAGCCCAACCCCCTTGCTGCCGGGAGTGGCGGCGTCACTCCCGGGCCATTTGTTCTACATCGGGGTCAATAAACGCATACTCAAATCAACGAACAAGGCGAATTTAGAATACCTCGACGAAGTCGCAGAACTGGAAGAAGTCTGCATATCCGGTGTAGAAGTCATGGCCTTGCCATTGCCACGGCCCATACTCAAGGACGCCAGCAAAGTCGTCGTCGTGCACAACGCTGCCTAAGCCGAATTTTTCCTTTAGAGTCTGTTTCTCGTCGTCGGTGCCCGTCTTGAGGACGTGGTCGACGTGGTCGACGACAGCGGAGACATCGGTACTGCAATTCTTGGGCATCCCCTGCCGAACGGGATCGAAGTACTCCCAGAAGTCACCGACAGCCTCGACGACCGCGCTCGAAGCATGGTACGCCCAGAAAGTTCCAGGCGCCTTGGCGTTGGTCCAAGCCGACAACGCGCCGCTGTAAGATCCGCCCGAGAAGACCCAAGGTGCGCTCAACGCCGAGCTGGTGCCATTGGGGTCAAATGGTAGCTTTACGTTCTTGGCAAAATTGGTCGTGTCCAGGATGGAGTTCTCAAGTGTCAGGTATTGTAAGTTCTTAGTGGTGAGCCTGTCGAAGGGTGAGCTGGTACCCCACTAGGACACTGTCAGTCATTTTCTACTATTTTGGGAATGTCTCGGGAGCTTTAAATTGTGTCTTAGGAGCAAAACTCCGGCCAGAAGCGCTCTCAGGTACACAGGTGCTCCCGAGAGTTCCCAAAGGGGAAATAAAGAGCACGGAAAGTACTTGCGTAGCGATGCTCGAGCATGACACCAGCTCCCCCGATGGCCTGTGCGAAGATGCCGGTAATGGTCCTGTTGGTTAGGTAACCGGTGTACTGGTCGGCAGCAGCCTCTCCAGGGGTGAAGAAGACGACGGGCGAGCCGGGACCAGCGTAGAACTCATTGCTCCACCAGAACCGCTGGGGGAAGGTGCCCAGGCTTGGGTTCGCGTGGTCAATGAGTTGCTGGAAGACGCCCTGGCCTAGGGAGCGTTTTCCGAGGCCGACGCGGTCATCGCGCAATGGCGGGGGGACGGTCTTGGGCCCAGTACCGAGGACATTGGCACTGGCACCGCCGACAAGGAGAAGGCCTGCGGCGATCAATGAGAATCGAGGGTGCATCTTTGTCGTCCGGTCAACTCTGGCGTTAGATGTCAACGCTGGAGGAAGGTCCAGGCAGCACTTCGCGGGTGCACCATTCCTATTTATACCAACTCGCTGACGGGACGTGCCTTCCTAATGGAAATGTTTCCATTGATACCTAGTACCTGCCCTAAGTCCAGGGAGGCGTCAGGTAAGCTGGGATTGTGTGGGACCATAACCACATGGCTTCGCCAACCAGCACTTGTCGGAAGTCACCTTCCACTGTGGTAAGTTTGCTCAGACCCTTACGGCGGTGGACTACGTAGGACTGTAGGATGAGATATTCGTGGCGCAGCGTGACAAACACAGGGTTACAAAGCCCCTCCATTCTGACCATAATGGTAGTTGCTGCCAGTTTTGGCGCTAAAAGGACTGCGGTCGGCGATCCTAGACGGCAGTGAGGCGGCTCATGCAGCTGCAGCGGCAGTCACTGGAACAGGTGGTGTGGGCCCTCGCGCGCCCCGAGCCTTCCAACCTTCCATATCTGTCGCCTCACCTTCTCCTTTGAGACGAGACAGCGCGATTGGCGGCACACATGATAGCCCACCTTGCAGGTATCAGCGGGAACGTATGAACGGGAATGGGTTGGGCGTAGTCGGTCACTCACCGCCTACTTACAACGGGAATGAACCAGAGGCTTCTGGATGAGAAATCCTAGATTTAATTCTGTGGAAGAATGATGATGGCTTATGGATGGATGCCTTGGCTGCGGAATTTTAGACGCGATGGCCACACCGAGCACTGGTACCCCATTGACTCTGGCCAACCCTAGGAAGGGAAGCCCGTACGATCCTAGACTTCCACGGACTAAATAAGTAGGCGTAGTGTTTTTTTCTTCTTCTTTTCCATGGCTAGACGGACACCGCCTTCAATTCCTACGGCGAAAGAACATTGAGCGACACACAACGGATGCTTCGAATGGAGTGCGTTGCTCAGCCCCTGCCACACCGCCAACGGCGAAGATCAACCAACCGCCCCAGCCATCTTAGATCTAATAAAACTACAAAACAGAGGCATTAACCAAAGCGCTTCTACTGCACTCAGAGGAAGTTGGTTACACGGTAATTAAACATCAAACGAGGTTACGAAATATGCGTCCGTGGCACACTATGAGGCCTTCAACCAACAAAGGCTTCATACATAAACATATACTGATAACTTATCTAAGGTTAGTTAGGCTCTTAGTAAGTCGGTAGGCAGGTAATTGGATACGCATGCTGCGATAATTGTTCAAGGGTCAGATCAACCTCGTTCGGTAGACAAGCTTGCGCCGCTCTCAACCATCAATACAGTTCGGCACGAGAGTTTCATCACGTTATACACGTTCAGATTGAAGTAGTTCGACACCCATAACTATGGTTGTTCCCGCTACTTGAAATGCCGCGATATTGCAAAGCGGTTTGGCCCTGATCGGCACGTCATGAATCGTAACCAACCGCCCTGGCGCATATCCGGCGCCGAGAGACTTCCTCCTCTACCACCCCAACGCCTTCCCCGTTCCTTTCCCTCCCGATCAACGCCTAAACACTTCCAGTTCCTCCTATCTAGAAGCCTTGCTTCTGAACTTGCGCCTTAGCGGCCGCGATGGTGGTAGCGGAGTTGGGGTCGGAGAAGCCACAGCCCTGCTTGCCGTTCTGGAGCGCTGCAGCCTCGGCGGAGCAGACTCCCTGGCCGGAGCCATTGTTGGCGCAGCAGGCGGAACCACAGTCGGCGTTGCTAACGCACCCGCCCGTGATGAATTGTTGGCCGTTGCCGGCTCCGACGTTCTTGGCACCGGCGTTGTTGGGGGTGACGGCTGCGAGGGCAGTGAAGGCGACTACGGAAGAAAGAATGAGGGTTAGTCCTTGGTCTGATTATTATGTTTATGGTTCCGGGGGGGCGGTTGCTTAGTGAATGGGGAACCTACAAGCCAGGACGGTTGCGATGCTGATGCGGACCATTTTGACGGTTGGTTTGAATTGAAGGAGTGGATTGCTTTGAGTAGTGGCTGGTATTAAAAATAAAGTAGTTTACTTTAAGAACGAATGACGACACCAGGCCGTTGTTGAAGCAGAAAATGATGGTAAAAGTTTGGTGAGCTAGAATGAGAAGTAGTAATATTTCGGGAGTCGGGCGGCTTCCTCTTATAGCTCTTCAGGTTGGGAGTGGCAAGATCTGCTGGTCCAAATGGAGAATATTTACCAGGGAGATCTTTACCCGTTCGTTCTGGGAATCTCGTTCTGCCATGCCGGATCCCAAGGGAAGCTCGTCGCAGATCATAGTCCTCAAGCCGCAGGAGTTCGAAGCGAGGGTCACGGCGTGTTTCTGCAGGCTGAATTCTTATTAGTGCAGTCGGCGTGGTCCGGAGTTGGGATGACAGTGGTGCTGCCAGCCCCGAATGCCTGTCGGGGTTGATCTGCGACACATTAAGCCGATCTCTGACCAGCTGCAACTCTCCATGTCGGAGATCTTTCCCGCCCCTCGGATGATAATGCACGCCTGATTCAAGCCCCATGACATACAGCACTATTGGATCGCCTTTACAATTTCTGTTAATGGCTATTTCTGACATTGCATGTTTTCTCGCCCTGAGCGCGGCCTTTTGCATGTTTCTGGTGCTGCTGAACTCTGCTCCGCCACGACCAGGTTAATGCCAGCTGATCGCCTCGAGGTAACAGGATACCGAAATTGAGAAATAATGACAGAGAATTTACTTGTAAATTGCAATGGACGAATGATTAAAAGGTAATGCAAAGTCCTGCACATTGAACCATGACCTGGTATAGATAATTTGTTCGTGACGGCTGGTGATGGAGGAAACAGGAAACACACCGACCTACCTAGGTAGGCAAGAAAATTCCATTGGGGACGGAAAGGGCGAAACGGGCTGACGTGGTCTGCTTCAGTTTTGTCGGCCAAAGTTGCCGCTGTCAATACCGCCACTATCCGCTGCAGATCCCCCTCTTAGGTTAACGTTCCAGACCACGGAGGAGGGCCAAGTTGTAGTACAGGGAGGGCTCTCATAAAGTCTCGAGGCGTCCCGCTCCAGGCGCGAGGCCTCAAAGCGTACTGGCCAAGAGGACTACTTCTCTCAAAATGGCGACGAAGATTCATGTGGATGTTGATTATTTGCATTGCCCCCGAAGTGGGCGTCGTCGTGGCATTCGAACAGTGGCGGCAAGCCCCGGAAACTCTCCGTAAATTTAACGGCGATGAGTAGCAGGAGAAGTATTCCATGCCAGAGGAATTCTTCGCCAATATGGGAGGTATTGTCATACGTGAGGTGTCTCTTCAGAACATTGAGACACAGTCCCATAGCCCGCGGGGGGCTATGCACGCTGGGCCTGAAGGTATTGTGTGTGGATTAGGTAAGGGGTCCCCTAACCCTCATGCCCATAGGTTGTTCTAATCCAGGTTACACTGAACATCCCATACCGAGTATCAAAGGTTCAGGGGAGCACATATTATTTTTGGCGTATTAGACTGACTAATACTTGCGCAGAAGGTCTCAGGGATTCCAACTTAATAACCACAATCTCCGAAGCCGATATCTGACATGAAAGTCAGTCAGACGCCATTACGAAGGTATTTGCCGTCGTCCAGGCCGGCTGGCTCATTGTCCAAAGCATTGCGCGAGTTAGGCAGGGCCTCTCCATCTCCCAACTGGAGCTGGCAACAATGGCTTTTATCGCCTGCGCTGTGGCTATGTACGGATTTTGGTGGCACAAACCCTTCAACATTGAACATAGATACACCGTGCTTAAACTCAAGGGGAATGACGACGAAGAACCCCACGCCAGTAATTTGCAAGACGAGAAGTGTGATTTCGACAGTCGTATCGATGACTTGAACTTCGACAACTTCTCGGACTACTTGCTGCCCTGCCCTTCGCTCAGGATGGTCATCAAGGCTGGCTTGGTTGTCCGACACTCTACACTACTGGCGCGCTGTTCTGTACTGTTCATGTTACTGCATGGAATTGGGTGTTTCCGTCATCTGCGATTCAAGCTCTCTGGCGGTGGACTTTTTTGATAGCGTTGGCCCTTTTATCTTGCTTCCCGTTCTTCTTCATGATCATTATACTACTGGTGATTTGTATCTGGTTTTTGGTAGGAGGCGATGAAGTCTGGGTGTACGAGGGAATAGTATACCTAAGTGGCCTAAGTGGCTTAGCCTATATATTTTCACGACTTATGATATTGGTTCTCACATTTTACTGCTTCACTGCTCCGCCCCAAAATGTTTACGAGGGAGTGGAGTGGACGGGATTCCTTCCTCATTTCACATAAGAGTCGACTACCCGAGTGGTGAGGCCTAAGTCTTGTATAGTCAGTATCTAAGTGGGTGGAAGGGTGGATAGGCTTGATCTGACACACATATACACCTCTGGTTGGATCGAAAGGTTCCTCTTATTCTGTGGTGGCCTGCAAGGGCTAAAGGGGAAGGAAGCTAACAACCCGGATGGTCTAGAAGAGCTCGGGCTGTGCACTTACTTTTCCCTTTCCATTGACTCAGTCTTAACTCTGGCATTTCCCTCGTCGACCTCTTCCGTCGCCTACAGCTGGGATATTCAGGAACCAATAGAACGTGGCTATGCCTACATTGACTAGCTGATTGTATGTACCTCGAATTTCAACCCTTCCTCATACTTCCCCAGCCCCGAGGACCGGCTCTACTGACTTTATCCAGAGACATCCGAAGACCGAACCGTGGGCGGAGAAAAACTACACTCCTCCAAGCGGGCATTTTAGCCGCAGGAAGAAGACTCGATATTGCACTACTAGAAAATGAAGAGTAAATGAGCCGTTGGCTGGCCGATTGGGTATGAGCGGGAACTCCTTGTCTAGGGGGGTATAGGTAAGTCAATAAGTGTCATATGTACTTCCCAGGTAGGTTGCACACAGATTAACGCATTGGTACCATATACCCCCCTGCCTCAAATGACGAATACCCTATTGGGTTTCTTCTGAGCTTTTACACCTGGATCCATCCGTTCGTCCAAATGACATGGGGTCCAGTGGCCCGGGAACCACTTTGGCTGCAAAGCTCCGATGCTACCTAGAGTATAAGCCCCTCGTCGAGGCGGAAAAAGAGTTAAAGATAAAAGCAATGTCTCTCGCCGTTCGAAGCTTTCTTTCCTAGTCTAGCTTCGGCGTAGGGCCTTTGCATTAAAAGAACTACAATTTCTCCACCCAGGCACTTTCACCATGATCAAGTCTCTACTCTTCACTGCGGCTCTCACGGCCGCCATTCCGCTGGACCAGGAACTATTTGGAAGATCATTTGACTTGGGCAGCAAGATCAACCTTGAGGCTCGCGAGAGCCACGGAGCATTGGCAGGTTCACCTCAAGGAAACGGCTTCAATAGCGGCTACTTCTTCTCCTTCTGGTCAGATGGCGGGGGCAGCGTCACGTACAACAACCTCGCGGGCGGGTCCTACAGTAGTCAATGGACCAACGTGGGTAACTGGGTCGGCGGCAAGGGGTGGAATCCCGGTGGAGCTAAGACGGTGGAATACAACGGCACATGGAACGGCGCCAACGTTAACTCATATCTCTCACTTTACGGCTGGACCAAAGATCCTCTGATTGAGTACTATATTGTCGAAAGTTACGGATCGTACAACCCTAGCAGCGGGGCACAGAAGAAGGGCACTATCCAGAGCGACGGCGGTACTTACGACATCTACCAAACGCAGCGTGTTAACCAGCCCTCGATTGTGGGAACGGCTACATTTACGCAATTCTGGTCTGTTCGCCAGACCAAGCGTGTCGGAGGTCAGGTTACCACCGGCAACCACTTTGATGGTTGGACAAAGAGTGGTTTGAAGCTGGGGTCGCACGATTATATGATTCTTGCCACCGAGGGATACCAGAGCAGTGGGTCGTCGAGCATTACGGTTGGCGAGGTTGGAGTGGACGGCCCTCCGTACCCAGATACACCTGACTCGATAAAGCCAAATGCGAAGTAAGTCAAGGGCAATGTACGCGTACGTATCATAAGGTTATAGGCGGTTATAGGCATCAGAGGAATCCTTATCAGTGTTACCCGTTCCCGCCCCATAGTCCGTTGGGTCCTCTGGGAGGCTTTCATCTCTCGCTAAGTGTTCCCTTCACACGACGGCTAAACGCATGTATGATCAACGTCGTATTCGAGTCTAAGAACGGCCACACCTTGTCCAATTCGAAGAGGTATTTGAGACACGACATCCCTTGTATCGTTTTGGCTTTACCATGAGGAAGTACATGATGTGCGACGGCGATTAGGTATTTACATCGTCTTTTGGTGAGATGTATCTTTGGATCGTATTGCCTGCAGATTGGAGAATCCAAAGGATATAACCACAGAGCAACCTTTAAAGCTTCCGAACCTCAAACATCAACTTTCTAGCCAGCGGGTCATCCCAATGCCGACTTTCTTCTGGCGGTAGAGTCAGCCAAGAGGACGCCTCCCAGCTCGTCCCGGTGCGATGCCCAACGTGGTCCCACATCTCGGCGAAGCTCTCAACGTTATGCTTGAACATGGTCTTACCAACCGGGTTAAACCACTCCGAGGCTTCCACTCGCCCGGCGCTGTGCCCAACAATCACTGCGCCAGCTAGTGGTCGCATGAGCTGGACGACCCGTTCGCAAAACTGAATCTGGCCCTCGAGACTCCAGAGGTGCAGCACCATCCCGAGGTGAGCAATGTCCACGGTGCCCTCGATCGCCCGCAACGCTTCGTTGGATTTATCCATCAGGTCGCCAACGATGAAGTGGGCGGCGAGAGTGGCCCTGTCGCCGAAGAAGTCGTACGCGAGATCGATGAAGCCGCCATGCAACTCAATGCCGTACATATTCGAGGACGGCGCTCCTCCAAGCACCATCTTTCTCATATCCTGCGCGAAGCAGCATCCGATATCGATAAAGCGGGCTCCATCCTTGATGCTGTCGAGTATCTTCTGGTAGGATTTCTGGCGGTGCAGATGGAGGTCTACGAAGCGGAACTGGCCGACGCAAGGGAAGGGAAATACCTGCCAGATTTTATCCCGCTAGAGGAGGCGGTTGGGATCAATATCGCAAGGCTTTAATATCTCTCGTACCGAAATAAGGAATACTCACAGCTTCCATAAGGCGGGCGATTACTTCATCTGGAGGGAAATGGGCATACTGTTCTAGAAGTTCCCTGGTTGACTCTCCTACCGTGGTAATTGGGGGGTCATACCATCCGACATTTGTATCCCGGGACGCGGCCTGCGGCGCATCATTGCTTCCTGGTCCAAGAGAGGCCATGTCTAGAGGGATGGAAAGGACCAGCTCGGTATATGAGGTTGCCGATATGCAGGTGAGGATTTTGTCTTCAGCAACTAGGCCGTGCACAGGTAAGAAGGATTAATTAGTTGTATCCCTCTTTGGTCGACGAGTGGGCTTCCCGATCTCCGCAAGACGGCTGTTGGAACGACGCTCACGGTATGCGACGGCTGCATCGGACTGGGCCAGGATGAGCGGGCGGGGTTACACTGGGGGACCTTCCGGCATGATAAAATAGCTCACCCATCCCGTGAAAAACATCGATAGGTCTCGAATGGCTAAGAGTGCGATCGCCGGTGTCTTGCTGCGTTGGGTATCTATCTAGCCCTTTACATAATGAATAAAGTACATGTACAGTGCACTACATACGCTGACGCGGTCTAGAGAACCCCACCCCCCTTCGCCCAAACCTTCCCTCGTAATACTTAAAATCTTTTGGGGTTCAGTTATCGGAGGGCGATAAGGCGAGACGTACTAAATCAACGGGAGACTCACTCACCACACATAGATGCTGATCTATCCGTAGATCCTTGCTCGCTATTAATTATTAGGAGGATTCGGAATGTGGTTCGAAACCCTCTCCCCGTTCCTCTCGATACCATCGACCTATTAGTTTGTAGGACGGCACATCATAATCACTCCATGAGCCGGGATCGAAGCTTGTATAACGAAGCTCTTCTACCTACTGCCAAATTTATCTTTCTAGAGCCGGGACTCAACAGATTATAACAGCCGCATGGATAGCCAACCCAAACAAGATCAAGGGCATGCGCTTGATCTAATTAACAGCCGGGCGAGCACAACCTCCCTATTGAGATGGTAAACAATGTGTCAATGGACCCGGTCACAGCGAACAATCCTATAGGCCCAGCGACGATGCTCACCACCGCGTTAACCCTTCCCCTGACAATTGCGGTTACGCTCCAAGTATGGGGACGATACAGATATCGAACGCCGTGGCCACCAAGATTGCCGAGGCTATCATCTGACGAGCACATATTCTGGGTGTTCTGGTCCGACTTGACAATCCTCTTGTCATTCGTAGGTGTTCCTGAAAGTTGGAATGAGCCATGGATAGCTAACTCACCTTTGAGTTAGGTTACATTAATAGCACTCTCTGCTGTCGGTAAATCCTCTGCCCCTGAAGTCCATGTTCCGATCTATCACCTATTTGAAAGCAAGAGTCTAGTGGATAATGGGCTCCACAGAGAGGCCCTACGGGTTCAGGTTGATGCTTCCACATTTATCAAACCTTGAACTTTCTCATAGATACCACGCCTTTAGAGCTATTGTTAAGTTGGAGGGTATACGTCACTTCAGGCAGCGAAACGAGTAGGTATACGCGCCCACCTCGAGAGGTTGATGCGCCCCAACACTGCGCCGTACGTATCCATACCTTGTACCTACGTGTATGTGCGTCCAGACCAATCCCTGGGCGGAAAGATGGTGTTAATCACGCTCCCGTCCCGCCGATGGGAGGGTCCATTGGGCGCCCCGCATCACCCGCCTCCGCTATTCGCGGCAACTACATGGGTCATGCCACAGCCTCCTGCAAGCCCCATGTTCCCCGGTGTGTCGATCCTGCTCCGGGTGCGAGATGGCCTTGAAGAAGAGCCCTTGTATTACAAATATAATATTACGGCAGCGTGACAGTGCACCATGGCATCTCGGACTGCATCCTATTAAGCTCCCCACTGGCAGAGTCAAAGCAGAACCAAAGTAAGCCAGCCTTCGAGCCACTCCCCAACCTTGCTGCCCTTGGAATAAAGGTTAACATTGCCACTATCTTCACGCAAAAAAATTGTCCAACCAAGGAGGTCGCATTTGTTCGCCATGGGAGTACCTTTAGAAAAAGACTCAGGAGTGGCCGATACTACAGTCAAATATGACCATCGTAAAAACCCGGTCACCTCTCAGGAGGGGGTTACGGCTCGAGTGTACCATTTCGAGAGGACGCTGTGCCTCAAGATCGACCTCTACCTCCTCCTGCCGTTCCTGTCCCTAAACTTTCTCTCTTTGATGGGCCGCACCAATATCGGAGCGGCCCTGATTCAAAACCTACCCCAGGATCTACGTCTCGGCCCCAAGGAAGTCTTCCTCTGCATCTCGATTCCAGTCGTCCCGTTAATCCTACTTGAGATCCCCAGCAACCTACTGATGCGAGCGCTCGAGAAAAGATATGGCATTGGGTATATGAAATACCTGAGCGCTATTACGATCCTTCTCGGTGCGTCACTCCTGGGGAGATTCCTGTCTACAAGGAAAACACAGGAAAGAAAGTTCCCAGCATGCTTCGTCGACTAACTTCCATAATACTCATATCACAGGCGTTGTAACCCTAGGACAAGGATTTGACCAGACCTATGGGGCTATGCTGGCCACGAGGTTTCTTGTCGGAATTTTCGATGCGGGCCTTATCCCGGGTGCCGTTTATGTCTGCTCGCTCTACTATCCCGGACAGCGCCTGCAGTGGAGGCTTAGCATGCTCATGGTGGCCAATATATCGTCTAACATCGTGTCCAACATCTTAGCATATGCGATTGCGCAAATCAACAGTGCCAACGGCTATCATGGATGGAGATGGTAACGCACTTACCCGACTACGTTTGCCTGACTTGATCACTCTCTAACCATTACACATAGGATCTTTATCATAGAAGGCTGCCTTACAACTACCATTGGCCTGATCTGTTGCCTCTCCACAGTCAGCCGGCCTGAAAAGGCGCGGTTCCTGACGGAGAACGAGAAAGAAGTTATAGCAACAGTTATGGCAGCACAGAGCAGCCCTACTGCGGGACTCGCCGCCGAATGGAAGGCCTTTCTTACCAACCCCCTCAACTACGTCTGGGCGTCTCTATACGTGTTTACCTGCACGACGGCCTACTCCGTCGCCATATTCGCGCCATCATTCGTACAAGCCTTTAACCCCACCTTCACCGTGCCTCAGGTCCAGGGACAGGTCGTACCTATCTTCGTCGTTTCCGCCGTGGCCTGCCTTCTCACAGCTTGGGGAGCTGACAGGCTCGACCACCGCTCCGGCTTTGCTCTAGCCGGATACGTGATCAGCATCATCGGGTACGCGATCCTCCGCCTGCCGTACATCGTCAGCACGCCGGTCACCATGTTCGCACTCTACTTTGTGAGCATTGGTGTATATATCGCGCTGCCCATGATTTGGACTATGATGCTAGTCAACCTACCCACACCGTTCCAGAGAGCGATTGGATGTGGCTTTGTGGTAGGCGTCGGCAATGTGGCTGGCTTTATTTCCGCATGGATTTTCCGGACGAGCGAGGCTCCGAGGTATAGGGCTGGGATGGAGGATGGCCTGATTATGACAATTGTGGCGGCGCTTATGCTGGCTGGGACGTGGGTGTATATCATTGTGCACAACGAGAAGATAGGCAAGGATGGGTCCGACTCGGACCCAACAGCTGCGCCTGAAAGGGATGGGATTAGCGCTGGGACTGCGAGGTTAGGCAAACGAACAGCGTGGAAATACCGCCCATGATGAATATTGAAATCAAAGTTCTTGGTAGTCTTCCAAGCCAAATCCGTTTAGGGCCTGAAGGAGGAGGGCGTGCGTTTACCGCGTGTCGATACTAGACTCCCAATCACCATGAAATTCAAGGAGTGCGATATGGGATGTCCAGAACGAGTCAGATTCACCTCCAAATCGACCGACTCCCTTGACCGGCTTGACTTCTTGGTCTTTTATATTTGCTCTGGCACTACTACGCCAACAATCTGCTGTAGCCACTGCTTGGGACGACATGTCGTGGTCCTGTCCAGCGTGCTTCACCGACTGTTGTAAGGGGCACGGTCCAGTGTATATGAAAAGAGAGGAGACCTAGAATAGCCCGTACGTCATCGATGTTTCCTGTTTTGTGGCGACTGTCCTAACATTCTCATTGGATTTAGGCGGACAGTTGAACCAATGGTGTTAACACTGTACAGCATCACCAGCGCCGTCAAGTTTTCCTTGGATCTCAACGTCACACGAAACAAGAGAGGTTGCCAAACTAGATGATATCTCGATTTTCGCCAGGCAGTTAGTACAGTACGTCGGCATTTCAAAATGGTCCAGACACGCAGCCAAGGCAAAGAAAGCCGAAACGGGGAATCGACGGAGCACTCCACCAAGACATTCAGTACGCCAACCTCACCAGCGGCGACCAGACGCAACAATCATAACACTTCCGGACAAACGAGACCAAGCAAGGAAACGAAAGACCTCCCCAGGTCCGAGGACCGCTTGAAGTCCAAGCTAGACGAAATTCTGGCGAAATATGGTGACGCACCTTTGCAGGGCTTAATCGCCGACAACTGGACATCAAGCAAGGTGGTTATGGCCCACATCCTGAATGCCCTGCTTTCATCGACTCGTATCTCCCACAATATCGCGATGGCGACCCTGAAGTGCGTCCTGAGTGCCAATTACCACGACCTAGACGCCCTGCACCGATCGACGTGGCAGCGGAGAACTGAGGTTCTGACGGAGGGGGGCTATGTGCACTACAGAGAGAAGACAGCAACATACCTTGGAGATTTGGCCGACCTAATGAAACAAAAATACCGTAGGTTGATCTCCAGCTATGTCCTTGCTGTTCGTGGTTGGGCGCTGACAAAGTGAATTGTATTTGTTCAGACGACGATGCCTCCAACATCCTTCCAACTGACGAAAAAGGAGGAAAGGCGCGAGATATGCTCTCGGCGAGATTGCAAGAGGTCAAAGGACTTGGACCTACGGGTATCGGCATCTTCCTCGGTTCTATCCAGAATTTCTTTCCCAACATTGCGCCCTTCCTTGATGTTCGGAGCCGCAAGACAGCTAAGACACTTGGTCTCTGTGATGAACTAGATGAAGTATTCCTAGCTCTCAATCAGAGTGCGTCAGCCATGGCGAAGCTGGAAGTTGCGTTAACGACGGTGAGGCTGGAGAAGAGAGAAAATGAGTTTAGTTGAGGTATTGCTGTGATATGACGCTAATCGTCTTGCGCTTTTCCTTGAAGAATCTCCCGTAACTAGCTCTGGGAAGGTTTAGATATACACGGCATAATATTCGCTTCTATCCTTCAAATTTGAACTCATGAGACTAGCTAGGACAGTAGGGTGGGGGTACTAAAGCCTTTCCAGCAGTCTCCCATCCTCCTCATGTCACTTCAGAGCCTAAGTGACCCCTATCTCTCTCCGACGCGTAACTCAGGAGCGGTAGAAAGGCCGCTAGCGCCACAAAGCTTCCCAAACGTAATAGGTTTCACACGAGCACATGCCTACAAGCTATATGACTGCTTTGCAGGCGGCCGCCTCTTTACCCGCTACGACCGTAGCAATCAGTCGTGGGGAGTCCTCGGATAGAGGGCGGTTGGTTTGAAAAGCTGGCAGGGATCGTTTAAAGTGATGCGCGGTATCCGACATGGTCAAGAGCACTCATTTCGTCGACGTCGGGTCATTACAGGAGTTCTAAGTGGGCACTAACAAGTTGACAGTATTAATTAATCCTTTCCCTTTAATCCTCGAAGTTCGCCGTATAGGGGAGTCATTTGGCGACGTAGATGCTAAATATCAGCATTTTTTAACGGCTGCCCTCGCCCAAGGGCAGGCCCTCATTAGATTCTCACAAGGTAGCCAAAGCCGTTTGGGGGCGACGGGTTTGCACCCCTATAATCTTCAATGGTATTTAGTTCACCTCCATTCACGGATGGACATACGGGGTAGTAATCTACCTAGTCGGCGATAAGGAGGCCAGGGTGGCACACCCGAGGCGATTCATGCAGTTGAGAATATGTAAGGCAAGAAGTTGAACCCATAATTAGGAACAGATCCGATACTTGCCGACTTTATGTAACTCCTTCTGCTATTTTGTTGTCTATCCCGCCCTTACTGCCGATGCCTGATAGAGCCGCCACTTTCAAGGAGATAGTGGGGGATTGCGGGGACTGTAGCGTCGGGTACACGCACCCGACAAGTACCACACGGTTAGTGCAGAAAGAACTTCGACGCAGTGCCGGATTCAGGTGATAACGTAACTCGTGATACATGAAGCCGGGGTTGCGTTCAAAAGAGTGGTGAACCTGGAACGTTGGAACGTCGAAGATTTCTCCTTAAAGAGATATTACTCGATTGAATCCAACCCCAGCATCCTTGCCAAGTCTTCTTGTGTCGCCCCTTCACCCGGATTGACTACTCATGGCAGCCGAAATCCCGTGGATGCTACCTTCCCAGCGACGTTATGTCTTCCGTAACGCCTCGATCGTGGACCCGGTGGAAGAGAAGGTCCACACCGGGGCAACAGTGTTGGTTGGGAAAGGCCTGATCGAGAGCGTCGAATACGCCGCGGACAAAGAGGTCGGCGGATCGCCAGCTGTCATCGACTACGTCGAGGATGTTGGCGAAGCTCTGGTCGAAGTTGATCTTGAAGGGAAATTTCTGTGCCCGGGCCTGATTGACTGCCACGTCCACATGAACGCGGTGCCAGGCGAGAAGGGCCTCTACGCTATGAAACACCTCAACCAAAACATCATCACTCTCAGGTCTACACGGATGGCTCGAGAGATGATCGGCCGAGGCTTTACGACAGCGAGGGACTGCGGTGGGACCTCAGCGGCGCTGAAAGAGGCCATCCGGGACGGTGTGGTGAATGGGCCTCGGCTCTTCGTTGCGTTAAACCAACTGACACAGACGGGCGGGCACGGTGATATGCGCGACCGCCATGACGAAACGCTCTGCTGCGGTGGCCACGTGTTCGGCAGCGGGCGCCTCTGTGACGGCGTCGACGAGTGCTTGCGTATTGCGAGGGACCAGGTGCGCAGGGGCGCCGATTTTCTCAAAATCATGGGCGGCGGGGGCGTGAGCTCCCCGACTGACGCTATCGACAGCGTTCAGTTCACGCCCGAGGAGGTCCGGACAATTGTTGGCGTTGCTGAGATCAATAAGACGTACGTCAGCTGCCATGCCTACACGCCTGAGTCGATCCAGAATGCCATCAACAACGGCGTTAGGGCCGTCGAACACGGTAATCTTATCGATGAACCGACGGCAAAGCTGATGGCCGAGAAGGGTGTGTTCCTAACGCCAACACTGGTGACGTACTCAGCCATGGCATCAGACCGTTTCGTGGGCTACCTACCTCCCGAAGGTGTCGAAAAGAACGAGGAGGTTCTCCATGCTGGCCTGCAAAGCTTGAGGATCGCCGACGAAGCGGGAGTGACCATGTGCTTCGGGACGGACTTGCTCGGCCCTATGTGCCATCTCCAAACCAACGAATTCGCGTTACGATCTCAGGTTCTCACCGCTAAAAAGATATTGCAGACGGCGACTGTGAACGCGGCGAAGCTATTGATGAAGGAGGAGCTTTTGGGGCAGATCAAGCCTGGTTTCGCTGCAGATCTACTGATCCTGAACGCCAACCCCTTGGAAAATATTCTTGTACTTGACAAACCAAAGGAACACTTACTGGCAGTGATGAAAGAAGGCAGAATCCACAAGAGCAGATGGAGAAAGCTTCTCGTGGAAGTGGACCCCCCTGAAGCGATGATTGAGTAAATATACCTGTTTAGAGTCGATAAATCGGTCCGGTTCGCATAGCATACATACGCATCATTGGAATAGACGTAAAGGAGTCATTTGGAATTACATCTGTCGGTATCCAACCATGTATGGAGGTAAAAGGATAGAAATAGTTTAGATGTTTAGAAACTCGAACCCGCCGAACCCGCTCAATCCCAAAGAGTTCAAGTCATCCGGCCAGCTGTAAGCCAACCCTGTCTGCATCCCAGCTTGGCCAAACCCATTCTCCACCAAGGGCGTGAAGCCGACCAGCTCCGGTTGGGCTAGGGTATAACTTCCGCTGGTATCCATCTGCCAATCCGCATCCCCTCCACACGACATAGCCAGCCGGGAGGCGTCACTCTGCCTACTTGAGCCGACAGCCCAGTTCTCTACCTCTGCCATCCACGTTTCCCACTGCTCGTAGCCCTCGACCGGCCCAGAGCGTTGCCTCCCCTCCTCCTCGCCTCCCGGCTCGTGGTCGCTGTCATCCGTTGGCGGCTCCGGATACTTGTTCTTGATGGTCGTGGTCATGGCGAGCAGGTCTTGCACCATAGTGAGGGCATGACGAGCATTCTGGCAACCTGAGGCCATGAATCGCATGGCCTGGAGGATGGCGGACATGGAGGTGTTGAACAGCGGGTGTCGATGCATGATCTCGTGAATCATCACGATGATGGCAGCTGTGCTGCAACAGTTCATGTCCGTGAAGGAGAAACGAGCCAACTTTCCCACGTCATACAGATGCCGTATCAGGTCTACGATCCGGTAGGCTGCCGCAACACAGTCGCGTGACAGGCGTAACTCAGAGTCGTCTGGGGAACTTGTCTCATCAGCCCCTGGTTGGTTACGGCTTTTGTCATCGTCACTGGATCCGTCGTCGCGGAGACGATGAAGGTATCTCTGGATTCGACGTAGAAGGGCTGTGCGGCCCATGTAGATTGTAATCTGATTAGAGTTCATATGAAGGTGCACCGCCCCGCGGAATGACTTCTGCTCAGGGTGGAGGTTGCCCAGCTGTAACTTCGTGGGCAGTTGTGAGAGCCATCGGTTAAGTTCGTTCTGGATTTCGAGGACCTTGTCCCGGGCTTCGCTGTCCGTAAAGTCCATTGTTTCTCCAAGACTAGCAAGTATAAGTTAACGAAAGGAATGCCGTAAGGTGCAGGTGAATTATAGTTACCGAACGGCGCGGTTATATATCTTAGTGAGCTGTATGCCCTGCTGCAAATTTCTAATGTTCTCTCCCGTGTGTGGTGGGTCTAGATCATCGCAGAACTCGGGAAAAGGGGTATCAATATCCTCCCATCTTATTGACTCAGGCCGCCCCAATATTATCGTCAGCCGCCTGCGTTCGCGGGTCAGAAATCTGTCCTGTTGAGAGAAAATTACTCTTTCAAACGAACCTTTCACTCGTGTAAAGAGACCACCATAGCCTACTACGGACGTGCATCACCCGATGATCGAGGCTTGAGTTGGCGATCTTTCGGTGCAACCCTGCCGATATAGCCATTTTCAAGGCCATGCCGTGGTACACGTACGACAAGTCCGAGATATTCGAAGGGAGAAGAAAGAGACCGATGAGAAAGCACACTTGGATGCTTTCTAGCGAGCACTGCGTGATGATATCGGCAACGAGCAGTTTAGCCTTGGCATAGAAAACCATCCCCGGCCCATGTTTGGAGACCTTCATGGAGGGAAGAAACTTTGACGGGGCTTTGAGGCCTGCAAACTGACTCCCCATAGCGAAGACCATTAGGGCCAAGCAGACGAAACTTGCGTCGTTGTCAACACTCTCGGGTGTCATCTCATCATAGCATTTATTCAGACGCTCCTTGAACCGCTCTCGATCCATGTAGTAGTAGTTAGCCTCAGAGACACTGAAAAAAGTTGTGACAAGGAACTCGGCCACGTTGCGTGGAGGAAACCCATCGAGTGAAATCCTCAGCAGTTCTAAGTCCGTAGTGTTAGAATCTAGAGATTGCATGTATTCCTAGGTCTCGTCAGTAAATGTAAGGATGACAGTATCGACAGTCTTACAGAGGGCATCTCTTTTGCAACCTCGGGAGAATCGGCGACCACGGCGTCCTGGACCTTGGAGATGAACTGGCCGTTTGACACCTCACTAACAAAGTCTCAACTCGATGTTAGAAACGCGAGTGACGCGCAGGGATGGATTGCATACGAGTTTGGTGAGGGTTTTTCACAACGAGCTGGGCAGTTTCTGATGAGCCTCCTCGTCCTCTCCTACAAATAATTGGGCTTTGAGGATGATGCATCTGTGTGCCCCTAGGCGAGAGACTGGATGAACTTGGGGCGCCGGCGTGCATTGAGTCATCCTTGGGGGATGCAAGGACGGTATCATCGCTGCATATCCACTGTTAGGATTTTGAAGAGATATGTAGCAATTTAGAGTAACTTACTTGACAACCTGCCCAGAGTAGGAGACATCGCCGAAGACGCAGTGCCAGTCATTTCTTGAGCACCGCTGGCACTTATCTCCCCTAATTCGTTCACCAGGGGTTATAATGCATCTGCTCTTACGGTCTCTACATCTCCAACAGCTACTCCGCATACGATTGTTAGTGAATCGCATCCAGGTGCCATTGTCTCGATGGGGAGAGTACGTACGCACGGGCGGCTCGCTTCCTGTCACAGTCCCGAACCCTCGGCCGTATCCTCACGGGATGTGGAGCTGTGCTCGGCATGACTATTGAAGCGACGAGGATATGAGTTCCCTTTTCGACGGGTCGGAGCCGACGATAATGTTGAAGTGGTAGGTGCAGAAGGTAACGGCAGGGTGCCGACCTAAGTAGTGCGCGGGGAATAACACGGAAAGAAATGGGGCACCTCGGCTGCGTGTACCCGACGCCAGTTTCCTATCTCGAGCTGCGATCTTCGGCTTACACTAATAGCAGCCGATCTCCACTAGCAAGGGGCAACAGTCTAGGGGTCGTGCTCCGCGTGAGGCACCGCACAACAACACTTGGCGCCATGGGGGCAGTGTTGCATGAGATAACCAGATGCTAGATATACGGGACGTTCACCGTCAGAAGGTTGCTGTTGGGGTAGTCGCATCTCCCTCGACCGGTTTTCCCTACAATCAACCATTATAGGCGAGGTAACATTCAGCACACATCAATCCACTACGATGGAGAGGCAATCCGAAAAGCGGGTGGCAACACTCCCAGAATCCCCCACCGGAGATGTGAAGCGCGAGGAGCCCTCCACGTACGACGATGAGCCATTCCTGTTCGACCCGGCAGAGGAGAAGGCCGTCATTCGCAAGATTGACCTTATCATCATGCCGGCGATGACATTTGTTTACTTCTTTCAATGTATGAACCTGCACCCATCTCCCCCTCTTCCCATCTTCAAGATAAGGTCCACTCATGTACTAATGGCACCTAGACCTCGATAAACAGACTATCAACTACGCTTCCGTGTTCGGTCTCAACTCGGATCTCAATCTCACTGGACAACAATTCTCATGGGTTGTCACTCTCTTCTACTTCGGGCAGCTAGCGTCCGAGTTCCTTGCATCTTATCTGCTCAGTCGTTTCCCCGTCACCAAAGTCGTCGGTGTGACGATCTTTCTGTGGGGGGCGTGTGAGATGTGCATGGGCGCAACGCACAACTTCACCGGAATTGCCATAGTCAGATTCTGCCTCGGACTTTGTGAGGGTGCCGCGTCGCCCGCTTGGGTCGTCATCACGTCGAACTGGTACAAGCGCCAGGAACACCCAAACCGCGTTGCGTACGTCTTAGCCTACTCCCCACTCTCTACAATGACCTGGGTAGAATGGTAAGCTAACACCCCACCAGAACTTGGACTTCCATGTCCGGTGCTGCCCAGATCATCGGTGCCATCCTCATGTACCTGATCGGCCAAGCGCCGCCCATGGCAATCGCCAACTGGCGTGTGATGTTCCTGGTGTGCGGCAGCGCAACCATCGTGTCGGGCATCGTCTTCATCTTCTGTGTGCCGGCAGACGGGTCGCATGCTTGGTTTTTCAACGAGCGACAGCGACGTATCTCCGTGTCGCGCCTAGCAATCGACCGGGCAACGCGGGACCGATCCGAGTTCAGCCCATCGCAGATGCGTGAAGCCTTGAGTGAGGTCCAGACTTGGCTGTTCTTCGGCATGGCTTTGTTTATCTGCATTCCCTCGCCCATCCTCAAGTTCTCCAGTCTCGTCATCAACGGTTTTGGCTTCTCAAAGTTCAACACCATGCTCGTCGGCCTGCCCAGCGGGGCGCTGCAAATCATCACCATTTGGGTCTGTGGATTGGGCATGAGACATACCAAGAACATGCGATGCATATGGGGCCTTGGTGCGCTCTTGATTCCGATGACTGGGTCGATCTTGTTGTTGTCTCTTTCCGCGCACAACAGCTGGGGCATCGTGGTCAGCACGTGGTTAGCTGCGCAGTCGTCTGACCTGATCCTAGTCTCTCTCTCACTGATCGCGTCTAACGTGAAAGGCAACACCAAGAAGGGTACAGTCAACGCGCTGTACTTCATTGGTTATAGCGTTGGATGTATTGTTGGACCGCAGCTGTGGAACTCCGAGGACGCGCCAAGATACAACAAGGGGTGTATCTCGAGCATTGTATCATGGGTTCTGTTGTTCTCTTGCTTCACGGGATATTATATTCTGTGTAAACGGGAGAATAAGAGGCGAGATGCATTGGCCGCAACCGAGTCAGACGAAGGGGTTGTCATTTCAATGGAAAGCGACATGACCGACAGGCAAGATTTGAAGTTTAGATACACCTTGTAATTTACAAGCGACAGAATATTCATGCCTATGAAGGAGTAATATATTGTTAGGTCAAGAGTATGGATCCGCAACATCTTCGAACTAGGCCGGTTCTATCTGCGTACTTTGCCCGTGTCGGGTCACTACGAGTACTAATCGCATCCGCTAGGATCTGGTCACCATAACTCCCCCACTGTCTTGGGAAGAGAGGCCGTTTAAACGGGTAGGTACTGAGGAGAGACGGGCCAAGGGCCGACCTTGTCCAACTGTACGCGCAAACTAACAGTTTATTACGCCGGCGACGTTATAGTTGTCATTAATGTGCAGGCGGTCACCATTATTGTCTACATGCTTGAGGAAGAGCCATTCAACCTCACAGTCAGCCCACCCGGCGAGGATAAGTTATTCTCCTGGTACTTGCCCAGTCAGAATATGATTAGTACACAATTAGGAGGGGCTGGATTTAGTCCAACTATCCACCTCGAAATGTGATGCTTAGAACTTGGAACCTCACTATTGTAACATCTCAACTAGAATCATTATCCGCCGTGTCATCCGATTGAGGATTATTGCCCTCGTTGCCAAGGTCATCATACTCCTCGCTATCTTCGCAGTACCCTACCTTCCCTTGGTCCTCCTCCGTCTCGGAATTGCTACCATACGACGACGACGACGAGACAGTAGAATGCCCTCCAATAGCACAAAATTTCTTTGCGGGCCGCCTGTCGAGTGCGAAGTCCTCATCGAGGAGATCTGGATGCGCGTATCGCGCATGATCAACCTCATTCCACTTCCTTCGGTTTTCCAGCAGCCTCGCCACGGCATTATGCCCATTTCGTCGTGCGAAGCCGACCGCCCGCAAATACTGCCATGCTCCCCTCCCCGTAATCCGCGCCCCTTGCTCCAGCAGGAAATGCACCATGTCGAGTCTCCCCATCTCCGCCGCTCCTTCCAGCGCCGTCCGACCATGGCGCTCCGCCCTATCCGCATTGACGCGCGCGCCGAGCTCGAGCAGCTGCCTCGCAATCCCGAGGAGCCCACGCATTGCGGCGAGCTGCAGTGCCGAGGCTCCCGAGTCGAGGGCGATGGGCCCGTTGACGTCGGCCCCACGATCGATGAGAAGTTCAGCAAGCTCCATATCGCCGGTCTCAACGGCCGCCTGCAGCGCCGAGCGCGGTGGCCACGGGTTCGGCTGTTGATCTGCACCGGGTTCGACTGCCGGAACGAGTACAGCTGGGAGGCCGTTAACATCGGCACCGCGGGTTAATAGCAGGCGGGCCACGTCGCCGCGTTGGAGCCGTACGGCGAATTGTAGCGCTGTGTCCACATCGTGTCGGACGTATGCGTTGGGGCTGACGCCTCGGGAAATGAGCTGATGGATCTGAGACGGCGTGCTGACCTTCACCGCCACAAAGAGAGAGAGCGGGTCTGGGCGGTGGCCCGCCCGGAGTAGGCTACGAACAAAATCCCACCGGAGAGAGAGGAGCGCCGGCACGAGGGGCGAACAGCGTATCATGTTAGGACGATGCCAAAACCCCATCTTTTCGTATGCCGACGAGATATGGCGGTGATACAATCCTACTGATTTATAGCTCTCGTATACGTCGTTCACTGGGAGTAGGCAATAGCTTCGTAAACCGACGTCGGAGTCAATAAGCCGTTTGAAAGTTGACGTCTGCCGCAGATAAGCCGAGATGCTCAAGGCTGTGGCTTCTAGTAACGGGTTCCTCATTCCATGAGCTCTCAACTGGAGGAGCTCGTCGAGGAGATTTGGTTCTGCCTTGGATCCAAGCAAGACAGCAGCGCACAAGGCCCCGGAGTCGTAGCGGATTTTAACATGCTTGGCGGCTAGCCCCTTAAGTAAAGAAAAGCATCCCGAGCTGCATGCAGCCTCGAGAACCGTTTCACCCATAGGACCGGTGCCATTCAGATCAGCTCCTCTCTCAAGAAGGGTATCTACCAACCCGGCGCTACCGGCACGTAACGCGGCGTACACCTCACGCCCGATCAGTTTGGCTCCGGCACGGAGGAGAACAGCAGCCGTTCTCTCGTGGCCCGCCGAAATGGCAAGCTGAAGGGCAGTTTTGTCGTTGGGGTCTTTGTCATTGACATCCGCCCCACAATCCAGCAAGGCTTCAACGAGATCTTCATCGTCGAAGAGGACGGCCTGTGCTAATTCGCCGCCTTCGAGTTTGGCCCCAGCGGATGACAAAATTATGGCTGATGTGCTTGTTTTCCCGTTACTGAAAGGCCCATCGTCTAGTCTCTTGTGAAGAGCCATTTGTAGGGGAGTGTGATGGTGTCGTAAAATCGCCTTCAAGTCGCCGGGAGTTCGATACCAGTACTCATGCCCAAGGACGCCGGTGTCACTCCACGACATAAGCGAGATATAGTCATTAACTACGGCACCATTATCGACAAGGAGCTGTACCAGCGCTGCGTTTCCATTTGCAGCGGCGATGTGCAACGCAGATGGTTGTTGCCTTAGCCGTCCCGGCCGGCGGGTTGGGCTTGGACATGCTCCCAGCTCTAACAGTAATACCGATGTGGTTACTGCCCTCGAGGATGCGGTTGCAGCAGCTTCCAGGGGGCTGATACCCTCCGTCGTGCGATCCGATACGTTGCCATCCGCAGTCTGCAGGAGGTTAATGAAATCGTTCCTGCCGTTACGTGCTGCCGTGACAAGTGCATCGCGGTAGATTAGTCGGCTGAGTGCCGGCTGGTTTCCGTCTTGGTGTAAATCAAGAAGATATCGAAATATTTGGACGCTTGGACGTTCCGTTTCCTCCGTTGATACATGTTTCGACCGATAGCTCTTATCCCACCATCCTTCTCGATAACTCCGCGAGTTCGCAGCACAAACCAGCGCCGTGTGGAATGGCACTAGTTCAGTATATTGCGTTGGAAATCTCTCGTAGATATCCGCCCCATTCTCCACGAGGACGCGGACAACCTCTGGGGCCGCAGACTCCGCCGCGATATGTAGTGCGGGCATTTCCCTATCCTCGGTGGTTAAATCAACCTCAGCACCGTAACGGAGCAACAGCCTCGCCATTTCCACATCGTGAACTCTGCTATCCGCGGACACCTGTATTGGTCGCTCGACCACTCAGTTCATAATTGACATGACTGGCTGGTCAGGATCCACTCCTGAATCAAGGAGCGCCTCCATCACATCTAGAGCTTGGCAGTTGACCGCAGCCTCGAACAAGTTCTCGGCAAATGCCCTCGTAGATTGGTCGTCCTCGGAGAACGCCTGGACCCAAACCGCTGGCGGAAGGCCGACATCCTTAAACATCTGGATAATCCTCTCGTTCTTTTCGTCGTCCACGTCTTCCTCATCGTCCTCCACAAGATTATTTGACACCTGGTAGGCAAGCATACGCAACGCCGCTCGCTTAGCTTGGAGGGGATCTTCCCCAATAAGGGATCCCAGTTGAGCCGCGTGTTCTCCCTCAAAGGCTTCCGGCATTGAGTAGGCTATCTTAGCAGCGGCCTGTTCCAGGCTATTTGCCGCAAGCATATGAGCAACCTTTCTGGAACCGACGGCGGTCATCAGCATCTTGCTCGTCCCTCGGGTTTCGAATAATCTAGCTCCGCCGCCCGTCGGGTCTCGCTGTAAACCTTCAGTGGTATCTGACACGTATCAGCTAGTACTACCAAGTGTGGCTCAGAATACCGCAAGTACTCTTAAAATAAATCGATTGGGCTTGAAACCACGGCATCGATAGAGGCCAATTTATCGTCACTGGTCGCGTGTTTGTGCTCTGCAGGGAACAGAATTTAACGGGCCATGGACTTGAAGCTACACGGACAGGACTCCGTTTATCAGCAGCCAGGTACCGCCAAGTTCAAGTGGATAACATACACCGGGACACCATCACCATGCTTCCGTCATCGCTATCCCCGTTTTCCGATCTCTTGGTGTTGATGTCGACATAGCCCCAGAGCGACTCATCCTCGTCGCTCGCCCCCTGTTCCATGCTTGTAGCCTGTCAGCATCCATCATTTGAGGAATTTGGCTCTGGTGAGAATCAATTACACATATTCGGGATTGACTTGTGTGGGGGACTCCGAGGGTCCTGCTGACGATGACATGTTCAATTATTGCCAGGTTTGGGGGTTTGGCAATGGGTTCGATGTCGACTTGTCCTGACGAGCCTCTCCGAGTGACTTCGACCGGAGGGTAAGACCGGCATGATTGTTCCGATCTGACAGGGGTTGTGATTCGTCCAGGACCCTGTATTTCATCGGTGAAGTTCAGCGTGGGGAACGACGAAGTCCAAACAGAGAATGGGTCAACAAACATGAACCAGGCAACAGACCCCGGCGGACAACTGGGTTATATGAAATTGCAACTATGAAACGACCGAAAAACCGAAACAAACGTAAACAGACACTGCTCCCGAAACTAGAAGAAAGTGCAAGTTTCCCAAACCAAGGGCCTCTTCATTCCCTTCGGCCCAACCAAAGGCTTCAAAAACTTCAAAGGCTTCGCAAACCGTAACCCAGATCCGTTCCCTTCCATCAATGACCCTCCTCACCCCACATCTTTGAGTACAGCTCCAGCTGCTACCGAGCCGCTGCAAGATCCCAGGGCACCCCGTTGTGAATCCAAACCGGGAAAGCAGTGGAATATGGGCTTCATATTCTCCGTCCTCTTCAGCCCTTTCTACAACCCCAGGGAACAAATGCCGCATTCAGATCAGATTGCTAGATTGTACGCCGCCGATAACCATCCTCTTGGGGAGGCGGCTAGTACAATCGCTTCAACAAACAACACCTCGCGCTATCTCGACCCCGATCTAACACAGTCGTCGGGAGGAGGGGCGAGAGTAAGCGGCCGTACTTGTTCAGTCCCTGTCTGCAATTGTCCTTTGACCATGGCCCGCGAGGCAAACATGGGTTTCTCATAGGATGCGATCCTAGGTGTGACCTCGTTGTCCTTCGCCGGCCTGGCATATGGGCATTTCACTGCTCCCTAATGTTCGACGAGGACAATCGCCTCATCTTGCGGGATCACTCTCAGCATGGGACCATTGTCACCTATAGCGGGAAGGGAAGAGGACTGCGAAGACATTTCATGTGGATTGCCGGCGGCCACAAGCCTCTTAAACAGCTCAGAAAAATCGTGAGCGAGATTCAAAGTCTTCCCAAATTCCAGATTGTCGTTTTTGCTCACAACATAAACTCTCCTCGATACGCCCGAAGTGTCAATCAATTTCGCGAGGGAGAAGCGCATGTGGAAGACCTCATCGAGGCCCTCTATCTCCCGAGCAGTCCAGAAACCAAACCTGTTGTGGGAGCATGCACACCAAGAAGCGGACCACTCCTCATCGATACTGAAGTCATCGAGCGAGGAGCGTTTGCGACTGTGTCGTGTAGCTGGGACGTGACCACTCGGCATAAATACGCCTGCAAGCGCCCGGTAAGGCCAACTTTTGACGTGCAGTGTTGGAAGCCCAGAGCAGATATCTTAGGCGGTGTAGACCACGCAAGTCAACCAAACCTCTTGTTACCCCCTCAATGCTTGACACTAATAACTCACCAGAAGCACGACGTGCGACTTTTAGACTTTCATGGACTCGGTCTTAGATAAGCAGTAGAGCCGAAGGGGGCATCCCTTCTATCAGCCCATGAACTGGTTCAACCAAAACCTCCTAACACGTACAATAAGTGTAGTATTCATCGCTTTACAAGCGCAAAAGGAAAATGCGTAGAGGTATCAAGTTCATTATATAAACTACTGGGTATCAAGAAATAGCAGGGGTACGCGTCCAAGTCCATCTCTTACACGGCAAAGTTGACCGCTGCCACACGATGTATCGCGCGTATGCGTGGGTCGTGTGTCGTGTCGAGCAAACGTCTCTTGCCGGATCAGCCGCTGATGCAAACTCCACCAACATATATATATGCTTATTTCGTCCTCCGCCGCGAGGTCCCCTAGTTCGGGGAACGGGAGCGATGCGGCGTTGTTCCAGCATCTTGATCAATAGAAAATATTGCGGAACAAGAAAGAACCGTCACATACGAAGAAGAATCGGCCCCTCATTAGTAGAAATACAAAACACCGTTTTTGGCTGAAGAGTTGGTTTCACTAGGGCCGAAGAGTTTCGTCGCCTTCGGTACCCTCCTCCGCGTCCTCATCTCTTCCTCTATTCGCGCTGCGGTTATCGTGGTCGTCGTTGTCGTCGTCAGTGCCGCCGAGAGTGCGTACCTCCTCCCCCCTAGCCGCGCGCCTCGCATTGTCCCGCTCATGGTAGATATCCGCTTTGTGCACGTCCGCGGCGCGGAGCGCATCGACGTAGGTCCTGAACTTCACGATCTCGCGGAGCAGGTACTCGCTCTTCCGTTGCCAGTTGGCCATGGCCTTGCCGTGATTCCCGCCCCGCGGAGTGAAGGCCAGCAGCATCGGGCTGCGCAAGCTGTTGTGGGCCTGGAGCTCCTCTTCTATGCCCCTAACGTAGCTTATTAGAGTCTCCAGTTGCTCGCGCTCACCCAGGTTGCTAGGCCGCATGCTCTGCGTCGGGGGTGACCATTCAGCAATGTGAACCTTGTCGCCGGGTAGCTTCGCGTGTCGTGATCCAGAACCGGGCGCCGACATCCCCATGCTTCCTAATGCGCCGCTGCTGCCGCTACTCGGGCGCGCAAAGTCGAGGCTGCCTGACCGGATGCTCCCGCGGCTCTGCAACGAGGTCCTGATCGCCATGCTCACGGACGCTGCGTTCGTCGCGCTGCCCGGTCGTGAGTGGCCTTTCGTGCTGCTCCTACCGGTTCCTGGCCTGCCGCTGAGATTTCCCGAGCTCTCGTTGATTGCCGCCACAAGCGCGTTGTTGACAATTGCCTCGCTCCACCCGTATTCTATATTCGATATGCCTCCAACAAGTGGGTGAGTGCTGAGCCGAGCACTCCAATAGTTCGCCGTATTGACAAACTCCTTGCTGATCTCCGGCGTGCCCACCTGGAAGAGATGGACTGCCCCGGTTGGGAGGGAGAGAGCCCAGACATTGGGCCGTTGCCGGGAATATCCAGGCGGCGGGAGGGCGGACGCAAGGGCCTGGCGCAGCGAGAGCGTGCCTAGGTTCGTCGCGTTCTCCTGCCAGTTACCGCCGCCCACGACCGCACCTTTGGGAAGCGCGCCCCCGTGGAGTCTTGAACGACTCTTGTTACGGAGAGACTTGTTTGGCGTGAAGGAGAAGAGGCCCATCTGGCCCTTTTGAATAACAGCAAACACCTCGGACCAGTTACGATCTTTTGCCTTCTTGTCTAGGCCATCAAGGTGGTGCTTATGGATGACGAGGCCTTCTTTGACCCACGGTGGACCCGCAAGTTCGAGAGACTCGTCTTCCAAAAGTTGCGCAGGCTTTATGTCGTCGGACATAACAGAGGGCGAATGAAGAGTGTTATCCTCGCGGATGATTGCTTGGCTGAGGGCGTTTGCAAAGCCGACGGATTGCTGGTAATCTCCACGGGGATGTCCGGAACCGAAAGAGTCCATCGACATGGACGTGTGAGTCCGGCCGAGGGAGGCGCGACTCCAGGTTGCGGAGGACTCGGTCGGACTCCAGATCGAATTATTGTCGTCGAAGCTGGTCCTGCTCGACGAGAATCCGGTCGTCCCTCCGAAGGGTCGATGCCTGGAGCGACTCTTGGAGAACCGGGATGTACTCGCACGGGCGCTTTCAGATATCCTTCCCCGGGTCGACGATACGCCTTCGGACGGTGCCTTGCTCAACACACTCGGGGTGCGCTTGAGAAGGCTGATAACCGACAACCCTCCTGGCGTGGGGAGCTGGCTTTGCTCTGCGCCGAATAGCGGCAGGCGTTCGTCACGGATCGAGGTGTAGATATCCTTCAGTACAATCTCGACTTGAGCCTCCCAACCCCGGAGTGAGCCCTCGAAGGGGGCGCTGACTAAGAGATGGCAAGACCCTCCGTTAGCTTGGGTGGACGCGTCCCCGAGGGACGAATCGGGGCGAGGGGGAGGCTTGAATGAAGTCCGGAAGCTGTTACGTCGGTCTTGGTCAGAAGAGACACGGGCTTCGCCGTCAACTGTGAGATTTTGTCCCTTGCCGGGTAGGATCGAAGGCCGGTCGAAGGCGCTCGGGACTGAGTCCTCAAGTGACTGTCTCATCGACGTGATCGTATTCTTCACGAACTGGCTCCTGGTCATCTTGTGCTCGATATCGGCCATGTGGAGGTCGGTGTTGAGAAGCATAATTGAGTAGCAGATGGTGTGAATGACATCTGTAACACGTGTTAGTCAGGCCTAATGTGACAAGAGGGTAGGTAGGGAGGGCTGCTCACCCGTGGCTTTAAAGCCGTGGTTGGGGTTGCAGTCACACCACTGCTTCGCAAACGCAACCAGAATTCGATCAACCTGCTGAGTCTCTGCTTTGAGCACCAAACGGCTGCAGACAAGTCGCAAACTCTCCACAATGCTCTTGTTCTTGAAGTCATAAAGGCTCATGTAAGCCCGTAGGGTTCGTTGACGAACAGGTCCTTCCTCACCCATCCAAGCCGCAGCCTTTTCCTTCTGGATAAAATCTTCGTTGCCGTCGTAGATCCTTTGCGCCTTTTGGCGGTCATCCTCGGTTGGGTCACCAAGAACGAAGTCGGGCTCATCGATGGACTTGGATGTCCTAAGTTCCCTAGGTGACTTGGCTTCTCCGGCCATCTCAGGGCTCGATTCGGAGCGGATGGATTTGGCGCTGGAGGGCCCAGTTTGGCTGCCATCAGCCATGATGCCTTCGATTGGGAGGGCAAGGGTCGAGGTTCTTGCTCGAAGGCCCACATTAACCCGGTCTGAGGACTGCTGTGCCGTGAGCCCTGAGGCTCGAGTCTTGGAACCAGGGACATCTTCTGCAACTTGTGCACTTCTCGAGGGGGATGGGGTTCTCTTATCCGGCTGACCGATTGGGAGCAACTCCCGGTCATTCGACTCTACTCGATATTCCCGTTGACGCCGTGGGCTCGACTCGCTGTCGCTATTATCATTAAAGAAGGAACCGTTACTAGCCATATTTGGGGGCTCCGGAGGTTGGCGGGTTGGGGTGTCTACTGGTGGTTGGCCGGATGTCGTTTTGGTGGTATCGTCTGCGTCTACTGTCCGTATCAGCGCCTTAGGGCTGGGCTCATAGTCGGGCGAAAAGCCTCGGACGTTGCGATCTAGGTCGACTTCTCGCGGGCTCACCGGAGGCGATGGTGCTTCGGCAGGCGCATAAGTTTCTGGTGGAGGAGTCGTGTCTGGTGTAAGAGCCACGGGAGTCGTCGGGCTACCATTCAAGAACGGGTCCATAGCGCGACGTAAGCTGGTGATGGGACTTGGGTCAGGTTTCGGGGAGAGCATATCAGCGGAGGGGACCTGGAGAGTGACAGGAGGCAGTATCACGGGGGGCGGGGGAAGCGGTGGCTCGTCTTCAGTGACGGAGTGTTTCCTCCGGCGAAAGAATGACGAGGTTTTCTTTTGCAAAACATGAGGGGCGGCATGATATGAATCCCGGGACGGTGGCGCGGAAGGTGATTTCGTTTGAGTGGCTAGGTGATGTTGGGATTTGCTTGCAGGACTCTCAGTAGTTGATGACGAGACGTAGGGTGTCGAGCTCGACTGGGGTAGTGGACTGGCCAGGTTAGTCTTCGAGGAGCCAAACATCCTCCTGAAGAAACTCGGCCTTTCCTTCAACTGCTGCGAGGTGCTGTTGGGCATGGTGGGTGGGGGGTCCTTGGATTTCTCATATCCAACATGTGGCGCGGGGGCCGAGTCCAAGTCGAAGTTAGGAAGGGGAGGCATATCGCGGCCGTTGATGGTCTTTGGCTCAGCTTTCCGGCCGACGGTGGCACTCCGCGAGGATCTCGTACTACGTTTCCGTTCGGGTCCAATTCTCCCGGGCGACCGTGGCGTCTCGGGGGGCGGTGGGAGGACAGGGAGGGACGGGACTGTGGCCAGCCTCCTCGGTCCGCCAGGAATCGTTGGCGTTGGCGCGGCATCGTATTCCTCGTTCAAGAAGGAGTTGGAGAATTCGATATGCCATGGCGATTGTGGGTTAGGCGCAGGCTTGGCCGGGGCTTTATCAAAGCTTGATGACGCTCCAGCGCCGAAGCCTTGGGCCCAGCGCTGGCTACCCAAGACTTGGGCATAGCCAGCGTCTATGCTGTTGCTGCTACTGCTTTTGCTCCCCTTCCCCTCTCGACAGTGTAAGGGCTTGGGCGTGCCAGGCATGCTTCGTTGATGGGTGGATTCACGCATGCTGTTTATGCGACCGAGGCTAGACTGGAAGCCGGAGCTACTATTGCTCCGCCGGCCACGGGACTGTTGGCTGGATATTCTGCTCGAATCGTCCCCCCCTTCCATGTCGGAGCTGTATGAGTACCCGTGGCCATTGTTTCGTCCCGATCTGGAATTGAACGTCATCGACCTGGAAAAGTCTTCGCCGCCAAAGTTAGGGAAGCTACTCGGCTCATCGTAGCCAGGCTTGGGTGGTGCCCCGAACTGAAACTGGTCCATCGAGAATTGGTCGAGCGAAAGCAACATATTCGCCACGAGCGAGTCCCGCGTGACTTGTCTCGCGGGGAGGGAGAGGTCGTGCGAGTCTCTCGTGTGCGGTTGCGGGGGTTCGGGTCTGTCATTTTCTTTATTGGAGAAGTCGACGGGGGTGATGCTGTCGAGGAAGGATTCGATGTCCGGGCCATCTCTCGTCGCCGCGGCTTGTGAGGCGGCGGTCCTCAGCGCCCGGCTTGACGCCGTAGGCTTGATTCGGCCGGAGACGGGAGGCTTGCGGGAAGGCGGCGTCTGCGGGATGACATCCCGGGTGGCCCTGCGGTTAGAGGAAGGGGGCGAGGTATCGATGTTCAGGTCCGGCCGGCGCCTCGAGGCCCGACGCGGCGTGTCCGCGGGATACATAGCCAAGCAACACGGCAGCGTCAGCAGGGATCCAGCAGCGAGGAATTGCAATAGCGGTTGAGGCGACGGGTCGACGCCATCCACGGGGTCGAGCGAGACCTCGGGGTTGCAAGTGAATTGCAAGAGAAAGGAAATGGCGAGGACGAGGGAATGGGTTTTGACAAAAGTCGGCCCGGGGTTCGAAAAGGTACGTGTTGCGTTTCTTTGCACTTTAGCGTCAAAATGTTTAAGGGGGAGAAAACGAGGGGGTGGGTCGGCAATGTACTGCACGCAGCGTGTACCTATGCATACACAGCATGTACAGTGCTACGGATCTGTACAGATTACAGATTTCCAGGTGGTCTGGAGTTCGTTCAACGCGCGCGCCAACACCAAAACCAATAATTGTGAGTTGTGACGGTGTTACTCGAGGCCCGGACCCAATATCGGACAGTGCAGACCTGAAACAGATTAAAGCGGTGACATGCGGTGCTGCAATCGGGGAAGAGAGAAGACCAAAACATGAAAGTTTGCCGTTGCTCCCCGACAAATACCAACCCGGATAACGAGCTTTTTGTTTGTTTCATTTCACATTAATCCGTAAATCGTGGCACTTGTTCCTTCCTTCCATGCTGCTGGTACCGCCGGCTCCTTGGTGTTTCCTCTTTCCCAAGGACACGGCCAAGCGGTTTTGGCCTGGTGGCGCCCAGAAAAGGGAAGGAACACCCCACCCCCTTTTCAGCCAAGATGCTCCACTTCGAGAAGGCCCAGCAAATAGTGTGCCGAGAAGCAGCTGGTCTGTGTGTCTGAGAGCGACGAGGGCGACGAATGGCAGCTGCCAATCGATCCCAGTCCCACTCGCATTAATATTCAGGGGTATTAATGGCCTTTTTTTCGCGCCGACGACGAGGAGAGCCCCTGTCTAGCGCACTCCCACGTACTTCGACGCGTCCAAGCAAGAAAATATTTGGGAAAACAAGATAGCTTGATAACACCGATAAGACGCCAAATTTTTTTTTTTGGTGATTCTCGTTTTTGGTGACGGGTTTCGCCCAGTTTCTGGATATGGAATTTGAGTTTCTTGTTCTCCACCCGTTTCTTCTCGTCTTGCATTGGATGGAATGGGCGCATTGCAGGCCGACTTGTTTCGACGCAATTTCGCCCATTCCAAATCTTATCATTGCAGACGAGGTAGGTACAGTACGTTACTTAGTTACACGGGAATGCTGGCAATTGTCGACATGTGCCATCGCAGGCCGATGACCAACACATACCACGGAATAATCCGTACCTCCAAGATGTCTACGACAATGCCGGCAGCTATCCGATACTTACTGGCCGTCCCTCTTCATTTCATTTTCTTTCATTTTCTGTTTTCTGCCCTTTGTCTTTTTGTTCCACAATAGCCTGCATTAGCGACGCAGGACGCCTCGCATCAGGTATGGCCGAGTGCACTGGTGAGACGAACAATGCGCATGTCTGCAGATGTCATACTGGGAGGATGCGAGGTGGCCCCACCATTGGGCGACTTGTCTTGCATGTTTCCTGCAAACCCCCTATCGGTGCAGCCCCCATTTGGCCTTCCCCGAATACGCTATTTGCCGGCTGTCGTTGAAGATTCGGGTCGACGGAGGCCAAAGCCGCGGAAAATTACCTGTGCAACGGGTTCGATCGTGCGAAATGGCCGGTTCTCCAATTTTAACGCGGCACTCATTTCCTACAATTTCCCGGGCTCGCCGTTGTTGCGTGGGGCTGCACCCCGTTGAGACTCTGGCCCATGTTCTCGAAGCACGAAGCCGTGCCGCATCCTGCAAAATTGCTTGGCAACGACTACTGCCTTCTTTGATGATGATTCATTCCAGCGCCAAGCATTCCCAGACCGGTCATCCTACAATCCAGCCACACGCTCCTCCCACCTGGCCCCGGGTCTCACCCTTCAACCCCCAGGGTCCAGCTTGCAACGACGAGAGTCGATTGCGTACCACCTATGCTTGGCCTCGTGTAATAGGTGCAGCAGCCGCTCTGAGAAACACAGACAATCCACCATCAACTCTCGGGCAGGTTTCTAGTTCTCCAGGGCCATACCGAATACCAGCTCGACCCCTGTAATGAACGCGGGATATCCGGCTATCCTACCTACATAGAGGCGGTGGCGTGAGGTGGGACCAGGTTACGAGAACAGCCTCTGTAGGGCTGGCGGTTTGAACAAGCCGTCAATATCAAACTACATTACTGGCTATTATATCCCGATCCGTCAGCAACACGGCCCATCCCTTCCCATTCCCCTAATTGGTGCCTTCGTACAAGCACAGTAATTGATTGGTTATATCTTGGAGAGTTAGTTGCAAGATGAGGCCAGTCACGTAATACCCAGGGGCACGCCACGACGTACTCTAGGAGTCGAAGTTAAATGTGCGATATACAGCCAACAATTTGCCCGGAATACGAATACAGAGGGTGTATCAATATACCCTATCCAGAAAACGCGGCTTGCGGACGTCAGCCGCCTATGTAACCCAAAAACCGGCAGACGGCTCAGCCCTGCGCCTCGTCTGACCACATCATCCAACGTCCAACTTTCCGTGTTAAATCGCAAACCCCGGGGTTCTAGTTCATTTTCATGCAAATACGCAGACCTTGAGATGTAACTGAATCGAGGGGGATAAATTCCAGTCTCCTTTAATATCTCATCCGCAAGCTTGACCGTCGCGCCTCGGAGACCCTATTCAAATGGCGACCACCCGACAGCCGAAGCGGTGGGCCGAAGCAAAGGACTGGGGAACAGCGCTGCCCATGATCCAAAAGCTCTACACAGATGAGAAGAAGACACTAAAGGAAGTCATGGCGATAATGGAACAGGAACACCAATTTTACGCAACGTAGGCCTTCTCTTACCACATCTAAGTCTTCCCAATCTCCCATACATCCATCTTCCGTACTTACTGAGACGCGTAGACCGAGGATGTATAAGGCTAAGCTCAAGTCGTGGGGCGTCTCCAAGAACCTCAAAGCCCGAGAAGCCGTCGCCCTACTCCGTGCCATGGAGCAACGGCAAGCAGCCGGCGAGCACTCTCAGGTAGTTGTGCGCGGGGAGACCCATGATCTGGAGTGGATGAAGAGCTACATCAAGCGGAATCGGAACCGGGGCAGATTCGCCAAGATGGACCTCCGAGAGACTTCCGCAACGACTGATAGCGTCGCCACATTAATCATCTGCTCGAGCCCCTCGACACCGGCTCCGTCGCTCGAGAGCCCCGAGTCACAGCGGCCAGCAGAGGAACTCTTCCGGTCCATCTCCGTGTACATCGACGGCGCCTTCGCCGCCGGTAACTGGTTCAAAGGCCCCGACGGCCTGTTGCGCAGCTGCGGCGGCGACATAGCACGCCACGGTCCAAAGCTTAAAGACATCTGGAACCGGATTGACGTCGCCTCGCGTCTGATGGGCCAGTCCGACAAGGTGGACCTCGTGCGGCTCCTCGAGCCAGGCTTCGCCAACATGGTTGACGTCGTCCGCGAAGAGTATCCGCGGACAATCCCCTTTCTCGTGTCCTGCTTCGAGGTCCTCCGCAACATCGGCCGCACCGACCTCATCAACACTTTCCTACGCTACATCCCGGGGCTATCTGGCAGCCTGCTTGGATATCAGCACCCGCAGACTCGCATCTGGACCCAGCTGTCCGCGATGTACTCCAAGGCCGGCAGTAGCGGTGAGGATGCCGGCGCGGCGCATGACGACTTGCTCGAGCAGACCTTCATGGTCATTATAGACAGCCACAGGGCGCAGGACCG
>Ga0164242_10000504_pt1 | contig 46689 bp, 51 predicted proteins | sample OricomgcompostMG_FD_108783 | JGI IMG/M metagenome (GOLD analysis project Ga0164242, IMG submission 108783) | Miracle-Growth compost microbial communities from Emeryville, California, USA - Original compost - Miracle growth compost (MG) ... | reverse complement strand
CGCAAAGGTTGTTAGCCCTCCCCCCCCTCCCCCCCCCCCCCTTTTTCTCCAGGCCATCAGCCTGAAGGCGGATTTCCACCCTTCGCTCGGGGCATCCCGCCGCCATGCAAACCCCTGGCCCATCTCCACATTTGCCGCTGCGCCCGATTTGCGCCATGCTGCGTTTCTTGTAGTCCTCGATGGGATGACGGTGCCTGAAGACCAGGCCTCCAGCGGCCTCGCCTCCTTTCCTAACTCATTCTCGTGCAGCAACGAAGTAGGGCGAGCGGCACGAACATATGCTTTATCGACGCTCGCTATCGTCTACGTCAAACACCCCAGATGTAGTTGCTACCTTCTCAATCCATTTTCGGCCTAATCCTTCCACTCTCCCAGCATCAGGCCTTAAACTGCTCTTAAGTAGTGTACACCACCGGACTGTGACCGGGAACTCGACGGGAACGCCTGTAGCGACGAAGCGCATGCCCCTGTCGCGGATGTCACTGTAACGAGAAACCACCTTACATCGTATTAAACGTGTACCTCGCGCCGACCGGAGCAATTGCGGTCCCGGGCCTCTTGCCGAGGAGAGAAGTCAAGAAAAGGGGCAAAACTCGCACGATGCAGAGTGGACCAGTGGACACGACTACTGAACACCCGCCACGTTTTTCTGGAGAGCGTGATCCCACACCACCCTAAGGCTAACACCCCATTCCCCCTTACTGTTTCCCCCTCCCTGGCTCCCCTTTCAAGCCCTATATGATGGGCTGGTGTCGAAGGTCCTTTACGCTGCGAACCTAAGCAAGAGAGACCGGGGCGGGAACGTTAGCCCACGCCCATTGGGGCGCCGTCAACGCACCGTAATTCATGTGAGGGCAGCACCATGCGCGACCTGCGCTATTTTATTCCGAGACGGACGTGTGCCCACTTAGCCTCCACTCCCACATCGTCACGGCCTGAGGCTCAGGGGCGGGAAGGCGGGGGGGGAAGAGGCCAACTGGGAGACACCCACCCACCCCCGGCTTAGAGAAACCCTCCCAACTGGCGAGGTTGAACATGCGGGTAAGTGGAACTTGCAAGATCTCATAAATGACTGAGGTTCTTGCCTCACCTTAGGTGGAGGAAACCTAATGCACGAGTATGCGGGCCCATGGCTGATTTTGTCCCTCCCACCCTCGCCCCATGAACCGGCGGTAGATCTCCGCCGTCCCCGGTCGCTATCAACGGCTGGAGTGTAAAGGAGGGGGGGCGTAGGGGGAACTGTGGGCCACACAGGGACAAAGGAGCTGGCGATGCCGAGCGTGCTTGCCAGGGAGTATTGTGACTTGTATTGGCTGCATGCTGAGTTGTCCCGGCCAGGGATGTGTGCCCGCTTCTACTTCCCGTGTGGCGAAGAGGGTGAGATACAGAGATAGAGGCCGCTGTCACATTCTTGAACACACACATCTAGGTAAAGGCGAGAGCGACAGCTGATCTGCAGGAGCTCGGGGACGCATGCTGCAGTGCCAATTGGCGAGGAGCAATCGGCGTGGTTGTGCGGTAGATAGCTGTGCGGAAATACGGCCATGACTCTGCTCTGTGAGGTCATCGTCGACGGAAGGGATAGATATGCAGGGAGCTGACGGTGCGTAGAAGCAGTATGCAAGGATCAGGGTTGGGATACCTAGAGTAACCTCTGGTCGCTACCAGGACCGTATGCACGAGAGACCGGTCAAAACGAAAAGAGAAATGATAATAATAAAAATTGTGAATTACGACGTAGCAGAGAAATATAAAAAAAAGCCCCTTGTTGATACGCGTGCGGCGGTCGCGGCCGAGGCGGCCCACACTAGCCGAACACTTGTTACCGCGTGGGCCGGACCGCAACAGGCCAGGATGGCCGCAGGGCTCCCCTTGGGCGGGACGATCCTCCCAGGATCAACTAAAGTCGAGTGCGGGAGACAGGGACCCGGGCACCCCTGTAGCATCTCCCCCGGGTTGTTTACCCCCATAACAAAGGGATCTCCAAAAGTGAGTCGACGTGGATTCGACGTATGAGGGAGAAGTGCCGGGGGCTGGAGGTCGGGGCCCGGGACGGAAGCAGAAGCAGACGCAAGGAATTAGGTTGGAGGGTGTGGCAAGGGGGGTACAGAAAGAGAGCTTCCTCCTACCTGGGTAGTGGCATGTACCACTAGAACAAAGGATTGGAGAATCGGGGGTGCCAGGCGATTATGCAACAACAAGGTGTAGAAGTAATGGAACCCACTATCGTTGTTTCCTTTTGCTAATGAAGCTGTGCGTCGGCAGCCGCAGGCTTTCCAAGTCGAGGGAAGCATGGCGTGGTGGGGACGTTTAGAAGCCGGTAGTAATTTGAGCCATGATCAACGTGGCTCCATCAAACTGCGTCCGACCTCTGTGTTGGGCGGGAAGAAATGGGCTAATTTGTCGGCAGGTCAAGGGTGGCACCGGCGCCCCCAGAAGGGGACAGGTACTTGTCGACGTGTGATCGTGATTAACGAGACGGAAGGGGCAGGGGTGGTGGGTGCGAGCGCATGTTGTATGGGTTGGGGCTGCCTTCCAACGTAACAAGCAGTCCCACCCTCGAGAGGACGAACATCTAGAGGAAGTATAAGTATTTCCGACCTCCTCCATTATATCGGATAGTCTCGTCTCGTCTCGTCTTTGCCTCTCATTAACGGCGATCATCTGCCCACTGACGGTTTCGAGAGTACTACCCACAAGCAACGGTGATCAGGCGAAGCTAGACCTCCCCGGTTGACCTACATCGACGTCAGGGGCTAATATATCCTGTCGTTCGTTTTTGCCTTTGGTGAGTGAAGAAAATGGTCCACCCACATCTCGGCGTTTTTGTCAGGATCTCGCCACCCGCCGCCCTCCCTTCCCTTACCCTACCGTAACGGAATGCTGATCTAGTCCCCTCCGGTGACCTAGCCAGCTTGCACTCATACGGACAAACCGCACATACTCTCCATCAGCATGTGCTACTTCGAACAAACCCGCTGGTCCTGTGGCTACTGGAAGTGGGGGAACTTCCGGCAGCAGTGCAACAAGGAATACCGAACGGGAGAGACTTGCGGCCTGAAGCTCGTCTACGACACCAAGTACCATGCGGGGACCTGCAAGCTCTGCGATCAAATCAAGAAGAAGGATAGGAGGGTCACCAAGATGGAGCAGGACATCGAGCGCTGGAAACGAGAGGGAAATCGCAGGGCGACCATCGAAAAGACCGAGAGGGACATCCAAGAGATCTCGCTTCAGATATCCGAGATATGGGGCCAACATCAAGACAGGCAGAACACTATCAACTAGGCGGGAACGGCAGGTAAGTTCTGTTAGTGGGCCGGAAACTCAGGAGAGGAGTACTGACATTCTTGCTTTTTAGTGTCTGCACGCAACCAGTGAATGTTATGTCAGCCTGCCGGCTGGGTTTGGTAGGCTGTGAACGGTAATGGCACCCAAAGGAAGCAGTAATCGGGAGTGGGGGACCGAGGGATGTGGTGCCCAGGGAACGAGGAGGCGGGTCTTTTGATTTCCTGGGCCTGTTTTGTCGCATTTGTTCTGGTAGTTCAGTGGGTACATCTCCCATGCCCTTTTTTATTTATTTTTATTTTTGCCCTGGGAGAAAATGTATTTGGAAATGGGAAATCGGGTGTCGGGAAAAGGGCAAGGGCAAGGGCAAGCATGCTCCTCTAGTGATGGACCGAAGAAAAGAAAAAAAAGCTCTTAATTAGTAACGACTGGCTCTCTGTGAGGATAAAATACCTAGCAAGAGAATACCTACCCAGCTTCACGACGACAGAGAGCGAGAACAGGCGTCTTCGTTTCCTTGGAATTGAGCTGGGGTTTCCTCACGCTGATGGAGCCAGTGAGAGAGGGAGCCGATGTATGCGACAGGACACAGGGCTGCAAGACGGGTCGGTTCTGCGATGCTACTGGGCTCCCACCCCACGCCCTCGGAAACACAAGGACGCAGAGACCGTCTCTGACAGGCGACGGTGCTTATCTAGCTGCCCGCCTGTAGGCTGTATGAGAGAGACGGGCCAGCTGACGAATGGGAGACTGAGAGCTCATGCGAGCCAGTTCCACAAGAACGCCCAGCAGAGGAAAAAAAGGGCTGGTTCGGGCAGGTGGCGGAGAAAATGCGTCGCCTCGGAGCCCACCGCGAGTCCCCACGAAAGAGCGGCATTGCTGCGGAAGGGAGGGAGTAACCGTTGCGCATCGTCTCACCGAGCGGCCGCTAGAAGAAGACGGGAGCGATAGGAATGACCGAGGGAATGCGGTGGAGAGGAGAGGAGATGCGTTGGCCGAAGGCCCAGCTTTTAGCTCCTGGGATCAATCCACTTCACTGTCCGTCTAGGCGGGGGGAACCGCCGAGAACACAGCCAGATTGGTCGTCGGTCCCGCATCAATCGCCGATACGCTTGGTAATCCCGGTTCTGTACCATGGGCTTGGTTATGCCCTCCCAAAGGCAACCCCCTCTTCGATCTGCTCTGGTGGTTTCCCACCTCGTTGCTAAACCGTCCAATGGAAGGGGGTAGGACGCACAGACTCCCGCATAAGCCCGTGTCTAGCAGATGCAGCCAGGGCTCACCAATATATGAGCCTCCAAAGATCCATCAGCCCGGTGCGCACCGAAGCCGGAGAAAATTCGACTAAAAAAAATGAACGGGACCCTTTAGAAAACGGGATTAAAAAACGAGCTAGAACTGCGACCTTTATACTAGTCTCCACTATGAAGCAACGTCAGCATGTCTTGTGCACGTGGCCACTGCTAAATGGGCGTCCGACCGTCTTTCAAACGTCCGCTCGGAGGGATTCTCGACGAGACGTCACTGAGCGGACGGCCGACGGAGGGGGCTTAGGGGAAGGTGGTAAACCGAGCGTGATTGGAGAAACGGAGTCGACAAAAAGGAAGCTCTTGATTGATTGAGTGCAATACAGCGCATCCCTGTTTCCTGCTTCCTCTATGTTCGGTGCCTTCCGCGCACCCACACTCCAAGCATTATCCGGGTACCAGGTCTCTCCGTATCGTGACAAGAGAAAGAAAAAGGTCAAAATGAGCCAAGGACAAAGGAAACGAACAAAAAAGAGGTTGCTCTCCTCTTGGGTATCAACGGAAATACACTCCAGGCCATCTGGGTAGCGCAACGTCGGGCCATTCGCCGCTCTCACGGTCGAGGCACGACAGCGGGGACCACGGCCGCTGCAGTGTCACACCATCGGAACGATGGGTGCGTCGAGGCGACCCAAAAGGCAAACACCACATGCCGGCTCTCCGAGGATGGGAGAGGGTGGCCCAGTCCAACGACGAAAGACCCTCTCACCTAGCCCATCCGGCTGGTTCACCGCATCGCGGCTGCAGCATCGGTGAAATTCCCAACAAGCGATTCGGCAGCATCATCTCTGGCCGGCAGCACCTTTCTCTGCATCTCGATGTTTTCGTCCTCGTCGACCTCCCAATCAACTCTCGCCTCGGTGGCCAGCTCGTCCTGCGACAGTTTGGAAAGCAGGTTCTGGTATCGGGCCATGCGGGCTTCTTGCGCTACATGCGCGAAGGGCGCAGCCACACCATGCATGGTCCTGTCATGCGGCGCGATCTCGTAGATGTCGACCATGTTGCTGCAATGTCGTTAGCACGGACCGCCTACCACATTGTCGGGACTGCCCGGGGGGGGGTAGGGGAGGAGGTGGCAGGGAGAGAACGGGAGGGGTAGGGGGGAAGTACTCAGAGGTGCGTGCCACCACGCGCTGCAGAGCCTCAATCTCTCTCTGGACTTCCTGTGGGTCCTCGTGGCCGTTCATCTGCTGCTCGCCGAAGCTGCCGTAGTGCACTCCGTTTGGGTCATCGAATAGTAGTCGCGACTCGTCATCCTACCCGCCCTCGAGTTGATTAGCTTCGGCTTTGAGACGGGAACGCGGGGACGGGGGCGAGCTAGGCCGGGAGGAGGGGTTTCCGTGAGCTCACCTCATCGTAGACGTCGCGGCGGCGGTTGCCGAGACAAGAAGAGCAGTTGCCCATCGCCCGTATCTTTGTAGTTTCGCAAAAGCTCTGGTAAAGAGTCTGGCCTGAAGGACCCGGTGGCGGGTGCCTACGTATGTTGAATCATAAGGAATGTATGCCTGCAACGGAAGGAGAATGTCCGTTCGAATGCAGGGCGTGTGCCGAGATGAGTAGAAGATGTACGAAGTCGCCGTAATCGATCGCGAGCTTCGCCAAGTCAGCGCGGCTAAAAAAAATCAGCTTTGATGCCTCAACCTCCCGAGAGTGGGGATTGTGCACGAGCCATATGCTATCACGTGCTGCAGAAATAGGAGTTCTTATTTTCACCCCAGACAGTGGTCTTATTCAACTCTACGACCCCTTTCCTTCGTTTCTATTGCTCCTGTCGTCAATTTGGTGGTCATGTTTGTCTCAGGGCGGTTTACTATTTCGCATTCAACTTAACAATTTTTTGCATTATTTTCTTTTGCGTCAGGTTGTGGATACCGTTCATCTTTTCCCTTCTGACCTCTTATCAAATGGGCCCAAACCTCCTTCCAAGCATCATGGCTGATCGAGGTAGCTTAAGCCCCTGAACTTTAGCTACCTAAGAATTCTTGATCTAATCACCCGAGGTTTTGACAAATTCCATTTGGCCTCGAGGCTAAGAGAAACAACATGCAAATAATACGGAACTAATGTGACTGTCTAACATGTTCAAGACAAAACTGCTGTTACGCGATCCACTTCCACAGGATTCGAACCGCCCTCAAACCTGTGCTGCCCAATGCACCATTCTACAGCCCAATCTAACTAACCCACAAGTCTGTTATCTAGCAGACCCCGTCAGGCACGACGTTGCTCCCAGTCCGCTTCGATGAGCTGTACTTGGCTCCTTCGCCGAGGCCACGCTTCGCGAAGGCAGTCCATATACTACAGGCGTTGGCGCCGTCCGTGAGGGCCTTATCGGCATCCAAGATGGCGTCACGTGCCTGAACGAAGTTGGGGTTGCATGGTTGCCTGTTGACAGTGGTGTTAGCGATTCCATCCCCACTAAAATGTTTGATCTCCTGGAGGGGTTTGCTTACAGGGCGAGAGCGTCGATAACCAGCTTCATGGCCAGATACTTCCCGTCTGTCGGCACACCATCCTCAAAGGTAGGGATGTCGGCGTCGTTCTTTCCGTGCTCGTCAATCAGATTCCACATAACCTCGTAGAGCATGGTGGCCCAAACGGTGCCGATGGCGTGAACTTCGTTCTGGCTGTTGAGAGTGGTGTAAGTCATCGGGTTCGTGGTGAGGCTAGTGCTATACAAGTACTGGCGGATGCCAGCAGGATCGTTGTAGACCCATGCGCCCATCGGATAATCGGTATCTCTCGTATCTGCCGACTTGAGCCGGATAGCCGTTGCCATGAAGTCGCCCCATCCTTCGCCCATGCCTCCGGACTCAAGAGCGTTGAGACAGTTGGAGTTTGCGGGGCCTCCAGTAAGCCGGTTGGACACTAGGAAGGGGTTTAGCATACAGGGTCTCTAAAAGTGGGAACCGAACAAGCGAGCACTCACGCCCGTGGGTGTACTCGTGGATGATCACGCCTGCCTCGAAAGTGCAGTCCCTCTTGGGCGTCGAAGAGGTCCAAAGATACATCCTCATGCGGCCGTTCTGGCCATCGGGGGGCGTGCTGAAGTCCGCATTGTCGGTTCCAGCACCGTCCTGGGCGTTGAGGATGACGAAGTCATTTCCCTTACCGCCCTTGCCGTTGTTGTTGACCTCAAAGTTCCCGGCGGCCTCGTCGAAGCCTAGGAGGTACAGCAAGTCGTGATACTTGTTAGCTGTATAGAACAGCTGCGTGACTGAGGCATCGACGTAGCTCTCTGGTGGGGACATATCTGGTGAGTAAGGGTACTGGAAATCCAGACTGTCCGACTGGGGTCGATGGTTGTTTAGGTACGAACTCCCACCCGTCGGGTTGGTCTGAGCAATGGCATTGTTCCCGCGGGTTACGTTGTACGAGTTGGTGCCATCTCCGTTCCAAGTAAAAGGACTGGCACTGATGTCCCAAGGCTCACTGACAATGGTCCGCTCGCCCTCGTCTGGGTCATTCAGTCCCCATTTGCTTCTAGAGTTTAGCACTGCGCTTTGACGCCGAACGGGATAATGATAGCAAAAAAGCGACGTACTACACCTGGTAAGTGGCATGCGATACGTAATCAACCACGCCGTGGACCTCCTTATTGGTTGTGGCGTCGACGTAGCTGAGCAGCCAGTTGTCTAAGACGTCAGTTTCCACCCGCCAGGTGAGGGTGAGCTTGCCATCCCCCTTCACGAAGTAGACAAGGCGAGCTTCGGGGTCCGAGACAGCGCCAGACGTTCCAGTCAGCTTGTACGTCTCGATACGGTCCGTTGCCACCGCGGAGGCATCCCCCTCGACGGGAAGCTGTAGAATTGTAGCAGCCTCGCCCAGCGCCACCACCGGGTCAGAGAAAGCTCGCTTCTGCAAGGGGTTCTCAGCCGGTATGTCCCCGGTGAAGAAGTTGTTGCCATACGAGAAGATTTGCCCGTCGGCTCCGACCTGTGCCAAGTCAGTTCTGTGTCGTGCAGGTTCGAGGAATCAGGCAAACAAACATTGACGTTGAGGTCAGCATTGTCAATGTCGAGACCATGAGCAGTCTGCTTGAAATTGACGTGGGCAACCCCATTGGCACCAACGTAATGATCGTCAACGAGCCGGAACTCGGCGCCAGGGGCTAAACGCCTCACAAGCTCGGTAGCCGCGTCCACATAGTTGGTTGGCTTGATGGAGTTTATGGAAGGGGACTTGGCGGTGTTGGGGAAATTGAAGTACTCGGCGGTGGACTTGAGCCGGTATGCATTTAGGTCTACACTCCGCTGTCGAAGGCCAGCCTTGGGCTTCGTCACTGCTGGGTGGGCATTGACGCTGGCAGCTGCCCAGATGCTCAGGATAAGAACCGAGCGCATCATCTAAGCCTTCGGGACACGCGAGTACTCGGGGGAAGTAGTCAAGAGGCTGGTGAAACTCGGAGGGGCTGCTTTGCTTGCCACTAATCTGCATATCCAGACCTGCCACGGGCTTATATATGCCTGGAAGCATGCCATTGGCAAGGCTCTATACAGAAGGTGACAAGAAGGTGACAAGAAAGTGACACGGACGAGCTTCCCTTCTTGAAGCTGCAGGCCGTCACCGCCGTAGACACGGCCGGCGGCGTAAATCAGCGAGCTTCACGGCAGTTCGATTCCTGCGGGGATGGATTGGGGAGAGAGTGCGATGATCTTGAATTGAGAGGTGTCTCGTGGGCCTCACCAAGGACCTAGTAGGAAGAAAGAAGGGAAGGTAGTGCTGTGATAACACTAGCTGCGAGGGGTTGACCCCGGGAATGACCATGTTAGGAAGGCTGTCTCTTTCGTCATTTACAGTAGTAGCATCGAGCGGGAGCTGGTGCGGATTAGGTGCCGTGCGCTAGAGCCTGGATGTGCCGGACGCACGGCGGTGGGGTGAAAAAGGGGTGGGGGGGGGTCATGTTTGGTCAACACACTATTCGACTACTAAGTAAAGGCACGCCGAAAGGTAGAGTACCTTAGACATCCACCGACCCAAGGCAGAGAACAGAGGTCAACCACCTTACAGGTAGTCAGGCGGATTGACTTCAGGCGAATGCTTCAGGCCTTGCTCAACCTCCTACCCGTCCCCAGAAGCCAGCAGCCATGATGCACGAGGTCGCATCCTGCGCCTGCCGAAATGACGAGCTGGCCCTGCATGGTGATGGCTTCTAGATTCGGCCTAGTGCGGATTGGCGCGATCTTTCGCAGTTCCAAGAAGAAGAGACCGCGAGAGGGCTTAACCTAGTCAGCAGGTGAACTAGCAAAGGAACAACAGAGGCAACGGTAACAGCGATAAGGTGTGCTAATATGGAGGGACGTGAGCATTCTCGGCCCAGGTCGACGGTCCTGCCTAATATGGGAAGTCTGCCGATCTTTGCACAGGTACGGGCCCGTACTCTCGACTGGCTCGCGTATCTGGTGATCTGGCGCTTTCTTGATGTCGCATTGGGGGCGAAGACCGTTGCTAACGCCGAGGAACATGGTGGTTGCGTCACGTGCCAAGTTTGGCATGGCATTTGTTGCTGGTGAGAAAACCCGTGACCAAAAGTTTCCTCGGCCGTCACCGGAAGAAGAATCCACCACAACGCCCGACCTCCGATCCCTCACGTACGTGTACGTGTCGGGTGCATTCTAGAGTCCATCGATTTTGGCCATTCGATTTCGGCCCCCTCAGTTCGTCTTTGCCGATCCTCTTCAATTTTCAGCCGCTCCTTCGAGTGGCAGCGCCACTGAGGCCTGGAGATTCTTTGCCGCCGATAACTCAGGGCTTGGGATAACATGGCGAGCCAACGCTCTGAACTCTCCGCAACCTTGTATTGCCGTCCGGCCGATATATTGTTTTATAATGTATGTACCTACCTAGATGGCTTGTCCTCAACTGCTGTCCCCATAGCGACGACCGTGAGTCACTTGGAACAGCCAACCGAATCTACCTTTATTACACCATGCCTCTTCGCCTTGGGTTACGCAAATTGCCCCTGAACTGGGTCGATTTTCGGAACAACCGTATGCATGTATGTACATACATGTACTGTCTGGGACGGCCCGTTCCGGTTGGGAGGGCCAATGTCTCGAGTTGGGTTGCATCGCTTTCACGACCTCCAGTTTACCATAGCGATGAAGGGGGAAAATCCAAGGTTCTTAAATGACTCTATCAAAAGCCCATAGCCCTAATCGCCATAGCCGAAGAGGCCATCGAACTCTGACCGCGGCGGGCCTGAGATCGACGGCTCGAATCAAGAATCAGTCAGGACGAATCCCTACTTCGGGAAAAAAAAAGGGGGTAGGAATAAAAATCTGCCCCCCTGGATGAATGAGAACAAGAAGCAAGCCAGGAAAGCAGGAGAGGCTCGATCCGTCCGCTTGGGTATGTATCTAAACTCCGCCCCAAAAAGCAAAGACGCCAACCGATCCCTCTGTTTCTTCCCTCCCAAATCCGTCCTTCCGGCAAATATACACGTGCTCTCTGTGTTTTTTTCTCGTTTAGTTACAGACACTGGGAGTAGTAGTCGTTCTGGTACTGGCACGTTGTGCCCGCCGCGCAAGTCTTGCACCCGTTCCAGTTCATGCCGTTGCATTGCCCGTATCTGGCCGCCTGGCATGCACCGGGGGCGCCACCGATCTGGCCCCCTTGCCCGCCGCCGATCTGACCACCTATACGAGCATGACGAGTTAGCAACGGCAACAAAGACGGAGCCGTCGGGAAAGGCACGTAATGTATGTACGGACATGAGTCCGTACGTATGTGGGGAGGTTGGCGTGCGAGGGAGGAGAAAAGCTCTCAGGGCTACTCTACCTGTGTTGGTCATCAGGACGGGCGTCCCTAGCCTCGTCGTCTCATCGATGCTGCAGACGTTGGCGCACTTGCCCGTCTTGACGAGGAAGGGTTCGGTGTTGTTGTACACCATCTCGATCCACTGAATCTGCATGTACGCGTGGGCGTTGAAGCTCATGTTGCCGCTCCAGCTGCCTCCGTCGCTCCACGCATTGAACATAATCTGAGCCGGGTCCCGGGGCGCCTGGAATGAGATCTCAGTCGACAGCACGCCATTGACGTACCAGGTGCTGGACCCGGGTGTCCAGTCCAGTCGGTAATACGCCCAGTCGCTCCAGCGCCGACCGCCAGGCAGCGTCGTATTGCGCGTCGCCTGCGGGATGTCGCCCGTGGCGTTCCAGGACGGCTGGTTCGTATACTGCACATTAGTTGCCGGGTCGTTTGTCCGGATTTCTAGGTCTGCCTCCTGTACTAGCGCTATCGTGTTGTCGGGGCCCGGCCGGTATGTGAACATGGCGGTCACGGCACCCTTCTCACCCCTCGTGCGGGCGTACATGCGTATGGAGACGAACTGGTACCCCTGCGAGACTGTCTCAAACTCGGCTGCCGACTGGAAGGAGTCGAACCTGCTCGTCCTCATGGTTAGGTAGGTCTGCGACGTGGGGGGCAGGTCCACGTTTCGCTCGATGTAGACGTTGTTGGGGGAGTTGACCATGAGAACCGTGGCGTCGGGCGCCAAGGGGTCCGACTTGTTGGCCAGCAGCGAGGCGCTGTTGTTCCAATTCTGAATCGCCCAGTTGTCGGCCCATACGGGCGTGAGGAAGTAGTTGCTCGGTGGCGACGCGTCTGCGCTATTCTCCGGGTCCTGGATCGGGTTGGGCACCCTGGCGTATGGCAAAAGCTGTCGGAAGTCGAAGAACTTGTGATGTGCGAAATAGTTTGACGATGTCGCGTTCGTCATGTAGCAGTGGCAGTTGGAGTCCGTCGTTAGCGGATAGGCCGCGAGCGCGGACGGCACAAGGACCGCCGCGGCGAGAGGTGTGAGAGCCCGCATCGCTCGCTTGCCCAACATGGCTACTTTGTCAAGATACCTTGGACTTGTGCAAAAGTCGGCAACAGGCAGGTGAGCGAAGGTGGAGTAGCTGGATCATGGAAGGAGGGAGGCCCCGGAGAGCAGTGAATCACGGCGCGGCAGAACTACATATCGATGGGAGGGGGGAAAGGGGAAGCGCACGAAAGCCAGTAAATGAAGGCCCGAGCTGGGTCTTGGAATAAGGCGAATCACTCATAATTTGCTCTTGGTGGACGGGACTCTTCACAGTAGCGCCGGCATGGATCTGGCTCGGCAATATGACGATATATCAGTACTATTAACAAGGCCGTCGTCATCAGCACCTTAAGGTGTGGAGCCGGAAAAAAAAAGAGTGAAGAAGAGATTGACGCCGGCAGTCGATGGTTTGGCGGTCGTCTGCCAGATGGGCGGCTTTGGCTAGTTCGGTGTGGACGGATTCATTACTACTGGTATCCAGGTTATTTATCCGTGCATGCATCGTGGAAGGACGTGACCTGGATTGGCTGGCGGGGTGTATGAAACGGGGAAGGACGAGGACCAACTCGGGTGTCCACTCTTGAGAAATGGAGACGTGGGGATGTCCCTACGGCTTAATGGTGATCATAGCCAGCAACCGGACCAATAAGGTGGGCAGCGTGTCTCTCCATGTCTAGATCAGACAGTATGGGCACTGCCTATATTAATATCTGCTCTAATACGGCGACTTTCTTGCTAGTAGCCCGCCACTCACTGCCCGAAACCATCTACCGAAATCTAGAGCTCAGGGAAATGGAAGTTGATCGCCCGGATCGCCAGAAGCATCTTCCTAGCACCACCACAACCACCATCGATAACCGAAGCGACGGTATTCATTCGAACCCCAGGCCGCCTCGGCCGCTTGGACGGCCGCTTGGACCTGCACCGAATCCCCCCGAGTAGATGCTGTGCGTGAAGAAGAAAAAAAAGACGCGGGATGTCGGTATTTATGTGTCGATCGCCGTAGTGATCGTATGTCCGCTTCCACGCGCGACGCAATCCGAGCACGCTCTTTGACTTTCGAAGGTTTTCGGAAATCGATAAGGCAATATTCCCTCCCCTGAGGTTGCCACCGTGTGTTCCGGCAGTTCTCCTTAGTCCCCCATTTACTATTCCCACATCTATTGCCAAGGTGTACAGGAATAGCGACCCCGGGTCCAGACCTGCACCTAGTAAATTAATAAGGGTCTAATGACTCTCCCCGATCGGAGAATGTTGCATGCAAGCGAGGGGCGACTTAGAAGTACGGAGTGCCCAACGCAAGGCCCCGTCGATCGCCGGAACGGTTGAGGGGGTGGCGGGAAGCCCTCGCATCGACCGTAGTCTGGGCTAACCGAGCCAGTCGTAGGTTTCGCCGAGGTGTGCCTTGGAAGGCTAATGTAGGTACATTCGGGACGGACCACTGCACGGGTTGCGATGCCAGGACTGGACATGACGCACGCATTCTGAATCGAGGACGCCACCACCTTGCTCTTTCAGAATAGGTACTCGTCCCACCGATCCTCATAGTATGCATAGTACAGCTCGTCAACATCGTGGCCGTGGTCGTCGCCCAGAAGGCGGAGAAACTCCTCAAACGAAGCCGGCCGCCTCGCATCCCGCTCGAGGTCCGCCTCGTCATCGCCGGAGAAGTAATATTCCGAGTCCTCCTCCTCCTCCTCGATTTCGCCTTCGCTGTCTCCGCCCTCGTCCTCGTCATCTTCTCCATCTTCGCCGCCTAGATCGCTCGCTTCGTCCTCGTCGCGGTATTGTGGGAGGAGTTCGAACGTCTTGAATCGGACCCCGGACTTGGCACACGTAGTCTTGACCTGTTCCATATTCCTCCGGAACTTGCTCCTGTACTTGCTCGTCTCCGGCCACGAATGTACTGCCAGCGAGATGCTAGAGAGGCTCTGCCTGTCGGAGCTGCACAATAGTCCGACGCCGTCGAGCATCATTTCCAGGTCTGCGAGGTAGCTCTGCTTAAAGTCCTTATCGCCCCCCCACTCGCAAACTAGGGTAAAGCTGCGAAGGGAGCTCGGCAAGAGACCCCTCAATGATTCCCCATCCTCGTATTCGAAAGTTCCCAGCGTACCAAAGAGGCCGCGGTAGTCGACGGTAAGGTCCTGGAGGTGGTGCAGCTGGGCAAAGCACGTCAGCCGGTGGTTTTCGGGCTTCCGCGGTCGTTCTCTCCCTCGAGTCAGGTAATGCCCCTCGGAGAGGGCCACCAGTTCTAGATGCCGTAGACTGTTGGCGAGGCCTAGCAGAGCGTCGTTGAGTGTCTTCCCACCGGGCAGCCTAGGCCGGTCGAAATCGTCGTCGCAGGAGTCCTCGAAGTGCACTACTAGGGTCTCTAGGTTGACGCACGCCCGGCAGAGGGCTACGAGCTCGGGCTCGCGGATCCGACTCCCGTATAGCCGCACGTGCCGGATGCCTGGCAGGGAGGGGTATCCGCGCTGGTCTAGTAGCGACTCCCACGTAGACACCGAGTCGCAGCACAGTTCAAGTGTTTGCAGGTCCGGAAGTTCTGGCAGGGCGGAGACGACGTACTTGGCAAAGGCCTGAGTAAAGGTCTCCTCCCGATTTGCCCCTTCTCGATTGCAGTAGAGCCGCAAGGAAGTTAAACGTTGCAGTGAGGCCTTTGTTGGGAAGAACTGCGGTTCGAGAGAGTGAGATGTGGCCTTGGTCGTCGATACGCCAGGCACGTCGAATAGGAAGTTGAGGAAGGACACATTAAGCATGGCGCGGCTCTGGTCGGGGTGCGCCAGCAGGAGATCCGATAGCTTGTCAGCGTAGCCGACGACGAAATTAAACAGAGCGACGGCGATGCTACTGTCCGGACTCGGCGTCGGGGCCGGCCGGGCCGGAGATGCCCAGGCGGCGGGCCTCGACAGCAGGCCCGGAGGGATCCGGAAGCCGTTCCGGAGCTGTAGCACCCATTCGCGGCGGGCGTCAGTGATGACGTCGGGGTCAAGCAGGTTGACGAGGCAGGCGAGGGAGTGGATGCACCCCTTCGCGCCGGGACGCTCAACAAGATGCCGGAATAGCCGCACTAGGCCGGCTCCGCTGTGGACCACGACGGTGTGGTACCGGTACGCGGAGGCGATGTCGGCAAGGCGTCGGTTGGTGCGGGCGAGGGCTCGCAGGTCCCGGTGAAGGCACTCCCACTCAGCCCACTGGGTGGCGGCAGCCTTGAACTCCCAGGTCCCCGCCGGCCGCAGGGCGAACCTGGTCGTCGCGGGCGGGTCGGGGATGAGCCAACCGGCGATCGCCTGGAGTAGCTCGTTGGGGAGGTCCTGCAGCCCTATCAAGGTCCGGGGCGGGCTGGAGGGGTGGTTGGATACCGGTGAGGCCATGGGGGGTGCGGTTCGTGACGGCAAAGGCGCGGAGAGCCTGGGCCTGGGTCTGAATCCTAAGGACTGGGGTGGTGTGGTGTGTGGTCACTCTGGTGCGGCGGCACCGACTCTGAGTCTGGGTGGTGGCGCTATAGACGGCGGGCAGGTAGGTATCCATGGACACCGAAGGTTGCCGGCAGGGAGGGTGAAGCGGCCTTGATTGCTGCCGTGCCGGGAGCATCAGGCATGGGAGGCAGACGTCAGCCAGTACTTGCAACAATGCCTCCAACTGCCAGTCACCTTGCGAAGAGCTGTCCTTGTCAGCCTCTGATGTTTTTGCCCGGGGCTGTGACTCAAAGCGGGGAAGAAAGTCGGGTTATGGTCCAATCGGGAAGCTGGGAAGGTCCATGGTGGGATGCTTCGGCCGCCGGATCCGACCTCGGAGGGCCCAATCATGAGCAACTGACGCCTAAAAATAGGTAGTGGAGGTAGTGTTGCAAGTGTATTTTTCGGGCGGGTACATACGTAGTACGGATCACTCCACGTACATACATTGCTAACCTGCGAGCCTTGAGTGGCCGATGGCCTCGAACCAGTTCGCTAAAATTACCTCAGTGATTGACGGTCGTTCTCGGCACTCACCGCCGTATCGCTCTAACGCTGTGGTTTTGCGGTGATGCTGCAATCCCGCAAAAGGGATGAAGTGCTGCGTGATTTGATCAACAAGACTGAGATGCACGCTTGATCGGTTGTTGGCAAAGCTTGACGAGGAAGTTAGCGGTACCTTACGTAAGGAGGATACCGGCGGTGACAGCAATAGACCACCGGCACCAATGGCAATGGCATCACTGCTGGACATCGCCGTCATTCCCCATCCACTCGGCCTCAACAAACGATAGCCGGGCCCCCTCCGGTGTCCACACCCGATTGACTCTGAAACGCGCATCGGCCCGCGCGAACAAATCCGCCCAGTCGCCCGCCTCCCGTTCCCTCGCGTTGACCGTCACCTGCATGAACAGATCTAGCGTCCGCATGGTCCGTTCCTCGACATACCCGGCCTGACCCGGCTCTGGTAACGCTCCGTCGTTGACTATCACTTTAGCCCCGCGCCGCAGTGCCGGCACAAGCGCCTGCAGGATCTGCACGCAGTACTTGTCCGCAAAGCCGTGGAAGATCATCCGCAAGAAGTAGACTGCCGCCACCTCAGTTTGCGGTGTGAAAAAGTCGTGCGTGGTCAGCTTGACGCGATGCGCGAGGTGTTCGGGGACTTTGCCGATCGTCTCCGCCGTCCGCATCCCGGCCGTGTCTTGTACGATGAAGGTCAATTCGGGAGCGGCCTCGGCGATGGCGAATGATACATAGCCTTGGTTGCCACCCATCTATGAGCGGAGGGCAAGATTAGTTACTCCGTGGAAGATGCGGCCGTATGCGGCACGGAGAACATAAGAGGTTACAGGCTCACATCGACAACTGTAGCTTCACCTAGGTCTGCCCACGGATAGGCATTAACCACGAATTCTAGACTGTATCCCGCGGCGCCTCCGTGGGCCTTCATGGCGAGGTTATATCTCTTCGAGAATGCTTGGTCCTGTTGGATGTAGTCGAACCACGGCATGCTCTGGCCGTAGGCCAGGTTGACGCCCGTCTCGGTCGGCTCCTCGCTCGCCGGCCACTTCTTCATGGCATTTACGACATTCGCTATCGGCAGCCACAAGTCGTTGCACATGAAGCCGACCCAGCTGCTGAGGGGTTCATCCTCTAAGAGTAGACGCGACGTGCGCGTGTGAGCAACTTGGCCCTTGGTCGGCTCACAAAATATGCGGTTGGTAATGGCGTGCCGGATGAGGCGCCGCAGTGTCAGAACCCCTATAGCTAAGCCGTTGGCGGCTTCGGCCTTCGCGGTGAGGTCTTCATATGAGATGGTCCCCGACAAGGGAACGAACTTGGCAATCTGGAACTGCCACATGGCCTGTAGGGAGAGATTGTTCACACACTAAAGCTGACGTGAGCACACACTCTCAGGGCGGCCGCCGAAATTGGCGCACGCACATCCCAAGCAAGGTACCGAAGCCCTTCTTTCGGACCCAAGGATATGTCATGTAATTCCTTTGTTGCGGCGGCTAGCTCGAGGCGAGCCTTCGAGGGGATCTCAGCTTCGGGCGGAATTGGGAACTCGGCGAGGCCGTTGGTGTCGAAGGAAGCTGCGTCGAGGCCCTTGGAGGAGAGATACTCGGCGATGATTTTCGTTTTCTCTGATATCTCGGTCGCCAGTGCGGTCATACGCTCAATAGACGCCATTGCGGTTGGAGCTGATAGGATGGTGCGCTTTGTGCCAAGCGATGAAGCCGCTCGGTGTTGTAAACACAACGATGTCCCTGACCTGGAGGGATGGGGGGATGCCCCATTGACTTCCGCAATTCCCATACCAACCCCTCCTCAAGCTCCGTCTAGCCTGTTAGCCGCCCCCCAGTGAAGTGGCTTCCCTCATATTGAGAATCCTCTCTATACGTCCGTATGTGTACTAGTATTCGTAGCCCCGCGGACCAGACGAGTCCGAGTCTCTCTTACCGAGCCCCCCACACTAGTGGCCACTCCGAACTTTCTGCATGCTGGGCTACCAACGATGCGAGGATGTACGTATAAGGTGTTTGCACACGCTTGCCATTTTGGTTCGGCTCATTGCAAAGATGGCGGGGGTTAAACCAGTTCTGGTGGGGTCGAATCGACTACTTTTCGGACCGTCCCCGCTCTAGTCTCTCCAAAAATGCGACCAAAACGGGGACAGGGGAGGATGGACGGAAGGTAAAGGGCGAGGACGCGGGGCAGTGAGAAGGTGCGGAAACGCTCTAAAACACTAGAGGGGACATACGAATGCACCCTTGAGTTCATCAGCCCCTTCCTGCTGCCCATGAGATAGACCTCTACCACTTTCAGAGTCCACTTCAGACAGCGGGTATAGGGGCCCATGCTGATATCCTGTAGGCTGTCGTAGACGGTGCTGTGGTGATACAGGCCGACGGTCTTCATCTTGCGTTGCGCGGCTAGGGACTCAGCGGCACTTTGAAGGCCTTCTGTTGCATGTCGACGAAGCCGGCGGTTTGCAGCTTGTCTGTGTTCCGCTCCATGGCTAGTAAGCCAACCCGGGTAGGCCTTTGCCCACGGTTTTGATGAAGTCGTCCACCGGGCCGTGTGGTAGGAGCGTGCCATCGTCGGATACGATAACGAATCGTAACTCCTGTAGTTCGATCCAGTGGCCGCTTGGGACGTCGCGGCGGACCCGTAGGCCACGTCGTCGTGACCGGAATCGCCGTGGCCGCCGATGCGGGACCGGCCTCAATCGTAGTTTCGGCCTAGCGTGAATCTATGTCATTGGCCGGCTGGGTTGCTGATCCTTCGAATAACTTTGTGTGAGACGAGGAAGCTTCCTGAGGAGATTCAGGCGAGTCCTGGTCGGGGCTCCTGTCCCAGCGTCCACTTTTGCCAGATTGTCGGTAGTTAGAGGGTTCTTGACGGCGCCCTAGAGGAACATGTGAAAGAAGCAGTGGAACGGCGGCCGAGCTATCAAAAGTTGATACAAGGGAGGAAAGCCCGGAGCCAATATAATTAACTGGTGGACATCCTAGTCGCTCACCGTCCCCCTACTTGGGCTCGGAAGAACCCATTTAGGAGGCTCGGTCTGCTCTCGAGCAAAACGTAGCGGGGAGCGGATCACTCCTCTTCTTGCGCAGTATCGCAGCTACGTCAGGTTAGCCATGGCGAGGTCTTTACGCCGTAAAGTATGTAAATAGGTAGGCTAAGCACCTAGGTAATTACAGCCAGAAATCCCGTGTCACAAACAATTACGCTCACTTCTCCTTCCGTTCGGTCCATTCGGTCTTTAGAAACTCGGCACACCGCTCCGCAACCATAACGGTCGGCGCCATGGTGTGGGCACTGGGAATCTTGGGGAAGACGCTCGCGTCGGCTATGCGCAGGTTTCGCAGCCCGTGCACCTTTAGTCGCTGGTCGACGACGCCGTCCTCGGGTCCCAGCGACATCCGGCAGGTGCTGCTGAAGTGCAGGCTGGTCACGCAGACCCGTTTCGCGTACTCATCGATGTCCCGATCCGTGACGTCCCGCCAGTTCAGGTTTCGCAGTTGAGCCTGCTTCTTGAGCGCCTCGGCTTTCGCATTGGCAGATGCCTTCAATTCGGGCGCAGAATTGCCGGCGGGGGTAGGCCGGACGTCCAGATGGGTGCCTCCATGGTTCTCCTCGTCCCTCTCTGCCTCATACAGAGCTTCTAGGTACTCCAGGTCCATCCCAGGCCCGAATTTCACAGGCGCCGGGTGTGGGTATCCGGAAGCCTGGAACCGCTCTGCAAGGTGCATGGCGAAGCGCGTCACTCGCCGCAGGGCTATCACGTCGCGTTTGTCCTCAAGCATGGGGTAGATGATGCGCGGGTGGGCTCCGGCGTCAGTCGACGCCAGCTCTACGCGGCCGCGGGAGAAGGGCTGCGTGAGCGTGGGGTAAAACGAGCTTAGCGAAAGCCCGGGTACCACGGCGCTGAGACAGTTGATGGGTGTCACCATGATCTCGGCATCCGGGATGTTCCGTGGATCAGAGGCGTCCATGGTGGACCCTTCTCCGTCAACTGCTTGGACCGTCATTGTGTCCTCGTTGAGGGTAGTCGTTCGAAGAAAGGCCGAGGCCGGCGTTGACGAGGAGGCAAGGAGGCCGGTGCCGAAGAATAGGTACAGTATCATGTGCCAAAGAATCCCGAGGAGGGTTTCGAGTTGATGGAGGCTGTCCTTGAGCGGAACCTCCATTATGACGGGAACCGAGCAATGATCAGCCAAGTTCTTCCCGACCGCCGGTAATTCGTGGACCAGCGGTATTCCATTGCCTTCCACCTGGTCCTTCGGCCCGATACCGCTGTAAGGGTGTTAGCGAGGGGTTGTGGACGCATACAAGAACGTGAGACGGGGCCGGAGGGAGGACTCTAGACCCGCGGCTGGGGTTCGTACCTGAGCATTAGGAGCTGCGGGGAACATACACTCCCGCTACAGATGATGACCTCCCGTCGTGCCTTGACGAAGAAATCTTGCTTGTTACTTGGTGGTCCGGCATGCCGAATATAGACCCCGGTGACCTGTTTTCCCTTTCCGTCTACTTCAAGTTTAGACGCTATAACCCCTGTGCACACAGCGAGTCGCTCCCGTCGCTCGGTTGCAATCGATTTGTTGAGCCACGCGCGGTAGGAAGAGAGCCTGTTCGACCGTTCGTCGATTGTCATGTCTAAGTAGAAATATCCCTGGGCTGGGCCGGCGGGGTCGTTCAAGTCCTGATACACAGGCAAGCCAACCGCCTTGGCAGCCTTCTCGTAGTACGGGTAGAAACCCATAGCAAGCGGCGGTTGACGGTTGATAACGGGCCCGCTGTGTCCACGATACGCGGCGCCTGGGTGACCCACGGAGTTCTCGCTTTTCCGGAAGAAGGGTTCGACCTTCTCCCAGCTCCAGTCGACCAGGCCGAATTCGCTAGCCCATCCATTGAAGCCGCCCGGAACCCCGCGCGTAAGCAGCATTCCGTTGATGCGCGTCGCACCTCCGACGGCCTCGGCCGTCCATAGCCGGGCCCTGCGTCCTCCGACTTCCTTGATCGGCTCCGACAACCGGGACAGAGTCTGCAGAGAGGTGAACCGGTAGTTCTGCGAGAGCAGTGGGATCCTGCTCAGGAAGGTGTCGCTGACCCGGCCTTTCTCCAGAACCAGAACCGACACACCCGCATCCTCGCTCAGGCGCGATGCCAACACACACCCAGCGCAGCCACCTACAACGTGGCGTCAGCGGCTATGGAGCCCGATCGCGGGGCTTGACGTCGCACAACTTACCTCCGACGACGATATAGTCAAAGGTCTTGCCATCGATCTCCTCTGGCCGGCGTTCCGGGTACGGCGAGCTAAACGGCCACATTCTCAAAGATTCGGGTCGCGAAATGTTGGGAGGCTGGGAGAAACAAACATTGCAGGAAACCGAAGAAATAAAACCCGAGATGGGTCAAGGACAGCATGCATGGTCGGTCAGCTGAATATTGCGCGACGCGCAGTTTGGCTGCACAAATTGGCCCAATCGCAGAGTGGGTAACAGTGAAGGAGTACTAGTGCTGAGTGGCGCGGCGGCGCCGTCAGCCCTACCGAGAGCCCCTGAAGTCTACTGCGTTCTTGGAGCAATTAGGGAGGTACATAAGACGGTGCGGAGTATACGGATTAGATACGGATTAATTACATGTATCCATATCCGTACTGGTCCTTGGAACATTGCCGCCTTCCTTTGCGTTTATGGCTTTACTTCTATAGGTAGTTTTACTGTGCGTTTCTGAGGAGGGATAGGGCGAATGGCAGCGAAAGCAATCCCTAAATGAGTGCCTTACCTGGTAGGTACCTACCAATTCCAGACTTGGAAAGTGTCAGAGCACCGAAGCATTCTCGGCACTAGGTTGACCAAGACCCTTTGACAGCTGTTATCATCTGACAAGCCTTTGCGTGTGACGTGGACAACGTCATATCTGATTCTCTTCAACTCCGAGGCACTTTCCGTCATCGTGATACTACATTACATTAATGCCAAAAGCATCAGTTGGGTTTCTCTCGCATTTTACTTCAACAGGGTTTTCGTGATTTCACCATTGCACCCCGCCAACACGCCCATCACAAGCACCCCGTTGCGGTTTCTTCACCATGTCTTCTGACAATAAGGCTGCCTTGGCGAAACGGTCTGTAGTCTCGTCCTTCATCTTCAAGTACGAGGGCGGGAAACCTTTGGTTGCCCTTTTCCGGCGCAGCGACAAGGTCAACACATACCAGTAGGTATACTGCTTTTCCAAAGTTTCCTCCCGCTGCTGATTCCCACTAGACACTGTTTAGCACCCATCTCCGGGAGCATCGATAGAACTGACGCAACCCCACTTGCGGCAGCATGGAGGGAGATTCACGAAGAGACAACACTCACACCCTCGTCGCTAGAGCTACTCCGGCTAGGTAAGAGCTACTCGTTTAGGGATAAGTCTGTCAGTCGCGAGTGGACTATCCACCCGTTTGCGTTCCTGCTCAAGACGACCGGGGCAGGAGAGGAGGGCATTGCAATAGACTGGGAGCACGAGGGCTGGGGGTGGTACGACCCATTTTCAGTCGAGGATTCAGAGGAGTTTGGCGGCGTTCCAAGGCTGGCCGAGAGTCTTCGGCGGGTGTGGTTCGAGAGGGACCTGGGCCTGTCAGCGGGACGCGAGCTAGAGAGGGGACTTGAGAGGTTGCGCGATGACTACCAGAGTGGCGCTAGGGAGCTTGCTGGTATTGCCCTACAAATTCTCCGTGGTGTCATTTCCGAACTAGATGCGTGGGACGCGAGGGATGATTGGTGGGCCAAGGTCAGGTTTTCCGCATGGCACATCTGGAAGAACGGCAGAGAGAGCATGGGCTCGGCTATCTTAAGCGTCTTGCTCTCAGCTCTCAGCAAAATCGAGGGCACCTCAAGGCAGGACGGAAAACCCTCAGATTCGATACAGTCCACGGAATGGCGCGACGCGGCCCTGGACGCACTTGAGAACCAGATTGATTCTAGAGGCAAAGCTGCTTCGAAGGCGGTATCCAAGGCATTTGCAAAGTATCTAAAGGCTACCTTCCCGTCGCGCCTGGAATCGCAGGAACAGATATCCATCCTAACCTTGTCGGAGAGCTCGACTATATCGCATTGCCTGCGGCATCTAGTTTTGGAATCGGGAATCTCCTTGGATCTGCGAGTTCTCGAATCCCGCCCCCTTTTTGAGGGGGTGTCACTGGCTGGATCATTTTCCGACGATCTAATTTCCGCACATGCGGCTCTACGGGATCGACAGCAACAGAACGGGCCGAACGTTTTACCAAAAGTCAAGATCAGCTTGTTCTCGGATGCGTCAGCCGCATTGGCGGCTGAGGGGGTGGACCTTGTGGTGATCGGGGCCGATCGAATCGCGTCAACCGGAGCAGTCAGCAACAAGACTGGCTCACTGCCTGCAATTCTCAGCGCGAGGCATGTAACTGCGGCAAAGGAGGCTCCTGCTAAAATCATTGTGCTCGGAGAATCGGAGAAGATTGCACCGCCTGGTAACCCCGAGGAACACACTGTTGAGGATAACGATCCCAGCCAGCTCATTCGGGGCTGGGATGCAGGTCACAGCAGCACCCGCGTGAGGCACGGTAGCCAGGCAATACGTGGAATACTGGAAGATAAGAGTAAGCAATTTGGGGCACGGTTACTTGAACCTCAAGTTGGAGGTGTGGGTACTGCCGGTGCGATCGAAGTTGTGGTGCACAATATCTTTTTCGAGTGGTGCCCAGGTGAGCTCATTGACATCTACATGACAGAATTTGGCCAATGGACGACCGAGGACATATCGAAACACTCAAAACACCTGGGGGCTGAACAGGAGAGGTTCTTCTCCGACCTATAGGCTATGCGGCACGAGAAACGCGCGGGTTGAACGGTTCAAATTCTTGACAAGAACCCACACTCATCGGGCCGGGGTGAGGTTCGCTGCCCGGCACTTCCCGGTTAGGTACAGGAGCACTTCAAAGAGCTCGCTTCCCAGGACTGTCAGGTCTCGTTCCGTAGCTCCGGGCCAAGAGGAATAGTTTCGGAGAGCATACCGCCTTACCTGGGTCAGAAACCTCGCGAAATGATCCTTCGTCGCCCAGTTCTACGTGTTGGGGGAAAACGCGGCATAGCGGTTAAGCCCTACGGCTCCAAGGGCGTCGTTAGCTCCGATGGCGAGCATGGTTTGGTGAAAGTCGGGTTCATCGGCGCTCGTGTTGTAGGCTAAGTAGTCCTGCCGAAACTCGCGGAAGAAGGGTTTGACGGCGTCTGAATCAAACCAGGCCTCACGCTCGGAGACGGTATCGAAGCCGGTTAGAGACCGAAGTATCTCAAGCTCGCCTTCGTCCTGGTTAATCCGCCTGGGGGGCGATGGCCGGAAAGGGTTGTTAGACATCGCCTTGCTTCGGCTATTACAAGGAGCTGGGAGCCTAGTTCCGGTTCGTCGAGAAAGCTCTTGTCTTTCTTAGTAAGGAGTTTCAGAGGATGAGACGTCCGAAAGGTCAAATTAATCTAGATTTTATATACATACCACTCAGGCAGATTGGAATAGCAAGTAAAAAGAACGAGGTGATTTATTTCTCTAGACCCAGTCGAGTAGACTTGGAATAAATATCGCAACTATGGTGAATAATGTTCTTTTGATTAAATAGGGCTCCATCTCCCTCGAGCGTCAGTGGTATTCCATTCTCCATAAAACTAAGTCAATAATTATAGGAGATGGGATGTCTTCACTTGGTATATTATTGCGTGAGAAATGCACATCCCAGGGAGAATATTGTTCAATTTCGAGGACCGTTTCAGGAATAACAAACGAAGTTTGGAGTTGCCAGTATCAACCTACGAGTAGAGAATTGAAGTTCCTCTGGCATTGCCAAGGTCGTGGATATAGATCTGAGCCATCTAACTACCTAGAGACACTAGTCACTTCAGACATGAGTCCTTGATAAGTCTACATTTAAGGAAGACTGGAATGTCCCTTGAGCTCGGGCCTGGCGGTCGTCAAAGTGTTTAGACGACACTAGCCCCCAGGATGAGGCTTGGGTAGACATTGCCCGTGGTGGGTTAATAAGGGCACGCCAACTATAACTATTAACAAGGAACCCGGAACACCGAGGGTGTTAGGAGCTCTACTTGTACCCACTTATTGGCCTTGACGGAATGGATGAGCACAACTTCGATACCGCGATACTAATTCCGGATTACGCACTCGCGGAGTGGGTAGTTTAAGTGGGATGAGTTGGTGGATTTCGTCACTAAATACTCAAAAGCAGAATGGAGGCGTATAAGAAGTGGTGTTGGCAGCTAGCTGTAGGGTGATGTGAGGGTGCTCCTGGTTTAGGGATCATCAGGCCGCGCAAGTGTGGGAAGAATCTGAGGCGGGCCGGATGGTTTGAGGAGCCATAACCAAATCTTACGAGCAGCGCTCCATTGAGAGGGACCGGCGAAGGGACATGGTATAGGAGCAAGACGGCTAGCTTGTTGTATACCTATTCCAGGTAAGTTTAAGAGGCATGTTATCAGTCTGTCCTGCCAAACCCTATCCAAAGGGCCTACCCATATCACCCGACGAGTCTGTTGGGCATGGCAAACGGTGCCTTCTCGTCAGTATGGTGGAAACTGGACGTGACAAACGATATCTTCTGTTGTTTACTCCGGCATTGAGAGCCGGGGCGACATGAAGGCTTTTTGGGCGCCAGAGAAACCCTTTAACATAGATATTTAGGTATTGTTGGTCACATCTCCTTCGTAGCTCAAATCACGCAGAAATCGGGCGAGATCCAGATGATTACAACTGGTTGTTTCCCAGGCAACATGTGCTTCAGGGGCTGGCTTGCCACATTGTTTGGCGGGCAGCATCTAGGTGAGATGGACAAGTTAGGAGATACATGTCCGGGGCTAGTCTAGTTGCTTGTGGCTGAGAATATCAGTTTGGACGTCATATGGTAGTATGGTAGGCGAAGGCGAAGCTCAGGATAACCCACCCCCCTCCCCCCAAAATTGTAGGACGAATGTTGCTACTACTTTGGCCATCGCCATGGCTGCAAACTATGCCCCCGTGGTTCAATTTGGAAAATCATCCGGAGGACGGAAGCTCAATAAGGGCCCGCTCGCTCCGGGTTGCGGGACGATCGACCAGTCAATCGCCAGCGCGATCGCTTGGTCGGAGGCGTAGGAGGATCGCGTTTGGCATTGTCCCGGTTATGGTGGCAATTTCGGGGCTCTCTAGTAAGAAACGGGGGTTCTTCTCCAGAAGCTAGGAGTAGATCGGGTGTTTGCACCGGGTCTGGAAGAGTGGCTATGGGGGCTCCGGTTCGAATGCAGGTGTAGGGGAATAGGGACCCAACGCCGGCTCGCCTCGTAACTAGGCTAAGAGATCTTACACCAGCGCAATCGTGTGAGCATAGTGGACCTGTTTCCTTGCAGGATCGAGGCCAAGGCGAATTTTGCCGAGTTCCCGAGAGTGACGTCTGATTCTTGTAACACCTACGTGTTGACCTGAACTCCCTTGGCTCGAACGCGATGGGCGCAACGCGATGGGCGCTTCGCCGCGTCTCGTGCCTTGCCAAGTAGAACCGTTAGGGAGGCAAGAAGCGGCATGTTACGGTGTAGTTCAGGCGCAGTCCAGATTCCAGACCGCAGTGGGTGGCAGGCAACAACTAATAGTACCTAGCGAGATTATTGCGTGGTGAGGACTACTACGCGCCAAGAGGGCATATTTAGCACAAGGGAAGGATGGCAGGGTGACGCTGAAGGATCCGAAGGTGTGTTCAGGTAGCAAGGCTAGAACATTTCGTCTGATTTCATCCAGGGGCGACGCGAATCGAAGTGTCATCTGAGGCACCTTCAGAGGCACCTTGACCTGCGAAGTGCTAAACAAGCATGCAAGGGGCGTCTAACGGGCGTCCATTGGGATTTGGTCTCGGTCTCCTGGGCGGGTTGGGCCCAGCTCCTCGGGTTTCGACATTATCCAAGCGATTCACCCGTCGATCCGCTAGACTACAATTGCCCATATCCGGGTTGGTGTCGTTGGTAGGAACACGGCGGTTGAGGATGGGACTGGGACCGGGACCAGGACAGGGGCAAGGACCGGGACTCGTACGTACTGAACCGTGATTGCGGATACATGTAGGAAGGGATCGGGTGGGTAGGTTGAGACATAAAACCAGGTACTGTACTAGTAGCAATGCTCCATACCAGCAACCTCATGGGCTGAGGTTTGAGGTTGAAAGTATCGCACAGACCTTTGAACGGAGAGCGTGGAGACGACAAAGGGTGCAATCCGGAACGAGGTCCCATGAAATCTTCACGGGGCGGCAATAGCGCGAAAAAGAGAGGGGCCCACGGCAGCAAACTTGCTCCCCACTAAACTCAATTACCCTTCTTCTAGTGCTCACACTAAACGGACAGTGCCACGCGACGGTTAAATGCCATTTAGCCTGAAATGGCTTCCCGTGTCATCTCTTGACTCCCCCTCCTTGCCCGCGGTCGATTTCGCCCCCACAACCTTGCTGAATACCCCACTAATTACCTAGTCTGCTTTGATCAGGTACGGGGGGTTTTTTTTTTAAATGATGTTTTATTTTTTTTTTTTACGGATCAGTCGTTGATCAGGAATTGCTTCTCCATTCTCGACTCATCAATTGGCTTGTGCTTCTCTCTTGCGCCTCTCTTTTTGGTCTATTCCTCTCCCGTCCGTCTGTCCTATTACTTTTGCTCCCGCCCTAGCGTCTCGACAGACGGTAGGATGTACTATTACACAGCATGTGGGCCTCTGCGGCCTGACCGTTGCAACCAAGGTTTTTCCTTCTCTCGTTCGCCTGGGGTTGAATGCCTTCCTTCACATGTCACAACCCTGCCCAGGCTTGTTTGTTGTCGCTGTGGCTGAAACGCTAGAAGGATACGATTCGTTCGTTGCGTCTTAGCCCCGGTCCGGGTTAGCTAGAGCTTCTGTGGTGCTTATCGGGAAACCGCCCCTACACTCCGGGCTCCCTTGCGCCCTGTTGGTTCTACGCTGAAGAAGAAGAAAAAAATACTAGGCGAAACAAGGGTTGGCGCGACTTCGCCAAAGACCTGGCTACATAATTTCGAGGTAGATTGGGGCTTTCCACAACGAGACCTCGAGAATTGAGGGCGGCTTGGCCCGCTTGCCTTGCCCCGCATGTATGTACACTTTCCAGCGGACGCGGCACCTATTATTATTCCTGCGGAGTTACCATGTTGGGGGGAGGACCTGGAATTTCCAGGACGTGGAGGGGGTGGAGTGCGGTGCGGCTTGCATAACGGAGGCAATCCAACGCTGATTAACGGCGATATTGAAGCCACACCAGCGGGCGACGGCCACAGCCTCCATTCGCCGCCGCCAAGGATCCGAAGGCCGTGCCGCTTGGTCGGCGGATATTAACTTTGCACAGGTGTGTACGGTAATACTTGCTAGTAGTAATTCCTGCATGCGGGCTCTGATCTCGCGACATCAAGCCCATTATCCATTGTCCAATGCAGAGCTGAGCAGTTTAGTTGGTCCGAGTCCGAGTCGCGGCTGTTGTGGCTGCTGACTCCCTCCCTCCCTCCCTCCCTCCACCCTTCTACTTGCTGTTCCTGCTGCCGTTCCCGCCGCGCCGCGCTTCCTGGCCTACCTCCCTGCCTACCTGCACTCTCGGTTCCCGCGCTCTCCATCCCGCCTGTTCGTTTCGTCTTCCCTAAAACTGCACGGACTTGCAGCTCCCTACCAATACGGATATTACTGTCGAGGTCGACCCTGAACCCCGAACTCTGAAGCGGTGGGGAATGGCGATGGGGCGATGGGCCCGCGGGCTACCTTAGTCTAGTCCCCAGGTTCTGGTTGAGCCGATCCATTTAGCCGAGCGTTGGGAGGCCGAAGGTGTACGCATACACAGTCATCGCGAGTTGGGAGCTGAGTCAAGTCGCCGCTAATATCCCCATGATGGCGAGATCACCAACAACCGCCCTACTCTGTAAGCTTAGGCAAACTTTGCCCGTGGACACCTACCTCGGTAAGTACTTTAGCTAGGTACCTCTCTTAGCTCCTCACTACCGACTTCACCTAGTCCGCATAGACCCGGCCAAGTACTATTCTGGAGTAGTCCAGTACCAAAGTAGCCCCTCCTCCCACGGTACCCGCCTCTAAAATTGGCCATTCCTGCGCGATTCCATTGGTTATTCCTTCAGACGGCGCATTCTTCCGGTTTTGCCATCCGGCCCTATTTCCACTTCTTAACTTTCCTTTCAGTCTTGTCCACGCGATTGATACCCCCTGCATCTTTCCACGTTCCCCCCAGCCGGACAGGCCTGGGCCACTGCCGTGCCAGTTCACGCGGTGCACTCGTGCTCCTGTCAATATTTGCTGATCCACTGAGCCGTCTGCCTGCAAGCGATTCCTATTCGGCGTCAAGGCAATCGAGTTATTGGCGGATCGGCCCCATCTCGCTCGTTTCCCGCATCGATTCGTGAGGCAGTCTCATGATACGTTGGTGGCCTGCGCTTCCCAACGGTCTCCGCATTGTATTGAACGCACTATCGCCACGCTTCGGCATCTCGATCCTCTCGAGCGTTTGGGAGGAGGAGACTAGGGCGTCTGAACCAACAGCCAACCAGACTGGCCATCAGGAGCCAACAGCCACACTGCGCAGCCTGTCCGGAGCCAGCTCCCGCTTTCTCCATGTGGCGCCCCGAGGAACCAGATGTTCCTGACGGCACCCGTGGCCCCCTGTGGTGGCTGCGGGCAGGTGCTAGTGCCGGAGCTCGTGCTTTTCTTAGCGAGCAAAATCTAGCAGCCCGCGTCGCGCCCGTCAAAGCTTATGCCCGCCTCTCTTCCCGACAATTCTGTGCCGCTGGAGGCTTGCTGGGCTTGGTATGTGTGCCTGCGTTAGGCGGCCAGAGTCCTGTATGAGGAGACTTCCTGGGGACTCCGGAGCTGGTGCCGTTGGTCGTATAGACCAGAACCCCGCCTGATGGTGTCGAGGTATTCTATCTGGCGTGCCGGCCCCTGTTCCTCCAGGACCTGTCAGGCAAGGCGCTCAGCTTACTTGCGATCTAGAAATGAAGTGCGCTTGCAGGATGGTCGCTTGTATCACCGCATGGGACCCTAGCGAGAAGCGAGATCCACCCAATTTTTAACTCCTTCTTTCGTTGCCATTATCCGCAAACCCGGCCGATGCAACCCTGCCTTGTCACTCCATCCCACCCCCCCCTGCCCACCTCCCCGCTCCGACAAGGATGCATTGGGGCACCTTGGCTGGAGCTGGGTTCGGAGTCGAACCCCAGCATCTCCAGGAAACCCGCACTTCGTCCCCATTGGGTCCGTTCGACGCATCGACCTAATATCTCTCTTCCCCTCGAACTACATATATTAGGTGGAGTTGTCTCCCACGATCTCTATTCATAAAGCTCCCCGTTCCCCGGTCCTTTCTTCCCCCTCATCCTCCTCCCTTGAACGACCATCCCTCAGCAACACCCCTTCCCCCCTTCCCTCCTGACATACCAAGGCCGGAGAGGTGCGAACGCAGCAACTGCTCATTGAGAGAGAGGAAGCGCGGCATCGCGAGAATCAACTAAGATGGCGCCCAACATTGGCATCAACAGCGTCGCGGCTGACATTGACGTCGCCCAGGCCGAGGCCCCCCGCTTCGAAAAGGTCTCCTGGACCAAGGAGCCGCATCTACGGAAGCTCTACATGTACGCACTAGTGCTGATGGTCGCATCCGCCACCACCGGTTACGATGGTATGCTTGTCAACGTCTCGCAGCAGATTCAGAGATGGGAAGACTACTTCGGCGATGATGTTGCGGACGCCAACAAGCTTGGTATCCTCGTCAACATGTTCAACATTGGTTCCATCATCTCCTTCTTCATTACGCCCTACGTCGCCGATCACTACGGCCGGAAGACTGCTATTATGATTGGATGCTCCTTCATGATTGTCGGTGGTTGCCTGACTGCTTTCTGCAACGGCTACGGAAGTAAGTTTCTATGTCTGCTTTGCCCCGGGCCAAGCACGTGGCGCTAACCACCCCGACAGTGTACCTTGGTGGTCGGTTCGTCCTGGGTTTCGGCAACTCTCTCGCTCAGATGTCCTCGCCGCTGCTGCTCACGGAGATTTGCCACCCGCAGCACCGTGGTCCTGTCACGGCCATCTACAACTGCTTGTGGAACTTGGGTGCCTTGCTCGTGTCCTGCATCGGATGGGGCACTGCCAACATCAAGAGCGACTGGTCGTGGAGGTCCATCACCTTCATCCAGATCGTCCCGTCGCTGATCCAGATCACTTTCATCTGGTTCATCCCCGAGTCCCCTCGTTACCTGGTCAACAAGGACCGCCATGAGGAGGCCCTCGACATGCTTGCCAAGTGGCACGCTGGCGGTGATGCCAACAACGCCACCGTCCAATTCGAGTTCCAAGAGATCAAGGAGACCATCCGCATCGAGAAGGACTCTGACAAGGCCACCAGCTATGCCGACTTCTTCCGCACCAAGGGTAACCGCTGGAGGCTCGCCATCATCATCTCGCTCGGTGTCATCTCGCAGTACTCCGGTAACGCCATTCTGTCCAACTACATGAACACCATCTACATCGGTGCCGGTATCACCGACGAGAACACGAAGCTCGGTATCTCGACCGGCAAGACCATCCTCGATCTTAGCGTCACCATCGCAGCTGCCCTGACCGTCGACAAGTTCGGCCGTCGTCCCCTTTTCCTGGTTTCCGTCTTCGGCATGGTTGGCTCTTTCGTCTGCTGGACCATCGTCGCTGCTGTCTATGAGAACTCTGGCGAGTCCAACAAGGGCGCCGGCTACGCACAGATCGTCTGGGTTTGGGTCTTCGGTGTCTTCTACGATATCGGTTTCTCGGGTCTTCTCGTCGCCTACGCTCTCGAGGTCCTGCCCTTCCATCTCCGTGCCAAGGGAATGATGATCATGAACATCACCGTCCAGGCCATCCTCGCCCTCGGAAAGTATGTCTCCCCTGTTTGGTCAACCCCCTGTCATATTGAACGTACGCTAACATTTCCCCCCCCTCTCGCAGCCAAACCAACAAGCTTGCGTGGGACAACCTGCCCCATCACTGGAACTTCACGCTGTTCTACACTCTCTGGGACTTCGTGGAGCTTGTCTTCGTGTGGTTCTTCTACGTCGAGACCAAGGGCCCCACTCTCGAGGAGATTGCCCGTATCTTCGACGGCGACTCGGCCATCGCGCACATCGACATGCACCAGGTCGAGAAGGACATCCATGCCGCCGAACACGACGAGGATATCGTGGCCGGCCATATGGCCAGCGAGAAGAACGCCGTCTGAGGAGGTGTGCGGCGAATTCTTTTCTTTGTGTTTCGCGGGTCGTTCCTCGGGGCGCGTGCTTTTGATGTTCTCTCTCCCTCATCCCCTCTTTGGATGTGCGAAGGGACCAGGCAGATCACGGGTTCACACGCAAAACTTGATGTTTGAATAACGGGGTGATGGAGGATACCGACTAATAATACGGGCTGGCATTTGAGGCTGGCTGCGGTGTCTTCGCAATTTTATTTTGTCGCGACTTATTGAACATACCTACCTATATTTACATGATACCACGGCTTCCGCTAGGTCAGTTGCTTGCGCGACTGGTCAGGTGTAGCTTAAAATATCCTTCAACGCACTCTCATCTTGCATACTTGTCTGGCGATTGCCATCGTGTCTTCCCCCAATTTCTCGGCGCCAGCAAAGTCGTGAGGGTCGGCACAAACCCCATCTGGTGGCGCTTTCCCTTGGCTTGCAGAGCCTGCCTGCAGGGAAGCCGATGCCCGAGCTAGCGGCAATCCTTCCCTTCGATTCGGCGATGTGGCGTTCCTCTCCAAGTTTCTCGTCCATGCCTCATGTGGTGCCTTTGAATAGCTTGCGCTAACTGCCCCTCCTTGCACAGGGATCGGCCATGCGCTAACGCGGCACAGCGCGGAGGTAGCTTCCCTTCGTTCCGTCTCCTCTTCTGGGTGAAGCGAAGTTAAGCACCTGACTTTCCATGTTTCGTGCCTTTTTCCTAAGGTACCTGTGCACATGTACTCCAAACTCTGTTCCCTTACCAAGGTACTCTGGTCGGCATGTACTCCCTGGTGTCCGCATCTTGGTGCGTCGGTAGGTAGACACAGGAGATTGGGGACCTCTCCCGCCACAAAACGGACACGGTGTCCTTTAGCCTGGTTATGCACGTTATTTCCGGCTCCGAAGGTTGGGAAGATATTTGAACAAACTTCATCTGAATTCTGCTCCCCGTTGGGAGGGCCTGGGATGCCTGGGAGCGTTCAGTACGCGCCTGCGAGAGAAAGGTACGACGCAGGGGACAGAGGCTGCGAGTATTTCCCCAATAATTACCCCGCACCGGAACCAGAAAAGCTCAGTACCTGGTGTGCCTGGATGACCGTGTCACTTTGCGACCCCCTACCTTATGTCCAATCAGAGCCTTGTCTGCTTCGTGTGAGGGGGCAATTGTTCATGCGTGATGGACGGAACCAATTCTAACTGCAGCGAAACTGACAGTCGGGGTTAGGGGAATGTCAACAAAAAATAAAAAGGGGCTGACACACGCTACACACAACTGCACGGCCAAATCCTCAGATAATCGACTCCGAACACTCATGCAGCGCTTGTTCTAACAATTTCCTGACTGGCAAACGTTCTCGCCCGTTCGACCCATTCGGTGTCAATTTATTTAAAATCGCCTCGGCTTCGCGGTCATACACACACTGTTTGGGTCTCCTCGAACCTACGCAATTCCCGTGCCCTTTCGGAAAGCAAAAAGACTATCGACCATTACAACAAATACAATCCAATTTAGGTTGCTCCTCCTTATTTCTGGTATTTTCGTCGTTCAAGTATATCCAACTTTGAACAACATGCCCTAACCCAATCCCGTTTCGTGCCCCCGATTTGTACGCCGTGGTTTTGTCAGGTTCTCACTTGCCATTAACGTCATGTAGCATTTGGCCCCATCTGTTTCGTGAACCGTCCGTCATTTTCGGTTGAAAATACCCATTCCTTTAAAAGCTAAACAAGGAGCTACTTCTCTTCCCGAACGGATACACGATTAACGCGCTAAGGAAAAGCCCAACTGAGATCCCAATCGCCACCTGAATCACGCTAGACAAGACTTTGATGGTGGTGCCATCCATGTCGATTACCTGGTTGGGCCCATAGGTCGATGCTGCTGCTGTTGCGTTCGTGATCAGGTTCGCTGCGTTGATGCCCGCTAGTAGCGAACCCCCAGCGGCGACCCCAGAAGGCACCTGCACCCATATCGCGGGTAGCATCGCCGCGGCTGCAAGGCTGTAGCTGACTTTACGAGCCTTCTTCTGCGGCTCTGGCCCCTCGCTGGTAAGGGGATCGGGGCCGGCCTCGGGGTCCTCGATTGCAGTACGGCTCTCCCTAGGCCACCCGCCCTCGTTGGCGCGAACGGTTCTCTCACGGGGCCAGAGCCCTGCTAGCCGTGGGGTGGCCCAGATGCCCCACCAGTCGAGGAAGTTGAGCCAAGCATGCTGACAGTGATGCCCGGTGCGGGAGTACACGTTGGCGAGGATGCCGACGGTTAAAGCACCAAATAGGCTCGAGATCAGTTGACTATTGCCCTCCAGCGACCGACTCACAGCGCTGTTGACGGCATATCCCGCGACGGACATGACGATCATGGCGGGGGTCTGCTTCCACTGGGCCTGGTTGACCATGCAGAGGCAGAGGGAGAAGCCACCCACGAAGACGACTGACCAGAGTGGGGATGCCGAGAGCGGGCGAGAGCAGTGGATGCTGCTCGTGGCGTCGTGGTCCAGCATCCCATACAGGGACGACCCTATCGTAATACCACAGCCGAGGAAGAGTGTGTAAACGAGTGAGTAGATGATACGGATGGACCCGGCGGCGAGATTTTGTGACTGAAGCTCGAGGCTGCCGCAGAGGACCAGGTAACCAGGAAGGATGAGAGCAATACTGCTCTGCGATAGTGCACTGAAGCAAAAGAAGTCGCCGCCCTGGAAGGACCCGAATGCGCGAGCCAAGAAGGAGGTTATGACGGAGGCGCTGACCTCGAACAGGTTGGCGTACAACTTGTTACTGGGCGAGATGACAAGCTGAAGGATACCGGTGATACACCCGAGGAAAAACGCGACCGGAAGGTCGACGAAGCGGCCCTCGAAAGCGAACGGTGCGACGCAAGCGGAGGCAAGCCCAAAGATGAGGACCCGGATCCACCGGTCGTACTTATTTTCCCGATTTATGACCTCGTCCACCTGGAGGACTGCTTCGTCGACGCTGATCTGGTGGTGGAGGACACCCTTGTATATGTTGTACACGTCGCGCAGTTTGCCCAAGTTGATGCCCTCGCGGTCGCGTACGAGCTTCACCTCGGTGGTACAGGTGGCGGCGTCGTCCAGGCTGATAACCATGCATCCAGGCATGTATAAGAACTGGCCATCGATATCCAGTGCCCGCGAGGATGCCGCCATGTACTCCTCAAGTCGATGCGTGGGCGCGCCGTACATGATCAGAGCTTTACATAGCTTAATGAGATATCGATGCCGGGTGATGACTCCGTTGTGGACGGTGATGCGGAACCATTCCATCGAATCGAGTCGTTTCTTTTGTCGCTTCATCGTGTCGCCTCGCCGTGATGAGGAAGGGCTCCGTGATGAGGAAGGGCTCGTGGTGGCAATCGGAGATATCGTAGGGTCCTTGCCAGAGAATATAGACGACAGAAGTCACGATCGGAAGACCCAGAGACCGGGAAGACGACCGGGAGAGAGGAATTTGAATTATCCACTTTGGGGGTTCGATCGGCGGTTGTGTTTGAAGTTGAATTCCTAAGGGGGGGTCTGTGACTACTGCGCATAGGTCATTGGCATGAACATCAACCTAGGTGGTTGATCCCTCCCTGCAGTCCGTCATTAGAGATGAGGCCAAAACACCCTCCGGGGTTCACGATGCTCGTCCCGGCCGGGGGACACGAGCGCTCTGGTTCCGCGCCACGGCGGGCGCACTATCGTGAGATGAAAAAAAGGCCCTTCTCTGTCCCGCCACGATCTGAGTGAGAACCCCCTCCCCCTTTCCCCCCTCGCCGCCGTCTCGTGGATCTAGATGCCCCCAACCGTAGCCCAAAGTCTTGGATCCTCGTCTGCCCGTTAGAAAATCTTGTGGTATGAAGATCTGGCCGCATCGTGACCCCGATTGGGGCTTCGGAGCAAGCAAGCTGCTAGGATCGTGAAAGTCCGTCCTGACGGGAAGCTGGTTACTAGGTAACCTACATGCATCCCTTCCATGGCTGACAGTTAACCGATAGTCCGACGGCTTTCATCTGGGCTCTCAGCCATACCCGCATCATCGGGGCGAGCAGTATCGCCCGGTTAGGTACACCGGTCTCCCGCACCGGGGGATCGGAGCCATCAGAAACTTCAATAGCAATTGTATGTACGGAGTACTAGACCCCGGTCTAATAACGCAACATCCCATGGTTCGATAGATTCTGTTGCTGTTCGTTTTCCATGGCTCACTCGAGGAAGCCAACGCCCTCACAAGCTAGGTGCTAGCTAGAGCTCGTGAACGGGTTGTGTCTCAGTGAGAGGTTGGTCAGGCGAGAACAGGGCTGGCGGGGAAGGTCCCGACGTCACCGTTGCGGCTGCCCAGGGGCCAGACCCGCCGCGTCTCCCTGACGTGGCGTGCTGACGCCTTTCTGACCTTAGTATCCGTATCGACACCACACCACCAAGGCATGTCTTATAATGAGGTGACAAAAAAGGTCTTGTTGAGGAGCCAATGACGGGCGTTCTGCACTGCCCATACGACGTGTTTGGCGCCATTTACTGTGTAAATGAACAGTAATATCGGCAAATCTTACTTCTAGAGGTTGTGGAAAGGATTAGCTCCAAGGCTTAACAGTCAATATCTATTAGTATTGCAAGCCCTCTCGACTTGCACCGGCAAGGGTTCGCCGTCAGGTCAATGATGGAAGGAGGGTGGGGGTTCATTGGATCCCGTTCGATGATAGAGAGATACCTCAACACAAAATTATTGTACGTGAAACGGTGCACGTCATTGGATTGTCTAAATAGAGAGCTCCAATGATTCAAGTCCACCTTCTTGGGTGTGGCTAGTCCGCCAAGCTAGTTCCACCTTCCTTCACGATATGATCGATTTTGTGAGGATGGAAGACGTTTGGAGAAAACCAAAAGGGTAACACCCATCTCTTAGGACTTTTAGCGGCGCCTTCCTTGGATGCGCCACATTGCCTAGCGGCGGCGAAATGCAAGATCTACGCCGAGACATTCCCCAACATGGTTCTGGGCTAACGGTTAGGGGGTTAGATGCCCAGTGATTCATAATCCGTCAAGGTTTCAGAACACCGGGTAGGCGAAGAGGAACCCGGTGAAGGACAACTACGGGTATGAAGAACAACACAGGGAAAGGAGGCCAGGGAAACTCACGAGAAACACAAATCTAAATTCCAGGTAAAAATGAATAGCTCCCAGAGCAGGAGGGATGAAATCTCACGATAGTTTGAGAGGCATGCGAGCTGGTATACGACTGTGTAATTTGGCGTTATCGTGCTCTCCTACTATGGCCACACTACATGCGGTCTACGGGAGTCAGTTCGTCTAGCATAAGCAACTTGGAAATTCCGGGAAATGACGTGCTGGAAAGGAGGAGGTTGGGTACAGGAATGTGCCCACAATGGAGGAGCGAGTGCCGGATACTGTGACCTGCACAACTGACCCTTAGGCAATTAACACGGGCGATATAGAGAGGAAATAGGATGGCATATATGATCATTTTCAGAGCGAGAGTTGAATATTCTCGGGATCGGGTAGGTGAAGTAGAGGAGCTCTGGAAACTGCCTGCCGGTTTTGCCTACATATCCGGACTTGCCGTAAGATATACCGATAAAACAACTGGATCGAGAATCTTAATCACGACCGAGGCCGATGATGAGTTGCGTTTTAAGTGATGTCTTGGGTCATGAAAGTTAGGAGTGTGGAATGACAAACCCGGGTGTATCCGATGTCGATCGCAAGTCGCCCATACCTAACCATACATGAGGATTGCGGCTGTTGAAAAGCTAGTCAAACCAACTCGGTAGATTATTTAACTTGGCGTCGGTGAAATAAACTACCGCTGGTCTTTAGAAGGCCTGTATGTTCTTCGAGAGGACATAGCTACCCTTTACGGTGGACTCTTCGACACTGGACTCATGGGATAGATGGTCATTTGCATGGCCTCATCTACACCGCTGCCTGCACCTACACATTTTCTCTTGATTCCTAGACTTGCGATTCGATTCCTATAAGATGGAAGGAGTCAGAAGGGAAAAAAAGTACGGTGCCCTGGTAGCCTCTTGCAAGGTTGTCATAGGTACTTCAAACTAAAGATGCAGCTTGTTTAAGATATCAGCGCCAACTACCCTATGCATACACACCTCGCACTCCTTCGCCTTGACTGCAGGGGATACCTAGAACGCCCTGGGATAGAGGATTGGGATTTGGACTGGGCGTGGATGGCATCGCGTAGGTAAAAATGGTAACTCGTCGGGAAGTAGACTGTACGCCACCTATCATCAATCTCCCACCCATGAAGGATCGCCTTAGACAAACGATTCTGGCGATAGACGCTTATTTAAGTTCTTGGTAATCCCGACCACGTCCTGCGGCAGCCCCCTAATAGATGGGGACAGGCCGTCTGTGGCTGGTAGAACAGCCCTTGACCCGGCGCAGGCTTGGTTCGTAAAGGACAAAGCAGTTCTCCCGACAACTCTCGGTCGGGGGGAAGGCAGTACGGCAGGTTACTGGAGATATGAAACATACGCTCCACAATAATTATACGATTCCCGCTGAGGGAGAGGCTGGCTATCTCGACGGAATCGATATACTCGAGCACCGAGGTGATGATACTTCGTATCATGTTCGGCTTATCTTAGACCTCGAGACGAGACGAAGAACGGACAATCTCCAACAACCGAGACGGCAATATATAGGCCATCGCCTTTACACAGTATGATTTCCATCAACTGTGAACAAAAAGAATGAAGGAAGGAAGGAAACAGGAAGGGTTGGTTTTGATTACCTAACTTTAAATGCCAGCCAGGGCTTTGGTGACGCGATCCATTGCCGTTGCATGCCGAAGACTACGGATCCGTACTTTGGCACTAGTATTGAGCACGGGCCATACACTAAGATAAAGAGGTCGGAGATCTTGCTCTGATCACGTGTTAGCTGACCGCGGGGCAAACAAGAGTTCGAGCAACATTTCTTGCAAAGAGCGGGGTGGCCCGATCGCCCAAAACACCAACTTTTTTTTTCGAGTTTCGGGGTGTGACTCACGAGTGTAGCTGGACTTCTCGGTATGACCATTAAATATCCTCGCGCGTACCATACTCATCCGAATATCTAGATATTCCCGTATCCAAATTCGCCATGGCGCCCCCAATGACAACGCTGAAGGGCGACAAGTTCGATCGCAGTATGTTCGAGTCCGTCCTTAAACGCCGCTTCTTCTTCACCGAATCCTTCGAGATCTACCGCATGGCCCCGAATTTCAAGGGTGACAACCGAGGCTTGTTTGACTATGGGCCACCTGGGTGTGCTCTCCAGGCGAACCTCATTGACCTATGGCGAAAGCACTTCGTCTTGGAGGAGAACATGCTGGAGGTAGACTGCACCGTCATCACCCCGGAGGCAGTCCTCAAGACCAGTGGCCACGTCGACAAGTTTGCAGACTGGATGTGTAAAGACCCAATAAAGGGGGACCATCTACGCGCCGATCATCTTGTCGAAAACGTCTTGGAAACGCGGCTGGCCAAAGGTGTCAAGGGGCTAGGAAAAGATGCTACAAAGCTTTCGGAGGCCGAGATTGCAGAGTACAATAACATTCTCGCCCAGGTAGGCCTTTACATATCCACCCCACTCCATTCTTTTCCTTGTACCATGGTACGTGAACTAACAAGTCGCGACGATAGATTGATAACTACGGCGGTGAAGAGCTCGGGGCGCTCATTGAACGGCTAGATATTCGGAATCCTGATGGGGGTGGGAAGGTGCTGCCACCTATACCGTTCAACCTCATGTTCAAGTCCACAATCGGTCCCAGCAGCGCAGCCCCAGTATATTTAAGACCCGAGACCGCACAGGGTCAGTTCCTCAACTTCAAGAAACTGCTCGACTTCAACCAAGGCGCCATGCCTTTTGCTTCTGCCAGCATCGGAAAGTCGTACCGAAACGAGATCTCTCCCCGCTCAGGCCTTCTACGAGTCAGAGAATTCCTAATGGCCGAAGTCGAGCATTACGTCGATCCGAACAACAAGGAACATGCGCGCTTCCCCGAGGTAGCTGAAGTCAAGCTTCCCCTCCTCGCAAGGGATACACAATTGTCTGGCGAGACACAGCCGACCGTGATGACTATCGGCGATGCGGTCAAGGCGAAAATCGTCGATAACAGGACCCTTGGGTACTTCCTTGCCAGGATTTATCAGTTCCTTCTTAAGATCGGCGTCGACGAGTCGAAAGTCCGCTTCAGGCAGCATCTGGCCAACGAGATGGCCCACTACGCCACCGACTGCTGGGATGCAGAACTGCTGACGAGCTACGGCTGGGTTGAGTGCGTCGGCTGTGCCGATCGCAGCGCATATGACTTGACAGTACACACGAAACAAACCGGTGCCCAGCTTCATGTTAAGGAAACCCTGACCCAGCCAGTCCATGTTGAAGAATGGCAAGCGGCTCTAAATAAGAAGCTTGTTGGGCCACTGTTCAAGAAGGACGCAAAGGCAGTTCAGGCGGCCGTTGACGACTTGGACCAGTCCACCTTGGAGAGTCTTGCTGCTGAGCTGGCGGAAAAGGCGGTCATATCGATCCCTACGGCACCACTCGGCGGTGGGCAGACTTCGGTTGAGCTGAACAAGGAGACAATCACGATAACAAAGCAATCCCGCCAAGAGCATTACCGCGAATACACCCCCAACGTTATCGAGCCTTCATTCGGAGTTGGTCGCATCTTGTACAGTCTGCTAGAACAGACGTATTGGCATCGGCCCCAAGATGTTGCCCGAGCTGTAAGCTATCACCCCTTGTTGCCTACATTTTCTACGGCTTTAACTGACGTATCGAACTTCAGGTCTTGTCTCTTCCCCTCGGCGTTGCACCAATCAAGGTGCTCATTGTTCCGCTGTCAAATAACCCCCAGTTCGGCCCCATAGTGCAGAAACTTTCAGCTCGCCTTCGTCGGCTTGGTATCTCGAACAACGTGGACTCGTCAAGCGCAAGCATCGGCAAGCGATATGCGAGAAACGACGAGCTAGGGACTCCGCTTGGCATCACGGTGGACTTCGATACTGTGAAGGACGGTTCGATAACGCTGCGGGACCGAGATACCACAGTGCAGATCCGGGCATCAGAGGATGAGGTAATAAGCGCTGTCAAGGCTCTCACTGATGGTTCTGAGACCTGGGAGCAGGTTACTCAGCGGCTGCCACCATTTTTGGGCCAGGGGGAAGATGAAGCCAATTAGGTAACTAGTTTAAATGCTGCTCTATCTTACCCGTCTATGTAAATCCCTCAAGACACCTGCCGAAGACGCCTGCTAAAGACACCCTATCTTGTGAACCACACTTAGAATCCACAATAAGAACCATCATCACCTCTGAACCGGGATACCATTTGGCATTCTGTCCATTCGCCCATACTGACTCCTCAATGTCGTGGTATCCGCGTTTACCAGCGTGGCGACGTACTCCTCCTCGCCACTCTTCTCGTTCCGAACCTTGGCGTTCGCCGCGGCAAGCAGCAGCGGCTGCATGTTGACGTAAATGGTCTCGTAGCCCCCCGGCGCGGACAAAAACGTCTCGTGGAAGATTCCGATGTGGGTATGCCCCGTCTCCTTGGCGTACCGGTTGACCCAATCCCAGGCCTCCCGGTGCAACTTGTCATGCGCGAAGGCATTGAGGCCTTCGACGGACCGGAAGTAGAAGACGGTCATCAGTGTGTTGTGGCTCGACCGCTCGGCCCCGCGCCACATGTTTTGCCCGATGCAGCCGAACTCTTCTGCGCGCTTAGCCAGCTCCTCTGAGCAGCGTAAAAAGTGGGCGGTAGTCTCCTTCGCACCCGGCGCGAGGGGACCCAGGGGGTGGTTGAACCGCACACCGAGGTGGAGCACGACAACTTGCTGGGAGGCGGGCTGAGAGCCAAAGAGCGGCTTCCCTACGGCTGGGTCGGGATGGTACGTGGCGTTGGGAATCTGCGCCGAGGTTCGGGCTTGGACAACCCCGCCGAGGAAGGTATTGCGGGACGGAGAAGTGGACTGGATAGTGATTGTGGCGATAGAGTGGAGGAGGAGGGAAACAGCTGGGAGAAGGGCATAACGAGTTGGCAGCATAGCGAATATGGCGATCTGGCTGAGAGCACCGAGCAAGAGCAGCTGGGGTAAGGTGAAGGCATCTTTGGCTAGGAACTACTCGAATTATTAGCAAGTTGAACTCTTTAACACACTTGGCATCGCATGTAAACACTCACGGTAAGAACGGCCGGTGGGCTTTGGTACTTCTGCTTGCTTGGCAAGAAGGTGCCAGTGAAGTTCTTTGGAGCCATCTATACTGTTGTTGTGGTTGTGGATTGTCGAGATGTGAATAGATAAAGTTGGTTGTGGTTGGTCATGGTCTGTCAAAACAGCGGCGGGAGTCAGGTCTTACTATATATGCCTTGCCGAACTCCATGGTCAAGCGTTGTTCGCAACGCCCCTTCCGGCTGCCTCGGGTTCGGGTTTGAACATATGGAAACAGACAACAAAGGCAGCTTAAAACCTTCGAGTCGTAAGCGAGTGCGATGTGCTAAAATTGTGGATCCGCGAATGGCGGGGCCGTGTTGGGAGCGAATGCGACGGGGCGGGGCGACAACGCGCCGACCGTCCTCGGCACATCTTGCTCCACTATTCCGGAAGAAAATCATCGACTAAAGCCGGTGCTCGTATGATCGCAACGGTTCGGTTTTGGCGAGGGTAAGATGGTAATTGAACAAGAAAACCTCTGTTTCTTCAATTTTTTTCTATTGATTTTAAGATCAACCATTCCTAGGTACCCAAGCGCCCAGGGCTTCGACGATCGCCTCAAGCTTGATTCCGCTGACGCCTCGACAAGTTTAAACCGAACAAAGGGAAAATCCAGAGGTCGAGGTGATATGCGGTAGCAGGACCTCTCGCGGCTTTCGACCCGGGAAGGTACGTGAGAGATGGACAGAAATCCAACATGCACCTAGGTATGTAGGTACCGCACATACATTAACCGTAGGTTCGTTGATGTTCAATTAGTAGATCCCGATTTACAACCTAACAAGTAAGGGGGTCCAGCATGAAGAACAAGTCCAGGAGAGAGAGGTGTCAAGATAAGTATAGTGTGCATACCTGGCCCCAGCTAATGAAGCTGTTGCCGAAAGCCTGCCTGTTTTCTATCATTTATTCATTGCTGTGGATAACTGCACCTTAACTGCGTATGGCAATCGCGTATGAAGCTAAGGCTGGGTAGGTAACAAAGGGGTTAGTTAACTCCCCTATGGCCGATGTCGACAAGAGCAATAACTTGCTTGACCACTGGTAACTCAGCATTCGCCTCTAGACTTTACAACATCTATATAAACCCAGGGGGTTGGTTACCAGAACCTCATCTTGGAGATGGACTTCACTAAGAAAGGGACCATGTCAACACATATATATCCGTGATACGGCTTACATACAAGACATACTGGGTTCTTGCCAAGGCAGTCTCTTCTCCAAGGACAATGCGGGGTGCTGGCTTTGCCTAGGTATATTTTAAGCATATCCAAGGCGCTGTGAATCCCCGCCGGACACGAGACAGGCAAAAAAAAAAGCGAACGTTTTTGTCTTGTGGAATGGGCATCGGTGGAGTGTGCATTCATTCAGTGGCTTGATTCGTATTCCTTGGAATCCGCAACTGAACAAGGAGTAAAAGAACACGAGAGGCTCTGTCTGCAGATCGATAGCCGATCAGACGCAGGAAACGCGTGGCACGGCGTCCTGGGGAGGATAAGCTAGGCGATTTTGTTGCGTGCGGTGTTACCGACGATGTCGTTCGTGTGGCTTGGGAGAGACGTTTCGACAATTGGTTGGTGGTCAACACGCATACACGTATTGCCGTCCCAAAGAAGGGTCCAAATAACGTGCCGGCGCCAAGTCGGCACACGGGAGTGACGATGGTCGGTGGGGCTTGGTTCTTGGCGCGGAGCAACTTTCGCCGCCCGCTCCACATCTCACCAGGGCGTGCTGACCCAAGATCGGATTCGCCTGGGCTAACCATGGATGAATATAGCGCGGGTCAATCCGAGCCCGTGCTTTTACAGGTCCGATTCGCTTCTTGCGCAGCTCCCAGCCCCTAACAGGGCAACCAATTCGATGAGGCCGTGCATGACACACACTCTAAACATCACGATGAGTTGCTTGACGCGCAATCCCCTGGCTTGGAGGGTTACTCTGTCGGTTGTTGACGATTTTTGGTCAGCATCATCCATTCTGGCAGGGCAATGCGTAGGACGGGAATATGTATATATATATATATATGTATTGCAAACTGCTTGCCCGTGGAACTGGAGAGCCGTTAGAATCCATACCCAGCATTCCCATCGAGAGCATATCATTCATACCCCGATCTTTTGGTGCTCACTGTCTAACAAGCCAAGCGAGAGAGGTAGTCCTATCTTCTTGCCCCTACTTTCTCACTGTACGCATATGACTTGGTAGCAAACCAACGTCCTTCGCCCATTCTGCTGTCCCTTCAAGCCTCTTCCGACCATGGCCGCATCCAACAAACCTGCCTCGAACGGCTTCGTCCGTGTTGCTCGCAAGGTGTACAAACCCATAGGCTTCTCCAAGGGATACAACTTCGTCCTCTGGTTTATCTTCACCGGTGCGCTGATGGGATTCATCCTGTCGAGGTCCCCCTATCTCAACTTCGAGGGAATCTTCTGTAGCGAGCGAGGGAAGTCAAGCTTGCATGCAGGCCCCGGGGAGTGTTTCTACTACCGTAGGGATTTCCGCGACAAGGTTGGCATTATACTGCACCTCGCATGCATCCTCCCAGCCGGATTCCTCGTCTGCTTCCAGTTCGTGCCAATAATCCGCCACAAAGCCATCCTTTTCCACAGGATCAACGGCTATATTGTCATATTATTATCGTTAGTCGCCACTGCAGGTGCCCTGATGATCGGGAGACACTCCTTCGGCGGGGACATGGCGACTCAGATGCTACTTGGTTTGCTATCCATCATGTTCGTTGGAGCGATGGTCTTGGCGTACATAAACATCAAGCGTCTGCAGATTGAGCAGCATCGGGCATGGATGCTAAGAGCGTGGTTTTATGTGAGAAAACCACTAAGATCCCCACCTTACCCCTGACTGATTATCTATTAGGCAACTTCAATCATCACCCTGCGCTTCATCCAAGCCATTACAGCTTCGATCATTAGCGGCATGTCGGACTGGTACAGCGCCCGGCCCTGTGATCAAATCTTTGACACGTTTGGCGGTAGTGAGTCCGCAACTATGCACTTCTACCCGGAGTGCGCGCCGTTCTTCTCAGGTCAAAATCCAAAGCAGTACGCTGTCGTCAAGGCCGACTTCGACGGCAACAGCGCCATCGAGGTCGCGGTCGCCCTGGGGACTGGCTTCGGCGCCGCTGGGTGGCTGGCCCTGGCTATCCATACCTTTGGAATAGAGATCTATGTGAGTCGTATCCTTATTTGTTTCGTCTTTCGGGCGAGCGTCGTCTGACATGGTGGGAACTTGTAGCTCCGACTCACACCTGGAGAGCACGAACGTCTACGCAACGTCTCGTACCAGCGTCAGCTCGAGGCCGGGATGAAGAACCCGGGTCGCGCGGGGCTCACGGCCGATCGGCTCGGCGACGGGGAAAAGTGGGTGCCCAAGGCCGAAACGGCCCAGGATGAGACGGAGGAAGCTGCGGGGTCGGAGGGTCGTTGACTCGGAGGGCCGCGTGGGGAGGGGACGGTGTGATATTTGGGTCTGGAGGGGCGTTGTGGTGGACCGGGCTCATCATCCGCTCGAGGTTACCGGGCAGGGGTTCGATTCTAGTCTCGTCGTTTTGTGGGACGGGTAATAAAAGGATAGTCCCTAACTAAAAGATACCCAATTAGAGATTGTTGTGGCTGCTAGAGATAGCGCAAGTTTCGCAGGGAGCCACTATTTGGAGCATTTTGCCCTCCTCCTATTGTTGGCCCGCCGAAAGGGGGGGGGGGGGGGTTCGGGGGGCGGGAAAACCCACCGCCGGGGGGATGTTTTTTTTGGCGGGGCCTG
>Ga0164242_10000503_pt1 | contig 46784 bp, 76 predicted proteins | sample OricomgcompostMG_FD_108783 | JGI IMG/M metagenome (GOLD analysis project Ga0164242, IMG submission 108783) | Miracle-Growth compost microbial communities from Emeryville, California, USA - Original compost - Miracle growth compost (MG) ... | reverse complement strand
CGCGTGTCTCAGGAGCGATAATGATGCGGTCAAGCTTCGTAAGGTCAATCTTTGACTTGTGCCCTTCCTCACGGACAAGCTGAAGCTTAGTCTTAGAGAAAGCAAGACGGACAAGCGTGTTATTGACATCCGAATACTGAACAATGTAATATCCGTTTCCTACCCAGGTAACAAGACCCCAGTTCTTAAAGTAGTCGCTTCCTACTTTATTCTTAGCGTCATTCGGAATCAAGAACTCTGATTGCGGTGCTACGTTAGCCGTCTGGAACGGAGGAATCTCGTCACCGATGCTATTAACATCTACGAACTTGACGATATCTCCAATGCTGAATACGAGGTCGGTAGCCATACTCTATTCTTCTTCGTTATTATTCTTCATGGCTTGTTCAGCAAGGTTCTTGATATCCTCCTGCTTGAGGCGTGCGATACGCTTCATGCCCGCGATAAGCTGGATACTGTCAGGTCCGTGATTGTTCGCTGCGTACTGCCCGAACTCAAAGCCTGAACTGAATGCTTTGAGATATGAGAGAGAGGAGCCAGCTCCTGCCTCTTTCAGGTTAGAGCGAATAATCATGTAGAGGTTAGCAAGGTCCTTTTCTGTAAAGAGGTCCTCTGCGACATCTTCCATAAAGGTTTCAAACCGCTTCTTCATCCTGCGATGAGTTTCCTCATCATGCCCGCAATTTTCGTCGTGTTCGTGTTCGAATAAACTCATACCGCTTCTGTTATAGGCTCGTCATTCGACTCAGGCGCGATTGCGTCATGCTCAGGAACTGCATACTCTCCGCGTGCTGCCGAAAGAACTATCTTGTAATCTTTCTGATTCACAGTCTGCTTTCCAGCTTCTCGCTTCCAGAGACTCTGAGCAAGCAAGAAACCTTCGAAGTCAGGCTCTATCACATTGAACTTGAATCGCTTCTTGTTCATGCGATACCCAAGCTGAAGAATACCGAGCTTGAGGTCTACGCCCGGAGGAAGCTTCTGGAATCCATTCTCGCCGTTGATGATAGTCTCACGATAGGCAGAGACTTGGAACTTAGATTCCTCCCATACTGACTGCCCGGTCTTGAAGTCAATCAGCCAGTACTCCTCTCCTATCTTATAGATGAAGTCAACAGTACCAGCGAAGTTATGCTTGTCCGAGAAGACTGCTACTTCGAAAGCAATAACCTCTCCAGGATTCTCTTCTTTCCAATCGATGAATGACTGAATGCACTCTATCTCTTCGAGAGTAAGTTCCTCTTCGAATCCGGTACTAGGATTCTTGAACTTGCTATCGATGCGAACCTCTTTACCAAGAAGTATATCAGCAATAGCAAGGTGGACTTTAGAGCCCTTGTTACCAGCAGCTACTTTGATAGCTTCAGCTTCGTCCCAACCTTTCTCTGCAAGCCACTTGTAGAAGAAAGTGCCTTTAGGGTAGTACGAAGCAACCCAAGTCACCGAAGGAACGAACTTATAGGTCGGGAGCTTAGTATTCTTATCAGTGTCAGGCTTTGCGTACCAACGCTCATCGTAGGTAGTTACCTGAATGATTCCTTTCTCCTCGTCTGCTACTCGTATTTCCTTCTTCATAGAACTTCAATAGTTACTGGTATATCGTCCACGAACCCTGTACCGTCGCACATCGAACAATCTTTGATACTCCCTACTTGACTTGTGCCTTCGTCGTCCCAACCGTCTTCGTGATAAACTTTTCCAGGCATCTCTTTACAGTTAGGACACTCTGCTTGCTCGTTTAGGTCGCGTACTCGAAGCTTCTTGCCGAAGGCGGCCATATACTTTGGTACGATTTGCTCAAGAGTAATCATAGGCGCGTCATGCTAACTACCTGCCAAGGATTGCCGGTCTTATCTTTCTGATGACGGCAGAATGCTTTTACAGCATCGAATGCTTTCCAGGCGTTGTAATCACGAACCACGAATACTTCTCTTGCGGGAACTACTGCATCCGTTCCTTCTTCTTGAGTTACAACGAGCCAAAACTTCTTGAATAGGTTACTGAACATTTTGGTCATCGTTAGGGTTTGTAATAGGAACGTCAGTTACCATGAACGATACTTCAGTCTTCTGATTACCAATCTTTGACATCAGTATCAGATTATTGAGAGTAGCTTTCAGTGCTTCGTTAAAGAAGCTACGATTGAACTCCGAACCGAACTTGCCGTAGATGTCTACTTGGAGGTGCTGTTTTACTATCTTAGCCATAAAGTTCTTTGTAGATATTATCAGCGTCCTCCTTAGTAATTAGGAAAGTAGGATACTCTCCCTCATCCGATACGGTCTTCTTGTCGAACAGGTCGTGAACTGCTTTGCGGAAGTGGTCTATCTCTTCCTGAGTGCGGTTCTTAAGCAACTGATGGACGTAGTCCATTGTCTTGTTGCTGTCGTACATCCGGATAGCCATACTAGATATCGTCCTCAGCCTTTTCCTCTACCTGAGTACGGTTGAAGACTGTATAGTTACGGATAGATTCGACCTCCTCGAACTTCCCAGTAGTCTTGTTCTTCTTCTGTTCACGAATGAACCGAGTGACAAGAGTTCCTTTCTGTCCTTTCTTTATCTTAAAACCATTCTGGCTCCACTGAAGAAAGGTTGCCCATTCTTTACAAGGATTACCAGAAAGCCGATATAGATTCTCACCTGAGTAAACAGTTCCCGTGAAAGGGTTGTGAGGCTTAGTGATAGTTTCCATACTACGCTGCCTTAGGTGCTAGTACTTCCTCAAACTCGAACCCAAGCTTGCTAAGAGCAAACATATCGGAACCTGTCATCGTTACACGATTAGTAAGCTGATTTACATAGTAGGCGATATGTTCGTCTGCAATGTACATCACCTCGTTACCGTATACGTTTTTGCGATAGTATTGGATTGTCATAAAAGTTGTGATTTAGTCGGGTGTTAATCTCACCCATACGATAAATATATGAAATTATCGTACTAAACACAACTGAGTTATCCACATCTCACTAAGTAACCGTTTGAGTTGCTACAGCTTCAGCTTGGAGCTTTGCATCCATATCAGGCGATACTGGTACCTCGAAAACCTCCTGGCCTCCTGAGCTTCCAAGAGTAACTCCTAGAATGTTCTTAGCAAGCCACATGATAGTCTGTATGTCTTGCTTCTTCTTAGTATTGTCAGTACCGATAAATCCTTTTTCCACAAGTACCTCCTTCACTTTGAGCCATACGAGAGACTCTTCTTCGTTGAAAGGCAGGACTACGAGCATTCCAGGACTGCGCTTCGGTAGGTCAGATTCTTTGCTGTACTGAGCAAAGTCAAATGTAATCAGCTGCTTCTCGTTCTCAATCTCCTCGGCACTGAAAGGCAACAGTTCAAGCTGTCCTTCATCGAGTTCCTTGAGAATCTGAGCACGCTTAAAGACATCATCTTTACCGCGCAGGTTATTCAAATGAATAGTTAGGAACTTTGCTTTCTGGTCAGAAATCTCTCCGATAGTCTCAACTGTCATTTCGGTGTACCCGAGTTCCTTAGCAGCTTTCCATCGGTGCTCGCCGTCTAGAATCTGATACTTGCCGAAGTAGTCACGGACGAGAATCGAACCGAGCATACCAAGCTCTTGAATGGACTTGATTTCCTTCTGGAACGTTGCTTTGTCCTGTACGTTAGGGTTGTACGGGTTCGGAATAATCTCGTCAATCTGCACTACTTTCTTTTGAGTTGTAAAGTTATTCATCGTTGCTTGCAAGATATGCTAGTAAAAGACATACTACACCCCATCCAACATGATTGTTGAACAAGAGGCAGATGCCGACAATAAAGAAGATAAAGCTCATACGGTTTCGTCGTTTAGTATTTTCTGTGCTTCTTGAGCATTCCAAGATAGCAGGTTCCAAACTACTTTCGCTGCTTCAGGAGTAAGTGAGAAGATGAGCTTTATCTGATTCTGTTGGTCAAACATTCCTACAATATACCACGCGTTGTCCTGGATATTCTGAATGTTCTTGATGCGGTTTATCTTCTCACTTGCATACCCGTAAGTATCGTCGTAAGTCTGCCAAAGCTGTATTGCTTTAGCTTTGATGTCTTCGAATATTTCGTCCGATGGCGGAGTGTAGTAATCGAAATCAATCATGGACTTGTTTGAGAACCTTTCGCTCTCCTTCCTCGATTTCCTCAAGAATGGGCTTCTTGAATGCTTCTCTCTGCATTTCGAGGTCTTCTTTGATATCTTCGAGAGTCTCTCCGTGAGCAGCTATTGGGTCCTTAGACCAAGTATAAGGCTGCTTGGCTTCGTCGTAATACACTTCGTGAATACCGTGTGAATATTCACCTTCAGGTATTACTTCGCTTACAAACTTGCGACGAATGACTCGATAGTTCCAGCTCATATCTTTGAATCTAGGTACTTAGCTAACTCGTTAATATCCTGCTTATGCTCGTCCTTATAAAGAACCCAGATAGCAGAACCTTTGATATCGTTCTCTTCAAAGTAAGTGAGGTACTTATCAAAGTTATCGAAGTCCATCAACTGCTTGATGACTACGATTGCACCTGGTATACCTTGCGAAAGGTTATAGATGCGGTTGAAAGTTTCTTCAGGAATTGGATTCATGTTTCGGTTCGGTGTGGTCTCGCTCTATGAGCAAGTCCTTAGTTGCGTCCATGATAACAAACCCGCAGTTCGGACACGCAGTATACGGGTCGTCAAACATCCCTTTCTGGAGTTCGGTCTTACAACTCGGACACTTATTGTCCTTGAGTTCTTTCCAGGGTTTGTACTTCGGTTTCTTAGCCATGAATGAGATGGATAATCTCTAGCGACTGAGCTAGGATACCGAGAATCAGAACAAAGACCCATGCGAAGTGTGCGAGCTTGTTCTTGAAAGGAACAATAAACTCGATGAGCAAGAAACCTATCCAGAAAACCAACCAGAGTGTTGCGATGACAATAGACATACTAAGAATTCATATAACTCATAATCTCCTCCTCACTAACTTCTTCCTTGATGACTACTTTACCATCGCGGAACAAGATGCCTTCCTCTCCTTCAGGACGTTGCGAAGTAGGAATGTACCTACGCCGCAAGTCTTCGGGATAGCTAGGAATGTATTTGTAAAGGACACTTTTGTTATTGCGGTCAGCTTTGACTGCAATATAGTGATTGCGTTCAAGCCATCGAAGATTTACTCCTACAGCATCAGGAATGTATTGCGTTCCGTTGCGAGAGTTGAACCACTTGATGTTTTGAATGTCTCCTTTATGGACCCAATCTTTCTTCTCTCGAAGATGTGATATGAGTTGCCCGCGAAGTCCTTTAGGTTCTCGTGCCATATCAGTCTTCTTTAACAATTACTTCCTGACCGAGCTTGTCAGTCTTCTCCTTTACTTCAACGAAGTATGTAACTTGACCGCGGTCTAGAACAGATGCGGTTTCGATATACTTCTTCACTTCAAGGTCCTTGTAGGTATCTGATTTCAAGCTACCGTTAAACTCCTCAAGGATACCTTTGATGGATGTAATCCAGAATCCTTTACCGTTAGCTGCTCCTTTACCGTAAGGCTTGCAGTATCGCCACTTTGCATACGGTCCTGCTTTGACACCTGGCGGTAGTTGATTAACAACTTTCCAACCGATTATCTTGCGCGTAGGCTCGAAGTAGAAAGCGATGAACTTATTAGCCATCGAAAGTTTGTTGAGGACTTTCGTGTTGAATGTAATACGACCTCGCTTCCTGTCTATAGTGACAGTAGGAGCTGGGTCCTCATCTTTATCTCGCCCCCTCTTAGGAACGTAGTCCTTGAATGCGATGGATTTGCGTACTTCCTGAATCATGATTTGATTGCTTCTATACCAATATGATATGTTAGAAGCCTAATCTTCACAACTCAGTTATCCACATCTAAGTCCAAGTAACTCCTCTAGAAGCCCATATCTTCGTAGCAACCTCTTCGAGTTTCTGGTACGCACGAATAGCAATAGATACACGGTCCTCCCAACGAGGGTGTGCAATCTTCGCCATGCCGATGTTAGAAATGTACGGCCAGTACTTCTCTACATCGGACTGAGACTTATACGGGAAGGTTTTTATTTCGTACCTATCAGTAAAGACAGCAATACGGCCAAAGCGAGCAGGAGTAACCCAAGAACTGCTATCAACTGAATAGAATGGGTATCCGAGTAACTGCTTATGGCTAGTAACGGCGAAACCATGAGTTTTAGTTCCATCTTTGAGATATAAGAATACTTTGTTAAGCCAATCGAGCTTCTGCTGGATTGAGACATCGTTTGCTGGCGAGATTCCAATGTAATCGGAATGCTTTGCTAGGCGTTCAAGGATAGCAAAGTCTTCGTGTTGATGGAACACATGAATCACTTTCAAGCCGAGGCTTTCTAGGTGTAGCATATTTTGCCAGCCTTTCTCAGCACTCTCTGCAATCTGTTCAGCTGTAGGGACGAATCCCCACTTACCTGGAAGCACATCCAAGTTCACTACGTTCAGCTCTATGCCAGGCGGGAGTAGCTCCTTAAACCTGACACAGAACTCAGCGTAGTCATCAAGTGATACGGTATCACCTTTAGACCAAACTGAGAAGGCACCTGAGTCCAGAATAATTCTTTCTGGGAGTCTCGTACCGTCTCCTACGATTAGTTCAATCAGCTTTTCGGGCCTCTTGATAAACGCGTAAGAGAATAGCAAGTTCTTCGCCTTGTTCTCTTTGAGGACACCAATATGAATCCTACTAGGACTTGAAGCGAAGTACAGGTTCATGCTATTTCTTTGCGTCGAAACGACTTACGAGTCCAAAGATATATTCGCGCTGTTCTTCGTTGTTGTGAGCCTCGTCGTCCATATGCTCAACCATTGGCTTAATAGCAAGCCCACCACGAGGGGCAAAGTCGCCATACACGCGGAGATATGCCGGTTGTAGCACTGCTACGAGGTCTTTTGCGATACGATTTACCACATCTTCATGGAACTCGCCTGTGTTGCGGAACGAGAAGAAGTAGAGCTTGAGTGACTTCGATTCAACCATCTTCTTGCGCGGTACATAGACTACTTCCATTCGAGCTTGGTCAGGCTGTCCGGTCTTCGGGCAAAGTGACGTAAACTCATCACGCTCCATAGTGAAAGGAACGAGGTAGCACTGGTCTGGATGCTGATTATCGAAGGTCTCTAGAATCTCTTGCGAAGGTCCTTTCGAGAAGTCGTAATCGGTCTTACCAGAACCGAGCTTTGTTAGACTTGATGTATCAGACATAGGCTAGTTATCGTATTTACCGTTCTTCGTGTTGTTAATGATGCTTTCGAGCTTACGAACTAACTCCATCTTTGGAGTAGCATAGGTCTCGTTCTCGAAATCGTGATACTCTTTTGCGCGTGCTTCTGCAAGGACCAATTCTAGGTCTACGAGCAGATTCATGTGGCCTTTATCAAGTCCGTCATCCATACTACTCCTTCTCTACGCTTTCAGCGTATGCCTTAGCCTCCTCCCACTGTTCATCGGTGTAGAGTGGGTCCTTGATACCATTTGCGATAAAGGCTTGTGTGCGCTCTACAGATGAGCCTGTCTTGAAATCAGGTACATCACCGCCTGAATACGAAGTCCAGGTCTTTGAGTAATCAACTCCAAGTTCTATACCTTCCGCAATAATAGCTGTCTTATCAGCGTTAAGGTAAGGAGTATACACATCAATCGGATTGAAGTCTCCGAGGCGAGCAAGCTCTGAAAGGGCAGCAATAAACTCAGGACGGCAGTCAGGATAGATATAATGGTCGCCGGAATGAACACCGAGAGCAATTCTATCGTAACCGAGTCCTGCTGCATATCCGAGAGCAATTGTACTCATAATCGAGTTACGGAACGGCACGACAGTCTTCTTCATGCTCTCGCTCTCGTAATGGCCTTGCGGTACTTCCTCAGTTCCTGTAAGGGCACTTGGAAGAAGCTCGTTAAGATTCGTGATATCAACTACTTTGTGGTCAATGCCGAGGCGCCAGCACTGCTCAGCAGCCATCTGGAGTTCCTTCTTGTGAACCTGACCGTAGTCAAATGAAATAGCTTTAACGTTATCAGAACCAACCTCCTTAGCAACTTTGTGCAAGAGAGTAACTGAATCCATTCCGCCCGATACTACAACGACAGTCTTAGACATACATTAAGAATTAAGTGTTAGAAACTCCTGCCGGAGAGGCGCATCGTCTTCAAAGAGTCCACGAACAGAAGAGGTAGTCGTTACAATTTCTTGCTTGACTCCGCGATTTGTCATACATCCGTGCTTACCACGAACGATAACAATCACGCCTTTCGTGTTAATTTCCTTCTCGAAGAAATCCGCAATGTCATCAGTGAGTGTCTCTTGTAATACCATTCGTGCCGCTAAAGCTTCAGCGATACGAGTGATTTTCGATAGACCGAGTGCTCGGTCTTCCGCTACGTAACCGATATCGATTTCGTAGTGGATAGGTTGCATGTGATGAGGACACATGCTTACGGCTTTGATGCGTTTCTGTGCAACAATGCCGCCATAAGAAGTAGGGAACGATTTGTCTTTGATAGACAGTAGGAAGTTCTTGCGGTCGTTGTCGTCTTGCCACTTGAGAATCTCTCCGAATGCTTTTGCTACACGCTTAGGAGTATCTTTGAAGTTCTCATCTTCAAGGTCCACGCCCATCGCAAAAAGCATCTGACGGACAGTATCCTCTACAGTGTATTCTTTGACAATTGCTACCATAGTGGGCTACGCATTACGAGCAGATAACCTATTGTAACACCTGCAATTCCTACAACGCCAGCAAGAGTACTAGGTGCTGGAATCGGTAGCTTAAAGAAAGCAAAGATTGCTCCGAGAATAAGACCGGCTGCTAGAGAAAGAATGTATATCATACGCCTGTGTAAGTTGCTGTGCTAGTAGGTGTCTCCCACACGGTAACGTGTGCGATTTTAATCTTGCGCTCTTCGAGCTTCTCTTTCAAGATGTGATACCACAAGACTGCGAGGAACTCTGCTGTTGGAGGCTCTTGAGTAAGATTGACTTTGTACCCCCGGTCTTTCCAAGCCATCCATAGAGCTTTATCTTCATCTTTCTCCCAGAGAGTATACGAATGGTCGTACACAGCATCAATCTCTTGCATCATGATTTCCTTGAGGTCTCCAAAATCGATAACCATCGCGTAATCAGATGCTTTGTTGTCAGAAATGAGCTTATCGTCAACTCCTACTTCAATCTTGTAGCGGTGTCCGTGAGGACTTCGACACTTTGATTTGTGATTCGGGACGCGATGCCCCATGTCGATTTCTATCTGTTTCGTTACAAGCATAAGTAAAGTTTTAAGTACAAAAAGGATAGGCGGCGGGTTTAGGACCGCCTATCCAATCAAACACCGCGCTCTGTCCCAGCCTGGAGAATGGAAAGGCGAGTGCAGTAAATCATTCCTCGTACCGCGCACTCTTTTTGGAGCCAAAGCTCCTTGGCGAGTAGCTCCTCCTTAGTCCGACATTCGGGCATCAGTCGCACCTCACGCCGGTCAAGACCGTACTGCGAGATGATTCCGAGTGCTTCGTCGATGTCTTCGTTATTCCGTACGACGAACTTAAAGTTCACTTTCGGTTCATTAGCCAGCGCATGAAGCGCGGTTTCCCGAATGCGAAGTTTCAGTGGGTCGAGCGAATGGGAAAGCTTCGGCGAGCAGTTGATTTGGTCGATGAGTTGAACGAGGTCCTCACGAGGAGGAATAGTCCCGTTGGTCTCGATTTCGACCCACCAGTTGCTGGCTTTCAGTTTCCGAAGGAGTGGAACGAGTTGTTTCTGCTGGATTAGAGGCTCGCCGCCAGAAATGACGAGAGCATCCATTCCGGTCTGCGTGAGACGGTCGAATATTTCATCGTCCGTCATAGCGTGTACTTCGTTCTCGAACTGGAACTTTTCGGGATGAGCGAATTGCGTACCAACCCAGTTCCAAGTATGCGGAGTATCACACCAGATGCAGTGCAAGTTGCAGAGAGCCAGTCGCAGGAAAGCAACTGGACGCCCGGCGGACTTGCCTTCGCCCTGAACTGTCGGGCCGAAGATTTCGTTCACCTTAATCATACAATCCTCCTGAGGTCAGTTGCTTGCCTCTCCCCGGCCACATTACCTTAGCTCTACAATAGTATCTCCCGCGCGAAGGATTGAGTTCGTAGACTGACTGACACGCCTCTGTACTAGGTCCTTGCAAGGACGGTTTCCTCTAGCTTATGCCACTATCAGTAATATGATGGTCGCGGGGGAGAGACAAGTAACTTTCCCCGACTGAGATTTCAAAGAACAGGTTCTAGAAGTTAGGCAGTAATGCGTCAGCGCGAGAGTGGGACTTAAATGCGTCCGGTCGGTTTCTCGGTGTTGCAAGTACCTGACGATATTTCCAGCTAGTACCAGAAAGTCGTTGGTCTGTGTTTCCTAACCTCTTCGATAATTATAACCGGCCGGTGCGATTCCTCAAACTTAGTTATCCACACTTAGGCGTAACCATAGTTCCTAAGCGTATCTACAACTTCATCTATTGAGTGAGCTACAAAGCCAAGCCCACCGCGAGCATTCAACTCATCTAGAAACTCTTGCTGCTCTTTTGTTGCATGTTGTCCTGGTCGCTTTACTTCAATACCTAAGAAGCGTCCATCAGGAAGATACCCGATAAGGTCAGGTGTGCCTTTCGGTGCGAGCTTCATCCAATACTCGTTCTTGCCGAGCTTGACCTGCGCTGTACCTGAGTTATTTCTCCACACTTTCGTATACTTGAAATGAGCGAAGTAGTCAAGTATAGCTTTCTGTATCTCGCTCTCTTTAGGTTGGATTTCCATAACGAGCGTTTAACGCGGCTTGTACTTGTAGCCAGTTCCGCCGAGGGTAACGCGCGAAGTCGTCTGCTGTTGCGCGATTGACTGCAACCCATTCGTTGTACGACTTTTTAAGGTCTCCTCTGTCTTGGTAGTTGTTGACTCCGTGATGATATTCGCAGAGCGGTATGATAGCCCATTTCTCTTGGATTTGCTTACCTGCGTAGATGAGAGCATGTTCGAAAGTAACTCTTCCTTTACATGTTCCTTCTTTGTGCCTGACGCAAGTTTTGTAAAAAGGGTCTTCAAGGATTTCATGGAGTAGCTTCTTAGGAATCATGCTCGTGATGAGGCTCTTTTCGACCGCAAACAGTACAAATCTCGTACAACTTATCCGAATGCTCGTGCCCGTCGTCTTCTACAGGAAGACCTTTAGCTCCACGCAACTCAGCATTCCAGTCGCGTGTAGTTAGCGTTACAGCTTTTGTAAACCAGTCAACATAGTTTGTTCCGTCAATGACAGGAAGTGCATCTATGAGACGCGTAAGAGGAACTTGCGCCCATGCACCTTGAGGAATACCGAGCTTAATCGTGAGACGCTGGTATGCGGTACGAAGTTGATGTACTTTAGAACGCGTATAGAACACATCAAGAGAACCTAGATATCCTGCCCATTCGCCATCCGGGTCGCCTAGAATATCTTTATAGTACTTCTCGTTGTGCATCTCATCGAGAAGCTTTGCATTTTCCGCCATGAGGTCTCGGCGGAGTTTCTCGTTCTCGATAATCTTTTCGTGCTTACGAAAGGCTTCGGCGCCCCTCGCTGCTGTCTGTTCGCTGCTCATCGTCGGTTTGATTACTATTCTTTGCTTGTAATATCGCATCAACTTGCTTCAAGAAGTCTTCGTAAAGTTGACTTCTATTTTCAATGTTGAGTTGCATAGCATACGTATCAGGACCGATACGCATCAAGAGAACCAACTTGCCTTCATCGAATGGATTGCGAGATAACTCGTTACCATCCGGTGTTTGAATAGAGAGGACTAGGTCGTGTTCGTCCATACTAAACTAATTATCTTCTTCTAAGAAGTCTTTTAATCCATTGATTAGTATCTGAGCTTGTTCCTCTGAAATATGAAGTGCTACAGGAATCTTATTTCCAAGACCGTCATTTGATTCTTTAATATCCGGACCTGATATATAGATTCTGAAAGCATTTCTAGTAGCTAAGGAACTTCTCTGAATAGAGACTTCTTGTCTGTCTAGGTCTTGAAATTGTACTGTTTTCATACTTTGTCGTAGTAAAGATTCATAACGGTAGTGTGATGACGATTAAGAAGCTGTCCTATCCGGTAGAACGGGTATCCGAGTTTGTCGTGAAGATAACGTACAAGGACACGCCGCCTAATAACCAGCTCCTTGTTTCGATTGTTTTCAGATAGATAAGCAATCTCCTCTTTGAGCCAATTGTAATCAGCCTCCGAAAGCGTGTGCTTGTATTTCTCTTCGATGTCTCGGTAAAAGTCATTCAGGTTCTTTGCTCGGATGATTTGCCTGATTCGTTCTTCAGACAAGCCTTCCTTAGCGGCAAGGTCCTTGACACTCTTTCCGTCTGCGTATTGTTGACGTATGCGTCTATTTCGAATCTGTTGGTCTAGCATCTTTTTTCTTTCTAGGCTTTTTAACTGCGTATGGCTTTAGTTGATTTGTGATATACCCTCCACGCATCTCACGAGGCATATCTTTAGCAGCTTTCACTATTCCTAAAACAGTTGAGTACGAGGCACTACCTACACGAACAAGCCAGTATTTGTAATCGTATGCTTTTGACTCTCCAAGTAATGAAATGATTTCATTTACTGCTGCTGCTTTTTCGTGAGGTGCAGGTTTCTCTTCTGACTTCGCTTTCTGGTACCGTTCCAGTATTGAACCGATAGTATCCATATAATTATTATATAGAATATACGTTAAATCTCAAACTGAGTTATACACACTTACATAAATAAAAACCTGGATTAAAAATCTTACCCAGGAGGAATAGATGAGGAAAAGCCGTACACCAGCTTTGACCTCGAATATTTTATCGCGGTTGTCTCTCCGCATATTCTTACTCCCAGACTATCAGTTCAAGGTCCCATTCTCAGGCCTTGCTGTGTGCATACAACGCTCAGGAGTCTAGGCTACGTTGCAGAGGCCTTACCCGCGGAGGACTCGGAATGCTGTCCGAGACATCGAGGCTAAGTTCCTACATTTAATCGGCATCCACTGGAGGCTGTAGGATTCGCCAACCTGACCCAGCAGTATTTTTCCACGACTTTGCTCAGGTGGTCGTGAACTGCCGCTTGGTGGCCAGGGCGCGGTAACTGGTCGGTATACACAAAAAGGCCTAGCCGAAGCTAGACCTCTTTGTTGCTATAAGTTTGCCGCAGATAGCCTGAAAAGCACTTTCTGTAAAAACGCTCTTTAGGCTATTTACTAACTGCGGCATTCACATAATATAAGATGTGAACCCGGAACTCAACTACTGTTCGGGTGCGGATAACTTTTCGTTTAGAAGCTCTTGGAACTTGCTTCCTTTGCTTTCTGGAGCTTTATCCTCACTAGGTTGAATATCGACCGTCCCCGGACTATCATCTTCCGGTTGTTGTTCCTCTTCCTCTCTCGCTTTTCGCTCTTCGTTAATCGTTCGCTCATTGTCTTCGATATAGTTGTCTAGAATCTTGAGACCTATTTCTTTGTTGTCCTCAAGGCTAGCCATCTTAATTCCGCCATCAGCCATTATAGTTTGAAGTTAGATTCGTCATAACCAGCAACCTCTTTTTCAAGGCGTGCAACTAATTCCTTCTTGCTTCTTTCAGTTGCCCAAACCATCATCATGTTGATACAAACTCCTCCGAGCAATGCGCGAGAGAATGCGTTAATGACTGAGGCTGCTGGACTAACGTCAAGCCAACGCTCGAATCCGCTACTGTAAGCAAGCATTAAGAAACAGTATGCAGCTATTACCATGAGTGCCGGTCTCATGATATTAGAACGGAATGTCTTCCGGATTTATCTCGTCAGCAGGATACTGAATAACAGGTTCTTCCGAGGACTGCTTAGCCATCTGAGCTTTCATACCATCGTTGAACTCCTTTTCGAGGCTAGCACGCTCATCTTCGTCAACGTAGATACCGCGCTTCATATCCTCTTCCATCTGACGCTTCTTCTTTTCCTCAACGACAGCTTCCGGAGAGTATTTCTCCATACGCTTTTCGAGGACCTCAAGCTGTTCCTTAGTAGGTGCTGCGCCATTTGGCTTCACATCTACCTTGTACATCGATGCAGGAGACTTACTCTTGTCGTAAGTGATACGAACATCGTAAGGCATTGGCATCTCTTCGAAGAAGTAATCAGGATTGTTCTGAAGTTCTCCGAGCTGCTTTGCAACTGAGTACGGGAACTCAGCTTGCTTAACCTTACCGTCGTTGCGGTCAATCACGTAATACACAGAGCGAATAGACGGACGAGCTTCAGTCTCTTCCTCCCGGTCCGAGAATGGATAGAGGACACGACCTGTCTTGTTGTGGTCCCAATCGAGACGAGAGCGAAGCGGGTCGCCTTTTTCCTTTCCGTAAAGAGTACGGTATTCGCCTTGTCCCATGCGGAGAGTTGCATAGGTCTTGCCTTCCGTAAGTACGCGAACTACATTCTGATTCCCTTCTTGAATCTTGTAGAAAGTAGAGGAACCTCCTCCACTATTCCCAAATTCTTTCATAGCTTCTTCGAGTTCGTCGTTGATGTTGTAAGGCATGTTGTGATGTTTGTGATGTTAGAACTGTTCTGAAACGAACAGTTGCAGAGAAGTACTCACCGAGCATGAAACCCAACCGGGCGCACCCCTCGCCGGTTGAAAATACAAGGTGCTTATTACTGGGAAGTTGCTGGGACAACCTCTTGGATTGAGTGGACAAGATAACAGTAATAAAGTACCAGGGCGGCTCTCGGTGGCGCGTATCTTACAACAGAGGCGTAATCCCGCCGTCCCCGCTTGCTTGGAATGTAAGGCGTCCCGCCGTAGCTGCTTCCCTCCAACTACTCACTTCTAACCTATGTATATTGTATAGTACTAGGTCAAGATATCAAACTGTTTTATCCACACTCAAGAGCCTCCACTCAGAATCGAACTGAGGTCTACTTCTTACAAGGAAGTTGTTTTACCACTAAACTATGGAGACGAATCTAGTATCGGTACTGCCCCGATTCATGCCTGTTTTGCAGACAGGTGCGTTCCTTCTTCGCCAACTAGATACTTAGCAAGCGAGACTACGCTTGCTTCCAGGCTTCTTGCCTACCATCTTATCAGCATCGCGGTCTACATCCTCCCAGAACTCAGCTTTCGCAGGAGTAATCTTTCCTTTCTTCTTATCCTTGCGCTTCTTCATCTCATCACGAGTCATTCCTTTAGCCATAAGTTAAGCGTTAGTTTTGTTATCAGGCGTAATGCCGAGGAACGAGCCTGTATTAGTAGACAGGAAGTCCTTAGCAAGAGTAGATACGCCCACAATAATTGAAAGGTTCACAATACTCTTTCCAGCTGCTACCCAATGAACAGCAAAGACATCGAAACCAGGAGCAGTAACAGCTGCAAATGCCGACGCAAGAAGCGCAGTAAAGACAGCCATTCCAACCGCATCAGCGATACTGCCCCAATCTAGAGTAAATAGTCCTGACTTCATAGTGTAATCGTAAGTTATTCCATTCACAGTTAAGTAGATAGAACCTTATTCATTGCAGCGCGTGTCTGCGGTCCAAAGTTCATACCTTGCCCGTCAGGGTCTTTGATACCATGGTCGGTTTGGAACTTACCTACAGCTGCTCGTGTAGCATCGAGATACCATCCGAACAGTCCTACTTTCATATATCCGAGATACTGGAGTGCTTCTTGCAGGTGATGAATCTCTTCGCTAGGCTTCATTCCATACCTGAGAGCGGTAGAGAATACATGAGACGGCTTAACGGGCGTAGCGGGCGATTTCTTCAGTGTAACGACACCTTTGAGGACGTAAGGGATATAGTAATTCCATTCAAGGTTTTTGAGGAACGGATTGTAGTGGTCAAGAATGGTATGCGATACTCCTTGCTTCTGAGCAACAAGGGTAACAGCATGATTGACACCTTGCCAAGTTGGAGTAGGATTCTTTACATTCTTATCGTTCCAAGTGCTTCCAGTAGGAACCAAAACATGGAGCGGTGCTTGCTTCAAGTGATAGGAAATCGTATCCCACTGATTAAGCTGTCCTATAACAACCCATTCATAGTTGAAGTCAAAGATATCGAGGACCTTCTTTGCAAACTCAATCTGTCCTGCTGAAGGCTTAGTAGTAAACCAGCCTTGATAGGTCGTAAAGTCATTCGGCTTAGGACCCATTCCTTGAGCAAGCAAGCCGTATGCGCGAATTGCGTCCCAAGGATTGTAAAGCGTATTGCCGGACTGCCAAGTAGTCCCTGACATGATTGCATTAAACCAGTCATTGAAGTTAACGTTTCCTTGGTCGTCATAAAGACCGAGTGAGTGCATTTCTTCGATAGTTGCATCAGGAATCTCGCCCGCAGAAAGCATTCTCTCTACCTGAAGCTCAACACTATTCATGCAGCTAAAGTTAGTGCATGAGTTTGTGTCGTAACCGAGTGCTCCGTTTACAAACCGACGCTGCCATTCGTCAGTAGGCTTGTATTTTGTCCAGTCTCCGTCTTCTTCTACGACTTGATAAACTATCGTACTCTCGCCCATTACTTTATAGTCAGTAATGCGAACATCTGTCTTTACACCGCTATTTTCTCCTTGTAGTAGGTCGGCCATATTACGTTACTCTTAGGCTCTTAGCTCCGGTTTGCATATTCATTCCAAAGTCGCCAAGCTGGCGAGCTTGAGAACTAAACTGTTGTCCTGAGGTCGGAGACTGAACATTGTTAATTGCTTGCTGGGCAGGTTGCGCAATCGAAAGAGTGCGTCCTTGCGGAGCCATGCTCGTTTCCTGCTGTTGGTCTGGAGGAGTTACGAGAGGCGGAGTTCCGGCAGGGAGTATCTGATTTGCGCCCGGCGGTTGGTAGTTCTTAGGCTGTGTGAGAGCATTAAGGAGCCAAGCCTTAAATAGTGCCTTTGCTGGCTTTTCAGCTGCTTGAGCAGAGAGACCGAGGTCTTGCAAGCCTTTCACAAACTGTCCGAGAACAGGTGCGCCAGCTGCTGAATCTATAACCTTATCGATTCCACGAACAACCGGGTCCATTGACAGTGGCTTTCCTTTTGCTACTGAGAGAGCATATTCCTTAGCATCAGGAGTGAATGAGTTGAGAATACCAGTGAGGCTCTTGCGTGCGAACTGCTTCGGAAGACCAACAAGAGATGCAGCATCGTCTGCTGTCCTTTGTGTCATGCGCTGCTCGAAAAGCGTCTGTGCAGAAGCATCTCCAAACATGCGCTTTGCCCAATCTGACATGATTGCGTGCTGTACCAAGTCACCACGAAGAAGTGGGTCTTGTTGTAGCATCTGGCGTGTGATGAACGGCTTGACGTAGTTATCGAGAGAATCGAGAACTGGAATAACATCCGTTGACTTATCGCCTGAAAGCACACGGCGCATGAATAGAGATGCGTGTTGCAGGTTCTTTCCCGCTGCCTGACCAATCTGACCTTTAAGGTCCATGAGTTCTGAGTAAGCAGCGTTTGCTTTTGCTAGTGCTGGGTCAGCAGGAGCAATCATTGAGTTAATCTTTCCGCGTGCAAACTTAATAGCTCCGTCTACAGGCGAAGTGTATCCAGTAGCTGCAGTATCCCAGTCAATCATTCCATCGAGGTTCTTGAGAACATCTGATGCTACACCAGCTGTTGGCTTGCTTTGAAGCAAATCAAGTTGACCATGGAGGTTCTGGAGCTTCTTAAACTCAGCCTCAGTAAGTTCAACAGCACGACCTGGAAGCTGATAAACAACAGGACGAGTACCACCTTCGAATCCTTCGCGGGCGACATTACCAAATCCGTGGCCAGTCATCTCTTGAACAGTGTCGTTGATTTGACTGAATGTTTGTTTTACAGCATCACTACCTTTAGCAAGAATCTGTCCTGAATCGTCTGCAAGTGCGAGAGGAAGATTAGCTGCTGCTTTACGCGCATCTCCTACAGCTTGTCCTGCTTGCGGAATGACTTTATCAAGGAGAATGTTTGCACGCTGTTCCATTGCTTTCTCGGCAAGACCTGACGGAGTGAGTGAGCGAATATCACTTCCGTGTTCCTCAGCAGTACTGATATACTTCTTGAGTAAGTCAGGGTCAGCATCGTCAATAGCATTCTTGACGTAGCCAACTACGCCTGTCTTTGCTTCGAGCGAGCCTGCAAGGTGACCGAGGAAGTTCCCGGCTACTCCGAGACCGGCACCGAATAGTGTGTTATAGAGAGTATCACGGACGACCTGAGTAGGATTCGTCATCGGGTTATTGCCAGCAGCGAGAGAGTTAGACAGTCCTGACGCACCTCCTAGAAGCGCAAGGGACTTTACGCCTTGGAACTCAGGCGAGGCAGCGAGGGTAGCAATCTGTCCTGCTTGTCCTGCTTTAACGAGGAAGCCTTCAGGCGTAGCGGGAGCTGGAGTAACTTTCTCAGGCATACCTGGAAGTCCTGCTGGAACTCCCTTAGCATATGGGTCCTCTTGACCAAGTGCTTTAGCAAGCAACTGGACTGGAGTAGCAGCGACAGAGATAAACGGCTCCTCTGCTTTTGAGAGCAAGTGTCCTGCGCCTGATAGTATCTTTGAACCTAGAGAGCGATTGTCTTGTTGAGGCTGTTGCGACTGAACAAGTTGCACCATCGCTTGAGGCGAAAGCGTATCAGGAATAGAGGACGCAGGTCCAGAAGACCCTCCTCCTTGAAGTTGAGCCATCTGTTCTGGAGTGAGTACATCGGGAAGTTGAGCCATGAATTACTTTTGAAGAACCCAGTTCTTACCATCGAACTTATATGTCTTACCTAGAACATTCTGAGTAGCTCCTGTTGACGGATGTAGCATGCTTCCTACATCTGTTGCTTGGTAGAGACTCTTTTGTCCTGTGTCGAAGAGGTTATTCAAGCGAAGACCGATACCTCCGAGTAGGTTTCCTGAGTTGAGCGTTTCTGTCTGCTTTTGCTGTGCAAGACCTGCAAGAGTCCCGCTATTGAGATTGTAGCCTTGCGATTGCGCTTGACTGAGGATATTAGAGACGATAAGACCTCCATTCGGCACATTAGCGTACTTTGCTTGGAGTGACTGTGGAGTAATAGAACCGTTAAGGAGTCCTGACACATCTTGTGCTTGGCCGCCAGTTCCACCACCTTTGTACATATCTGTAAGGAATCGAGTCTGCTCGGACTGTGCGCCCGCAAGTTGTGCTTGTGCGTTTGCGCTTGTAACAGCTGCTCCAGCACTCGTTTGAGATGCAGCAGCTTGCATAAGCTGTGCCTTGACCTGTTCTGGTAGGTATTGAGCTTGCGTGCTGTTGAGAAGTGCTTGTGCCTTTGCGCTCTCGATATCTTGCAGAACCTTTTGCTGTGCATTCTTGTAGACAGGAGACTGGAGAATCTTCTGTTGAGCTGCTTGTAGGTCGTCTCCCGGAGCAATACCTGCGTCTGGGTACTGTTGAGCAAGAGCAATAGCTGCTGTTTGTTCTGGCGTGCGGAACGATGCTTGAGAACGAGCTTCCTGTTGAGTAGCAAAGTACTGATTAAGGAAGTTGGTACGAGCAGTCGTGATAGCTGTTTGCTCCTGAACTGCGAGGTCGGACAATGCTTGAGCACCAGCAGCGTTATTCGCCATGAGTGCCTGATTGGCTTGGTCAGTCAATGCTTTAACACGCTGGTCACCTTGCTTCTGCAAGTTAGTGAGTGCTGCAACATTAGTAGCAAAGCCACGGCGAGATTCAAGAGCACCTTGCTTAGCTACTCCAGTCTGGAGCTTTTCATAGTCAATGTTCCCTCCATACATTGAAGAGATATACTGACCTGTTTGCTGTGTGTTAGCAGCGGTTGCTCCTTGTGCTTGATTGTAGCGGTCAAGGATACCTGTGTACTGGTCGCTCTGCTCAAACTGATTATTCAAAGACTTACCGAGGCTCGCCGCCGAGGACGGGTCGTAAGTAGTTATCTTTGGAACACCTGTTGAAAGAGATTTAGTAGCCATAGTTACCAGTCAGGATTACCGTCGTATTGGCCATTCGGACCTCCACTCTGGAAGTTAACATCAGCAATAATCTGCATTGTCGGGTAGCGACGTTGCGAAGGATATCGTTGCTTTAACGGAGTAATAATATCTTGAATCTTTGACATCGCAATCGAGAAGTCAGTATACTCACCTGTCATCCAGAAAAGAATCTGCAAGACAGAATCCGTGAACGCCTCTGATGCTACATCCCACCTACCGCTCCATAGTGGGAAGTCATCAGTGTCAGTTGCGTCCTGGAATGTTTGTGTTTGCTCGCCATCGTCAGCAGCCTCTACCATGTTTACCGAGTAGTAAGTCAAGGTTAGAGGAATGTTTTCACATACCATGAAGTTTTGTACGAGGACCTGTCCGATATTAGTATTATCGGAAGCCATCGTCATTTCGAGGTATGTAATCTCTTGCGCGTTTGGCGAACCTACGGTAGTTGGAATATTGCTCCAACTAATCTTAATGATATTCCAACCAACAATGAAATCATTGCCGCAGTAATCAGTAGTGGCAGAACCCTGGAAGTAATCAGATGCACTTGACCCCCACCTAAGCGTAAACGAGAGGTTAGTAGCAAGCGCGGAAAGATATACATAAAAGTAGATATTCCCACGATTCTGGAAAATGTTGCAATCGACAGCGGTAAAGGTACTGTTAGTGAGAGTACCAGAAGTACCGTTATAGACAAAACTGACGGAACTCGGGAGGCGATATCCTTCATATTGGTCTGTACCAACATTGGAGATTGCGCCCGCTCCAACCCAGGTACCATTAGAATTATAGTCCGTTGCAGTCTGGATAGACGCATTGAGACCTATTGCAGAGTGAATCTGGATGCTTTGGCGTCCAAAGTCATTCTTAATGGCGAACCTATCCGCATAGATGTATGCAGAGTCGAATCTGAGTGGCGAAACCATCCAGAATTCGTTGTACTTCATGGGCGGCTTGTAGTACTTCAGTGTCAAAGGATACTTGAAATCGGGAATAGCTCCCGTAATCGGATACTCAAAGATGCCTTGATTGTAGTTGATATTCTGTGTCTTGATAGTCCAAGGCCAGTCGTGAACCTCATTCCAAATCTGAAGCGTGGAGTTAATGGCGCGAAAGCCATTCTCTTCAAAGTCAATAGACTGCCCGCTTTCATCGCGGATACGGTCTTTGGCGAGTTGTACGAGATAGGCCAGGTCTGTTGCCATGTTATAGTTAGTTTAGTAGGTTCTTCAATAAACTCACTAGATACTTCTTAGAAGAGTTTTGTAAGCTCATCGTAATCTACTTCAACAAAGCGAGGCATCCAATCCGCGTTTTGGTCTAGCGTTTGGCTTGTAGTCCAGTTGAGTTGGAATTGAAGTGCGAATACAGCACTTGTAAGAGCCTGACCGAGTTTGACATACTGATATCCTTTCTTGATAAGGAGTGCAGTAACATTATCAGTTCTCGCTGGTGTTGTTGATTGATTGACATATGTAGCGATAGTTCCTTTAACAGTCGTTCCACTACTACCGACCGGAGCATGGAATACACGAATGTAATTGACCTTTGCAAGCGTTGGGAACATGAGCACTGTTGAGAACACTCCGCCAGCATTCGGCTTCTGTGCAACTGTGTCAATCGTTCCAGTTCCGTGAGGATACCAGCGAGCTAGCTTATTCGTATCTACATCGTCATCAGTAGTCTTGTATGCTACGAGAATTCCATCTCGCTGTTGAGACGCAAGATTGAATCCTGTAACGATGATATCTGAAGTGATACTATCAGCACTTCCTTTGAGACCTGAGATGGTACCAATCTTGAAAATGCCTTCCTTACCGCCCTTAGTTGCTTTACCAAGTGCGTAAGTATTTCCGTCTTTACCGAGCCACACAACCATGTTATCGAGGTAGTCAAGCGCATCTCGATAGATAGGATATGCGTCTACACCGAGCGTAAACAGCACTTCAAAGTTTCCATTCACAAGTCCGCGAACTTCAGTAAAGCGGTTATTGTTTACTGTGATGAGGCGAATATCTCCGTCATTGTTTAGGAAGATACGCTTAATGTTCCTGGCTCCTGGACAAGGTTGGAAGTTGCGAATCGTAGAGAGAATAGACTGATAGTCCCAAGAATAAACACCGCAGATATTAGCTGGGAATGTTCTCGTGTCAGGTTCACTTGCGTCTGATGATTCAATAGCGATATACGCCATGCTGTTATAGTCCACGCAGTCAACTGTTCGCATATAGGACGGGAACAAGAGAACATCGGGAGACAAGATGCCTGGAGTTTGTAGACCAGAGTCAAGATTTATTCCATCAACATATGATGTTCCTGTGAGACCTCCGTCAAACTTATGCACGCGGTTGTTAGTGAACAGATACAAGAATCCGTTCTGTGCTGGGTGCAAGAATATACTTTCGTCATCTCCTTCTGTAAGTCCCGGAACATTCGGCAGCGAAGAGGCAAGTGCTGGATTGACGAGAATGAAGCAGTTACGCCAAGTCGCGTCTGGAGTACAGGTCCAGGTTTGATTGAATGAGCCATCAGGGCTAGGAGTACCGGAATCAAATGTCTTAATCGCAGTATTGCTGCTATTCGTCCCTCGCTGTGTAGCATTGACAGTTCCTGTTGAGACAGCTCCTGGAGTAGCGATAAAGTCCACCCAGATTTCTCCACCGGTTGTAAAGGTTCCGATGTTGTATGTTCCGGAGCTTGTCTTTGTCAGGAAGCTAGAGTAGTTAACCATTGCTGTCTGGCTAACTCCGTAGTAAGCGTTGCTAATAGCGTCAATGTTATGCGCGTTTGAAAGCGTAATCACGATTGAGTGTGCGCCCGCTCCTACGCCTGTAATAGAATAGGCATAGTAGTAGTTTGACGCATCTGCGACTTTCTGTAGGAATGTAGCTGCTACGCCATCAACAGTCACTCCGGTAGCATGGTCTGAAGTCGTGTTAATCGCAAAGAAGATAAACATTCCTGGATTATCATCATGCGTGGTCGTGTGAGTGTAAGTGAGTGTCGTTGCTGAAGTAGCACTTCCTTGACCTGCACTATCAAACTGAATAGATGTATCGCGTTCCGTGTCTCCTACATAGTCCCAACGATTGAGAATAATAGCGAAGTCAAATGATTCTGATGTTGATGTGTTGCTCCATGAACCGTTATTAACTTCTGCTCGTCCATCAGTATAGAGAGAGTTACCGCCATCAGAGCGAAGCCAATACACACCTTCATTAGCACCAAGTGCTCCATATGTTTGCGGTTGAACAACGATGTGATAGACAGTTCCCGGGTCAAGATAAACTGTGTCATTAAAGGTTACATACACATAGTCGTAATCGCCTTGTGGTAGGTCGTTCGGGTCAATGTTTACTACAGCTCCAGTAACAAATGTACCGCTCGGTGCGCTTGCACTATCTGTCTGGATACCTACTTGAAGTGTCCATGACTGCGTTGTACCGACATACGGCATATTGAGACGCACGCGAAGTCCTGTTACAGGAGCTTGATTTCCTGTAAAGAAGTCACCAGTTGAAAACTCTTCTCCGAGAGCTTGATATCCAGTACTTGCAATTAGCTCTCCGTATTGCTCGTCTATTGAAAGTGTTTCAGAGACAACAGATGCAATTTGAAAAGCACCGCGAGCAGGATTCACAGCCTTGTAGCCGAGGTATACATTCGGTACGCTGCTTGTCGTAGGAGTATCTTTTATCCAAGGATAGAAGATTGCTTCTTGGTCGTTAATCTCGTATTGACGCAAATCGCGGAAGCGAGAGTTCTCAGTAAAGAACGCTGTCTCAGTAACAGAAGTATCATCGAGACCTGACAGTGTCCCCATATTCACACCTTTTTCAGCAAGATAGACAGTATTTTGAGATGCAGAATATACCTTTGCGATATACTCATCAGTGATAGTCCCAGTCAATGCTGTGTAAGTATTGTTCGCAGGAGACATATAGCCTTCAACGCGAAGTGGGTCGTAGATACCGTCAGCAACCTGCCCAGCCTCAGCAATATAACGCAGTTGCGGCTGCGCTGTGGTATCGTTGAGGTCTCCCATGAACTTCGATGCGAGTCCAGCGGAGCCTGTCAGGTCTAGAGTAATCTTTGCCATACGTTGATTCTATGTTTTATATGGTCGGTGAATCTACAGATAACTAAGTTACGACAAAGTTCCCGACAATAGACCAATCTGTTGCAAGGCTAACTGTTACCGATACATGGTCAACGCTAAACTCAGTAACTGTGGCGCGTGCTACGATGTTAGCTGCCGAGTTATTTGGATATCCCACTGAAATAAGGTGTCCTTCAGATACTGTAGATACTTGAGATGCTCCGATAGTAAACGCGGATGATGACTGTACGATATTCTGCGGAAGCCCTCCTTGAACAACTGAATTGCTATCTTGCGGTTGGAAGTAGAATGACTTACCGAGTTGAGCGCAACCTACAACATGAGAGCGAATATCAACGCTACCGCCTGAAGTATGAACTGCGAACCCATAGAACAATACCTGCGTAGGATTCGTGATAACACCCAAGCTATATGTTTGTCCGTCAGTAGACATCGTAATGCTACCAGAAGCTCGAATGTTCGGTGTCAAATCGTTCTGAGCAATAGGTACAGTCTTTGCACCGCTATGGTCGTGAGTAGCCATAGTCTTTTCAAGCTCTCTAACACGATTCTGTAGCTCAGTTAGTACTTGCTGGATTTGCTGTAGGCTGTTATCCGCCATAGAAGAATTGGATTGCTATCTGAACTACACCAAGAATACCGATAGCAGCCCACATATACTTCTCAATGAATCTCAATCGAGTTTCGAAGTCATCGTGCTTCTTAAGGTGTTCTTGATATAGTCTATCAGCTTCTTGCTTATCTAGCTTATGCTCCTCAAGAGCTGCTAGGCGAGTTGCAGTACCGTCTTTAATCTCTTTAATATCAGCTCTTAAAGCTTTCATCTCGGTCCTCAACTCAATTAGTAAATCGTGGTCATTTGGCATACCCATACGCTTGTTACATAAACCCTCCTGTTATCAGCATTGTCACCATCATTGCATAGTACGCTGCTTCTTGCTCATTCATTTCGAAGTTGACAGCGTTCCCGGCCGGAGGTGTAAACGACGTTAGAGCGAAATTAACCGCATTTCCTGCTGGAGGTGTGTAAGCCATATCTCTAGACAGGAGCTACGTGCCACTGATTTTTAGCATTGTAATACACGCCGCCCGTAGTATACTCTACTACGCAGTCGTAATACTCGTTTGGCGAGACACCTTGCATTGACCAGTTGCCGCTACCGTCGGTAGTAGCATAATCTACTGTCGTGTTATCAGATTGCCTAATGACACGAACAGTAGCACCGCTAAGTGCACTTCCATTCAAAGTTACATTGCCTGAAAGTGTGTAGTCGGTGCGGTTAGCGATAGTAAAGCTACCACTTGATGTCCAAGTGCGAATACTATCGCCTCCCGTGAGTCCGGTTGTGGTAGAGCCTCCTGTAAATGAGATTGTGAAACCAGCATTTGCGAGAGTAGTAGGATTCCATCGAAGGATGACAATTCCAGAACCACCTACAGCACCGCCGTTGCCTGTGTTAGCAGTAGCAGTACCAGTAGGACCCGAGCTACTACCTGCGCCATAAGCAGTTGATACATCTGTGATATCCGAGTTTAGACCAGGACCGCCACCGCCACCGCCGGCACCGCTAGTACCATCTCCGCCAGCACCAGCACCGCCGCCAGCATTACCAGTCGTGGATGAGTTGTTACCAGCACCTCCGTTATATCCTCCGACAAGGCTCCTACCAGGTATACCTGTTGAAGTAGTGCAACCGCCTCCATTTGCTCCATCTCCACCAGGAATAGAACCGATGCCTTTAGATGCACCTCCACCAATAGAGCGCAATACACCTGCGATTTCTGAGTAGCCACCCGGAAGATTATTACCCCCGCCAGCTCCTACCGTTACAGTATATGTACCTGCTACAAAGCGGAGTGTGTTTACATCCTGAACTTGCCCACCGCCAGAGCCAGGGTTTCGAGGGCGGTTATCATCTGTAGCTCCACCGCCACCTCCTACTACTAATGCTCGTAAAGTTATACTCCTCATGTTTCTATTGACTTACTTCTGTTCTCAATGTCAATCATTACATGGTCGGTTTCGCACCAAGCTACTTGATGCTCTTTTAAGCGACGAATCTTTTCATCCTCAGAAATCAAGTAGTTGTGATGAAACCAGTCGCCATTAGTACCTGAGTACTTAGCATTCAAGTCTTTCATTGTCATATAGTTGAACCCATGCTTAGCTAGGTTCGTAGATACGATATAGTCGTCAATGAGATGCTTGCGGTCAAAGCGGAATGATTCTGCTTGAGTTGGGAAGCATTCAGCGTAAATCTCTTCTAGAGTCATTCCGATATCAGGATTGAATAGTTCAATACATTTCTTTGGAACAACTGTGAACCAGTTACAAGTCCCAATGAACCGCTTGTCTTTCAACATATGTTCGTTAGGACGAAACCGCGTAGGAGAGAAATCATTTCCGTATTGGAATATCGTGTCATCAGGCAGTATTGCTGTAAAGTCAAACGTATCTGGATGTACAAGAGCATCAGAGTCAATGTAGATAATCCAATCGCTCTGTCGTTCCTTTTCCATCTCGTAGATTTGAAGCTTCTCGTAGACAGCAGATGCTTCAGGAGTCTTACGCTCTGTGATATAGACGATATCAGCTTGAATCTTCTTTGCGTAGCGTTCAATCAAAGGATATGTAATCGCCGTAATCTCGGGCGAGTAGTTATCGATGTTGAGAAGATAGATAGTCTTCTTCATACTAGACTTCGTTAGCCATAAGAGTAATCCAGTTCGTGCCGTTGTAGTGTGCTGTGATGTAGAGCTTCTTACCAGCCGAAATCTTTGTTGCAAAAGCTGCCCCGTAAGGAATGAAAGCAGCGTTCATTGTCAGCGTTTGGTCTGAACCGTTACCAGCAAGCATGAATGCGAGAGTTTCACCGAGTACAGGAGTACCTGTAGGAGCGTTAATCGTAATTGCAGCTGCTTGTGCTGTGCGCTGATATACGTTTGCGGTTGCGAGGTCAGGTGTGATATCGCCTGAAGCACTCGTTGAGGTGCGCGGTTGATTGCGCTTATTCGTAACTGTCTTTGAGTTTGAGGTCGTCAATACTGAGACACCTTCAACAGCAAGGTCACCAGCAGCAGCACGAGAAAGCGTGGTATCAGATGCAGCACCAAGCTCGATAGTCCCTACTCCGATAGCTGCTGATGTAGAAGCAGCGAATACACCAAGGTTATTTGCTGTGTATGCAACAGTACCACCTGCGCCAAATGCAACAGATGAGCTGTCGGTACCAGTAAATGTAAGCGTGTTAGAGACAGTAAATGTCTTTGATGCTGCGATAGACAGTACAGACGCGTCACCGCCTTGAAGCGTCATCGTTACGCTTGCTGTAAGTGTCTTGCCGTCAGCAATAGTCAAAGTACTTCCTGTAGCAGGAGCAGTAATAGTGACTTTGTTGATTGAGGTTGCAGATGCTACGCCGAGAGTAGGAGTAGTAAATACTGGACTTGTAGCCATCGCTACCACTGTACCTGAACCAGATAGCGTGTATTCTCCTAGAACACCTGAGTTGTTATAGAGAATGCGTGTATTGGTACCTGATGTGATAGTTGAGCTACCAACAGTCAAGTTGGCTGCGCTTGTTGAGTAGAGCACTGTACCGCCCGCTCCAAATGCTACTGAACTACCATCAGTGCCTGTGAATGTAAGAGTATTCGAGGCAGATAGTGTCTTACCGTTTGTGATAGTAAGCGTACCAGTAGTCGTAGTGACAGTCAAGCCGTTATAGGTCTTTCCTGTGAGAGCTGATGCGATTTTACCGTCAGCAATAGCTGTAGCATTCCAAGTACCAGTAGCAATAGTGCCGAGTGTCGTGATTGAGGTCTGCCCTACATATGTAGCAGCGATATCAACGACAGGATTAGCTGGGTCAGTATTGTTAACAGTGATACGATTACTCGTTCCTGTTACCGAATTGACACCTGTTGAACCTGTTGCTGCAATCTCAATCGTTCCATTACCATTCGTGATAGTAATGTTTGCTCCTGCAGTAAGTGTGTTGAACGAAACTCCGCCAGTAGAACTGTTGCCGATAATCAGCTGTCCGTCCGTGTAAACATGGTCAGCAAGATTAGCAAGGAATATAACCTCGCTTTGTGTGAACTGTGCGCCGAACTCTGTTACAGGGATTAGAGACATATTACGATAGAGGCAAATCGAGTTCTGGGAAAGTTTGCTTCCAGATTCCTTCGAGACGAGCCCTGACAATCTGATAGTCGTTCATATGCTTGTACAACTGGTCAGTGTATGTCTTTAGACGATACTTAGCTTGTTCAGCTTCGTTCGTCTTCTCGTCCGCAAGGCGTACTAGAGTCTCAAGTTCCTTCCTCGCTTCGTTAAGTTTAATTTCAGACTGCTCATGCGAAGTAGATATATCTCCAAGTATCTTACCCTTTTCTTCCTCCAGGAAGACAACCATTTCGCGTTGGCGTTCTACCTCAGCAAGCACGAGCACTAGCTCAACTTTCTTATCGTCAATGTCTTTGAGCAACTCTTGGTACTTCTGATACTCTTCCTCAGCATGCAGGACTTGTTGATTGACACGAGAAAGTTCCTTGACTGCAGCTTTTAGCTTCGTGTCAAGGTCTTTAATCTCGTCCTTAGTATCGAGCTTATGTTGCTCGAAATCTGCCTTATTTTTGTTGTGATTCTCAACGTCAGCTTGGAGGCTGTTTGAAGCTACTTCAATCTCTTTGAGAGCAATAGCTTTATCGCTGTTAATCTTATTGAGTTCCGACTTTGCTTTCTCAATATCCTTATATATCAAGGACAACTCGGCAGCCTTCTTTGGAATGTCTTGCGTTAAACGCTCGTATTCTACTTGAAGGTTGTGGACGGCGATGACGTCAGATTCATCAGCCATGTCATCTTTATACCCACCCGAACATTCCTACGAGAGTGATATCGCCTCCGTCAGTAACAGAGTCATCAGCTTTCATAGATACTTTCAAGTGGTCGCCCTTAATCGGAGTAACAATGAATGTGACGGTATCTCCGGCTGTATATGAAGCCATCGAGAAGTCGTACTGATTCTTTGTTACAACGGTCGTACCGCCCGTAGTAGCCACTGCAACTTGCTGTCCATATGTCGTACCTCCGTCAATAGAAGATTCAACAATGATAGAGAGAGTTGTAATGTCACCAAGGTCAGTAAGCGTAAGCTGGAAGCCTACCATGTTATGCTCATCGAATGATGCAATGTTTCCTGCTACAAACGAATCTGTAGCCTCAGCAGCATCGAAGAACACAAACGGTTGGCGGTCTGCGTATGATGTTTTATTAGGGAAAATCATAGCGAATGAAGTTACCTAATAAACTATGCAGTGCGGCTGAATACGTATGCAGTTGCGCTAGAGAAGAGAAGCGTAAAGCGAGCTACACCAGTTACACCGCTCGGAACAGTAAGAAGACCGAAGTTAGCACTTGAGCCAGCAGCAGCAGCAGCTGAAAGGATACCGTTTGTTGCTACAGCCATCGTCACTGTGTTAGCACCTGCTGTGTTATCAACGATGAGGTCAAACTTAGTACCAGCGGTTGCTCCGAGGTATGCACCAAGAAGTGTACCGGTAGGAAGTGTGATAGTCGTTGCAGCAGCTGAAGTGGAAGTGATACGACCAGTTGCAACCTGAGCAGCAGTTGCGGTAGCAGTTGCGTTGATAGCAGCCGAACTTGCAGGACTTCCGCTAAGGCCTTGGAAGAGTGCTGAAGTAGTAGTTCCGTTGTTGACGAATACTGTACCAGCACCTCCATTAGCAGTAAGACGGAAGAGACAACCTACTGAGTAGCCTGCATCGCCCGCTGTCGGGAGCGTTGCGCCATATGCACCGAGAACATAACCACTATCATCGAGGTCGGTGACTGTTACAGACGGAGTACCGACTGTGTAAGTAGCACCTTGCTTGTTGAGAACAGTGATTGAAGTAACGAAGCCGAACGGGTCGCCATTAAGGGCTGGAGCGAGCGGTTTTGCTTGGAATGCCATAGAAGCGATTAGTTATGTCTTGTTCAACAGCCTTGCGATTTGTTATGAGAGAGGCATTCGTGTAATGTATTGGCGTAAAGCCGTTACTGAATAACCAATGATTTCTCTCTGAAGACTGTCGGTGTCCATCGATTTCGATAGCGTAATGACCAACTATGAAATCAATCTCTTTGTCTTCTATCCTTACGCGATGCTTGAAAGGGATATGATTCTCTTTCAGTATCTCGATAAAGATTCGCTCTGGCTTTGTCGAAGTACGTTTGTCAATGTATCGCATTTCCTAGGTTCTTATGCTTGGCGATTAAAGCTATAAGCCTGTGTTGGGAGGGTGTTTTTAGAGCTTTCCCCTCCAGCTCGTCAGTCAAACGCTTACGCGTTGAGACCTGTAGACCAGCACCAGTTGCGTACGTCGTTGAAGCCGTAGGCAAAGTCGCTACCTGCCGAGTACTTGATTTCCTTGTTATCGTAATCGATAAACTGAGGGTCAAGCGTAAGCGGCATACCTTCCTTGAACTGAAGACCCCACTTAGGGCTAATCTTGCTGGAATCCACTGCACCCCAAGCCGTTGCAGACGTAAGGTACGGGTTAGCAAGAATGCTGTAAGAGCGGTCAATCGAGCCAAGGCGGTTAGCGGTAAGAGGATTCTCACGGCGGTCAACGCTGTGGAGAATCTCCTGTGCGCGGAAGTGAGCCTCAGAGTTCTTCTTGACCATAATCTTGTCAAGCTCGATATCGAGGATTTCACCCACGCCGCCGAGGATAGCCTGTGCGGTCTTGAGAGCAGCCTTCCAACCATTGTAGTCGAAACTCATGTTGGAAGTGGTACCGTCAGAGATGACGTTAGACCAGTTCGGGCCGCCATCCTCACGAGTGTGAGCAGATGACTCGAACGCTACACCGTCACCACCGGTGTTGGTCACTGGGAACGCGAACTTACCAGCTGTTTCAGTGTAGCTAGTGCTCGTTGCGTTGTTGAGGACGTCAGCGAGAACCGTCTCACGGAAACGAATAGCATCGTTCTTGAGCTCCATCACAATCGCTTCAAGACGGCGAGCCTGGATACCATAACGCCACATTGGACGAGTGATACGAAGCATACCGCTGAAGAACGACTGCGTGTACACTTGCTCAAATCCCTGATACGGAGAGTCAGCAGGAATGTTGCCGTTCTCAGGAATCTTAGAGAAAGTGCTGATAGAGGTCAGCGAGCTATCCTTGGTAATGTAATCAGGAACCGGTTCTACGTAGTAGTACTGGTCATGATACTCTTCGAGGTCAGCTGGCGACTTAATCCAAATCTCTTGGATAGAAAGGTCGGTGAGGTCGCTAGCTGCATCGAGGTCAAACGGAACTGCTGTAGGATTGTAAGCCATAGCCAGTTAGTTTAGGAAGCAGCAGGATTCTGTCCCACCTTAATAAAGTAGCCGTACAGCTTCTTGTCAGATGCTGCACCGACCGTACCAAGCGCGTAGAATACACCAGTGTTAATAGTGATGTTCGTGCTGGTATTAGCAATTGTATTCGCATCCGTGAGGATATGGCGGATACAAAGCTGATTAGCAGCCGTGTTGTTGGTACAATCCGCAACAACGTAGACTGCTTGGTCAACAGGTACGAAATTGACCTGCTGAACCGACGCACTCGATGCAACCGATTGAGTTGCGATGCCCATGATTGTCAGAACTGTACTTGCAGCAGTAGCGGGAATCAGTCCTTTGTTAGTGAAGTCACTAGCAAGGAGGCTACCTGCAGTAATAGTCGTGGAAGCAGGGACATTAGCAACCTGTGGCGGAAGCTTCGAGTAGTTTGTATCTACGACTTTAATCATAGAGGAAAGTGACTACTGTTTCCTCGCCTTGTTACGTTCTTCGCGTGACTTGGCGAGACTGTTAATTTCCTCTAGACGAGCTTGAATCATCTCTTCAGAAAGATTCGGGTATTTCTCCCTAAGGTCCTGCAAAGTCGTGTCAACGCTAGCACCGCCTTGGCTTCCGCCTCCGAGTCCGAGTCTCTTGCGAGTCTCTTCAGCGGCGCGAGCTTTAGCAGCAACGTCGTCCTGACCTTTTATTTCCTTATGAATCTTTCCAAGGAGCGTTCTGTAGCCTGTCAGAGAGGTCGGTTGCTTATAGAGTGCGAACTGTTCCTTAACTTTTCCCCAGAGTTCGTCATCATCGTACTCTGGATGGGATTTAACGAACTCGTCAATCGCCTGAGACTCTATGTTCTTGAGGTTCTCGTTGAAAGTACGCGCACGTTCCTCTTCGAGTTCCTCCTTACTTACAAAGCCTTGTGCTTTTGCCCAAGCAGCGAGTTTCTCTGCATCTTCAGGAGCAAGTTGAGTTTCCTTGTCATCCTTCTTCTGCGGTTGAACCCCTTGCTTGAGTCGCTCTATCTCAGCCTTGAAAGTGTCGATTTCTTTCTTAGCTTCAGTAGCAACCTGCTCCGCGGATTGTGCCTTATCACGATAAGACGCAATACCTTTATTGAGGTTTTCAATCTGAGATTGAAGTTCCTCGACGGTTGGAGCACCACCGCCGTTCTCCGGTTCGTTTGGCTTTGGCATATGTGTTGTATTAACGACTGTTTAGATAACTAGGAGAAGCGACCTCCCGGGATACAATAGTTGCCCTCACCGGATAGAGGGCTGGCAGCGCACGACGACCGACCTCATCGTGCTGTGTCAGCCCTTTACCTGACGAGCTTAACTTAATCCGATTTTTAAGGTACTCTGATAGTAATGTAGAATTACTTCGGAGAGTTAAAGTAGATACTACTCTTTTGTTGTATTGAGGTACGCTTCCGCAGCCTCGCACCACTTGTCGTATGCGTAGGCATCGCGGCCCTCAATCTTCCCATCATAATTGAGAAGAATATTGCTTACAGTGACGAATACAGGAGCTGTTTCAGGACCCGTGAGTTCTGCATCTTCCTCTCCCATCTCTTTCATATCAGCATTGAACTGCTCAGTTTTATCATCTGGAATGTCATAATGAGACTGGCCGTTCTCTTCGATGAGTTTTGGCTTTCCTTCCTCATCTTTAACACAAACCTCTTCGAGCATAGCTTTGCGGTCCTTCTCGTAGCGTTCCAATGCCTCCTCAAGAAGTGAGACAAAACGGGTACGCATACGGCTCTGCTTTCCTTGGAGAGAAATAGAACCAAGCCAATTACCAAGCCCGACGATATACTTCTTCTTAATTTTGAATGTCGTCATGAACAATAGCAATTACATTCGCTTCGTTAGTAATGATGTACTCTTTACCATCGGTATCAGTTACATCCTCGAACCCATACTTAGAGAATTGAACAGTATCACCTACCTTTAGAGTAGTGTCCTTGAAGCTAGGACCGATACCGCGAACCACTCCTTGCTGTATCTTATCGCCTGTAGGAGACTCTGTAAGAATGATGCCTGAGGCAGTCTTCTTTTCTTCGTCTTTAGGAGGCAATTCAATAAGCACTCTATCGCCTAGAGGACGAATCATCCTTAGCGAAGCTTAAACTCAGGAAGTGGCTTCTTGAGCTTCTCGTAGTAAGTAACTATGTGAGCACGAACACGGTTACAGTGGTCGCGTACAAGGTCGAAGCTATCGCGTGAGCCAACAGCACGGCTACGCTTATCTCCCGGCCAGTAGTCTTCCTCAACTACCTCACCAGTCTTCGGGTCCTTTTTATATGCACCTGTCTCTGGGTCAAGTACTGGACGCGTTGAACCTGGGATAGGTGAGAGACGCTTAGGAACAAGAACGCTAAACTGGAAGCCAGGAGCATTCGGGTTCGGAATAATCTCAACACCAAAGTCAACACCGAGAATCTCTTCTACGATGGAGACAATGCGTGGGTCAGCATCTTTCTTGCTCTCACTCGCTGCCTCAACGTCAGCTTCCTTCATCTCGTTCATGAAGTCATTCTTGCCTCCAGTCTCCATACGAGTAACACGCTTATTAAGACCATCTACTGATGTAGCAAGGCCTTGAATAGCTGCTAGAATCTGTGCAGTATCGCTTGCAGGAGCTGGCTCGGATACAGTACCAGTTGGCTCCTCTTGCTTAGTTTCCTCTTGAGTAGGAGGATTCTCGCTTGAAGCTGGTCCTGCTTGTGGAGTATGCTCAGCAAGCATCTTCTTAAGCACTTCTTTAGTTGCGTTAGGATTGACGTTTTCAACTCCCATATTCTGGAGCTGTTCCACCATTTCCTTGTTAGTCATTTCACGTTCTGCCATAGAGAATATCGGTTATTTCCCATCAAATAATGATTTGCCTGAGCCAGTATACTTCGGGTCTTTCTTCTTACGCTCGATATACTGTTCAAGGAACTCAGGTCTTGCACCTGCTATCTGTCTTGCTTGCGCTCTCGCAATAGCCATCGTGATTTCGTCAACAGTGAGCGTGATGAGGCGCGTTGCTTTCCTATTTGCTATCTCTTCGGGAGACAGCGAGAATGTAACTTCATAAGGAATAGAGCCAGCTTGTCTCTCATAACGCATCTGGAGCTGTTGTCGGAGCTCCTCATTGGCGCACATATAGGAGAACATAAAGAGGTCAAGATAGTTGGAATGGAGTTCTGTTACCGTTCCGTCTTTCTTTGTAATCTTTATGTCTACCCACGTACACTCTACTTCCTTATTGATTGGGTCTACTTGTCCATTTGCAGGAACCTTGACCTCAAAGATAGGAAAGAACTGTACGAAGTCGCCTTCAGGAGTGTGAAAACCCCAATGCTTGCGTTCTGTCTTGTTATCGCTCATTTGCCTTCGCGTTTAGTTTTACCAAGAAAGAATCCAAGGCTTCTCGACCTCCTTGCCTTCTCTTATATTCTAAGGCTATTTCGTCAGCCGTAGTACCAGTTATATCGCCGTTTAAATGCTTTTTTACCTCTTCTACTGTCTGCAATAGCAAATCTCCATAATCTTTAAGTAGATTACGGGCGCGTGCCTGTTGCTGTAGTCTTACTACGCTGTGTTGATGGTCGGTCATGGTCGGTGACTTATTGTTATGTCAGCATTGCTGCTCCTTCTAGTCCTGATTCGCTAGGTTGCTGTGCTTGTGCTGGAGGAACGACTGTAGGTGCATTTGGAAGTGCTGGAGGTTGTCCAGGTGTTTGTCCCGGCGCATTAGCTCCTGCTTGGAGTAGCGTGGCGTCTGCTTGATTAGCAGGTCCATTCTTACCATTAAGGAAGTCAAGCCATGCTTGCGGGAGCCAATCTTTAGGCTGCCTATCGAATGACACGATAAGCTGCTTAGCTGGCTTTGCGTTGAGTTCCATAGGACCTGCAAGCATTGGAACAAGCAAGTTAGTAAGACGAAGCGTATCTGCTTGGTCAAGTGCTTTTGAGCTTGTGAGGAGCGATGTCTCGTCAACAGATGTGAATCCGCTGAACGCAAGCATCTCAGGCTTGATAGCAAAGAAGCTACTATTCTCAGATTCTATGTAAGTACCCTCGCCTGTCTTCTCAACATTGAGGTTAGCCATGCGGTACTTAACTGCGAAGAACTTCTCTTCTGGAGAGCCCTCATTCTCGATAAAGAAGAATTCTGGGTCAGCATTGACTTCATCAAGATAGCTAAAGATTTCCTCCTCGGCAGTAAGGTGCTGTACCTCAAACTGTGAGTATACTTGCTGAATGAGAGCGATACGGTTATCAAACTCATTCTTAAGCGCATACTGGAGTGACTTGAGAGGGAGTGAAAGTCTCTTGAGTGCTGATTCGCGTTGCACACCAACTTGGAATGCAGTAACTTGACCAGATGGGTCAGGAGCAATACCTTCAATGATAGGAGTGATGCCTGTGTTAGCGTTGCTACGGTCATTGAGCCATCCGATTTTATCGAGACCGCTGTTGTTGCCTTGTGGAATCTGAAGCCAAGTAACATCCTTTGGATTCATCGTTCGGCGCATAATACCTGGAGACACACGAATGTTCTCGTCTTCAAAGTCTTCAGTACCAGAATAGAAGCCCATTGGAGCGATAGTCGCAAGCAACTGACGCATATCCATGTTAAGGACACGGTCTACGAGTTCCTCGTTGTTCTCCATCTCCTCGATAATGCCCATTCCGTAGATAGTATCGTCACCACGGAAGTGCCATTGACCGTAAGAGCAAGATAGTCTCTTGTTTTGCTGTGGAAGTGGCTCCCAAACAACCATCACGTTGTTTACTTCAATGATAAATTGGTCACTAGGCCAGTTCTCATAGAAGAATACTTCCGTCATGCCTCGCTTAGATGCAAGCGGCGAGATACCTGTCTTATTGTTAGCAGCGTTGCGCGTAAAGACGCCTTGGATATTCTCGCGTGTGTCACCGCCAGCAGTAACATACTTCATGTTCGGGAACTCAGATTCCGGGAACATTCGGCGAATATCGTCAATGTACATCACTTCACGCCACATCCAGTCGCGTGTGCTAAAGAAGTCTTCAGGACGAGTTTGCTCATCAAGCCAAGCGTTGTAGTTGCTCAGGTTCATGTAAGCAATATCATCGAGCTTAGTTACGAGGCGTGTCTCGTATGCTCTGCGTCCCTTGTTATCTACGGAAGCAAGATAACGCGCATCGTGATAGAGACGACGATTAAAAGTGCGACCAATGAACCAACCGCGACGAGCAGAGTTAAACACAGAAAGCTTAAATTGCCCAAGCGAGTTGGTGTTTCTCCATGACTTTTCTGCGAGGGCTTTGAGGAGGTACTTTGTTTGGTCATATTTAGGATTGTCCGACTCCATGATATACGTCGGGTCAGCATCGATTAGAATACCAAGAGCTGTCTGAACCTTACCAAAGGCTTGATTGATAGCAAGAGGTCGCTGATTAGCATCCATCTCAGAAGGCGGAATGTCAGCCATGCGCCTAAAGTACTTGCGGTCCCAACGACGCATTTCAGCGTCGATGTTCAAGCCATAGACATTATATCGAGACTGCAAGAGTGCTTGCTTGCGTAGACGGAATTGACTCCATACTTTAAGCTCCTCTCCTTGAGGATTCCAACCTGGTCGCTTAGCACCTGATTCCTCTACTGGGTCAGGTTGTGGAGCAATATGGTCACTAGACAAATCGCCAATAGGCCCTGTCTCGTAAGGCACTCCACTTGTAATCTTATCGTCCTGAACTTTCTTGTTATTACCTTTCTTAGGAGTCGCCATAGTCTATAGGTTGATTGTAAGGTTGATTGTACGTATCTCCATTGATACTACTTGGGTTCTTTCTAATGCGAGACATCGGACGATTGCGGCCTGTAACTTGATATTCTGTCTTAGGTTGGTCTTGGAAGTAAGACGGAATACCATGCTTAGCAATATACTGCTCAAGTCTCCTTTCAGCATCTGTCTTAGGCATCTTTTGCTTTGGAACATCACGGATACCGATAACAGCAAGAGCAGCAGCCATAACACGGTCATCATGCCCAGCACCTTCAGCACCATATCCATGCTTCCCAGGTTGGTCAGTCTCTACAAAGATTTTCATCTCCTTGAGCAAGTCTTCTGAACGAATGCTGATAGTCTCTTCTCGTGTAGCTTCTTCTAGTTTATCAACGAGCAAGCCTTTAGTCGTGCCTGTTGTTTGGAAACCGATTGTGTAAGTCTTCTCACGCGTTGTCTTGTCCATTGTCTCTCTGCGATAAAGGTTCGCATACTTGTGGCGGATAGCATCGATAACAGCGTGTCCGTGATTATTAGATTCAATGACAATAAGAGCTTTGTTATAGTACTTACCTATCTCAGCAGCTGTTAAGCCAAGCTGATTAGGACGCACAAAGGAAGTAGCATACTCAGCAGCCTGTTCGCCTGTATGAGCATTAAAGACAGAGATGATTGAACGGTCACCGCCAATACCGCCTGATGGGTCTACGCCTATCACATAGCGAGATGTAGTAAGCGGATGCTCCCAGATAAGCAAGTCACCCCACTTACGGTCAATAGATGGCTTAGGATGATGCTTCTGCAAGTCAACGTGATGGAATACATTTCTACCAGAAGCGATAAAGGCTTCGATGGCTGTGGTAGGGAACTCCTGCAAGACTAGCTGCTTGTGCTTGACTGTTTGATTGAAATAGAATTGGAATTGCTCAGGAGTGAGATTAAATCGCTCTTCGATATCCATCATCAGTCCATATCGGATTGCTTGAGTGCGATAGCGTGCGCGTAGCTCCTCCAAAGGCATTTCCAGTGCGTCTTGGTACTGTGCTTCCCAAAGCCAGTTATAGAAATGCTTCTTAAACTTAGATTCTGGGTCCTCCCATTCCTCATGAAAGTATCCTCCCATGCCGTTAGCAGTCGTTTCTAGTGTGATACGACCTCCTTTAGGAACAGATGCAAAGATAGCTGCTGCTTTCTCTTCTGCTTGTGGAGTAAAGGCAACCTCAGACCAGTGTAGATTGTGAATAGTTTCTCCGCGGGTATCAAGTGCAACAAAGATTTTAGATTCTATCTCAGGGAAATACAGCTCGTTCCTGTTATCAAAAGACACACGAGGCTTTAGCTCCTCAGGCATATACTGATATGCACGGCGCACAATCTCAAACAGCTTGGTCACCTTATCTCTCTCGTGAGCAACAATAGCAGATACTGTGTTAGGTGTGTTGATAGTCTCATCAAAGAGGTCAATAAGAGCATCAGTAGTAAATCCAAGCTGGCGTGCCTTGAGAATAGCATTCATTAACGCACGACGCTGTGCGTAATTCATCTGCATTAGATTGCGCTTGAAAGTTATCAAGCGTTTATCTTTAGTGCGTATCTTGTAGAGGTGAGACATTCTCCAGTCTTTGTCCTGGAGGAACGCCATGGCCTGTGCTATTGCTTGGTCTTGTGAGGTTGCCATGGCCAGTTGGATATCTCTTCTTGTGAAGGAGGTTTAATATTATATTTTTTATTACCACGATTGCTATTATTTGCCTTACGTAAGGCTTTTACCTCAGGACTATTCTCATGCAATCGTCTCCTATCGCTCTTACAATCAAAGCAAGTAGCAGGTTTATGTCTATGATACCGCTCAACGTAGTTGGGACAGTACTGACACTTGACTAGGTAGTAGTGCTTCTTTAGCATGGTCGGTCATACTAGCTACTGATAACTTACATGAGTATCTTTAGTCTTCTGATTAGCAACCCACTTATTTTGCTTTCCAGCATCGATTAGAGAGATGGCCCAGAGGGTTGCAATCTCAGGATTATCAGCCATCTCGTCTGTAATCTTAGGGAATGCTTTATCGTTAATCTGGAATATGCCTCTATCAACAGAGTCAATGCCTCCGTGATGAACAGCATCAGCAGCGTTATTGCTCGATGTACCATCCTTGAAGTTATACAAGCGTGCCTTAGGATTCAATGTTCCCTCGTTGTTAGCAAGCTTCAAGAGATAGTTGGTATAGTTCGGATTGATTTGGTCTGCTACAGCTTTGACTGTTCCAGCTACTTTGAGTTTAGATGGGTCGTCAATGGTAACTGTGTCAGATAAAATCTTACCTGCCTCTTTACCTGCTGGTATCTTGTACGTCAATGACTGGAGCGGTGCTGGCTGCACATTCAATTGAACAGCATTGATAGGTTGAATGCTTCCATCAGCAAGATGAGCTGTAGGAACATCATTCTCACTAAATGCAAGCTTCTGAATATGAGCAGGTTCTATTGTTTGTGCTTGCGCTCTATCGTAAGTGACTACATTACCAATGAGATTATCTGGGAACTGACTAGCAAATGTCTCAGCTTTGTTAGCAAACATGGACAGCTTATTGAGTGCGTCATGTGATGCTTGCTGGAACATTGTGTTGCCTGTGTCAAGATACGACTTAAAGAGCTTGAATGGAGACTCTTTAGGCTTCTGGTCATCTAAGACAGGAGGTATCTTGTTGTTCAAATGGTCCTCTTGCGCCTTTAGAATTGGCGCAACCTGTGTCTCAGGAGATGCAGGACCAAAGATAGACATATTACTGAGGCTTAGCCCAACTAAAACCAGTAGAGGAGCAAGTAACAATATACTTTTGGAACGGCTGTGGCTGCGTTTGTATATAAGGTACATTGACAATGTCTTTATTACGCTGCTTTAAGAACTCCTGTATCTTATCAAGCTGGTCATCAACAGGAAGGTCCTTTTTTAGTTCAGCAATCTTTGCTTCAAGCTTCTTGATTTCATCTCGCACACACTTATCGCACTTGTGATTGCAGTTCTTAGCCATATGTTTAGTTTAGTATGAATAAGTGTTCGATGACGTATAGTACTTAGGCGGTTCAGTACCAGCCTGAGTTATCTCATATCGTCCATCTTGAGTACGCACGATAGTATTGCCTGTAGTCAATGATACACGAACAAGGAAGCCTGTTGATTTCTGTTCCTCTTGCTTTGGCTGTCTATCAGCAATAGCTTTCTTGAGACGCTGTATGTTTGCTTGCCTACGCATTATCTGCGTATACGTTAAAGGACGCCTATACCTCTCACCGAACTCATCAAAATAGTAATCGCGATTATCACTTGGAGCAATAACCGCTAGTGTACGCTTAACAACAGGTGCTTTCTTTTGGATTGGATTGACGTTACCAAAAAGAGTAGGCTTCTTATTAGGAATGAATACCTGAGCCTTTTTAAGATGATACTCAATAGTCGTAGTACTCACGCCATACGTCTCTGCAATATGAAACAATCCGTATCCTTGAAGATAGTAACGGACAACACACGCACGGTCATCGAAAGATAGTTTGTTAGGCCATTCGTATTTAGGCTTAACTTGATTCGTCATCATTATCTTGAGCATTAAGTTGCGCTACTAGATGCACAATTCCCATGCTCCCTGAGTGAGTTACTTTCTGTTCAGGCTTTCTAAGCGTAAAGTCAAAGAGCAATTTGCCTGCTTGCACATCAGGCTTATTCTTTATCTGATTGATTGTCCCGTCAGGACTAACTTTTACTTCCTCATACCCTTTAGCCATTGCTACCATTGCGTCAACTACATCTGGGAAGTTGACTGACATCTTCTCTGCTAGTACCTCCTGGAAGTTGCGTTCCAGTAATGCCTTTTGTCCCGGATTGCGTCCGTTCTTGTAAGGTCGTCTAGTAGTAATCTTTGCAAGAGGTTTAGCCATTGTTTTCGTTAGTCGTTTCCTCCACAGTCTCCTCCTGCGATTTTATCTCAGATTCCTCAACAGTAGGCACTATAGGCTCTCCTGTAGGAATGACTGGATTGACTACTACACCGTCAGGCTGTACCTCAATATCCTTAGTTGAGCCATCAGCAAAGGTGACTGTCATTACTCGATTCCCATTCTCTTTCTCTGTTGTTTGAGTGACTGGAACAGAATCGCGTACCACTTCTGTTTCCGAGGGTATATTTTTTTCCCCATCGGCGACCTTATCGCTTACTGTGGTGTTTGTTGCCTCTTCTCCTAAGTCTTGAAGGAAGGCTGTTACCTTTTCCTCAATCTTTTCCATGTCAGATATTTTTTCGTGATTGCGGAAGTATTGTCGCAAGCCGTTAATGCCGTCAACTTTGTAAATGCTAAGCAAAGTCTTCTGGTATTCGGTAAGGTTGGAGGTATCCATAGTGAGATAAAATCGTTAAAAAGAGCCTTAATACGTACTTAATTACATGTATTATAGTATATGTCTGTATGTTCCATATAGAAAGTGTGGATACTACTGTTGAGTTTTTGAATCTGATTACTTTGTTTCTCGTAACTCACTTTGCTATCTATCAAACAACAAAGACACGGCGCCCAAGATATTAGACGCCGTGAGATAATGGACCACCTCCTTTCAGTTGTGGAAGTAAATCTGGGAAGGTAGCTGCCTGATGAGCAACCATGTATAGGCTCCGCCGAGCACAATGACTGCAACGATAATCATGGCTGCTTCTCCTCCTCGAACAAGTCGCGTTGACCATCCTGCTGTTGGCGAGGAAGGTATATTGGAAGCTTCATTTGCTGTGAAGCTACCACGACCTGCACGCTAACAGTTAAAGAACCGCAATAGCATAGCAGGTCAGAACTTGGCGAACCGCACCTGAGACACATTCTCATACTGACCTCCTATCGTGTCTGTTTATATTGTAAAAGTTTTAAAACTTTTATCGTGTATATATCTGTTCCCAAAGTAGGAGTCGAACCTACATTCTAGGCTCCAAAGGCCTCTGTCCTACCGTTAGACGACTTGGGAATGTTCGCGTTTAGCAATCTTTTCGAGTGCTTTTGCTTTTTGAGTACCCCATCCAAACTGGCGGCGTTGACCACCACAGATGGAGCACTTCTTTGCAGTATTGCTGATGCGATTTTTTCGCTTAAACTTCATGTGCCTTAGAAAGGTTATGCTCCTCTGTCCTTCCGGCTTCAACGGAATGCTCTACTATTGAGCTACTAAGGCTTGCTACTTATATATTAGCTTCTTTGCATTGACATCATAAACCTCACAAAAGAGACAACCGAGTTGAGGCAGGTACATACGCGTACACTTCGCGCATTGCTTAACTTCCTTGGTCGGAGGTGGTAAGTCTTTCTTGCGGATAGTCATCTGCTTTTCTGGATTGAATGTTTTCGTCTTCTTCCTCATTGAGATTTAATCTTAAATACTTTATACTCACTGAGTTGCAACCCAACCGACCAACGTTGCTTAATGCAGCTCAAGCGTTTAGTTAGCGGTATCGTAAAATAACCGCCGGACCTAGACCCAGCTAACTATCGCTGGGTTTGGCTGTGTTTTTTCTACGCCCAACCTTTAAGAAAGAGCGTTTTCTTTTCTGAGGTATCTTATGGACCCACATATAAGAACCTTTTACTTTGTTTGGAACTTGAAATAACACAGAAGCAGGAACTCCCATTTCATATGCTTTTCTCATCGCGTGCCAAGGTAGGTCTCTTTTTCCTCTCCTAAACTCACTATAGTGACTCTCGTACCAATCCAACTCTTCAGCCATTTCTGCTTGGCTCATTCCGTACTGTTCTCTTCGAAACTCTAGTGCGTCAATTATTGACGGAAAGTCTCTAATCTTTTTGAAGGTTCTTTGATTATGTTTTCCTACTCCTGCTTTCATGAGCGTTTAGTTACATTCCAATCAGCACGACTGATACCATTCTTAATACGCTTGACGCGAACATTGACAGTAGCAAGGTCTACATCAGCAACGTCATCAAATGCGATAGCAATAGTTGGGTCCTTTTGCTTTATCTGAACTGTGAAAGGTTCAAGACCAAACTTCTCTCCCCATGTCTTAGCCCAGTCAACTCCTGAGCCACTCCAAAGAACAATCTCATGGCCTTGTGCTTGGAACCACTTCAAAAGAGCTATGTTTGGATAGTTAGGAGTTTCTCTCCCTGATGCTGTTGCTACTCCAGGGACGAGCAGCGTGTCGTCTATATCAAAAGCTATCCTCATAGTGTGTTAATCCATTTAGTGATAATATCGCGTACAAGGCTCTTAGGTTTCTCAGGAGGTACAGCAGTCAAATCGCGCACCACAGGACCAACAATGTCAGTGTAGTGCTTCTTGATATGCTCAATGATTTCATTACGAGCATCAGGAATATCCATTACTCCTGCTTCTACATCGTATAGAACTCCGTCAATTGAATCGTGCGGTTCGTGTGCCATAACTATTTCTTACGCTTAGCTCGCTTCTCACGACGGCGCAGTTCTTTCATTACCACACTATCGTGCTTGAATTCTTTCTTCAAGTCTTTAGTCGGAACACATCGAACCCAACGATTGCTTATTCTTTCCTCTGTCATATCAGTCCTTCTTTACGTAAGTAATTTATTGCTCGCTTATGTTGAGCAATAGCTTGGCGGCGAGTTGTGCACCGCTCCATGTAGTCAAGAGATTCAAAACCTGCACGCTTCATGATAACAGTCTCGAATAGAAGAGGTTTGTGCATAACATCACCTTCTTTGTAAGATTCAAAGCTGTGGTCTAGGCCTACAAAGATAGTCGAGACAAAGTAGTTACCTATATCTTCTTGCTTGATGACAGTATTCTTCCTATCTTCAGACCAAGTAGCCCACGTCATCAAATCAACAGGAACTGGATTTCCTTTGCTATCAAGAATGTAATGTTCTAGCATGCTCATACAGTTCCAAGACTACCGACAATCCCGTTAGTACCTCCGCCTCCGGTACCAGGACTACCACCGCCATTACCAGAAATGACAATCATTCCTTGACTTTTCTTCCACTCTTCTAGCTTGACTTGAGCAGCTCCAATACAAGCAACCTGCTCCTTACAGTGACGGATATTTCTATCCATTGAACCTCCGTTACCGAAGTTAATGCGAATGCTTGAAACGTTGATATCTTTATCGTCTCTAGTAGCTCCACATATCTCGCAAGTCCAAGTCATTCCTAGAGGTTGTCCGATAGGACTAACACTTCCAGGATGAACTTGTTGTAGTAACTGACCTGCATAGATAGGTTTTGCTGCAGCTTGCATCATGTGATACCTTTGAGCATCGTATTGCGCTTGTTGAGCCGCATACAAGTCATTGAGTTCTTTCATTGCTTTGTTAGCGAAATCATTCAACTCTTGTGCTTCATGCGCAGTCTTAGGACTCTGGCGTTTCGTCCAGTCTATGATTTGTTTTAGCAAATCTTCTTTTCTTTGTGGACGACCCATCGCCATACTAGAAAGAGCAAGTGTAGTCCGTCTTGGTACGGTGACAAGTAGGCGGCTGTACTGCTTTGACTTCTACCGGAACAATAACAATCTGGTACTTACCTTTTACTTTTCCAAGCGATGCTTGTGCGGTAGTAGTAGACTGATTGAATGCTGCAATAGTCGTTGAAGCTACAGTGAGTGTATCGTTCTTTACAGAACTGGATACGTGACCGTGTTGCACATTCAGGAGTAGTGCGTTGACTACAAGAATGATAGTTGTGATAGTCTGCATAAGCTATTCAGCTTTACCAATAATGTAGTAGTCGTTCTCTTTGATAAGCGGTGTCATCGCCGACAGGTGGACTACATCACCTTCCTCAGTCGTGCAGTAAGAATACATTCCGTCTATGTGATGAAATGTAATGAATCCTTCTTTACCAGGTTCATCCCTTTTACCGTAGACTGCTTTTATTTTAACTCCCGCATCGCGCGGCAAGTCTAGGAGTGTGAGTTGTTCTTTGCTCATACCTCCTTTTTCTTACACTCGTTGCAAAGACACTTGTGCTTTAGCTTCGAAGTATTGACTCCGCGAGCCTCTAACTCTTTCTTTGCTTCCTCGCGGCGTTTCTGCATCTGATGAAATCCGTGTTCCACGAACCACATCAAATGCTCAGTCTTTTCTTCAGCAAGAGGCTTTAAGGCACTCATATCTTTTCAACGCTAATCTTGAAGCTACCAATCTTACCATGCTGGCAAGAAAGGTTACGCATCTCAACTTCTAATCCGTCAGCAGGTTGGCTAGCAAGGTAGACAGATAGAATCTGGCACGCAGTCTCAACAGCATCGTCGGAGATATCATGTCCAGCATGAATTGACTGCTTGTCTGACCCAAGATTCATCTTCTTTTTCATTGAGTCAAACATACTACTCTTCTCCGATTACGCGCCACTTAGGCTGCATTGTGATGTTTCCATCAGCGTCCTTAACTGGCTCCATTGCTTCCTCGCTTCCATCGACACTGAAAGCGAAGTGAGCACCTGATACTGGGCACATTCCTTCTCCTTTCGGAGGAAGTGGGAACCCGCAACCTTCAAGTGCTACTCCGTGATTTGGACACTTTGGGTTGGTCTTTGGCGTTACTCGAATCTCTGACATAAGCAATTAGTTAAGTGTTAGTACCTTCGTCCTTGAGTCTGCGCTTCTCAGCTTCTGTCTGTAAGAAGTCAGAAATCTTAACGCGGCTCTTAGTGAAACCAGACTTACCAGTCATTTGTAGGTCTTCGCGCTGGTCGTAGCGAGACTGTGTACCCATGAGGCCCTTTGACTTCCTGATACGAGCCATCGCTTTCTCGATGTGCTCCATACCAACCTTGTCTGATTCGCTAGAGACTGCAAGGCGAGCAGACTGGAGAATGATGTTCTTAATCTCTCCACCTGAGTAGTCGTGCTTAGCTAGGTCCTCAATCTTAACGTCTTCGTGGAGCGGCATCTTTGCCGGGAGCATTGTCTTCCAGATATGGAATCGCTGCTCCTCATTAGGACGAGGGAACTCAACGATGAGAGAGATGCGCCGTTCAAGTGCCTCGTCCATGCGGTTAATCTGATTAGTCGCAAGGATACAGACACCTTCGAACTTCTCAATCTCAGTAAGGAGCGTGTTAACTTCAGAGGCAAGAATCATTCCAAGGTCGGCACGGGAAGTGATAAGAGAATCACACTCGTCAAGGAATAGAATCATATTCTTTGCGCGTGCGTTCTCGAATGCTTGCTGAATGTTGCGGTTAGCACCTCCCGGCTCCGAAGACTGAATCTCAGCAGCTGATACAACTAGAAGCTCTTGCGAGAGTGCGTTTGCGATTGCGCGAGCCATTCCTGTCTTACCCGTTCCCGGAGGACCGTAGAACATCATTGTCATTCCACGGCCGTACTCCATAATCTCTCCAAGACCCCATTCGTCAAACAGCTTAGCTGAATGATTGTGCTGCTTGAGAACCGAAATAATCTCTTCGCGTGTCTCAGGAGCGATAATGATGCGGTCAAGCTTCGTAAGGTCAATCTTTGACTTGTGCCCTTCCTCACGGACAAGCTGAAGCTTAGTCTTAGAGAAAGCAAGACGGACAAGCGTGTTAT